>Ga0207701_10000040_pt1 | contig 101314 bp, 95 predicted proteins | sample KBSSwiSSwithPhiX_FD_184294 | JGI IMG/M metagenome (GOLD analysis project Ga0207701, IMG submission 184294) | Switchgrass rhizosphere bulk soil microbial communities from Kellogg Biological Station, Michigan, USA, with PhiX - S5 (SPAdes) (version 2) | ecosystem: Environmental > Terrestrial >...
ATCGAAACCGCGGCAGCCGCCGGCGTGCCGTCGCTCGATCGCGTGGAACGCGTCGAGCCGTTAGGCGCCCGCCGAACGTAGCGTGACCCGCGTGCCGCGCGTGATCTCCAAAGCGCGCGCGGCACTTCCGTCGCGGCGGGCGATCTCGACGAAGCCGCTCGAGCCCACCAGCGCGATGATGTCGCCGATGGGACCATCGGCATACGTGCGGACGATCGGCATGGTTCGCCCACAGATCTCGATCCGTCCACCACGCGGTGCGATCAAGTTGCTGACCGCATTCCCGAATCGGTCGATGGCGATGATCTCACCGACTACCGATCCGTCGCTGGCACGTCGCGCTTCCGGCGTGCGCCTGACGACCGGGTCGAGGCACGGCGTACCGAGCGCATCGATCGCGGTGCCGGTCGCCAGATGTGCCGCCGCCGGAGCGAACACGTCGCGCCCATGAAACGTGGCGGACGCAGTCGGAGGCACTGGCAGCGACACGGCTCGCGATCCACTCGCCAGCAGCGCCGGACTGAGCACGCCGTTGTCCGGCCCGACCAGGAATCGATCGTCGCTGCTCACGGCGAGCGCACTGCGGGCCGAGCCCACGCCGGGATCGACGACGATCATGTGCACCGTACCGCTGGGATAGCGCCGCCAGTATCGCGCGACCGCAAGGCGCGCCGACTCCACGTCCTGCGGTGGAATCTCGTGCGAGAGATCGACGATCGTGACGTCGGGCGTCGCCGAGAACAGCACTCCCTTCAGCTCCGCGACGTAGCCGTCGGCGGTGCCGAAATCGGTGAGGAGCGTGATGATCGGTCGCATGCGTTACACGGATTTGTGCTTCCAGCCGCCCGCGCGCCAGAGGATCGTCATGGCAATTCCACGCGCTGCGGCGGTCAGCGAGATCGACCACCAAATGCCATCCACGCCCCATCGACCGGCGGCCCACCACGCGAGTGGAATGCGGAGGGCCGTGAGCGCGGTGGAAGTCAGCATCGGTGGCACCGTGTACCCGGCCCCGCCAAGCGCTCCCTCGAGGACGATCTCGGCACAGACGGTGAGGTCCGCCAACGCGCCGATGCGGAGGTAATGGGCAGCGACATCGATGACCGCCGGCTCGTTGGTAAAGAGACTCGCGAGGCGGTCAGGGATGATCAGCGCCGCGGCCGCGGCGATGAACGCCGGTGCCGTCGCATAGCCGAGCGTGACCCAACCGGCACGTTCGGCGCGCGCGACCTTGCCAGCCCCGAGGTTCTGGCCGACGATCGCCGCGGCTGCGGCGCCGAACCCAACGCCGATGGTGTAAAGCCAGCTCTCGACGCGGTGGCCGACACCTAACGCTGCAAGCGCTGGCGTTCCGAACCGCGTCGTCGTACGTGTGAGCGCTACGTAGATGAGCGAGAACATGATGCCCGTGAGTGCTGTGGGCATCCCGATCCGTGCGACTGATCGCACCGTGGGCCAGATCGCTCGACCAGCGCGGATCAGGCCACGCCGCCAGAGCAGCAGCAGTCCGGCGACGAACGCGCCGCCTCGCGTCAGCACGAGGGCTATCGCGGCGCCCACGATGCCGAGCCGCGGCGCGCCCGCGAGCCCGAGAATGAGGACCGGATCGAGGATGAGCGTACACGCCGTGGACACGAGCAGGAGCGCGAACGGCGTGCGCGTGTCACCAGCCGCGCGGAATGACGCATCGATCGCGAAATAGCCGTAGATGAGCGGCGCGCCGAGGAAATAGACGCGGAGGTAGCTGCGGCCGAGTGCCGTCACCTCCGGCGGCGTATGCATCAGGGAAAACAGGGCGTCGACCGACAACGCGCCCGCAATCCCGACCGCAGCGCCTAACGCGACAGCGAACATCGTGGCGTCACCAACGACCCGGGCTGCGTCCAGGGACCGTCCCTCGCCGTGCCGGCGGGCCGCGACCGCGGTAAGGCCTACGCTCACCATCTCCGCAAGGGAGATGACCATCCAGATCCAGAAGACGGCCGTGGATACCGCGGCGAGGCCACGAGCGCCGATGCGTGTGCCGACCCAGAATGCGTCCACGGACGCGAATACGGTCATGAGCACGTTCGACGCGACGGCGGGCAGCGCGAGCCGCCGGATCACATCGCCCAACGAGTCGCCGACGACGCTGATCGCGCCAGCCGCACCAGCAACAGAGACGGTCGCGGCACCATCATGGGACTCGAATGGCAGCGCGGCCGCCGGACGAGTGTCCGGCGGCCGCGCGACAAGCTCGCCTGCGTCCTCGCGCGCGGTCACCGTGGCTCGGCGGCTCCGAGCGCGGCGGCGACGCGGTCGGCCAACGACCTCAGGGCACGCGCGGCAGCCACATCCGGTTCCGCGACGACGATCGGCGTCCCGCGGTCGCCACCCTCGTGGATGCGTGGATAGAGGGGAATCTCGCCTAGCAGCGGCAATTCCAGCTCATCGGCCAGGCGCTTGCCACCGCCGGTCCCGAAGATCGGGGTCGGCTTTCCGCAGTGCGGACACTCGAACCAGCTCATGTTCTCGACGATGCCCAGCACAGGGACGTTCACGCGCTGAAACATCTTCGCCCCCCGCAACGCGTCGCCGGTGGCAACGTCCTGCGGTGTGGTGACAATGATCGCGCCATGCACGTGTGTTGCCTGGACAAGCGACAGCTGCGCGTCACCGGTACCCGGAGGCATGTCGACCAGGAAATAGTCCAGCTGTCCCCACGCGACGTCGCGCAGGAACTGCGTGACGATCTTCATCACGATCGGTCCGCGCCAGATGGCCGGCTGATCGCGTTCGATGAGGAATCCGAGGCTAATCACCTTCACGCCGTGCGCCTGCAACGGAATGATCTTCTCGTTCACAACCGCCGGCGGCGCGTTGACGCCCATCATCCGTGGCACGTTAGGCCCGTAGACGTCCGCGTCCATGAGGCCCACTCGCGCACCGGATGCGGCGAGCGCGGTCGCGAGATTCGTCGCCACCGTGGATTTGCCCACGCCCCCCTTGCCGCTCGATACGGCCAGGATGCGACCGAGATTCGGGTACGCCACTGGCGTCGGCGCGGACGGTCGTGGAGCCTGTGCCGGCGCTGCATTCATCACGGGCAGTGTACGCGCACCACCGCCTGGCGGTGCGCTGACCGACACTGTTCGACCGTCCACCTCGGACGCGTCTTTCACATCGACCCGGACATCTGCTACGCCGTCGAGGCGCTCGATGGCCTCGCGCACGTCCCGCACGAGGGTCGCCGGGTCGTTCGGCGCGAGCAGCACCGTTAGGCGTACGCGGCCGCCGGTCGTCGTCGCGACGTCCCGGACCATCTCGGAGGACACGACGTCGGCACCCGTCCGCGGGTTCACGATCGAGCCCAGTGCGGCAGCGATGCGCTCCTGCAAAGTCTGGCTCATCGGTCGATCACGGCTCGATCCGGCGTACTTCTCTTACCTCGGGAACGCGGGCGCGAAGGTGGGCAGCAATCCCTTCGATCATATTCGCGGCGGACATTTCGCAATCAGGACAGTCGCCTTCGACCCGCAGGAGCACCGTTCCGGTCTGCTCCTCGAACTGAACCAGCTCGACGGTCGCTTCGGCGATGTGGAGCAGAGGTCGGAGATCGACGAGCGTTTCGCGAATGCGACCGTCGACGTCGCGATCGCCACCCTTCATGAACATCAAGCCAACGCCTCCTGAGCGGACGGGCCGGCACCATTCGAGACGAACGCGCGCGCGGCCGAGATCACGCGAAGGCGCACGTCCTCCATCGAGCCGGGGATCAACGCCCCAGCTGCCTTCGCGTGGCCGCCGCCTCCGAATTGGCGCGCGAAACGGTTCACATCCACATCGCCCGTGCTGCGGAACGACACCTTCACCTTCCCGTAGCCGAGATCGCGGAAGAAGATGGCCAGTCGCGTGCCGGAGATGGAGCGCGGGTGCTCGACAATGCCCTCGAGGTCCTCGGAGCTGACGTCGTAGCGGTCGAGCGCGTCCGCGGGGACCGAGATCCATGCGATGCCATAGTCGCGGTCGACCTCGAGCGTGCTCAACGCGTCACGGAGGAGCGCCAGTCTCCCAGGGGAGACCGACGCGTAAATGCGACGATACATCTCCTCGGGGTCCACTCCGGCGGCGAGCAGTTGACCCGCGATCGCATGCGCGCGCGGGGTGGTGTTGCTGAAGCGAAAGCCACCAGTGTCGGTGAGAATCGCCGCGTAAAGGGCGGTTGCGATCGGCTCCGTGAGCTCCAACCCAACCACAGACGCGAAATCGAAGACCAGCTCGCCCGTGGCGCAGGCCGTGGTGTCGGAAAACATCACATCGCCTGCCGGTTCGTCGGACGCGATGTGATGGTCAATGACGAGCCGGGGAACCTCGAGCTTGCGTACGGCATCGGCCAGGACGCCCAGCCGCTTCACGTCGCTGACGTCGAGCACGATGAGCGCGTCGAGCGGCGTCAACGCCGCCGAGCCTTTCGCGGTGTGGTCGATCAGATCGTCGCCCAGCAGAAACGAGAACGTGGCCGGCCATGGCGTCGGATTGACGATCCGGGACTCGATGCCAAGCTGGCGGAGCAGTCGGGCCAGACCCGCGACGGAACCGCACGCGTCGCCATCCGCGTTCATGTGCGTCGACAGGACGACTCGCTGGCCAGCATGCAGTTCAGCGACGAGTCGCTCGATTGCGGCCTGTCTGTGAGCGGGTGGTTTGATGAGATCCGATGGTTGCACGACCGGCAGTCAGGGAAACGCGAAAGCGGCGCCCAAAGTAGGCGCCGCCACTAAGATAACCCCTCGTGGCGGGCGGTGCTCAAGAGCATCGCCCGCCGCATCTATCAGCGAGCCCTCGCCGGCGCGTACTCGCCGCGGCCTGCACGAGAGTGCGAGCGGCCGTAGCCGAAGTAGATAAGCAAACCGAGCACGAGCCAGATGATCAGACGCAGCCACGTGTCGACCGGCAGACCGTACATCATGTAGCCGCAAATCAGGATCGCGAGAATCGGAACGATCGGAACGAACGGAGTACGGAACGGTCGGTGCAGGTCCGGCGAACGGTAGCGCAGCACGAGAATGCCCGCACTCACGATCACGAATGCCAGCAGCGTTCCGATAGAGACGAGCTCACCGAGGAGCCCGATCGGGAACAGCCCCGCGATCACCATGGCCACGGTCCCCGTGATGATCGTCGCGAGGTACGGCGTACGGAACCGCGGATGCACCTTGGAGAACACCGGCGGGAGCAGGCCATCCCGCGCCATCGAGTAGAAGATACGCGGCTGGCCGAGGAGCATAACGAGTACGACCGACGCCAGTCCGGCGATGGCGCCGATGTTGATCAGGTACGTGAGCCAGCGCAGCGGGGGGCCCGCCTTCTCGATCGCGACGAACACCGGATGCGGTACGTTCAGCTCCGGATAGGGCGCGAGACCGGTCATGACCAGTGCCATCAGGATGTACAGCACGGTACAGATCGCGAGCGAACCGAGAATGCCTATGGGCAAGTCTCGTTGCGGGTTTTTGGCTTCCTGCGCCGCAGTGGATACGGCGTCGAATCCGATGTAGGCGAAGAAGATCACGGCCGCGCCGCGAACGATGCCGCTCCACCCGTAGTGTCCGAACTCGCCCGTGTTTGCCGGAATGAACGGCGTCCAGTTGGCGGAGTTCACGTACATGAAGCCGAACGTGATGACGAGAATGACGATCGCGATCTTGATGAGGACGACGGCGTTGTTGAAGCGGGCGGACTCCTGAATGCCGACCACGAGCAGCGCCGTGAGAATTGCGACGAGCGCCATCGCGGGAATGTTCAGGACGCCGTGAAGCTGCTGATACTTCGTCAGGTCGCAGGTGCCCGCGGTGATGAGCTCGTTGTTCAACGGGTTCACGCACAGGACCGACGGCACGAGCGTGTGGGTGCCCTCCACGCCAAACGGCGCGGACGTGAACTGCCGCGGAATGTGAATGCCTATCTGACCCATGAACTCGGCGAAGTAACCCGACCACCCCACCGCGACCGTGGATGCCGCGAACAGGTACTCGAGGATCAGGTCCCAGCCGATGATCCAGGCGATGAACTCACCGAGCGTCGCGTAGCCGTAGGTATAGGCGCTGCCGGCGATCGGGATCATCGACGCGAACTCGGCGTAGCACAGGCCCGCGAACAGGCACCCCAACCCCGCCAGGACGAACGACAGGACGATGGCAGGGCCCGCGTACTGCGCGGCCGCCGTCCCGGTCAGGACGAAAATGCCGGCGCCGATGATCGCGCCGATGCCCAGGAGGGTGAGGTTGAGAGCCCCGAGCGACCGTTTGAGGGAATGTTCACCCTCGAGCGACGCTTCGCTCTGGAGGTGCTCTACGCTCTTCTTGGACCATAAGCCCATGCGCTGTCTCCGCGATCGGTGATTCGGTGAGCCGGCTATCTCGATTCGTAATACGCCGGATGATGATCCCAAAACCGCGCGGGAAGGTGGGAGGGGGCTCAGAGCCTTGTCAAGGCGACGTCAAGTGCTCGCACATGTGTCAGAACTAACGGGGGACGGGCGACTGGCGGCTGGCGACAGAAGAACGGGAACAGGGAACCGGGAACCGAAGCTCCATGGAGGCTCGGTTCCCGGTTCCTGTTCCCGTTTCGATTCCCGATTCCCTATTCCCGACTGTAGTTAGGCGCTTCCCGTGTGATCACCACGTCGTGCGGGTGGGATTCGCGAAGACCGGCCGTCGTGATTCGCACGAATTGGCTGCAGGTGCGAAGCTCGTCGATCGACCCACACCCGACGTATCCCATGCCGCTCCGAAGGCCCCCAACCATCTGGAATAGCACATCGGCGACGGGGCCCTTGTACGGCACCCGACCCTCGATCCCCTCGGGGACGAGCTTCTTCGGCGACATCTCGCCTTCCTGGAAGTACCGATCGGCGCTGCCGTCCTGCATCGCGCTCAGGCTCCCCATGCCTCGGATCATCTTGAAGCGGCGGCCCTCGAGAAGAATCGACTCGCCGGGACTCTCCTCCGTGCCCGCAAGCATCGACCCCATCATCACGCTCGACGCGCCAGCCGCCAGCGCTTTCACGATGTCGCCCGAGTACTTGATCCCGCCATCGGCAATGACGGGAATGTCACCGGCGCCATCGACGGCATCGAAGATCGCGGTCAATTGCGGAACACCGACTCCCGTGACAACGCGCGTGGTGCAGATCGAGCCGGGCCCGACGCCGACCTTCACTGCATCGACGCCGCGGTCCACGAGTGCCTGTGCGCCCTCGCGCGACGCGACGTTGCCGACGACGAGCTGGATATCCGGGAATGCCTCGCGCACGAGGGCCGTTGCCTGCAACACGCCATCGCTGTGACCGTGCGCGGTATCGATGACCAGGACATCGGCGCCGGCATCGATGAGCGCTTTCGCGCGATCCATGTCGCGGCGTGACGCGCCGATTGCCGCGGCGACCCGGAGTCGCCCGTGATGGTCTTTGTTCGCGTTAGGGTACTGACGCCGTTTGTGAATGTCCTTGACCGTCACCAGGCCCTTGAGCTTCCCGTTGGCGTCCACCACCGGGAGCTTCTCGATGCGATGCTCGCCGAGGATGCGCTCTGCTTCGTCGAGTGTCGTCCCGACGGGCGCGGTGATCAGGCCGGAGGATGTCATCGCCTCACGCACGGGCCGGTCGAGACTCCGCTCGAACTGCAGGTCGCGGTTAGTGATGATCCCCACGAGGTGCTCATCGCCGTCGACGATCGGGAGCCCCGAGATCTTGAAGCGACTCATCAGGCTCACCGCTTCGCGCAGGGTCGCGTCGGGCGAGAGCTTGATCGGGTTGAGAATCATCCCGCTCTCGGAGCGCTTCACCCGGTCGACTTCAGCGGCCTGACGATCGACAGACATGTTCTTGTGCAGCACGCCGATGCCGCCCGCACGCGCCATGGCGATCGCCATGTCCGATTCCGTGACCGTATCCATGGCTGCCGCGATCAGAGGGACGTTCAGCTCGATGCCGCGGGTGAAGCGCGACTTCGTGCTGACATCGCTCGGATGAACGACCGAATGCCGGGGAACGAGCAGGACGTCGTCGAAGGTAAGGGCGATGTCGGTGCGAACCCGTGCGCCGCCGTTGGGACGCGGGTCATCAAAACGCACCGGCCCGCTGTCCGACTTGGTCGGGCGAGCGGGCCGTGAATTGGATCGAGTCGAGGTTGCCATAGCGAAACGTAGAAGCGTCGCTGGGACATGTCCAGCGGCGCCGAAGCGGGGGCAGTGCTAGGCGCGTCCGATCGTCCTCAGGCGTCGACGCACGCGGCGCGGAAGGAAGAATGCCGCGGCCGTGAGGACGTTCCGAAGGTTCATCGCGCCAAGCTCGGCAGGATCGCCGATCCAGTATTGCGTCACTACTGTGCGACCGGCGTTCGAGATCAGACGCTGCAGCGCGGTCACGAGTAGAAACACATCGTCGACTTCGCCGAGAAACGGGATCCAGTCCGGAATGAGATCGACGGGGGCGATGATGTACGCGATCGCCGCACCGACGAGCAGCTTGTCGACCGTCGCGACCCGCCGGTCGCTCAGCAGCCCGAAGAGCAGCCGCACGTAGTTGGGCAGCTGACGAATGGTATCCATGATGGTGCGCTTGGCCCCCGTGCGTGGCCGTTCACCGGCCTCGAGTCGGGCGGCCGAACGCACCTCGCGCCGTGAACGACCGCGACGATGCTCTGCTCGGCCTTCCGCTGCTCTCGTCACGGTACCTCCCCTGCTGGCGGTGGAGACGTCCCCGGCGGCCGTTCTGAGTCCGCGGGAGTCGCCGGCGCAGCGCCATCGGTCACCTGTGCCGACGGAGTCGTCAGGCTGCTCGCCGCGCCAACAATATCGTTCGCAACAGACTTGCCAGCCGCGGCAACGCCGCTCAAGACGCCCATCGCCTTGTTCATGAGGCTCATCGTCTCGGAGATCGTTGCCGCCGAGACTCGTCCCGCACGCAGCTTGTCCTCTACCGTCTCCGCGAATCGCTGGAAGACGTTCGCCGAGGGATTCTGGCGCTCGGCGTACTTCGATTCCAGGAACTCGACGTAGTCGAGCACCTGGTACGCGCGCTCATCCGAGAGCGTGTCGAGCTTTCGGAGGATGCGGTCGCGCAGGAACTGGTTCATGAGTCAGCCTCGCCATCGGACCCGCCGCCCGCGGGCATCGATGTGAACATACGAGGCGCTGCCGCGGTTGTAGAGCCCCATGCCCCCAACCAGATCGGGGTGTTCGTCTTCCACAACCTCTACGGCTCGGGCGATGAGCCGGGTGTCAGCAAACGTGATTCGGCCGTCGCCGTTGCTGTCGATCGCGATGTCGGCGGCATCGCCGTACTGGTGGCGGCTGTCGCGCGCTGCCCGTTTCACTCGGCGGTTGTGCAGCGGCGTTCGGAAGCCTGAGTGTACGTCCAGCTCGAACGAGGCGTCATCCCCTTTGCCGCTCAACTTGCCGATCTCGGCGACGACGAGCTCGATCTTGTCGAGCAGCCGCGCATCGAGCGCTGCATAACGCGGCCAGCTCTCCTGGTTGTCGTGCGTCACGAAGTCGGAGAGCCGAAGGTGCTTCGTGAGCGGAAGATCGAGCTGGTCCTCGTCGATCTGGACGAACCCGGGCGGCGCTGGCTCGTCCGTCCTGCGGCCGAGGCGCTCGGCCAAATAGGTGCCGATGCGATAGCCGTTGAGCGTGTTACCAAGCTTGGCCGCGAACGGCACCATGACCGAGAGCGCAGGGCCGTCGACGACAACCCGCTCCGACCCTCTCACGAGCGCGAGGCGATAGAACCCGGGCTTGTTGGGTGCCTCGAAGCGAGGCTCCAAGGGGCGGGTGGAATCCGCCGGGAGCGCCTGAATCGAGCCGGTGTCGGCGAACGGGACCCACGCGTACATCATCTCGGCCGGGTCGGTCCGCAGCTCCATCGGGTACACGACAGGGTCACCCGGCAGCGCGAACAGGACCCGGACCTCGCCGCTTCTCCCGAACGCGTTGCGCGATGCCAGAGCGAGCGGACCACCGGTGCTATCGGCTACGGCCACTTCCCCGCGACTCTCGATGAACTGGCGCGGCGGGTGATAAAACTGAATGACGCCTAACGCGGCGGAGCCGAAGACGCCGAGCGATGCCAGCTGCGATGCCAGGCGGGGCGCGCGGCGGACGGACTGTGCCCGTGGTTGTTGCTCTGCCGTCACGACCGGCCCCACCTCGCCCGCTCGCCGCGGGTATCGACGTGCGCGAACGGGCCGTGCGCCTTCGTCGCGCGGTACAAGCCGGCACCGCCCGCCAGCTCCGGGTGGGCGCGCTCGACGCGCTCGACGGCCTGCAGAATGACGCGGGCGTCGCGCGAATCGATGCGGTGGTCGTGATTGAGGTCGTCCATCCGACCGTTCTCGTCGTTGTCGACGAACACGTCCGCCGCGTCGCCGAACTGATGGCGGCTATCACGCGCCCGGCCGCCGCGCTTCCCGACGCCCTGCGCATTGTACTGCGGCGTTCTGAAGCCGGACATGACGACCATATGCTCGACGCGGACGCCGTGGGCCGCGAGATCCTCGATCACGAGCTCCAGCTTGTCGACGAGCGACTCGCGAAGCACCAGGTACTTCGGCCAGACGTCTTCCTGATCGTGCGTGAGGAAGTCGCGCAGCCGGAAATGCTCGGACACGTACGTGTCCTGATTTTCCGGCGTCACCTCGATGAAGCCGTCGGGATTCTCGTAGGATTCCTGCGTGGTGCGGCGATGCCGCTCGTTAGGCCAGAACCCCACGCGGTAGTCGCCGACCTTCCCGCCTGTCTTCTGTGTGAACGGGATGATCGAGATGAACGCGAACGGGCGGCCCATGATGTCTTCGGCGGCATGATAGACGCCCGGCCCGGACTGGGTCGCGGGGTCGCCGAAGAGCCGTTCGAGGATCGGAAGGGCAAAGAGCCGCGACGCGCTGAACAGCTTGAACCGGAGCTTGCCGCTTCTGCCGAAGAGCGAGTCCGAAACGACGGCGACGCTGGCCGCGGCGGCGGCTGGAGAGACCGTCACCGTCTCGGGACGCACCGGAGCAGGCAGGCGCGGATGCGCTGATGCCGTGCCGGAGAGCGTCACGGCAGCGATCAGCGATGTCGCGATCGTGCGCCATCTGAGCGCACGGCTATTTGTGTGGTGCATCGGTGACCTCCCTGGCAACCAGACTGACGGCTTGGCGAACGCCGTCTCACGGCTTTGCGTGCCGGCCTCGAACGTGGCCGGCGTGCCCTTTACAAGGAGCCTCCGCCAACGCGACGGAGGAGTGGGTAATGTGGCGTAGTCTATAGGCTTGCCCTGGGTCGCTGCACCCCCGAACGACCCGAAGCCGGGATGTGATCTAACTCACCGGTCAGTATATGTACACCGGCGTGCCTACCGGCACCATCTGGTACAGGGTCTCGATATCTTCGTTCCGCAACCGAACGCATCCATGGCTGACGGACGTGCCGATGCTGAGCGGCTCATCGGTTCCATGCAGCGCGTAGCCGTCCCCCATGTTCAACCGATTCGTTCCCAACACCCCGCTGTACTTCCTCTGCGTCGTGCCGAACGGCGGGATGACGATGTTCTTGTTGACCACGATTTCCCGGCCCTCGGCGACATCGAACGGGATCAGCTGACCTTCGGCCGTTCGTCTCACGACCTCGCTTCCATCCACCGTGATCACCGAGCCATCAGCGAGCTTGATCGACTGTCCGCGAACGAGGTGAACGACGCCAAGCGACTTCTTCTTTGCCATCTCCACGTAGTGCCAATCGGGCGGCACCCAGATCGGATCGGTCTCCTTACTTTCGACGACCAACCTGCCCCGCGGGGTTTCGAACTTCCATTTGTTTCCGCCCCCTTTTGCCAGAACCTTTCCGCTGCCTGTCGCAACTCTGGTCGTGAAAAGAATCTGGTCACCGCGTTTGTACCAAAGCCTGTGATCCGTGATACTCACGACGATGTATGGGAGACTGTCGGGCACCTCTGCCTCGGTGCTGTCGACGAGAATCTGTTTCAACGTGTCGGCCGACGCGCCGATCTTCCGCTTGATCCCGTCGAGCACGTCGAGGTTGTCGTTGAACACCATCCGTGAGACATCGCGCTCGTAGCGAGCGTTTACCGTCGACGAGAGGAGCATCACGCTCGCCGCCGCGACGGCCACGACGGCGCCGATGAGGCCCCAGGCTGCTCGGCCGCCGCTCACGAAGAATCCCGCGCCCCTCCCCGCCATCCTCGTCGCTCCTTTTCCGTTCAATAGAGGTATACCGACATCCCGGGGGTCAGGTTCGGCGCGATCGCGCGCAGATCCTGCACCCGCGCCCGTATCGCCCCCGGGAGCACGTAAGTCGAATCACGCAACGGGCCGTCCGTCGGGTGGGTGTAGATCACGGCACCGCCGGACAGCACGATCGCTCCCGGACCCAGCGCACCGGCCACCATCCTGTCCTCCGGTACTGGCAGGCCTCTGTCGACGTACACCCACCTCGGGATCTCCCATCGATCCTTCGCGCCCAACACGCGTTCGACGGTCCGCGCCCCCCGAGGCGCGACGATCTTCAACGTGTCGGGCGCAGCGCCCACTCGCTTCTCCGACCCCACATCCACCGGCATCTCCCGCAGCAAAGCGCCATCGCGCTCGAGGTACATGACGCCGCTGTCGACGGCGACCGAGAGGTGCAGATCCTTATCGATGTTCGCCTGGCGCCGCATGAGCTCCAGCGCCACGCGCGTGCGGTTCTGTTCCGCCGCGATGACCATGTCGGCCTTCCGCCGCTCCTGGTCAGTCATGCTGGCGCGAAGGCGCGCGATCTCCCGCGCATAACGAACGCGCTGGTACACGAGCCACCCGTCAATGGCGACCATCGAGACGAGCGCCACGAACAGGACGGTAATGATGCCCGGGTAGGCGAGTCGGAATTCGCGCCAGCTCTGCCGGCGGCGTTCAACCGGCTGGTTCGCTTGCGGGGGGCGTTCAACCGCCTCGCTCACCTGCGAGGGGCGTTCAACCGGCTGGTTCACTTGCGGGGAGTGATGGTCAACAGATCCAGGATGGGGACCCCAACGAGATCGCTTCGGCCAGTCCTGACGCGCGCGGTGATCATCGCCTGCGACAACTCCGGGATCGACTTCGTCATCACCAGGAGCGACGGCGGCACCACGAGATAGAGCAGCGCGTTCTCCTCGTACGGCCCGCGTGCAAGCAGATACGTCTCGTCGGGCGCGAGATCCTTGCGAAGCACGTCGGCTTTCTGCCTCGCGAGGATCTGCACACTCCACCGCACGAGCTTTCCGCGGTTGCCAACTGGGTCGGCACGGAGGTCGGCGGCGCTCACTCCCGTGCGAATGGACGTATCCGCCGGAGCAACATCACGCTCTGGCACCCATCCCTCGAGGCGAACGCGCACCCAGCCGCGATCCCGCGCGAGCGGCGTGAGCGTCGCGCCCTGCACCACGGTAGCGAGCGCCTTCGCGTCGGGCGCGGCCCGCAACGCGATGTTGCCCGTCGGCGTCAGGGCACTGTCGGCGACTGGGCCACGCGCCACCGGTGCTGTAGACGTCGCGCCGGCGTGTACCGGTCCCGATGGCGTGCTCCCCTGGGGGGGCCGTGCCGAAGCGGCGACCTCGCCACCGCTCGCCTTCCGCGCTGCGCCGCTCGACTTGGCGGAAGCCGTGGTCCGTCCACCGCTGTTCGAGGAACGGGCAGTCTCGCTGGATGCCCGATCGAGCGACGACTTCAGGATCCACCCATCGCGCGAGACCTTCGCCCATCCCGTGGGCGCGTTGCCCGAGGCCACCGCGACCGTGGTACCGGCGTCGAGCGAGGCGACGCTCTTCGCCGTTGTCGCTCCACGCGCGCGGACGACCGCGGCTCGATTACCCACGCGCGGCGACGCGTTGCCGCGCTGCGCGGACAAGCGCGCTCGCTCCACGAAACCGTCGATCGTGACCTTGGCATACGCGCCACGGGTCTCGATGACGCGAACCGTTGTCCCCGGATGAATGCTGCCGACGGCCTTTCCACTCGGAGACGAAAGAACGGCAGCGGGGGTCGTGACTACGCGTGACTGCGCCCGACCCGGCAGCGCGACCGCGAGCGACAACGCGATGACTGAAATTCGCAGCACGAACTGATGCACTGGGGTAGAAGGGCCCATCGCTGGTTGGTCCATGTGTGCCCGAATACATTCCACCGGACGTGCCCACCGCCGTACTTCAGCGGATCCTGGGAAATCTTCCGGCAAACGTAATTCAGAACAAGCCAAGCACCGCCGAATGTCGAATGACCAGCACCGACCCGTCGTCCTCGTAGTCCTCGATGGGTGGGGCTACCGCGAGGAGCGAGAGGGCAACGCGATTCGGATGGCCCGCGTGCCCACCTGGGACCGCCTGTGGTCGCGCGCGCCACGTACGTTGCTCGACGCCTCGGGGCTAGCCGTTGGACTGCCCGAGGGGCAGATGGGAAACAGCGAGGTTGGCCACCTCAACCTTGGCGCCGGCCGGGTGGTGATGCAGGACATCGTCCGCATCGATCTCGCGATCCGCGACGGGTCGTTCTTCCGGCTTCCGGCATTCACCGCAGCCGCCACGCACGTTCGCAAGACCGGCGGGACGCTGCACCTCATGGGCCTCGTTGGCGATGGCGGCGTTCACGCCGTCGATCGTCACCTCTTCGCCCTGTTCGATCTGGCGGAGCGGGAGCGAGTCCCGCGGACGGCGCTGCACGCGCTGCTCGACGGCCGCGACACCCTGCCGAAATCCGCGCTCGGGTTCATGGAGGCGACGATCGCGCGCGCCGCCGGCCGCGTGGTCGTGGCGAGCGTCGGTGGGCGGTATTTCGGCATGGACCGGGACAAGCGATGGGACCGCACGAAGTTGTGGTACGACGCGGCGGTGCTCGGCGTCGGCCCGCAGGCCACCGATCCCGTCGCGGCCATTCGCCAGGCGTACGAGCGCGGCGAGTCCGACGAATTCATCAAGCCGATGGTCATCGCCGAGGACGGCAAGCCGGTCGCTCCGTTCCGGGACGGTGATGCGCTCATCTGCTTCAACTTTCGGTCGGACCGCATGCGTCAGATGGTGCGGGCGTTGACCGACCCCGCGTTCGACGGCTTCCCAACGTCCCACGCCAGGGTACCCGTCGCGACGATGACGTCGTACGACCAGACGTTCACGGTGCCCGTGGCCTTCGCGCCGCAATCGATGGCGCGCATCGTCGCGGAAACGCTCGCCGACCATGGCCTAACGTCACTGCGGACGGCGGAGACCGAGAAGTACGCACACGTCACGTACTTCTTCAACGGCGGCATCGAGGTTCCGTACGCGGGCGAGGAACGGATTCTCGTACCCAGCCAGAAAGTCGCGACCTACGATCTCATGCCGGAGATGAGCGCGCCGGGCATCACCGATGTTCTGTGCAAGGCGATCGAGACGAAGTCCCACCACTTCGTGTTGTGCAACTACGCGAACGGCGACATGGTGGGGCACACGGGGTCGATTCCCGCCACGCTCAAAGCCGTCGAAACCGTGGACGCGTGCCTAACGCGCGTCGTCGCCTCGGCCGAACGCGTCGGTGCGCGCCTGCTGATCACCGCCGACCACGGCAACTGCGAGCAGATGATCGATCCGGCGACCGGTGGGCCCCACACCGCCCACACGACGAACCCGGTTCCCTTCCTCATCGTCGATCCCGCCGGGGGCGACGAAGAGCTGCGCGCCGGCGGCGCGTTATGCGACGTTGGCCCAACCATCCTTCGGATGCTCGGGATCGAGCAGCCCGAGGAGATGACCGGAACAGACCTCAGACTCTCTGGAGTAAGCGCGTGAACGTTAGGATGTGGGTGGTAACGCTGGCGTCGATGACCGTCGTGCCAGCGCTTTCGGCGCAGATCGGGCACGTTCCCCAGAGCAGCCCGTACATCGACCTGGAGTACAAACAGGAATTCACGATCTACGGCGGTTTCTACAACGCCGGCAGTGAAAAGGCAGGCGTCGCACCCGGCAACGGACCGATGTTGGGCGCACGCTATGACCTTCGGCTTGGCGGCCCGGCGTCGCTGACGACGAGATTCCAGTACGTGCAGTCGACCCGGACGATCATCGACCCGCGTCGACCGGAGGAGACTCGCGTGGTCGAAGCGGACGCGTCGTGGCCAGTCTACCTCTGGGACGTCGGCATGTCGGTGAACCTCACCGGACAGCGGAGCTATAAGCGGATCGTGCCGTTCGTGAACGGGGGTCTCGGCGTCGCCACCGACTTCAAGAGTGGAGCGGATGTCGGGGCCTGGAAATTCGGCACCCCGTTTGCGTTCAACTTCGGTGGAGGGGTAAAGTGGGTCTCATCGGGGAATCTGCAGGTTCGCGCTGACGTCTCCGATCATCTGTACCAGATCAAGTACCCGAGCTCGTATTACTTCGTCGCCAGTGACGGATCGAGCGTGCTGACCCAGCGCCAGAGTGATAGCGACTGGACGAACAACCTCGGGTTCTCGTTCGGCATTTCCTATCTGTTCTTTCGGTAACGGCGCCGCCCTGCCGGGCGCGCCGAGTCGGGCGACCGCGAAGAGGTGACACATGGCGCGTGATTTCGAGAACATCGACGACGTCGACGATCTGGATGACAACGAGTTGAGGCAGCTCGTTCGGGATCGTCTCGCGGAACATCGCGGTCTGGATCTCGCCGACATCACCGTGACGGTCCACGATCATGTCGTCGCGCTCGATGGACGCGTCGGGACGGACGGCGAGCGGCGCGTGGCCGAGCGAATCATCACCGACCTCGTTGGCGTAAGCGACGTGCAGAACAATCTCGTCGTCGACCAGCTGCGACGCGCCGAGAGCCCGGAAGCGGTGGATGACCACCTCGCGGACGAAGACGAGCACTCGGGACTCCTGCTCGGGGATCGCCCGGTGCCGCTGAGCCCCGAAGCGGAGCATCTCCAGGAGGATCTGGATTCCCGCCTGTTCGGCACGAGCGATGTGGGGAATGCGATCCAGAACGGGACTGCGTGGATTCCGCCGACCGCGCCGACGCAGGAAGGCATCGAGGGCGAGGAAGACAACCCGATCGACGACGCGGACAGGGATTCGTACTGAATCCGCCGTGTACGTCGCGTGAGCACATCCCTGACGCGTCGAGTCACCTTCGACGCCGCGCACCGCTATTGGCGCGCTGACTGGAGCGACGACGAGAACCGCCGCGTATTCGGCTCGTGGGCGACACCGAAGTTTCACGGCCACGAGTACGTGTGCGACGTGACGGTGACGGGCGAATTGGACCGCGCGACCGGAATGCTCGTCGATCTCGGGTTGCTCGATCGCATTCTCCAAACGGAAGTGCGCGACCGGTTCGATCATCGCGAGATCAACCTCGACGTGCCGGAGTTCGCTGACGGCGAGCTCGTGCCCACGTGCGAGAACCTGTCTCGATTCATCGCGGCGTGCGTTCAGCGGGCACTCGGGCGCGATGCCTGGGTGACGGCAGTCCGCGTCGCGGAGGACGAGACGATCAGCGCCACGCATCAGCCGGACGGCGATGGCGCGCACGGACGGTGACACGCAGACACTTGCCGTCGCTCGATCCGCGGAAAGATTTCCCGTATGAGCGAAGTGAACGACACGAACGGCAAGGCCGGTGGCGCGCCTGACGTTCGACTCGACGCGGTGGATGAGGCGGCGGTCTGGCTGGATCTGAACGGCTCACCGGCGGTGACGTGGATGTGCACGCCGGAGCGGCTCGACGAGCTGGTCGTCGGCTGGCTCTTCGGCGAAGGCTACATCGACAACCAGGCCGAGATCGTGCGCATGCGGCCGTGCACGTCAGAACTCGGATTCTGGGTCGAAGTCCCCGTCGACAAATACGACGCCGTGGAGCGCGCGGAACGTCGGCGCGTCCTCGCATCGGGCTGCGGCGCGGTGACGACCATCCTCGGGTCGATGAGCGACGTCCCACGCCGTCGCGCGCCGAGTCCGGAGCTGGATACCCCGACGCTGCGGAAGCTGTTCAAGGAGCTGTTCGCGCGCGGTGAACGGTACAAGGACACCGGCGGCATCCACGCAGCCGCGTTGACCGATGGCCAGACGCTGCTCTACCACGCCGAGGACATCGGCCGGCACAACGCGGTGGACAAGGTGCTTGGCGCCGCGGTGCTCGACGATCGATCGCCTGAAGACCTGATCCTACTCGTGACGGGTCGAATCTCCGGCGAGCTGGCGTTCAAGGCCGCGCGAGCGAGAATCTCGGCGGTGGCGACGCCCTCCATCCCGTCAACGATCGCGGTGGACATCGCGAAAGCCGCGCGGATGGTGTTGATCGGGCGTGCGGTGAGCGGAAATCCACAACTACATCGGGAATCGGAAGGGCGGGAACCGGGAACGGGGAACCGGGAACCGAACCGCCCGGAACCGGGATCCGCGACCCGGGAACCGGAAATCAGGTGACCGTTACGGGTGTGGTGCTCGCGGGTGGGCTCTCCACTCGTTATGCAGGAAGACCGAAGGGGCTCGAGCTCGTGCACGGCGTGCGCATCATCGATCGGGTGCGTCGCGCGCTCGAGCCCGTGGTCGATGATTTGCTGCTCATCGCGAACGACGACGCCGCTGGCGCCTGGCTACCAGGTGTCAGGTGGGAGCGCGACATTCTGCGAGACGTCGGCAGCGTGGCGGGGATCCACGCGGCGCTCGTTCACTCGGCCTCGCCGGTGCTCGTAGTCGCGTGGGACATGCCGTTCGTGTCGACCGCCCTGCTCGCCGCGCTGCGCGACGCCGGGCATGACGCAGATGTCGCGGTTCCCGAGAGCGGATCCCGCCGTGGGCTCGAGCCGCTGTGCGCCTTCTACGCGGCAGCATGCGTGCCGGCAATCGAGCGGCGGCTGGCCGCGGGCGACCGGCGCGTGATCGGGTTCTACGAGGATGTCCGGGTCGCTCGACTGGGCGCCGAACAGGTCGCGAGCTACGGCGACCCTGCCCTGCTCTTCATGAACGTCAACACGCCCGAGGAGCGCATCCTCGCGGAGGCCCATGGCGCGTCCACCGATGGTGGCCGTGATCGGCAAGAAGCATAGCGGGAAAACCACCCTCACCGTTCGGCTCTGTGCCGAGCTCCATCGCCGCGGTCATCGCGTGATGACGATCAAGCACGGATCGCACACGTTCAACATCGACCCGGCGACGACCGACACGTACCGTCACTATCACGAGGGCATCGCGGAGCGCGTCGCTATGGCCGCGCCGGACAAGTTCGCGCTCATCGTGCGGTGGAGTGACGAGCTCGGGCCCGAGGAGATCGCGACGCGGCACATGAGCGACGCCGACATCGTGGTCTGCGAAGGGTTCAAGCGCTCGGACCTTCCGAAGATCGAGGTGTTTCGCCAGACCGCGCATCGGGCGCCGCTCTACGATCCCGCCGACGATTCCGCGCGCCACTATCTTGCCATCGTCGCGGACACCGACGTTCCCGCCGCGGCGGTGCCCGTCATCCGCCTCGAGGATGGCACGTGGCTCGAGACTCTTGCCGACCTCGTGGAGGCGCGCATCATGAACGATCGTGATCGGTAGCGTGCTGAAACCCCGGAGAGCCCACGAATGACGCGACTGAACTCCGAGATCCGCCGACCGCTGGGCGCGCCGCGCAATACCCTGCGCGCGACCGCCGCGGCGTTAGGCATCGCGTCACTCTCCGCGTGCGCGTCCGGCGGCATGGGGCGTTCCGGCAGCACATCGGGAACTCGTGTCGAGATGCGGCACGCCATCGACTCGATGGTCGCGCAGCCCAAGTTCAGCAACGCGCATTGGGGCATCCTGATCGTGGACCCGGAGAGCGGAGACACGCTGTACTCGCGCAATGCCGGCAAGCTGTTCATGCCGGCATCGAACCAGAAGCTCGTGACCGGCTCGGTGGCGCTCACGCTCCTCGGCCCGGACTACCAGTTCCGCACGGCGTTCGCCGCGCGTGGGCCGGTGGAAGGCGGCGTGCTGCGGGGCGATCTGCTCGTTATTGGACGAGGCGACCCGTCGATGAGCGACCACATGCGCGGCGATGTCATGCAGGCACTGAAAGCCGTGCCCGACTCGCTCCGTGCGCATGAGATTCGGTACGTGTCAGGACGATTGCAGCGTGCCGGCGATGCGTTCCCCGACGCGTGGCACGGGTTCGGCTGGGCCTGGGACGACTTCGACTTCGCCTATTCGGCCGGCGTCGACGAGCTGTTCTTCAACGAAGGGATGTTTCAGGTCACGCTGCGCGGCAGCCCGCGAGAGGGCGCGCGCGCCAGTACCAAGGTGCGCCCGGACATCGGCTATCCGTCGCTGCGCGCGATGGTGACGACCATTCGTCGACCCGACTCGGTGCCATCGGCGGATGGCACGTCGCGCGCTCCCCGTCTGCGATCTCCATCGGCGTCGATGGACAGCGCGACGAACGTCGTGACGATCACGGGCGAGATCTACCCGAATGACTCGCTGACCATCGACGTTGCCTACCGCGATCCGGGTCTGGCGTACCTGTACGCGATTCGCAAAGCGCTGGTGGACCAGGCGGTCACGGTCGAGGGTGGCGTCGATCCTCGACCGCCACGCGACTCGGCGGCCCAGCTCGACACGCTGTTCGTGATGACGTCCCCACCGCTCCGCGAGATCCTTCCGGCTCTCGAAAAACCATCGCAGAACCAGATCGCGGAGATCCTGTTCAAAACGCTCGGGCTCGAGCGTACGGGCGTGGGCACGGCCGACAGCGGTCGAGCGGTGATCGAACGACAGCTCATCGGGTGGGGAATCGCTCCCACGTCGTTCGCGGTGCGCGACGGAAGCGGCCTTTCGCGACACGACTACATCGCACCCGACGCGATCGTTCGCGTGCTCGACGTGATGCGGAAGAGCCCGAACTTCGTGGTGTTTCGCGACGCGCTTCCGCTCGCGGGCGTCGACGGCACGATCGCGAACCGCATGGGCGGCACCCCGGCGGCCGGGAACGTGCACGCCAAAACAGGGTCCCTGGACAAGGCGCGCTCACTGTCGGGCTACGCCACGACGGCCAACGGGCGCGTGCTCATCTTCAGTGTGCTGTGCAACAACTGGACGACGACCTCTCGCGAAGTGGACCAGGTAGCCGACGCCATCGGCGTTCGGCTCGCGGGGCTCACGGGTCGCTGATGCTGACGGTCCCCGAAGCGAGCGCGAGGATCCTCGAGCACATCGCACCACTCGCCATCGAGCGGGTACCGCTGCTCGACGCGTTAGGCATGGTGCTGGCGGAACCGGTGCGCGCGCCGATGACGCTGCCGGCGTGGGACAACTCGGCCATGGACGGCTACGCCGTGCGCGGTTCGGACATCGATGCCGCGAGCGCCGACCATCCGGTGAGCCTGCGCGTGCTGGAGACGGTGGCGGCGGGACGCTTCGCGACGCAGCCGGTCGGTGACGGCGAGGCCATTCGGATCATGACGGGCGCTCCCATCCCCGATGGCGCGGACACGGTGGTTCGAGTCGAGGACACCGATGGCGGGACGGTCCGCGTGCTGGTGACAAATGCGCGAGACGCCCGACGCAATGTGCGTCCGCGCGGCGAGGATTTTTGCGAGGGCGATTCACTGCTGGACCGTGGGGCGCCGCTCGGCGCCGCGCAACTCGGCGTGCTGGCGTCGATCGGACGATCCACCGTCGACGTGTATCGCCGGCCGCGCGTGGCCATCATGGGTTCGGGCGACGAGCTGGTCGACGTCGACGGATTCCACGAGGTGCTGGCCGGTCGAAAGATCGTCTCGACGAACGGCTACACGCTCCAGGCGCTCGTGCGCGACGCGGGCGGCGAGCCGGTGAACCTCGGAGTTGCCACCGACGATCCTGCCTCGCTCAAGAATCACCTGCAACGGGCAGGCGGGTGCGATCTGGTACTGACGTCGGCGGGCGTGTCAGTGGGCGAGTTCGATTACACGCGTGAGGTCGTCCAGTCGCTCGGCGCCGAGATGAAATTCTGGCGTGTCCGGATGCGACCGGGCGCACCCCTCGGATTCGGTCTGCTCGGCTCCGCGCCGTGGATAGGACTTCCGGGCAACCCGGTGTCCGCGATGGTGACGTTCGAGCTGTTCGTTCGGCCTGTGTTGCGACGGATGCTCGGACACACGCGGCTGTTTCGCCGGCCCGTTCCCGTCGTGCTCGAGGAACGCGTCACGATCGGCGCTCGTCTGACACACTTTCTGCGCGCCATCGTAAGCACCGGCAACGGCGGTCTCGTCACGGCGCGACTCACGGGCCCGCAGGGCTCGGGCATCCTGACATCCATGTCGCGCGCGAACGCCCTGCTGGTCGTTCCCGAGGATCGACCCGTGGTAGAAGCCGGCGAGACGCTGCACGCGTTGCCGCTCGGCGACGCCGCGAGCCTAACGATACAGTTTTCGCTCTGATGTCTATGTCCCCGGCTTCCCCCGTGCTGTCCGCCGAAGCGACTGCCCTGGTGACCCAAACGCTCGGGGAGCTCGGCGCTCAGTTCGACATGGCCCGCACCGACCTCATGGTCGCCGGCCGAGAAGTGCGCATCCACCACCCGCGAAACGCCGACGACTTGATCGACGAACAGGCATTCGTGGACGACGAGCGACTCCCGTACTGGGCGGACTTGTGGCCGTCCGCACGCGTGCTGGCCGAGCGCGTCGCGACCATGCCCGTGGATGGCCGACGATTCCTGGAGCTTGGCTGCGGCACCGGTCTCGTGTCAGTCGCCGCGGCAATCGCGGGCTTCGACGTTACAGCGACGGACTACTACGACGAAGCGCTGCGGTTCACCGCCCTCAACGTGCTGGTGAACACCGGGGCGCTGATCGACACGCGCATTGGCGACTGGCGGCGCTTTCCGCATGACATCGGACGCTTCGAGCTTGTCGTCGCGTCGGACGTGCTGTACGAGCAGCCACACGCCGGTCTCATCGCCGGGGTACTCGACCGAACGCTGACCGCGCGCGGTTCGGCGGTCATTGCGGACCCGGGGCGAATTGCCGCGCCGCAGTTCGTCGACGAGTGCAAGGAGCGCGGGATGCCGGCGGCCATACTCGATCGCATAACGTTCGAGGAGGGCAACATCCGGCAGACGATCGATCTCTACGAGGTACGCCGGCGGTAACCCATGCCTGGCGTGGGGCGTCATGGGAAGAGGTGGTTTGCACTTGACCCGGTCCCTCCCCACATGGCGGTCAGCTTCAAGTACGGCGCAGAAGCCTTTGCCATGATCGGCATCGCGTACGGCCTGATCAAATGGGTCGGCCGCAACGTGCGGTCCCTGGTCTCAGACTCACGCGTCGAGGAGGCGCACGTCGAAGCGCTGGCCGCCTCGATGCCGGCGGCGGCCGCCGACGCACTCGTCAGGCAAGGCATCGTTTCGGCCGAGGATCTCGCCCGCATGACACCTCGCGAGCGCGGGTTCCTTGCGGCCGCAGCGGGACGTCGGGTCGACGCCGCGGCGGATCGGAACCGGGCGAAGCAGGCGACACCGAAGTCCTCCGACGCCGTTGGTTCCCCTGCGAGCTCGCGAACTCCGGCGACGCCGCGACTCCACCTCATCACACCGTCACGCCCCCCGCTCGGGATCAGCGTGCACTGTCCCGGGTGCGGGATCGCGGTCGACCGTGAGGCGCTACAGCGCTACGGGACGACTACGTGTCCGCGCTGCAAGCGGCCCATCTCGGCGCACATTCAGCGCGGGCGCCTAACGGTGATCGTGGAGGAGACGCCCGAAGAGGCAGAGCACCGCAAGCGGATGGACGGCAGCAGCTAGTGAATGGCCGTTCGGATATTCATTGGCGCCGTTGTCATCCCGAGCCGACAGGCGAGGGATCGCGAACCTGCGGATAGAGGCCCCTCTATCGGGATGATCGCTATCCCTCGCTCCGCTCGGATGACACCTAGGTGAGACGGCCAGCGACAACTTCCGCGATGTCGTAGACCGGCACCTCGCTCCCAAGCGCCTTCGCGCCGTCCGAGATCATGGTCATGCAGAACGGACAGGCGACGGCCAACGCGTCCGCGCCAGTGCCAAGCAACTCCTCGGTGCGTTCGACGTTGATGCGCTTGCCCACCCGCTCTTCCATCCACATGCGCCCGCCGCCCGCTCCGCAGCAGAGTCCCCGGCTGCGATTCCGCGGCGCCTCCGCCACGGTCACCACCGGGAGCGCGCGCTTGAGCGTCTCGCGCGGGGCGTCATAGACATCGTTGTAGCGACCCAGGTAGCAGCTGTCGTGGTACGCGACGACCAGCTGGTTCCCATTCTCCGTGCGGAGCGGAACGAGATCCTGCTCGAGTAGCCGCTCGATGTACGTGGAGTGGTGAATGACCTCGTAATGCCCGCCCAGCTGCGGGTACTCGTTGCCGATCTGGTGGAAGCAATGCGGGCACGTCGTGACGATCGTCGTCGCGTGATATCGATCGAGTGTCTCGATCGCTTGCCGCGCGAGCATCTGGTAGAGGTATTCGTTCCCCATCCGTCGCGCGGGGTCGCCGTTGCACGACTCCTCCTGCGCCAGGATCGCGAACCGAATTCCGGCCGCGTTGAGAATGCGCGCGAACGCGACCGCAATCTTCTTCGCACGATCGTCGAACGATGCCATGCATCCGACCCAGAACAACACGTCCGGCCGCTCGTTGCGCTCGGCGAATTCGGCCATGGTGGTGACACCGAGACCGTCGGCCCATCGCCCGCGATCCGCCGGTTGGAACTTCCACGGCGCGCCATTCCGCTCCATCGCCTCGAACGCAGGCTGGATCTCCTCGGGGAAACGGGACTCGGTGAGCACCAGGTTGCGACGTAGCTCGTTGATCACGTCCAGCTGATCGATCGAGACCGGGCACTCCTGTACGCACGCCCGGCACGACGTGCACGCCCACAGCTCGTCTTCGGTGATGTAGGTGTCGAGCAGGCGGTGGCCCGCGCGCTCGCCGACCGTGCCTCCACCTGCATCGTCTCCTTCGCCGCCCGCGAGCACCGCGTGCGCCGCCTCGGCCCGATCGCCCATCAGGAGCGGCGCGAGCTCCATGGTACGCTGCCTGACGTTGACGACGATCTTGCGCGGGCTCAGCGGCTTTCCCGTGATGTTCGCCGGGCACGCGGCCGTGCACCGGCCGCACTCGGTGCACGAGTATCCGTCGAGGAGGTTCTTCCACGAGAGGTCCTTCACATCGGCCGCGCCGAAGGTCTCGACTCCCTCGGCCTCGAGGTCCATTGGACGCATGACGCCGACCTGCCCGGGGCCGCTCGTGTTGGAGAAGAACGTGTTAGGCAGCGACGTGATGACGTGGAGGTGCTTCGAGTACGGGAGATAGTTGAGAAACGCGAGCAGCAGCAGCGCGTGCATCCAGCTGCTCGCCGTCGCGATCGCTCCCGCGGTACCGGAAGGAACGCGGCTGACCATCATCGCCAGCACACTGGAGATCGGCTGGAATGCAGCCGAGTGACGCGCCTCCACCACGCGCTCGAAGATCGCGGTCAGGAAAAGCGTCACCATGAGCGCCGCGATCATCGACAGAATGAAGACGGCGTCGCCGGAGTGGACCTTGTCGCCCTGTAGTCGTCTCGGCTTGATGACGACGCGGCGATACAACAGCACTGCGACGGCGGCGAGCACGAGCGCCGCGAACATCTCCTGCGACAAGAGGAACAGCCCATACACGGGCGCCGGCAGCATCCGGTCGAACCCGAACGCGGGGAAGACACCGCGCGCGAGGATTTCGATCGAGCCAAGCGTCAGAACGACGAATCCCCAGAACACCGACGCGTGCAGAATGCCAGCGAACGGCTCGCGCAGGATCTTCGCCTGGCCGATGCCGATGACGACGACGTTGCGGAGCCGCGTCCACGGGTGATCGGTACGGTGCTCGTCGTGACCGGTGGTGAGGTAACGAACGAGACGTTGCGCGTTGTAGGAGAAGAAGCCGAGCGCCGCGACGAGAACGAGGAGGAAGAGGACGTTCTGGGTCATGCGGTGATACTAATCGGGAACGGGGAACGGGGAACCGGCAACCGTGACTCCGCGTGGAGCTTCGGTTCCCGGTTCCCCGTTCCCAGTTCCCGTTAATGCGCCTTCGCCGCCTTCACCGCCGCCGTCAGCGCGGGAACGACCTCGAGCACGTCGCCCACGATCCCGTAATCGGCGACCTTGAAGATCGGTGCCTCGGGATCCTTGTTGATCGCCACGATCGTCTTCGATGTGCGCATGCCCGCGAGATGCTGAATCGCGCCGGAGATCCCGACAGCAACGTACAGATTCGGGCTCACCTGGCGACCTGTCTGTCCGATCTGATCGCTGTGCGGGCGCCAGCCGTCATCGGTGACGGCGCGTGTCGCGCCGACGGCCGCATTGCCGAACGCCGCCGCGAGGTCTTCGACCAGCTTGAAGTTCTCTGGGGCCTTGAGCCCTCGGCCCCCGCTTACGATGACGGGTGCATCGCCAAGGTCGAGCTTGGCCGTGTTGCCGGCGATCGTCTGCGTCACCTTCACTCGCGACGCCGCCGGATCTCCACTCGGGGCCGCGGTCTCGACGCGTGCGCTGCGGGGCTTCTCGGCTGCCGTCACCGCGCCCGGGCGAAGCGACACGACCGCCGGATTCGCCGCGAGCGTCACCGTCGCTATCACCTTGCCGGTGTTGACCGGGTGGGTTCCGACGACCTTGTCACCGTCGAGCCGAACCGTCGTTAGGTCGGAGGCGAGCGGGACGCCGAGCTTCCCCGCCACGCGCGGCGCGAGGTCCTTGCCCTGCGCCGACGCGATCAGGGCCACCACGCGATATCCCCCGCTCTTCGCACGGTCCGCGAGAAGCGCCGACAGTGCCTCCGGATTGTAGTCCGCGAACGCCGCGTGCTCGACGACCGTGACGACGTCGGCGCCGTACGTGCCTAACGCGCCAGCCTTCGCGGCAATGCCGGGTGGCCCCGCGACCACGACGTGAACGTCACCACCCGTGGCGTCGGCCAACACGCGCGCGACCGTCACCGACTCGTACGCGACCTTTCGCAGGTCGCCGCCACGCGACTCCGCGAATGCCAGAACATTGTTGGCCATCAGAGCACCTTCGCCTCGGTCTGCAGGAGTCGGACGAGCTCGGGTACCGCGGCGACGCCATCACCGAGGATCCGGCCGGGTGGGCGCTCCGGTGGGAGTGCCATCGTCGATACGGTCATGCGAACGTCGCCGAGCTGCGCGGGCTTCACCTCGAGCGGTTTTTTCTTCGCCGCCATGATGCCCTTGAGCGACGGATAGCGTGGACGTGCGACACCTTCGTCGATGCTCACGACGGCCGGCAGGGGGAACTCGAGCAGTTCGGCCGCTCCCTCCAGCTCACGGCGAGCAGTCCCCTTCCCGTTCGCGACCTCGAGCTTCGACGCAGCCGCCACGCACGGCAGATTCAGCAGCTCGGCGGTGATGGGACCAACCGCCCCATTCGACGAGTCGATGGACATCTTGCCGAACAGGATCAGATCGTAGCCGCCGCCCTGCAGCTCGGCGGCAAGCGCTCTGGCGATGGCGAAGTTGTCGAACGGGATCGGGTCAGCCTTGAGGTGGATCGCGCGGGCCGCGCCCATGCTGAGCGCCTTGCGAAGCGTCTCCTGCGCGGCATCGGGGCCCACGGTCACGACAACGACTTCTCCGCTCCCGAGCTTTTCGGTCATCTGGAGCGCGGCCTCGACGGCATAACCGTCGAAGTCACTCATGTCCCACTTGAGCCCAGTCTCGTCGACGCTGGTGCCGCTGGGCGCGATCTTGAAGCGCACGTCCATTTCTGGCACGCGCTTGATGCAGACGGCGATCTTCACCGTCGAACCTCGCTTGTGAAGGATTTCACAAGAAAAGGTAGACGGCCACAAAGGGACACGGAAGCCGCGTCAGCGCCCCAAGTGCGCTGGCACCTCGTAACTGACGAACAGCGTGCTGTACGCGTGCTCCAACGGACCGGTCGTGTATTCGCGGCTGCGCGTCACGGCTCGCCACTCGGCGACGAATCCGCGAACTCGTCCGCCCAGGCCCACGGAGTACTCGCCGACGAGCGGCACGCGATCGACCCGGCGCGTGCCGCCTAACGTATTGCCGTCGAGCGTGATGTTGTGCGCCACCGCCTCACCACGAACGCCTCCGAGGACATAGAGCTCGACCGGCGCGCGGCCACTCCATCCGCTGGTCCACCAGGGGCTCGACAGGTTGGTTCCCGCGCGGAGCTGGAATCCGCCCTCCGCTTCCGTCAGCACGTTGCCGAACGAGGCGCCGATCTGCGGAGCGAAGTCCACAACCGCGCGGCCCGACGGCGTTCGGCCCACGAAGCGGCGCACGCTCCGCGCGGACAACATGATTCCGGGCTCGAAGCCGACCTGCGTGTCCCAGCCGATCGGGTCCTGCGTGTATACGCCGGAGAGCCTGTGTGCCGTCCGCTGCACAAGCTCCCCGAACGCCGGTGGCCCGATCACACCGATATGCAGACTGACTGTTCGCATCGACTCCTCGCCCAACACGCGTGCCTCGCCGCTCGCGTACAGCCAGGCGGCGTACGGCCGGTCGTCGCGCCAGTCCGAGGTTTCGCGCGGCTCTCGGCTCGGCTTCGGCGTGTACATGTCCTGGCCGATGGAGAATGCAGTCGTTAGGCACCGCCGGCCCGACGGCTCGTTGCCGATGCACGGCGCGAGGCGGCTGGCGAACCGCTTGCCCCACCATGGCGCCGCCGAAAACTCGACGCTCACCTCATCGCCATTCGTGTATTCCTTGTCGGGTCGGTCGTGGATCCCGCGCCAGAAGTTGAACGCGTCGTTGTCGGCGCGCACGCTCATCCGCCATGGTGAGCTGCGATACGATCGCGGCACCGACGTCGGTTGCTGCGGCGTCGGCTGCTGCGCCGCGAGGGATCCGGCGGCCATCGCGACAAGCGTCGCGACGGCCCAGAAACGACCACCCATCACACGCCCACGCTCGGCGTCGGCGTCAGTTGAAGGCGTTGATCCCGGTGACGGCCTGGCCAAGGATCAGCGTGTGGACATCGTGGGTCCCCTCGTACGTGTACACGCTCTCCAGGTTCGCCATGTGTCGCATCGATGCGTATTCGGCCAGGATGCCGTTCGCGCCGAGCAATCGGCGCGCTTCGCGCGCAATGTTCGTCGCCATGTTGACGTTGTTGCGCTTCGCGAGCGAGACCTGCTGCGGCGTCATCGTGCCGAGGTCCTTGAGTCGACCGAGATGCAGCGACACGAGCTGCGCCTTCACGATCTCGCTCACCATCTCGGCGAGACGTGCCTGCTGCAGCTGGAACCCAGCGAGCGGCTTGTCGAACATCACGCGGTTCCGCGAGTACGACAGCGCTTCCTCGTAACACGCCATCGCGGCGCCGATCGCTCCCCACGATATGCCGTAGCGCGCCTGGGTGAGGCACATGAGCGGGCTCTTGAGCCCTCCCGACTTCGGGAGAATCGCGTCGGCGCTGAGGCATACGTCCTGAAAGACGAGCTCACTCGTGTCCGAGGCACGCAGCGACAACTTGCCCTTCTGATCCTTCGCCGTGAAGCCTTTCGTGTTCGTCGGAACGATGAAGCCGCGAATCGATTTGTCCGACTTGTCGCCGTTGGTCTTCGCCCACACGACTGCGACGTTGGCCTGCGATCCGTTGGTGATCCACATCTTCCCGCCGTTCAGCACCCACGTCCCGTCGTTCTGCTCGCGCGCCATCGTCACCATGCCGGCGGGGTTCGAGCCGTAGTCGGGCTCCGTGAGGCCGAAGCACCCAATGGCCTCGCCCTTCGCCAACGCGGGCAGCCATTTCCGTTTCTGCTCGTCGGAGCCGAACGCGTAGATCGGATACATCACGAGCGCACCCTGCACCGACGCGAAGGAGCGAATCCCAGAGTCGCCACGCTCGAGCTCCTGCATGATCAGCCCGTACGCGACGTTGTTGAGCCCCGCGCACCCGTACTCCTCGGGCAGGTTCGCGCCGAGGACCCCGAGCGAAGCCATCTCGGGGATGAGCTCCTTGGGGAAGCGTCCGTCGACGTAACACTTGCCGATGATCGGAAGGACTTTGTCGTTGACGAACTGGCGAACGCTTTCGCGAACAGCGCGCTCCTCTTCGGCGAGGACGCTGTCGATGTCGTAGAAGTCGGTGGGAGTTGGCATGCGGAAAAGCTAACTGGGGACGAGGGACTGGGGACTGCTCGGGACTCGGGACATCGGGACTCGGCCGGGAGGCTATTACTGCGAAGGAACGCTCCCCGGCGCTAATCGCGTCCCGGCCGAGTCCCGAGTCCCGATGTCCCGGTAGTTCAGTCGTTAGCCCTACTCTTCGCGCGCCGCCTTGAGCGACAGATGCTGCGCCGCAGCCGGCGCGTTCTTCTGACCCGGCAGATCCTTGCGCGACCGGAGCGGCGTGACGGTTCGACGCGCCGACGGCGCCACGCCAACGTCGCGCGCTTTCGCCCGGAACAGTCGGCCGTGATCGATCGGGTGACCGGTTTCGTCCTGCCACTGATGCACCATCTCGTGCAGCAGCGTGTGCAGCGCTTCTTCCCACCCGTGACGACGAATGTGGCGGCGACTCACCACGATCTCCGCCGGCTCGCCCGACGGCGCCGCGGACATGTAGTGGCCGAGTCGCGCGCGCATGCGACGCGAGACGCGCACGGTGATCGGCTTGAGCGCGCCGTCGAAGTGGCGCTCGTTGTAGCGGCGATGCCACTCAACGAGGCGCTTCGCGAGCGGCGCGTCGTCCGGGTGTGGTGCGTCAGGTCGGCGCGCCCGTGGAGCGCGCCCGATCGGATACGCGAGAATGCGGCGACGAGCAAGCCGGCGAGATGCGGCCGTGCGTCCGCTCACGAACGTCACGATGGCGGCCAGGACTTCCGACGGCGCGGCGAGGTAGCCTTCATGCACACGAAGCTCGCGGCCGCGATAGCTCACCATGACGGCGCGATTTCGCGTGAGACGACAGCGATCGATCCCGCTCAACCCGAGCGCTCGCAATCGCGCGAGCAGCTCGGTCGCATTCCGTGGCGCGGTATCGAGCGGGAGGGCGAGCTGGTCGTGCGGCCGCGTGAACAGCCGGCCTAACGATCGAAGCACCGTGACGGTCCTGGTGTGAATGTCTTCTCGGCCGCGGACCACACGAGTGTCGCGACCTCAATGGTTTCTTGCCGAATGCTAATCACGTTAGCTGATGATGGGCGACCGCCGCGAGAGCGACTCGAAACCGTACCCGCGGTCGAGATCACCGTGCCCTTCTGTGTGTGCTCGATGTAATGCACCGCTTCCTGATGGTCATGGCCGCAAAGCACGAGGTCGACACCGATCGTCGCAAACGCGCCGAGCACCTTGCGTGTGTCCTTGAGGCCGTGCCTCCCGGACAGCTCGCCCTTCACCGGATTGTGATGCATGACGATCACACGCGCGTCGTCCGATGGTGAGCCTTCGAACTCCTCGTGCGCGTGATCGACCTGCGAGCGACGAATGGCGCCGATGATGGAGATGTCGCGAAGTCGCCACGTGAGCGTGTGACGCGTCACGCCGTGTGCGGAGTTCAGGCCGACGAACGTCGCGCCCGGCACGCGCAGCACCGGCTCGAGATCCTCCGCGATATACCGGCGGTAGTTCTCGAACGGCCGCTCTCCATTGCCGATGCCGAACGGCGCCTTCCACCAGAGGACGTCGTGATTGCCCGGCACGACGATCGTCTTGCTCACCTTGTTCGCGTCGCGGATGAAGGCCTGAGCCCGCTGGAACTCTCCCGAGCGTGCACGCTGCGAGAGATCACCCGAGATGGCGACGACATCGAACCGGCGATCCTGGATGATCGTCTCGATCGCTTCGATCTGGGCGGGTACGAATGGTCGACCGAAATGCAGGTCCGAGACGTGGAACACCGTCACCATCGGTCGGCCTCGGACGTCAAGCGAGCCGAGCGATGATGGCGTCGGTGAACTGCGCAGTGGTCGCGGTGCCGCCCAGATCGCGCGTCACGGTCTTCCGCTCCCGGATCACGCTCTCCATCGCATCGCGAATGCGGCGCGCGCGCGTGTGATCCCCGAGATGCTCGAGCATGAGGCACGCCGCGTAGAGGAGCGCGCCGGGATTCGCAACGCCCTTCCCCGCAATGTCGGGCGCGGTGCCATGCACCGCCTCGAAGATGGCGGCGTTCGTGCCAAGGTTCGCACCCGGGGCAAGCCCCAGTCCGCCCACCAGACCCGAGATGAGATCCGAGAGAATGTCGCCGAACAGGTTCGTCGTAACAATGACGTCGAACGTCTCGGGCTTGATCACGAGCTGCATCGCCATCGCGTCGACGATGCGCTCCTCGTACTCCACGCGCCCGGCGAACTCCTTCGCGATCTCGATCCCCACCTCTCGAAAGAGGCCGCCCGTCATCTTCAAAATGTTCGCCTTGTGCACGACCGTTACTTTCTTCCGGCCGTGCGCAACCGCGTACTCGAACGCGTATCGGATGATGCGTTCCGACCCGTACCGAGTGACGACCGCGGTGGATTCGGCCGCGGCGCGCGGATCCGGTCCAATCGCGATGAAGTGCTCGACGCCCGAGTAAAGTCCCTCGGTGTTTTCGCGCACGAGCACGATGTCCACGTTGTCGAAGCGACCGCCGGGCACGACCGATCGCGCCGGTCGCACGTTCGCGTACAGATCGAACGTGCGTCGAAGCGCGACGTTCACGGATCGATACCCGCCGCCCACCGGCGTCTCGAGTGGCCCCTTGAGCGCGAGTCCCGTGCGCTCGATGGACTCGATCGTCTCGTCAGGCATCGGATCATCGAACTTTTCGACCGCCGCCATACCCGCGAGGCGTCGATCCCACTCGAACGTCGCGCCAGCCGCTTCCAGAATGCGAACCGTCGCGTCGGTGATGTCGGGTCCGATACCATCGCCAGGAATGAGCGTGCAGGGCACAGCCATATTCGTTCAGCTCAGCGAGCAGGAGTAAAGAGGTCAGCGAGGCGGCCGGCGACTCCCGCCGCGATCGCGGGCGAGAAGTTACGCATGCCATCGCTCGAGATGTCGCCCTTCCACATCACGCGCGCGGCGCGCGTGTCGATGATGACGACATGGAGTGCCGCGCGCCCTCCGGATCCATCTGGCACGAGCGCGAGCTCCACGGGCACGAGTGCATAACGCGCGTTGAACAACCCCGTGAACGTCCGCAACTGCCCGGCCAGCGGTTCCGCGATGAGCTTGTCCGCATCGCGCTCGACGGGCGCCAGCGGAGCGAGCGTGAGCTCGTATGGGTCCGCGGTGTAGCCGGGATTCCGCCGCGCCGATCGCGCGAGGTCCGGCGGGAAAGCCCACTGGACCTTGAGGCCGTGGTCGCGAATGGCGAACGCGAACTCGTCGTCGAACGTCGAGAGGTACGCACGCGGGTCCCCGACCTTGTCGGCCCAATCGGGGACACCCATGCGAAGCCTCTGGACGGGAACCACGATCATCGGTTCCGAGGCGAACGACGCGAGTATGCCACCCGCGGTGCCCTGCGTGGGCGTGACCGTTTGCTCGTGTGGCGCTGGGGCTGGACTCGTCGCTGGTGTTTGCGTCGCGGCGGGACGTGCGCAGGCCGCGACAAGCACGAGCGCGCTACTGCGCGCTGCGATTCGGAGGAAGAATGAGGCGGCGGTCACGGTCGGTGAATGGTAAGCAAAGGTAACCACGCTGGAGAAACCGCGGCACCCGCTGCGGCGTTCGCGGTTGATTCCGCTGTGACGACGGACCAATTTGGCGGCAACAAAACCCAAGGGACGGCACGCGCATGGGCAAGTTGCTCTCGTGGATCGGGTGGCTCCTGGTCGCGGTTGTGGGCGCTGGTGCGTTCGCATGGCTCGCGCTCTCGCGCGGCGAGCAGGTGAGCGCGGCATGGCTCGTGACGGCAGCCGTGTGCACGTATCTGATCGCGTACCGCTTCTACAGTCGATTCATCGCGTCAAAGATCTTTGCGCTCGACGCAAACAGAAAGACGCCCGCCGAGCGGTTGAACGATGGCCGTGACTATGTCCCGACGAATCGGTGGGTCGTGTTCGGGCACCACTTCGCTGCGATCGCCGGGCCAGGCCCACTCGTAGGACCGACGCTCGCGGCGCAGTTTGGTTTCCTGCCCGGGATGATCTGGATTCTCGTTGGCGTCTCACTTGGTGGCGCCGTTCAGGATTTCGTGATTCTCGCGTCCAGCGTCCGACGCAACGGGAAATCGCTCGGCCAGATGGCGAAGGACGAGATCGGTCCCGTCGCGGGATTCACCGCGCTGATCGCGGTGCTCGGGATCATGATCGTGCTGATCGCCGTGCTGGCGCTGGTCGTCGTGAACGCGCTCGGCGAGAGTCCGTGGGGCCTGGTGACCGTCGGCCTGACGATTCCGATCGCTCTCTTGATGGGCGGCTACCTCAAGTGGATTCGTCCGCATCGCGTGCTCGAGGCGACGGCCATGGGGCTCGTGCTGCTCGTTGTCGCGCTGTACGTCGGTCGAGCTGTCGCCGCGAATCCCGAGCTTGCGCCGATGTTCACGCTGAACCGGAAGTCGCTCGCGATCCTGATCATGGGGTACGGGTTCCTCGCGTCGGTGCTGCCGGTATGGCTGCTGCTGGCGCCGCGCGACTATCTCTCGGCGTTCGTCAAGCTCGGTGTCGTGTTCGCGCTGGCGCTCGGGATTCTCGTCGTGTTACCGCCGTTGCAGATGCCGGCGCTCACTCGTTTCGTCGACGGGACGGGCCCTGTGTTCGCCGGCAAGCTGTTCCCGTTCGCGTTCATCACGATCGCGTGCGGCGCGATCTCGGGGTTCCACGCGCTGGTCTCGTCAGGCACGACGCCGAAGCTGCTCGAGCGGGAGCCCGACGCGCGGATGATCGGCTACGGAGGCATGCTGCTCGAGTCGATGGTGGCGATGATGGCATTGATCGCCGCGTGCGTGCTCAGCCCCGGCGTGTTCTTCGCGATCAACGCCCCGGCGGGCGCCATCGGCACAACCGCCGCGAGCGCTGCCGAAGCGATTCGCAACTGGGGATTCGTGCTCCAGCCGGAAGAGATCCAAACGCTCGCGCGGAACGTCGGCGAGGCCTCCCTCCTCTCCCGCACCGGAGGCGCGCCAAGTCTCGCGGTGGGCATGGCGCACATCTTCTCGAACGTGCTCGGTGGTACGACGGCGATGGCGCTCTGGTATCACTTCGCAATCATGTTCGAGGCGCTGTTCATCCTGACGACGCTCGACGCCGGCACCCGCGTTGGCCGGTTCATGCTGCAGGACCTCGGCAAGCACCTCTGGGAACCATTCGGCAGGACCGCGTGGTACCCGGCCATCGTGCTCTCGAGTGCCATCTTCGTCGCGATGTGGGGGCACTTCCTCTATCAGGGCGTCATCGACCCGTTAGGCGGGATCAACTCGCTCTGGCCGCTGTTCGGGATCGCGAACCAGCTGCTTGCCACGGTCGCACTCTGTGTGGGAACGACGGTGATCATCAAGACCGGCAAGCAGCGGTACGCGTGGGTCACGCTGCTGCCGCTCGCATGGCTCGTTATCGTGACGATGTCCGCGGCGTACACGAAGATCTTTTCGCCGGACCCGCGTCTCGGATTCCTGGCGCATGCGAGCTTGTTCTCGCAACAGGTGGCGCAGGGCGTGACGCCGAAGGGCGTGAAGAGCCTGATCGATGCCTCGCGGATCATCTTTAACGACCGAGTGGATGCGGCGGTCGCCGCGTTCTTCGCACTCAGCGTGCTTGTGATCCTCGCCGACTCGGCCAGGGAATGGTGGTCCGTCGTGCGCGGAACAAAGCCGGCGGTGAGCTCGGAGGTTCCGTTCGAAGGCCGAGTGGCAGTGGCGGGGGATTAGGCGGCAGGCGACTAACGACTCAAGACTGAAGACTCGAGACTGAAGAGGACCAGATTCCGTTGTCTGCCATCACTCATCCGCCATCAGCCCTCTACGTCCGACTTCAGCGCGTGCTGCGGGTGATACGCTCCATCATTGGCGCCCCGGATTACGAGCGGTACGTGGCGCACATGGAGTCGCACCACCCGGGATGCGCGGTCATGTCGCGCGACGAGTTCATGCGCCAGCGGCTCGAGAGCCGGTATTCAAGGCCCGGCTCTCGCTGCTGCTGAACGGGTGAGTGGGTGGTCAATCCAACAACCCTTCGCCGGCGTATCCTCGGGTATGACTGCATACTTGGCCCTTGAGGTACGCCCGTGCTCAATGCCCTGAAGGTGATCGCGTTCATCGTCTGCGTGGCGTACGTGATCGCCGTCGTCGGGATCCGACTGTACGAGCCACGTCTGCTGTACCAGCCGGGCGCCCGCGCGGTAGATCCACCAGACGCGTCTCTTGCCCTTCGCGAACGGTCCGTGTCGTTCAAGGCGGCTGATTCCACGTCGCTTTCCGCATGGATCATCCCGGCGGCTGGGAGCGCGCCGGACGCGCCGTGGGTGCTCATCTCGCACGGCAATTATGGCAACATCGGGTACGGTGGGCGGCCTCAGTTCTACGCCTGGTTCCGCGACCTCGGCGTGAACCTCTTCGCGTACGACTATCGAGGCTTCGGCGCCAGCGAGGGCAGCCCGAGCGAGCCCGGCGTGTATTCCGACGCTGCGGCCGCGTATCGATACCTCACCGATTCCCTGCACGTTCCGCCATCGCACATTGTCCTGTTCGGTCATTCGTTAGGCACCGGCGTTACGATCGAACTCGCGCGGCATGTTCCAGCCGCCGGCCTGATCGTCGAGGACGCTTACACCTCGGTCGTCAACCGCGGACAGGAGGTCTTTCCGCTGCTGCCGATCCGGCTCATCGCGCGGAGCCGGTTCGCGTCGATCGACAAGGTTGGAGCGCTGCGGCTCCCCAAACTGTTCCTCCACGCGCGCAACGATCGGACGATTCCGATCGAACATGGGAGAAAGCTGTTTGCCGCGGCGGCCGAGCCCAAGCAGTTCGTCGAGCTGAACGCCGGCCATGCCGACGCGTACAGTGCCGATCGGGCTCGATACTACGGCGCGATCGATGCTTTCATTCGGCGGGTTACCGCATCGGCCCCGGTGGTGGCTGCGACGCAACGTTAGGCGTCGGCGGGCCCCTGTGGCCGAACCGCCAGCAGCACCAGGGCCGCCGCGAACGCGAGCCCGGCACCGACGTCGAACGCCGCCCGCGGGCTGACACGGTCCCAGATCAATCCGAACAGCACCGACGCGGGCAGCGCTCCGATGCCCACGGCCAGGTAATACCAGCCGTAAGCGGTGCCGCGCCGCGCCTGTCCGACCAGGTCCGCGATCAGCGCCGCCTGCGTCCCTTCTGTCAGGCCAAAGAACGTGCCGTACGCGAGAAACAGCGCCCAGGCATGCCACGTCTCGGTCGCTCTGCCGAAGCCAATGTAGACGGCCGCGTAGACCGCCCAGCCCGCGAGGATGAGCGGCTTCCTCCCGAACCGATCAGAGAGCGCGCCACCCGGGACGCTGGCGGCGGACTTCACGACGTGCAGCGCCGCCCACAGGATGGGGACCAGCGCGACCGACACACCCAGTTGGTTCGCTCGTAGAATCAGGAACGCGTCGGTGGAGTTGCCGAGTGTGAACAACAGCACGCACGCGAGAAAAGTCCAGAACGCTCGACCGAGTGACACATCGAGGGACGGCACACCTGCCTTCTTCGTTGCGCTCGCCGCTCGCGCGTGACGCGGCGTCTCGCGCACGCCCAGCACGAGCACGATCACTGACAGCACACCCGGTAGCGCCGCGAAGAGAAACACGGTGCGCAGCGGGAGTTGCTCCCAGCGCAGCAACGCGAACGCGATGAGCGGCCCGACGACGGCCCCCGCATGATCGGCGGCGCGATGAAACCCGAACGCTCGGCCACGGATCGCGGGATCAACGGACTCCGCGATGAGTGCATCGCGCGGTGATCCTCGAATGCCCTTCCCCACCCGATCGGTCAGTCGGATAGCGAGCACTTGCGCCGCCGATTGCGCGACCGCCACGAGCGGACGCGCCAGCGACGCCAGTGCATATCCGGCAACGACGAGCGGCTTGCGTCGGCTCGCTCTGTCCGACCACCATCCGCTCGCGAGCTTGAGGAGCGCGGACGTCGTCTCGGCCGCACCTTCGATCGCGCCAACCGCCGCCGCGCTCGTGCCGAGCACGGTCGTCAGAAAGATCGGCAGGAGTGGGTAGATGATCTCGCTCGACGCATCCGTCAGGAACGACACGGCGGCGAGCACGAGCACGTTGCGGCCGAGTCGCGGCGCGTTGGCTCGTGGCGAAGGTTGGGTCACGCGCGGAAGGTAGGAGTCGGAGGCATCGTGTGCTCGCGGGCCTGAGAGTTAGAATTACTCATGGCCGCAATCCCTGTCGCTGATTCTCGAACGCTCCGAACCCACCGTGCGCTCGCGTCTGCGCACGCGCGGATCGCGGCGCGCGACTCGGCGACGATCCGCACCCAAGTCGCGGTCTCGCAGATCGCGGCGCCGACGGGAGACGAGCGCGAACGCGGCGAGTGGGTCGCGACCCGTCTCCGATCGCTCGGCCTTCGTGACGCACGCATCGATCGCGCCGGCAATGTCGTGGCGATGCGACCGGGGCTCGAGGATCTGGCCCCGGTGCTCGTGTGCGCGCACCTCGATACCGTTTTCGCTCGCGAGGTTCAGCTCACGTTCCGCCGCAACGGCGACCGGGTCACGGGTCCGGGCATTGGCGACAATGGTCGCGGCCTCGCCGCGATGCTCGCGATCGCCGAGGAGGTTGACGGCCGGCTGGTGCGCACCCGTCGTCCGATCGTGTTCGCGGCGACGACGGGCGAGGAAGGTGCCGGGGATCTGCGCGGCGCGAAATACCTGTTCTCCGCGCTCGACGAACAGCCCGCGGCGGCAATCGCGCTCGACGGGGCCGGCGACGAGCGGATCGTCCACAAGGCCCTCGGATCGCGGCGGTATCACATCGCGTATCGAGGCCCGGGCGGACACAGCTGGGCGGCGTTCGGCGTGCCTAACGCTGTGCACGCCGCCGCGTCGGCGGCGGCCATGCTGGCATCGCTGCCGCTTCCGCGATCGCCTCGGACGACGTTGTCCGTGAGTCGCATCGGCGGTGGCACGTCGATCAACTCGATTCCCGAGGAAGGTTGGCTCGAGGTGGATCTCCGATCGACGTCGGCGTCGGTGCTCGATCGGTTCGATCGCGAGATCCGCATCATTGTGCGCGCGGCCGCGCAGCAAGAGAATGCCAGGCGCGCAACGGCAACCCCGCCACTGTCGCACGACGTGATGGTGATTGGCGACCGGCCGTCCGGCGAGCTGTCAGCCGACCATCCACTCGTGGTGAGCGCGATGGAGGCCACACAGCTCATCGACCGCGAGCCCGAGCTCGCAGCCGCGTCGACCGACGCGAACGTCCCGATTGCCATGGGTATCCCCGCGATCGCGATCGGCGCTGGCGGCCGAGGAGGCGACGCGCACACCCCGGGCGAGTGGTACGACAACATCGAGGGGCCGCTCGGCATCGCCCGCGCGATGACGATTCTCGCGACGGCCGCGGAGCTCGCCTAACGTATCAGCGCGCGCCCGTAGGTGAACAGGAAGGCCGCGAGCACGAAGTGAAAGACGATCGGAATCAACACGCCACGTCGCTCCGGCGGCGTGCTCGCGTAGCGTACCGACCGTACCACCATACCGAACGCGTAGGCGTAGCTCGCCCAGATGATCCAGGTGCCGACGGCGGGCGCCGTAGTACCTAACGGCACGGATCGTCGTGCAATGCTCAGCGTCATCACGGCCATGACGACGAGAAACACGATCTGCGTCGGAAGCAGGTAGCGATACGGCATGAGTCCCGAGTACCACCGTCGCATTGGCGGGAGCCACGGCGGTGCGATCGTCGCCGCGACGATCTGCCCGAGAACGCGGGCGAAAAAGAGTGCAAGGAGCACGGCCATGACCGTGGCATACGCGGCTCCGTCAGCCATGGGCGATGCGCTCGGCCGCAAGGACCGAATCCCGGCGAATGTTGTACAGACCACCGGTCGAGTCGTACGAGTGGCCGACGAAGTACAGGCCGGGCTGATCCACGCTCGTCACGCGGTCCGTGCGCAAGGCAAAACCCTTCGCATCGGTGCGGACGCGGTCGCCTAACGCCGACAACGCCGGCGTGAACCCGGTCGCGAGAATCACGTCGTCGAATGGCTCGTCGACGCCATCGGTGAATCGGACGCCGGTCTCGGTGATCTCCGCGACGCTCGGCCGAACGGCGATACGCCCGGCGCGAATGGCGTCGACCAGGTGAAAGCCGATGAGTGGGATCGCATCGAGCGGGCCGTACGGCGGCTTCGGCAGCACTGGCTTGCCTCGGCGAAGCTCCGTCACCCTGCCCACCATCCGGGCGAACTCCTGTCGCACGCGTCTCGGGAGCCCACGCATGGCGAACACGACATACTGAATCGGAATGCCGGCGAGGTCTCGTGGGACGACGTTCGCCCCCGTCCGCACCGCCATCGTCACGTGCGCGCCGAAGTTGGCGAGCTCGCTCCCGATCTCCCCGCCCGAGTTCCCTACTCCGACCACGAGTACGCGACGTCCCTGGAAGCCCGCCGGGCGGCGGTATTCCACGCTGTGCATCACCCGACCGCGAAACCGCTCGCGGCCAGGAATGCTCGGCATTCGTGGCGCGGACACGATTCCGGTCGCCATTACCACGGCATTCGCGCCGATGTCGCCAGCGTCCGTCCGGACGGTCCACCCGGTCCCATTCGGCTCGACAGCGGTCACCAGCTGGCCCGTCTCGATAGGCAGCTCGAAGACCTCCACGTAGCGGTGGAGATACGCCACGAAGTCGCGACGCGACGGGAAGATCGGGACGCTGCGGCTGAACGACATGCCGGGAAGCGTCGACAGATGCTTTCCCGTGTGCAGCGTTAGGCTGTCGTAGAGGTTCATCCAGGTGTGGCCGGCGCTTTCGCCCCGCTCCAGCACCACGTGCTCGATGTGACGTCGCCGAAGCTCTGCGGATGTCGCGAGCCCTGCCGGACCGCCGCCAACGACGACGACGGGATAGCGCTCAGCGGTCGACAAGCAGCGCCGCGCCTCGGAAGAACAGGTAGAGTGCCACCATATCGATCACGTGAAAGAGATCGTTGTGGTTGAAATGGGGATGAAACGCGATCCGCCTGGCCTGGACGAGCGCCGCGACTAGCGACACGCCTACTCCGGCAACCAGCCACTGCATGCCCGCCGCGTGCCACCGAGCCATGGCGTACAGCGCCGCGGCGAGAAGCACGGCCAACGCCCCACCGTAGTCCGCTGCCGCGACCCGAAACTCTGGCCGTCGCGTAACGCCGATCAGGTACGCGAGAAGCTTGACCGCTGCCGCCGCGAGAATCGCGGTGCGGACGGAGCCACGAGCGGTGAAGAAGGCAACCGAAGCAATCGTCGCCGCGCCCGCGAATCCCAAGGTGTAGAGTGAGGCGCGCCAGCATCGGTCGCGCTGCTCCCGATCGGTGCGCGGATCGATCCCGTGTGCGGCAGCGCCAAACGCGGCAGCAACCGCCGTGGCCAGCATGCCCAAACCGAAGAAGCTCGCTGACGCGGAACCATTGGCTGCGGCGCCGTACACAACCCTGGCCCCCAGCACGAACGCGAGTCCTGCGAGGACGATGTTCGTGATGACCGTCGCGGGCTCGGTGATACTCCCCCAACGCGGCAGCGTCCCATCACTCGTCGTCGAGCTCGGTGTCGTCGAGGACGGAGCCGAGGAGGGCGACGTGGTGCCCGTACCACTCGCTCCGGAATCGCTCGTTCGGGTCATGGTGTCGCTTGAGCCGTAGGAATTCTGGAAGCTCCGGGTAGCACTGCAGCAGCTGTGGTCTCGTGCCGAACGTATGGTACGTCAGGAACCAGCTGCCGTTGCGCTTCGCCGCCATGTCGATCAGGCGCCGAAACGCCGCCGCCGAATGCTCGATGCCTGCCGCCGTGTGGGGCGTATGCAGGTTGAAGATCGTGCACGCATACGGCTGCTTGGCCCACGTCAGGAAGCTTTCGTCGTCACGCTCGATCAACCGGATGGTCCCGTAGATACAGTCCACGCCGTGGGCGCGGAAGTCATCCGCCACCTCGGCCAGGAAGTCGGGCAGCGCGGGCCGCGGAACGTACAGCTCGCTGATGATCTCCGTGGCTGGGTGCGGCGCGTTGGTTTCCTGGTCCAGCCAAAGGTGATAGTCGTCGATGTACGTGCTGAGCTGGTGCGTATCAGACCAGTACACCTGACCGTCCGTACCCAGATAATGGGCGGCATACGCGTCCCAGGCGCCCTGCTTGTCGAAATGCGCCAACCAGAGCAGCTGCTTCCAGTCGTTAGGTGACAGCGCGCGCTGATGTTCGGGGATCGGCGTGTCGTTCGACACTGGCTCATAGCACGAGAAGATCCCTCGCCGGAGGAAATCCGGCGAGCGCGGGTCGAGGGCGAACTGGAAGTCGCCGAACGTATAACCGTCTGCGATGCGTTCATCGAACCTGGCGATCAAGCGATCCGCGGTCTCGATCTCCACGGCGCGCCGTACCTTGTGCCGCGGCACGAGACGCAGCGTCACGGTGTCGACGAAGCCGAACAGGCCGTACCCGCCGCACGCCAGGCGAAAGAGCTCGCGGTTTCCGGAGCGGCTGCACGTGCGCCGCTCGCCGTCTGCGCCTATGAGCGTCAGCGATTCCACGTCGTTCACGAACGGACGCAGCGTGAGGCCACGACCATGCACGTTCGCGGCGACTGCCCCGCCAATGCTCAGTCGATCGGCGCCCGTCTGCTTTTGGCAGATCCCCCACTGGTGCGCCGAGCCAGCCTGATTCTCCACGAGCCACGCGATCAGCTCCGGCCACTGGATCCCTGACTCGACCTCGATGAGACCGCGCCCCCGATCGAACGCGCGGACTCCGTTGTATGAACGGGTATCGAGCAACACTCCGCCATGGGCGAACTGTTGGCCGCCCATGGCGTGACGCCCTCCACTCACGCAAACCGGCTTGTTGGCCTTTCCCGCGTCGAGGATGGCGTTCCGAGCGTCGGCGGTGGATCGGACCGTGACGACATGGTCGACGACCGTCCGGTTGAGCCGGGAGTGGACATCGTTGACCACGATGCCAGCGGGCGCAGGCTCGACGACGGCGCGATGGTTGTTCTGCGACGTAAGGGTCATGGGCCGAACCATGCGGTCCGGCCCGGCCGTTCCCCATACGCCGTCTTACGTAGATGCCCGCACTTCCGAGTGGTCGCTCAGCGTCAGCTCGCCGCTAACCCCTTCAATGACAGCCGAATCGCCGATCAGGGAGTTCCGGAGCGTCGAGCCGACGATCTTCGTATTCGAGCCAACGAGCGTGTCGATGAGCTCCGATTTCTCGATGATCGATCCGCGCCCGATCGAGACGTTGGGGCCGATGCGGGCTGCCTTGAGCACGACGTCATCCTCGATGTACACCGGGTCGATGATCGTCGAGTCGGCATCGAGCTTGGGCCGCCGCGCATGCCCCTTCTCGAGCATCACCCGATTCGTCTCGAGCAGCGTGTCGATCTTGCCGGCGTCGTACCAGCCCTCGACGTCGATCACGCGGATTTTCGCGCCCTTGTCGATCATGTACTGGAACGCGTCGGTGAGATAGTACTCGCCCTTGTTCTTCGGCTGCTTGAGGACCCAATCGATGCCCTCGTAGAGCAGCTTCCAGTTCTTCACGTAGTACAGCCCGATGTTGGCCCGCTTGGAAATCGGCGTGTCCGGCTTCTCGACGATCTTCGTCATGTTGCCGTCGGCGTCGGTGACGACCACGCCGAAACGCTGGTAGTCCTCGACCTCCTTCACCCAGATGATGCCGTCGGCATCGATCGTCTTCGTCACCGAGAGGTCCGCGTCGAAGATCGTGTCGACGAAGATGATCAGCACCGGCTGATCGACGTGCTTCCGCGCGAGCGCGACGGCGCCCGCCGTACCGTCCTGCACCTGCTGCTCGATGAAGACGCCGGGAATGTCCGCGAACCTGGTCCGCGCGTATTCCTCGACTTTCTCCTTGAGGTGCCCCGTGATGTAGATGATCTGCTCGACGGTCCCGAGCCGCCGCAGGTCCTCGAGGATGTATTCCATCACCGGCTTGCCGGCGACCTTGAGCATCGGCTTCGGCGTGATGTGCGTGTGCGGGCGCAGGCGCGTGCCTTTGCCGGCGAGCGGGATGATCACCTTCATGACGCAAGCCTCAGGGGTGAGCGGTGTGCGATCGGGTTATCCTGGCGGGTCGTCAGGGCGCGCTGGTGCCCTCACGTCCGTAGCGATCCTCGAGGCGAACGACATCGTCGATCTCCGGTGTGCTGACCTCGAGAATGTCGCAGTCGGTGATCGCCTCCATGTAATGCACGGTGCCGGGGGTTATGCGGAAGGACTGTCCCGGCTCTAATCGCATGTCGCGCATCTCGCCGTCGACCTTCACCCAGTAGGCGAGGCGTCCCGACAGGAGGTGGATGGTTTCGTCCTTCTGGTTGTGATACTGAACCGACAACGCGTGCCCGGCATTGATGTGCAGGACCTTGCCGCAATAGCGGTCGGTGAGAGCCCAGATCGTTTCGTATCCCCAGGGTTTCGGAACGTGCTTGACGGCAACGGGACCTGACATGGAGCTCCGAAAAAAAAAGGAAGAACGAAATAATATCGACCAGAGGCGCAGCGCCGGAACGGCGCACCGCCTGGACGGCGGTGCGCCGTTATTGCCCGCGCAGTCACCGCTGGCGCCGGTCCGACCTTGCGCCCTTCGGGCGTTGCGCGGTCAGAAGTTGGCCTGCTTCGTGCCTTGCTCTGCTGTATGCTTTTGTCCCCTCGCTTCGTGCCGCGACTCGCGGCGACGGTCGGGCTGTTCACCCGCTACGGGCTGCGCGACTTCGCGCGCCAGCAGGGGCTGATCGACCTCGCACCCGACGAAGCCGGAGACGCGACCAACGGCGACGGCACCGTCGACCGCGCCGTCGCGTTTCGGAAGCGGCTCGTGGAGCTCGGTCCGGCCTACGTGAAGCTCGGGCAGGTGCTCTCCACACGCCCCGACCTCATTCCGCAGCCCTACATCGCGCAGCTGCAGCGCCTGCAGGACGACGTCGGCCACGTCCCCTTCGCCGACATCGAATACACCGTCCAGGAGCAGCTCGGCGGACGTATCAGCAAGCTCTTTTCGTCGTTCGACCACGAACCGCTCGCGACCGCGAGTCTCGGGCAGGCACACGCTGCGGCACTTCGCGACGGACGCGCTGTAGTGGTCAAGGTGCAGCGACCCGACATTCGCGCGTCGCTTGCCGACGACATCGAGTATTTTCGCGAGCTCGCCAAGTTCCTCACCGCGCACTCCCGCGCCGGCGCCCGCGTGGACATGGTCGGCGTCGTGCAGCAGCTCGAGCGCGCGCTCGCCGACGAGCTGGATTATCGCATCGAAGCGCGCAACATGGCGCTGTTCCGGCGTTCCCTCGCGGAGTTTCCACGGCTGCTCGTACCCAAGGTCGTCGAGGCCTATACCGCCGAGCGTATACTGACCACCGAGCGTATTCGCGGTGTGAAGGTCAGCGAGATTCCACCCCTCGCACGCCTCGACAATGACCTTTCCGCGCTCGCCGACGAGTTAGGCAAGGCGTACCTCAAGCAGGTCGCGATCGACGGGCACTTTCACGCTGATCCCCACCCCGGGAACATTTTCCTGGTTCTCGAAACGGACCGAAATCCGCGGACCCCGTCCGACATCGCCGCGAACGAACGCCGCGCCGAGCCGCGCGAGGGTGTCACGCCGCTGGAAAAGCTCGAGCAGGTTGCGCAGCGGGAGGCTGCGCCGGCCGCGCCGCGGGAGGATCCGCGCCTCGCGTTGATCGACTTCGGCATGACGGCGCGACTCTCGCCGCCGATGCGCGATCGCATCGTGCGACTGCTGTTCGATCTCGCGGAGAACCGCGGCGACGACGCCGGCGAAACGCTGATCGAGATGGGTGAGTCCGTCGACGACTTCGACCGCGCGCGGTTCGCCCGCGAGATCGCGCAGCTGATCGCGCAGAACCACGAGCGCGCGATCGGCGACATGCAGGCGGGACGTGTGCTCTACGACGCCATCTCGATCGCGTATCAGCGCGGGCTGCGTCTCCCCGCGGAGCTCACGCTGCTCGCCAAAACGCTGTTCAGTCTCGACACGATCACCCGCTCGCTCGACCCGGCGTACAACCCGACGGACGCGATCCGGTCCTACACGAGCGAGATCATCAACGATCGCGCGCGCCGCGATCTATCGCCCGCCCGCCTCGCGCGTGCCATCGCGCAGACGTCGGAGCTGCTGAATGCCCTGCCTCACCGGCTCGATCTCATCACGCAGCACATGGCGGCCAACGACTTCGCGCTCAGGATCGATGCGCCACAGATGTCGACGCTGCTCAAGGGCATGCAGAAGATCGCGAACCGCATCTTCACTGGACTGGTGCTCACGGGCCTGCTCGTCGCGAGCGGCCTGCTGATCAGCCAGCGCCCGCGACTCGGCACGACCGGATTCGTCCTCGCCGCGGGCATCGCGCTCTACATGGTGATATCGATCCTCGTTTCCGATCGGCACCAGCGATAAGCAGGCAGACCGGCCTGCCTCTTTCGCTCGATTGCGGCCCTTGAAGCAGGCCGCACAATCGCGGTCTATTTCGTCGTCAGCGATCGCCTCACCCTCTCGCTCCCGACAACCAGCCGATGCTCGACCATCTCCGATCCGACGTTCGCTCGGCCTTTCGGCGCCTCCGCACCTCACCCGGTTACGCCGCGGTCTCCATCCTCACGTTAGGCCTCGGCATTGGCGCCAGCACGGCGATCTTCAGCGCAGTGGACGGCGTGCTGCTCAAGTCCCTGCCCTATCGAGACCCCGAGAGCCTCGTGCAGATGTGGGAGTCGAGCGCCCCGCGCAAATTCGACAGCTTCCCCGTCACACCGTCGGACCTCGCGGAGTGGCGCACGCAGGCGCGCTCGTTCGCAGGATTCGCCGCGGGGAGAGGGCGACGCACGATCCTCACCGCCGGAACGGGAGAGCCGGAACGCGTCCCGGGCGCATCAGTCACCACCAACTACTTTCAGCTGCTCGGCGTCGGCACGCACCTTGGACGAACGTTCGTCGCCGCGGACAGTCTTCCCTCGGCTGAACCGCCCGTCATTCTCGCGTATGGCTTCTGGCTGAGACGGTTCGGTGGCGATTCCGCCCTGATCGGAAAGCCGATCACGCTCGACGGCACGCCGTTCACGGTGATTGGCATCCTGTCGCCGAACGTGCGCACACAGTCCCAGCTCTGGACACCGCTCGTCGTTCCACCAGAGCTCATGGCCGATCGCAATGCGCACATGCTCGCCGTCATCGGACGGATTGCTCCCGGCCGCTCGATCGACGCCGCCCGCCGCGAGATGGCCCAGATCAGTGCGCGGCTCGCCGAGTCCTATCCCGAATCCAACAAGGATTGGACGGTGACGCTCGTGCCGCTGCTCGATCAGATCGTCGGCAAGCTTCGGCCGGCGCTCGTTGCGCTCATGGCCGCGGTCGTATTCGTGCTCCTCATCGCCTGTGCGAACGTCGCGAACCTCACGCTGGCTCGCGGCTACGCGCGCGCACGGGAAGTCGCCGTGCGCGGTGCCCTCGGCGCCGGACGACGTCGAATCGCCGCGCAGATGCTCACCGAGAACGTCATCATCGCGCTGTTCGGCGGTGTCGCCGGCGTAGCTATCGCGTCGTTAGGCGTTACGCTGCTCCGGAAGATTGCACCGGCCAACCTGCCGAGACTCGATGACATCGGGGTCGACGGCAGAGCGCTCGTGTTCGGCATCGCCGCGTCGCTCGTGACCGCTCTGGTGTTCGGGGTCCTTCCGGCGCTCCAGGGATCTCGCATCGATCTCGCCAACGCCCTGCGCGAGGAAGGCCGTGGCTCGTCGGCCTCCACGCGCGCGAAGCTCGTGCAGCGTTCGCTCGTGATAACGCAGATCGCGTTCGCGATGGTGCTGCTGACCGGCGCGACGCTGCTCTTCCGCAGCTTCGTTTCGCTTGCCAACCGCCCACTCGGCTTCGTCACCGAGGAGGTCGCGAGTGGCCAGCTCACCTTGCCCCGGCGCGGCTACCAGCGCGACGTGGACCAGCTCCGGTACGCGAACACGCTGCTCGAGCGACTTCGGACCGAACCCGGTGTCGAAGCCGCAGCAATCTCCGGTGCGATGCCGGGCGGTCCAAGCGCGGGATTCTACCTGCTGTCCATCCAGAACGTCCCCGACCCCGATCCGACGAACCGTCCCGTCGCCTACTTCGTGCCCGTTTCTGCCGATTACTTCAAGACGCTCGGCCTCAAGCTCGTGGCGGGTCGCACGATCACGGAATCCGATCGGGCCGGGTCGCAGCCGGTCACGGTCGTCGACGAGATGTTCGTCAAGCAGTTCCTCGGCAATCGAGATCCGCTGACGCAGCGCGTGTTCCTCGCGGTCGACGACTCGATCCCGCGCCAGATCATCGGCGTGGTCAAGACCGTCAAGCAGGCCGGTATCGATGCGGACGAACGGCCGACAACGTACTTGCCGCTGGCGCAGGCACCGGCGCCGGACATGGCCGTGCTGGTACGTGGTAAGACGAGCGCCCCGCTTGCTGCACTCAAGAATCAGGTGCGCGCGATCGACCCGGACGTGCCGCTCTACGATGTCCAAACGCTGGCCGATCGCGTGGCCGTGTCGGTCGGACCAACGCGGTTCTATACGGTGCTCGCGACCGTGTTCGCGATCATCGCGGTGGTGCTCGGCGCGATCGGTGTGTACGGCGTGCTCGCGGACACCGTGTCGCGTCGCCGCCGCGAGCTGGGGATCCGCGTCGCGCTCGGTGCGGCGCCGAGCACGCTCGTGCGCGACGTCTTGATGGACGGGGCGCGGCTCGCCATCGTGGGCGTGGCCATCGGCCTGCTGGCGAGCTTCTGGACGGGCCGTGCGTTGCGTGCACTCCTTGTCGACGTCGGCGAGCGAGACCCGATAGCGCTGGCCGGCGCGGCGGTGATCTTCGCCGCCGTTGCCCTGCTCGCGTCGTTAGGTCCGGCGGCGCGCGCCGTGCGCGCGGACCCGATCGAGGCGTTGCGGGCGGATTAGTCGTGAACGCAGGTAACGACCGGGGCAAAGACGAGCATGGACATCACGGTTCGCCGGTTGGCGTGCTCCATCGCGTTACTCGGGGCGTGGCCAGTCGCATCCGCAGCGCAGATCCGCGCCAGCGAGATCGGGACGATGTCCCAGATCATCGACGGAACGAAGATCACCATGGAGTACTCCCGCCCACGGGCGCGCGGCCGTGATCCACTCTTCGGGCGCGTTGTTCAGTGGAACGAGGTGTGGACGCCGGGCGCGAACTGGGCGACCACGTTCGAAACGAACAAGAACATCACGTTGAACGGCGTGCGGGTGCCAAAAGGCAAGTACTCCGTGTGGATGGTTGTCCGGCAGGACGGCAACTGGACTACGGTCCTCGAGCCGAAGGTGCGTATCTATCACGAGTACCCGCCTGACTCGAGCGGTCAGCAGGTGCGCATTGCAACAAAGGTGACGCAGGCGCCGTTCGCCGAGGTGCTGACCTGGTCGATCCCCGCGTTGAGCGCCGCCGGCGGAACGCTGGAGATGCACTGGGGCACCACGCTCGTGCCGATCGCGGTTGCCGTTGAGCCGTCGCTGCGCATGACCATGTCCCCGAGCGAGGCCGCGCCCTATCTGGGATCCTACACGTACACCGAGCGCACCGGCCCGGACCGCGGAAAGACCAAGACGCTCACGGTCACCTACGAGGACAGCACGCTCAAGGGCCGGTATACGCCTGACGACGACTATTTCAGGAAATTCGCCCTCATCCGCATCGCGCCTGACTGGTTTGCGCCTGGCGTCTACGACGACAAGGGGCAGATCTACGAGGTCTACAAGCCGGAGCTGACCCTGGAGTTCAAGATCGTGGGCGGGAAGGCGGTGTCGCTCGAGATGAGGAACGAGTCAGACGAAGTTGAGGCGGCGGGACAGCGAAAGCCCTGACCTCCCAGAAGTCGAAGAGGGTCGGAATCGAGTGATTCCGACCCTCTGCATCTTCCTGCACTCGTTCTACGGGATGGCTTTGGCCAACATCCGTCCGCGTAGAACTCCGAGACGTCGCCGGAGCGAACCATCCATCACTTTATCCTCGATGCGAACGATGATCCCGCCGAGGATGTTCGGATTCACACGAACCTGCGGAACGACCGGCATGCCCACGATGTGAGTCAAGTGCCGCGCGATCGCGGCGCGATGCTCGGCATCGGGTTCCTTCGCCAGCGTCACCTGCGCGTGGACACGGCCCTCCACCTCGTCCACGAGATCGCGGTACTCGTTCGCGATCTCCGGAATGAGCATCTGCCGCCGATTCTTGACGAGGCGCTGGAGATAGCGCAGGAACAACCGCGGTGCCCGATCCTCGAACGCCTTCGACAGCACCTCGTTCTTCTGGTCGGCAGAGATCTGCGGGGCCTCGAGAAAGTTTTGGAGCCGCGTGTCGCGCTGCACTGCGTTGGCGACATCGTCGATCATTCGCCCCCAGCCCTGCAGGTCCTCGGACTTCCGCGCCAGCGCAAGTAGCGCTTGCGCGTAGTTGCGGGCGATCGTGGTCTCACGCATCAGCGTTGGCCTCGGCCGTTTCCACCGACGGGTGCCGAGGCGAGAAAGCTCTCGACGAGACTCCGGTTCGTCTGATCGTCGAGGTTGCGCTCTACGAGCTTCGACGCTCCGGCGAGCGCGAGGTCCACGGCCTCGCGACGCAAGTCGGTGATCGCTCGCTTGCGCTCGTTGTCGATCTCGCCTCGCGCGCGATCGAGAAGCTCGCGCTGTTGCTGCTTCGTCTGCTCGATCATCTCCGCTCGGAGCTTCTCGGCCGTTATTCGGCTCTCGGCAACCACGCGCTGTGCGTCCGCGCGCGATGCGTCCAGCGCCTTTTGCTGCTCCGCGAGCAAGCGAGCGGCCTCGTCGCGGTCCGCCTTCGCGGACTGAATCATTTCCTCGAGCTTTTTCTCGCGCGCCTCGACCGCCGCCGTCAGCGGCTTGAACGCGTAACGCGACAGCACGAAGAGCAGCACGACGAAGATGATGAGCGTCCAGAACATGACGCCCGCGTTCGGCGACAGAAGATCGACCTTCTCTCCCTCCTGAGCGAGGAGCGGGGACGCGCTGAGCGTGGTGAGCGCAGCGAAGCAGGTCGACGTGAGTAGAGAGCGCATAAGCAGAGTATGAAGAATCGGACTGGTTTCGTGTCCGCTGTGTGGCCTGGGAATCCGCTGTCATGCCCCCGGGGGCACGACAGCGGGGTGTTCCTAGAGCTTGCCCTGGATCTGGTACGCGATGACGGCCGCGAACAACGCGACGCCCTCGACGAGAGCGGCGAAGATCAGTGCCGCGGTCTGAATGCGGCCCGCCGCTTCGGGCTGGCGCGCCATTCCTTCGGCTGCGCTGCCACCGATACGGCCGATGCCGATGCCGGCGCCGATGACGGCGAGGCCGCCGCCGATACCAGCGCCGATGAAGCCGAGCCCCCGGCTGTTGCTCGCCGCCTCGGCGGCTACCTGGAGCAGGGAGTACATGGTCATGGAACTCTCCGAACCGTTGAAGATCGAACTAGTCACCGCCCCGCGCCGTTAGGCGCTGCTCGTCACCGAGGCCCGGGCCTCAACGAGCTTCTCCGGCCATTCGGCCGGATACCACTTTCGCGCTGGAGCGCCTGCTGACGCGAAAGCCCTGCAGTCCCGACAGAGGGATACGGTTCCAGTTCCCGGTTTCCCCGTTCCCCGTTCCCGCTGTTTTCGATTCCCGATTCCCTATTCCCGATTCCCGACTAATGGCCACCCTCGCGTAGCAACCCAATGAACACGCTCGAGAGAAGCGTGAAGATGTACGCTTGAAGGAGTGCCACGAACAACTCGAGCGCCATGATCGCCACCGCCATGAGGAACGGCGCACCGGACGCGATGCTCTTGAAGGCGAAGATCAATCCGATCAGCGCGAGCACGACGATGTGGCCTGCCGTCATGTTCGCGAAGAGACGGATCGCCAGCGCGAACGGCTTGGATAGCTTGCTGATAAGCTCCACCGGCGTCATCACGACGAACATGATCGGCCGCATGAAGAGCGGCAGATCCTTGTTCCAGTAGAAGATCGTACCGAGGTAGCCAACACCCTGGGTGATCATCCCCGACACCTCGACCACGACGAGCGTGATGAGGGCGAGCGTCGCCGTCACGGCGATGTTGCCCGTGGCCGTCGCCCCGTAGGGAATCAGCCCGAGCAGGTTCATCAACAGGATGAAGAAGAACAGCGTGAGCCCGAACGGCACGTATTTGTCGCCGTGCGGGCCGACGTTAGGCAGGACGACCTCGTTTCTGAGGTACAGGACCATCGCCTCGATGCCGCCGGCGAATCCCTTCACGTGGCCCGCCTCCTTTTGATGCCGCTTCTGCGCCTGCGCGGAGCCGACGAGAATCAGGATCGCGAGGAACGCCGCGATCAGCATGAACACCACATGCTTCGTCGGCGAGAGGTTGACCTCTTTGCTGCCGATGTGCACCGGCCCCCAGCGCGGCCCGCAGTGGCCGTTCGCCTCGTGGTGGCCGAGGCAGACCTCTTTCGCGAAGTGCGAATTGAACCAGGGAATCTCGAGCTCGTACGAGTCCGTGATGTGCGGCGTGATGTAGTCTGGTTGCTGTTCCGACGCAGGCTTGGGCTCCTGGGCCAGGAGCTTCCCGCCGCTGGCAAGCGGCGCCCCCATGAGCGCCATTGCCACGGCCACGCCGAGCGCGAGGGGAGTGCGAAGCAGCGAAGTGAGCTTGCGGCCGAACGGTCTCATGGAATCAGCTCTTGAGGAGCAGAGGTTCGAGCAACGTCGAGAGAAAAAAGAACGCGACGAGGCTGAGGAGCGCAGCGCCCGAGGGCAGCCCGAGCGCTTTCACGATCACGAGGGCATAGACGCCGAGCACGACAAAGCGAAGGATGGCCCCGACGCCCCAGCCCGCCATGACGTTCGTCTTGGCGGACAGCTTGATGATGGCGAACGCCATGACCTGCACGGCAAACGCGACCGCCGCGCTCGTCCAGACTGCTCGCGACGCCTCGGGAGACCCGTATGCGGCCGCGATCGCGAACGCGGTCAGCGCGATGACGGCCAGCGTTAGGCCGGCGAACAGCGCGACGGGTTTCATCGAGAGCCTCGAGGCGCGGAGCTGCCGCCAGCCTTGCGCGCCCGCTTGGCGGCTTCCTCGCGCTCCAGATTCGCCATCAGCTGCCGATACATGCTATAGAAAGCGGTCGCGGCCCCGAGAAACACCGCGAGATAGATGAAGACGCCCGTCCCGAATTTCTTGTCGAGCCAATTGCCGAGCGCCAGCGAGACGAGGATCGTGACAGCGAACTGAACGCCGATCCCGGCGAACCGCGCTACAGTGCTTCGCTCACGCCGCTCTTCGTCGGCAGGCAACACCGACGGCGAGGGAGGCGGCATTTCCTGCCGGGTCGTGCCTCGCTCGGTTTCGGACGAGGGCTCGTCTGGATCCCCACTCATTCCGGCGCGGAATTTAGGACTTTGTGAAATTTTTCGCAAGCGCACCAAAGGGTGGCCTTGACCACAGGTGTAACGGTTGAGCTTGTTTCAATAAATGCGCGAATTATCACGACTTATGTGTTACCGATTGCCTTGACCAACCGTCTCGGGGTTGATAGGTTTGCGCACGGAAGATCCGTGAGGTCGGAGCCGCCGACCTCCCGCCCCGACCGCCTGTTCATGCGTTTTCGGTACCTCGTCCCATTCCTGGTAGCATGCGCCCTGGCGTTCGCGTACGCGTCGCCTCCGCCGTCGCATTCGTATGAACCGGCGCCGGTGCGCCATCGCGCCGTCCGCGACACCATCGGCGCGTCGCTCGACGTGACCGTCGGCGAAACCGTGAAGTTCGCCTTCCACGTCACCAACAGCTCGGCCAAGCGCGTCGAGCTCCGGTTCCCAAGCGGTCAGACGCACGATCTCGTCGTGCTCGACCCACAGGGGCGAGAGGTCTGGCGCTGGAGCCGCGGCCGGATGTTCACGCAGTCCATGCAGAACAAGGTCCTCGCCTCGAGCGATACGCTCACGTTCACCGAGACCTGGCACCCCGAGCACCCCGGCACGTACACCGCCGTGGCGTCGCTCCTCAGTCAGAACTTCCCCACGGAGCAGCGCGCGGAATTCTCGCTCCCGGGGAAAGCCGTCAGCATTCGTTAGGCACCGCGTCGCGGCTCGCCGGGCGAGCCGGTTTCCCCGCTAGCGAGCGCGATCCCGCCACGCCGTCGCCGGCAGTTGCTCGGCGAACACGCGCTCGACGGACAGCCCCTCGCGCCTAACGACCCTCCCTAGCTCCGCCCAGTACCCGGCCGCGAACACCGGCTCGAACGTGTCCGGCAACACTACATCACTCGCGTACAGCAGCCAGTCGATCCACGCCACCGATGGCACCCGCACTGGCGAGCACGATCTCGCGCGCTGATGGTGACGTACGCGGGAGGGAAGCGACGCGCGCGGCGGGTGAAATCGTGGGCGCAACCAATACGCTGGCGACGACACAGAGCTCCGTGACGTGATGCCGCATGGCGTCCGTGGCTGGAAAGTGGCGCGGCCGGACCGTGTTACTCCGGCCCGCAGCAGTCTCGGTCGGTGCGCTGCATTACGCAAAGACCGGTTCGGGGCGGTCAGCGCCTCTGTCGGCCACACCGGTCGCGCTGAGGTCCGCCTACCACCCGGCGACCCCAACCCTTTTAGCGTCTCGCGCGTTAGCTTCCGCTTGGCCATAATCGGCGACCATCACGAGCCACGGGGAAACAGGGTGGGGACACAGTTACGCGAGCAACACCGCACCGATGAGCGTGACCTCGAGCTGCTGCAGCAGCTCACGCAGGCACGGAAGCGGCTCACGGAACAGATCGGGCGACGCATCATTGGGCAGCTCGATGTCATCGACAACCTGGTCGCCGCCATTCTCGCGGGAGGCCACGTCCTGCTGGTCGGCGTTCCGGGCGTCGCGAAGACGCTCCTCATTCAGACGCTGTCGCAGGCACTGGACCTTTCGTTCAACCGCGTGCAGTTCACGCCCGACCTCATGCCGGCCGACATCACCGGTACCGAGCTGCTCGAGGAAGATCACGCGACCGGTCGCCGGGTGTTCAAGTACGTGAAGGGCCCCGTGTTCGCGAACATCGTGCTCGCCGATGAGATCAACCGCGCGCCGCCAAAGACGCAGGCCGCGCTTCTTCAGGCGATGCAGGAGCACACGGTGACGGCCGCAGGCCAGACCCACGCCCTCCCCGAGCCATTCTTCGTGCTCGCCACACAGAACCCGATCGAGCAGGAAGCGACGTATCCGCTCCCCGAAGCGCAGCTCGACCGGTTCATGTTCGAGCTCCGGATGGGCTACCCGTCCAAGGACGACGAGGAGCGCATCGTGGTCGCGACGACCGGATCCACCGAGAACGAGATCGTCCCGGTGCTACACGGGTCTCAGGTCATCGAGTTGCAGAAGCTCGTGCGGCGGATCCCGGCACCGCCGACGATCGTGAAGTACGCCGTGCATCTGGCTCGTGCGACCCGCCCGCAGGAGTCCGATGCGGGCCCGGAGGTCAAGAAGTACGTGAGCTTCGGCGCCGGACCGCGTGCGTCGCAGTATCTCGTGTTAGGCGCGAAGGCACGTGCGGCGATGGACGGACGGCCCGTGCCCGACATCGACGATGTGCGAGGCGTTGCGCTGTCGGTGCTCCGCCACCGCGTCGTCATGAACTTCCAGGGCGAGGCGGAAGGGATCAGCGTCGAGAAGCTGCTGCCGATGAACGAAAAGCGCTGAGCAGGAACCACGAACGTAGGCGCCCGCGCTACGGGGGCGCCTAACGCTTTTCAACCCCCGGCGCGCTTGACGCTCGACGGCACCACCCCCTCCGCCATTCGGAACGCACGCGTGAGGTGGCTGTGGTCGGAGAACCCGGCCTCGTGCGCAATCACCGAGATCGGACGGTCCCCGCGTAACAGCTCCGCCTTGACCCAATCGATCTGCCGGCGGCGCTGATACTGCCACGGCGTGACGTCGTACCGCCGCTTGAAGGCCCGGGCGATCGATGACGGATGAAGCCCGGCGACCGACGCGATCTCGGTCAGCGGCAGCGCTCGCGAGAAGTGCGCATCGATGAACTCACGGGCGCGCTCCAGGCGTGCCGGAACCGTCCCCTCCCCGGTCGCCGTCCGTACGGTCGACGTCGAGCGTACGAGCCGAGCGAGCAGCGCGAGCACGAGGCCCTCGATGGCGAGATCGCTCGCGTGATCGCGATGGTGCAGCTCCCAGAGGAGCTCGTCGGCGAGGTGTTGAACCACACCGTCCTGAACCACCGAGGTTCGACCGACGACACGCCGGATGCGCCGATCCTCCAGCGCAGGCGCGAGCGGCAGATCGACGATCAGGATTCGCGAACCGTTTGGGTCGAACTCATTCGTATGCGGCTCTTCCGATGGCCGGACGTGCAGCATCCCCGGCCGGCAATTGACGTCGCCATGTCGATTCGTCTCGCGAAAGCCACCGCGAGCGACATACGAAAGCGCCGGCCGAGGGTGCGTATGCCTCGGCAGTGAAAGGGCTTTGGTGTAGACGGCCTCGACCACGCGGTAACCCGCTACCTCGGTGGTCGCAACTCGTCGTCCGGCGATTCCGGCGACCATTGAAGCAGGCCGCGCCAGTCCTGCGTCCATATGCCTCCCGGCTCCCCCACGCAAAAGGACGTGATTCAATGTGCGACCCGGCCAACAACGTGCGCCAACGCAATCTCGTCAACTTTTCAATGAGCGCGGCTCATGGCAGTACATGGTGACCTGGCATGGACTGGATCATCCAAGCCCATGCGCGAATTCGACAAGCGTCGCGCGGGTCGAACAACCGATGATGCGACCATAAAGTTGCTGGCCGTCGTTCACTCGAGCCAATGGAATGGGGGAACGCGCGATGATTCTCGAGGTCCGTCACCTACGCATACTCACGGCGATCGCCGATCACGGGACCGTATCGGCGGCGACGAAACACGTCTACCTCACGCAGTCGGCAATCAGCCACCAGCTCATCGAGCTGGAGCAACGTCTCGGAATTCACTTCTTTCACCGGACGCCCAAGGGCATGGTGCCGACGGAAGCCGGGGCCGAGTTGATCGAGGTCGCGCGCGACGTCCTCGCCCGTCTCGCGGCGGCCGAGGCGTCAATGCTGCGGACTTCGCCGCGATCGGCGGGCCGTCTCCGGGTCGGAACGGACTCCCCGCTGGCGCTCGCCTGGCTGCCCGCAGCGGTTTCGATCGTTAGGCGCCGGCTGCCGCACATTCGTGCAGAGCTGGTGCCCGATACCACCGCGCACGGCGTCGACGCCCTGTTCGAGGGCCGCTACGAGCTGGCGGTCGTCGCTGACGCGGCTCCGGATCCGAGGCTGGACCTCATCCCGCTGTTCGACGAAGAGCTCGTCGCGCTCGTGACACCGGCACACCGACTCGCGGGTCGCCTCGCGCTCGGCCCGGGCGATCTGCGCGTCGAGCAGTTGGCGGTCCACGCCGCGCGGCCCAACGACCACCGCTGGCTCACCGAGAAGCTCGCGGCCGCAGGCCTGGAGCCGATGCGCCTGACGACTGTGACGCTCACCGAGGCGATCGTCGGCCTGGCGGAATCCGGCGAGGCCGTCGCGATTCTGCCCCGAGCGGCAGCGGACGCGCCGATCCGCGCCGGTCGAGTCACGGCCCTGCGCATCGGTCAAGGTCTCCGGCGGCGATGGCAGCTCATCACGCTGGCGACCGGAGTGAGTGCGCTGCACGTCCAGTGCTTCGCTTCCGCGGTGCAGCAGGTCGCGGCTGACGCGGTGGCCCCAAAGGGTCCCACGCTCACCCCGTCGACGCCTCCGCGCGCCGTCACACGGTCGGCGTGACACTGGCGGCACGAAGCGCCTGATCGAGGTCGGCCCAGAGGTCGGAAACGTCCTCGAGGCCGACCGACATCCGGATGGTTCCGCCTAACGGCGATCCCGCCACACCGGTCTCCGCATCGTCCGCCTCGAAGTCGAGGTCATACGGAAGCTCGACGATCGTCTCGACGCCCCCCAGGCTCGTGGCGATCGGGATGAGTCGGAGCGCATCGGCGAATCGCCGGCTGGCGCTCGTTCCGCCCTTCACTACGAACGACACGACACCGCCACCGCCGCGCATCTGCTTCGACGCGATCGCGTAACCCGCGTCGCCCTCGAGGAAGGGATAGAACACCGTCTCGACGCCTGGGTGCGATGAGAGCTTTCGCGCGAGCGCCAGCGCGCTCTCCGCCTGACGCCTGACCCGCACGCCGAGCGTTCGAATCCCTCTCATGAGCAGCCATGCCGCGTGCGGGTCCTGTACCGTCCCGAGAAGGATCTGCATGTCACGGATGCGGGAAATCAGCTCCCGACGGCCCGACGCGACGCCGCCGAGCACGTCCGAGTGGCCGCCGAGGAACTTTGTCGCCGAGTGAATGCTCAGCGTCGCGCCGAGATGGATCGGCGACTGGAGCGCGGGGCTCCCGAACGTGGCGTCGACGTACAGCTCGATGCCGGGCTTGAGCGCGCTGGCGATCGCGGCAATGTCCACGATGTGGAGCAGCGGGTTCGATGGCGTTTCCACGTAGATCAATCGCGTGTTGGGTCTGATCCTCGACGTCACTTCGCTGGCGACGCGAGCGTCCACGAACTCCGTCTCGACGCCGTATCCGCGCAGCGTGGTGTCGAGAAGCGTCCGCGTTTGAGCGAAAATTTCCCGAGAGGCGATCACGTGGTCGCCAGCCCGGAGAATCGCGAACAGCGACGTCGAGATCGCACCCATGCCCGAGCCGAAGAGGATCCCCTCCTCTGCTCCCTCGAGATCGGCAATGAGCCGCGCAGCTGCCGCCGCCGTCGGGTTGCCGAACCGCCGATAGAACGTCGTCGAGCCGTCCTGGAACATCTCGCGATGCCTAACGGCCGATGGCGCGGAGTAGGTCGTCGCGAGAACGATCGGCTCGCTGAGCGGCTGGTTCGCCCCGTTCGCGCGAACCCGAACGAGCTGCGTGTCGAATCCGAGGGGCATGTCCGTGGCGACCGAAAGAGATGGGTCATCCCGTGTGTGCGTCATGCGGCGAAGTTGGGTGATGCCCGCCCGTGCTGCAAATGAGGCCGTCGCATGACCGTCATGTCCGACGCGGGCCCGAGCGCTAGCTTTCCAAACGCCGCGCCGCGACGCGGCACATATCGGCCAGCGCGCGGAGGGCTCTCGGCGATGTACGCCACCTGTCTCTTCTGTAACCGTCCACTCGGCTCCAACGAGTCGATCGAGCACTTTCCCGTCGGACGACGTCTCGCGTTCGACTCGGCAAAGGGGCGCCTCTGGGTGGTCTGTCCCTCCTGCGAGCGATGGAACCTGACTCCACTCGAGGAACGCTGGGAAGCGATCGAGGAGGCTGAGCGGCTGTATCGAGGCACACGGCTGCGGGTGGCGACCGACCAGATCGGGCTCGCCCGGCTGCGAGACGGCACGGAGCTCGTGCGTATTGGCGAGCCGCTGCGGCCCGAGTTCGCCGCGTGGCGCTACGGCGATCAGTTCGGCCGCCGGCGCCGCCGGCAGATGCTCGTTGCGGGCGCAGGCCTAACGGCAATCGGCGCGGTCGTCGCCGGCGGTGTGGCAGCGGGCGTCGGTGTCGGAGGCCTCGGGTGGATCCTCGCGCGACTCGCTCGTACCGCCGTGCGCGGAAACCCGCGCAGCGTCGTCGCGCGCATCCGCACCGAGGACAGTCAGATCCTGCGAGTGCGCCTCGGCCACCTGTCCGAGACGTCACTGGGGCCCGGAGCACACGCGCCCATCGCGCTCGACCTCCGACACGAGACCGGCCGCATGCGCTTCGAGGGGCAGGAGGCAATGCGCGTGGCGTCCACACTCATGCCCAAGGTGAATCGGTACGGCGGGACGAAGCAGACCATCGCCCAGGCGGTGAGCCAGCTCGAAGAGCGCGAGGGGTCCGAGCGCTATCTCGAGGCGTTGTCCCTGACCGCCCGCATCACGACCCAGCCGGCCGCGAAGCGCGTTAGGCGCCTCAGCGTCATGCAGGATGTCCCTGACCACGGGCTCTTCGGGTTGTCTCCCGTCCAACGACTCGCTTTCGAGATGGCATTGCATGAGGAAGCCGAGCGGCGAGCAATGGAGGGCGAGCTCGGGGAGCTGGAGCGGGCGTGGCGGGAAGCGGAGGAGATCGCCGCCATTTCGGATGACCTCTTGCTGCCGACTGGGGTCCAGCAGAAGATCGAGCGGCTCCACGACGCGTCGCCCGAGACGCGGGCCACCAACGGATGACCGAACGGCGGACGGAACGTCGTCCGACGTTAGGTGCGCTGCGGCGAAAACTGCGCGCGGAAGCCGACGCCGACGATGCGGTCCACCTGCAGCGTTTCTTCAAAACGGGCCCCGGCCAATATGGTGAGGGCGACCGTTTTCTCGGCGTTCGCGTTCCGGTGCTTCGTCGCCTCGCCAGGGAGTACCGCGCGCTGCCCGCGGATGACGCCCTCGCACTGCTGCAATCGCGATGGCACGAGGAGCGACTGCTCGGATTGCTCCTGCTCGTGGCCATCTATCAGCGTGGCCACGATGCCGACAAGCAGGCAGTATACGACGCCTATCTCGAGCACACGCGACACATCAACAACTGGGATCTGGTCGATGCGTCGGCCGAGCACATTGTCGGCCCGCACGTCATTCCGGACAGGCTGGATGTGCTCGAACGACTAGCCCGGTCGCCCGATCTCTGGGAGCGGCGCATCGCGATGCTCGCGACGTTCCACGGGATCAAGCAGGGTCAGTTCGCCCCTGCGCTTCGCATCGCCGCGCTGCTGCTCGCCGACCGCCACGATCTCGTTCACAAGGCGGTGGGCTGGATGCTGCGCGAGATCGGGAAGCGCGATCGAGCCGTTGAGCAGGCGTTCCTGCGGGAGCACCACGGGGCGATGCCCCGGACCGCGCTGCGATATGCGATCGAGCACTTCCCGGAGCGTGAGCGGCAGCGGTACCTCGCCGGCACGGTGTGAAAGGGGGCGCACCGCGTCGAGTGGTTCGATCGAACTCCGCCTACCTGGTACTACCTGTCTCGTTCCATCGAGCGAAGTTGCTCTCGCACCTCCGGCACCGTGCCGGACCGCGCCGGACCCGAATCCCTCGCCTGCCATGACCGCTCCTCGCCCCGTCGCCCGCCACGCATTGGTGGCGGTAATCGCGCTCGTCATGGTGGCCGCGCCGTTGAGCGCGCAGGCGGCGCGGCGCGGTCACGTCCTCGTGGCGAACCAGCAGTCGGCGAACGCATCGCTCATCGACCTCGCCACCGACAGCATGCGGTTCATCGACGTTGGAACGGGGCCGCACGAAGCGGTGATCGCGCCGAGTGGACGGGTTGGTGTCGTGACGATCTACGGAACGCAGACGCCGGGCAACGAGCTCGCGATCATCGACATCCGCGCGGGCGCGCTCAAGCGCAAGATCTCGCTCGGTCAGTACACGCGACCGCACGGCGCCATGTTTGTGCCCGGCGACGAGTCGCGCGTCGTCGTGACGTCGGAGGCGACGCAGAACATCGTGCTCGTGAACATCGAGAGCGGCACCGTGGAGGGCGCCATCCCGACGAACGCGCAGGGCTCGCACATGGTGGCTCTAACGCGGGACGGCACGCGCGCGTGGACGTCGGATGTCGGCTCGGGCGCGGTCTCGGAGATGGACCTCGGGAAGAAGGCGTTGGTACGGGTGATTCCAACGGGACCTCGGACCGAAGGGATCGCCGTCGCGCCCGACGGCAGCACGGTGTGGGCCGGCAGCAACACGAACGGGACCGTGAGCGTGATCGACACCAAGTCGGGCACGATCGTGGAGACGCTGAGCGGGTTTTCGCTGCCGTACCGGCTTGCAATCTCGGCGGACGGGAAGACGGCGATCATCTGCGATCCGCAAGGGAACGCGATTCACGTCGCCGACGTGGCCACGCGGAAGGTGACGTGGAAGCTCGACGCGTTAGGCTCGCCGCGCGGTGTCACGATCGCGCCGGACGGCCGGACGGCGTTCGTGACGCTCGCGGACGACCCGGCAGTCGGTGTGATCGACCTGGTCGAGCGAAAGCTGGTGCGGAAGATCGGCGTTGGGGCGTCGCCCGATGGCGTTGGTTACGGGCCGCCGGGTCCGTAGCGTGCGGCACCGCGCGCGAACCCCCCACCAGGCTTGGCGGCACGGAAAGCGCGGTGCCGAGGGGGGCAGCGTGGGCCAAAATGACGCCTAACTGACGCGTTGCCTTTCCTTACTCCCGAGGCGACCTTAGCGGTCCAAACCGGGAGCGGACTCGTGATCCGTCTGCGGGCGTTGGGGCAATGCTTGATCGAGGTGGACGGTCATCCCGTCACGCCGGAGTCCGATGTGCTGTTCGCCCTGCTGCTCTTTCTGAGTAGCAGCGCCGGTCAAACTATTGCCAGATCGGACCTGCTCGATCTCCTCTGGCCCGAGAGCTCGCCGACCGTGGCGCGGCATCGGCTGCGTCAGGCACTCTATCAGCTGAAGAAGCTCGGCGCGCCGCTCGATACGCCCGACTCGGTTGTTGCCGTAAAGGAGGCGGAGGTCGAGTGGGACTACGTGACGTATTCGAGGAGTCGTCAGGCGGTCGTTAGGTCGGCGTACGAGGCGACGCGCCTGGACTACCTTCCACATTACGCGCCGACCTTCTCGCTGCGGTTCGCGCGGTGGGTCGAGACGGAGCGGGACCGCGTGTCCGGCACGCTCCGCGGGTGCCTGCTCGCGGCGATCGCGGAGGCTCGGACGCGCGGCGATCACGCGGAGATCGTGGCGCTCGCCCGCGCCTGCCTCCATCTGGATCCATTGAGCGGGGAGGCGACATTCGCGCTCGCGGAGTCGCTGGCCGTATCCGGCAGCCGCGGAGAGGCGCTCGGAGTCCTCGACCAGTATCGGGTGGAACGGCGGGCCGACGAGGAAACGGTCAGGGCTACTGGCGCGCTTCGGCGACGGATTCTCGAACTGTCGCAGCGTCGCGGCTCGCTGGCCTTCTGGGAGGCACCGCTCACCGGTCGTGCGGTGATCCTTGGCGAGCTCACGTCGTGGATCGCGAGCGGCGTGCAGGGCCCATGTATCCTGGCGCTCTCGGGAGAACCGGGGATTGGGAAGACGCGATTGCTCGGCGAAGGTGTCCGGATCGCGTCGTTGCGCGGGGTTCGGTGCGTGGAGTATCGCCCGAGCGCCGCGGGCGGGGAGCGGCCGTTGGCGGGGCTGTTCGATCTGCTTCCGCACCTGCTGGCGCTGCCGGGTGCGGTTGGGTGTTCGCCGGCGTCGTACGCGCGGCTGACGGAGCTCGCACGCGGGGTTCAGGTCGAAGCGTCGATTCCGGAAGATCGCAACGACTCCGCGTTTCGATTTGCTTCCCTTCGACGATCCGTGCTCGATCTCATTGAAGCCGTGCTGGCCGAGACCGAGGTGCTCGTCGCCATCGACGACGCACATGCGCTGGATCGCCCGTCGCTCGAGATTCTTCTCGACGGGACTCGTTGCCCTGGGAACCGTTTCGCGTTGTTGATCGCGACGCGGCCGTTTGGCCCGGCGACGACGCTCCTCGATGGGCGGACGGACGTCCGCGCCATCCGCGTGCCGCCGCTTGATTCGGCGGACGCGCGAGCGATTCTTACCCGCGACCTTGGCCCGGACGTCGCCGCTCAGCAGGCGCGATTGGTGGATTGGGCGGTCGACCTGGCCAACGGGAATCCGTTCTTCCTGGTGGAGTTGGCGGGGCATTGTCGCGGCCATGGTGACGGAGAGTCGCCGCCTCAGTCGCTGCACGTGGCGCTCGATCAAAAGATCGAGGCGCTCTCACAAGACGCCCGGCTGGTGCTCCAATCCTGTGCCGTTCTCGCCGGCCATTCCACGCTTGGCCGCCTCGAGGCAATGCTGGGCATGCCGCCGCACCTAACGGCAATCGCGCTCTCGGAGCTCGAGCGCGGCGGTCTCATCGCGTTTCGCGAAGGCTGCGTTGTCTGTCGTCACGACATCATCGCCGATGCGGTGCTGCGGAGCGTCACCACCTCGCTCGGCAGCTACCTTCATCGTCGTTGTGCTGGTGTATTGACGGAGGAACTGCGAAACTCCCCATCGGCCTCGCTCGCGTGGGATTGTGCCCGGCATTGGGAGGTCGCGGATGAGCCAACTCGCGCGTGGGAGTTGACCGCGCTCATTGTCGACCAGCTTCTGGCGTTAGGCCTTCCGAAGGAGGCCGCGGACCTGTGTTGGCGGGCTGACCGGTACTGCCGAACCCGCGAACAGCACGCGGAGCGTTTGCTGCGCCTCAGTCGCGCGCACCGACTGCTCTATGACTGGGACGCCGTCGTCAATTCTCTGGAGGAGCGGCGCGCGACGTTGCCCGGTGGTGGCGCACGTGTGCCACGATACTCGGAGGATGAATTAGCGATCTTCGAGGCCAAATGGTGGCGAGACTGTGATGGTCGCGTGCTGCACCCCACACTCAAACGCGTAATGGATACGCGCGCCCCGACGCTGCATCGCCTGCAGATGGCGGTGTTGGCGTTAGTCGTTGCGGACAATTACCACCGACAGCGCGAGGCCGAGAAGGTCGCCGACGTCATAGAATCACTGACAACCACGACCGTGCGCGAGGATATCGAAAAACTCAAAGCACGGCTGATTTTTCACACGGCGTTCGGGAACCTTGAATCTGCCGTGCAAGCCGGGACCCTTCTCGTGCAGGCGGAACGTCGCGGCGGGAACTCTACGGCGTTGCTAAAGGCTCTGCGCTGGCTCAGCCTGCCCCTGTGCCGCCTGGATGACCTGAAGGGGGCTGTTCGTCTTCTCACGGAGGCATACGACCAGGCCTCGCGGTTAGACCTGAAAGGGGAGATGTGGAACGCCGCTTATTGTCTAGCAGGGGTCGCCTTGGACTGCGAGGAGCTTAGTCTCGCGCTGGAATGGGCACCCGTCGTCGCCGGCCTAGCGCGAGACGCTACCTCCCGCGTTATGCGCGAGTTGGAACACCATTACACGAGCGCGCGAATCGAATTAATGCGCGATGACCTCGATCGAGCGCGATATCACCTAGATCAGTCCAGGGGCGTTCGAGGGGCAGTCCCGTTGACCCGCGGAGAGCAATCACTGCTTGCGCTAGAGGTTCTATTGAGGGCCCGGTGCGCGACGTCCAGAATTCCGCAGGCAATGTTGCGGCGTCTGCGCTGGCTTCACATTCGGACGCGGGATTCGGGTGTTTGGGACTTCGAGACAGCAGGCTTAGTCGCCGGGCTGCTTTACGCCGGCGACCGAGCCGACGCGAAGGCACTCAATGACTACTACATGGGCGTCCGGCGGTCGCGAATCAGCCACTGCACGACATTGAAGTCAGTGCAGCGCTTGCTGGAGAACGGCGACTCCGCCTAACGTTGCTGCGAGTGGCTCAAAATCGCGATGCGAGAAGCCGGCGTGTTGGCTGCCGTTCTAACCAACTTTGGTCTGCAGCAAATTCGGCTGACTCAGCCTGGATGGCTGCTCCTGATAGGACCGATAGAGCTCCGTCCACGCCTGCTCTTTCAGGATCTGATCGCAGATATCAGGGTCGAACTGCCGCCCGCGGAAACGGACCAATTCCGCGCGAGCCTCCTCCACGCTTAGCGCCTTCCGGTAAGGCCTGTCCGTTGTCATCGCGTCAAGCGTGTCCGCGAACATGATGATCCTCGAGGCGAGGGGAATGGCTTCACCCTTAACGCCATCGGGATAGCCGGTACCATCCCAGTTCTCATGATGGTGGCGCACAGCCGGCACAACATCCCTCAAGCTCGATAGCAACCCAACGAGTTCGGCGCTGCGAATGGGATGACGCTTCATAACGTCCCATTCGTCCGGCGTTAGGCGGCCTTCTTTTGCAAGGATCGGGGCGAATGCTTCGTCAATTTTGCCCACGTCATGAAGCAGAGCCGCTACTCCGACTCGCTCGACCTCGGCCGGCCGGAGCCCGATGGTTCGGGCTATGATTTTCGACGCGCGGGAGACTCTCTGTGAGTGTCCTGATGTGTACGGGTCGCGCGCTTCAATCGCGGCGACCATCAAGTCAAGCAGCTCCTCTGTGACCTTCGTCAGCTCAACGGTGGTTTTGAAAAGTTGGCGAACCCCGAGAAGAGGAAACGCCCACGCGGCTGCGCCGGCGAGCCCGAGTCCGGTGTAAAGCCATGCAAGGTAGAACGTCAGAACAGCGGTGAGCGCCATAAAGGGCGCTGTCGGCAATGCGGATGCCTTCCAGACCTCGACTACACTCCGCTGGTGTACGATTGCGACCACTCCGCTCACAGTCGCCGTGTTCACCAGCACGACGGTCGCGATCAACAGAAGTGCGGGCAGAAAATCAACGCGCGCGGCCGCCAGGAGCGTTGCTCCGCGATGATCGAGAACTGCGGCGCCACCAGACGAGCGATAGACGAGTACCGCGAGTGCCAGTCCAAGCACCGTTTGGGCGACGTTGAACGTCCCCTTTATCCAGTGTCGCCGCGACAAAACCTGCACAACCGCCGACGCACCGGCGATGGCGCCTATCGATATCCAGGTCGGAGAGCAAAGAGCTGCCGCCGAGAAAGGGATTATCGAGATCGAGCCAGAGGCAGCGCCTTTGATGTACTCATAATTGAGCATCTCGGCCGCAACGCCGATTGCCGCGAGCAAAATCGCCGCGTAGGCGTGATCGGCAACGGAACGCGGAGTTCCGCCCGCAACGACGAACGTTACCGCGGCAGCAGACGCCAGACACACGATCGCTACGAACGGCGCCGCCCGTTGCATCTCCCCGCCAGTGTTTGCTCGGGAAGCGGCACGCTCAAAGACCCTGTCCCAAGGCCGGGGCGACAGTCTAGTAAGATCGTTGCTTGGACGGGTAACTGGCATGCTATCGTGGGCCGTTCGCGACGCTTTGGGGTAGGGGGACGAGCTTGCGGCATACTTAGCAAGCCTGCGTCGCATGTTCTACTAACTGGGTGATCTAACCCATTGGACACCGAGGGGCCCCGCTCCAACTAGTTCCAGCTAATTAAACTCGCCAGGGCAAGCAGCCAAGAAATCATTAACGCGTCACCTCCCATTCGTAACGTCATACGCGCTTGTTAGGCAGCGTATGCGACTCAGGTTGGCTCCGCTCGTACTACGTTGACTTGGACTTACCCGCTCAACTCGACTCCGCTCCGTGCGGGAACGGGGGCCGACTCGGTTGTCTTTTGTCTAACTAGAGAATCGCTTGGGACTCCTGATCTCGGAAGTTTGCACCCCAACCACTTCACTCACTTCACGACACGGTATCGAATTCGCTACCTCGTATGCGCAATCCAGCGATTCGTCGCGTCCAGCACGGCAAGCACACTCGCCGTCTCCGCGCTCTCCCGGATCTCGCAGCTTCCCGTCAACAACGCACTCGTCCGACCGAGCCGCGCCGTCACCCCCACGAACACGAACTCCCGATCGAACGCCTCGATCAACCGCACGCCATCCAACGCCAACGCGCGATCGCTCGGCTCCGCCTGCGCCAGCGCCTGAAGCGCCGCTCGCGCCGCGAGCTCGATCCGCGATCGCTCGTTCTCCATCCCCTCCGCCTCGCCTACGAAGGACTCATCACCCTTCTTCAGCGTCACCCGACACGCGATCCCCTTCGCGCGTGACCGACGGACCTCCACGTCCTCGAAATAGAGCAGGCGCCCACTGATCCGCTCGAGCTTGAGCGGCAGCGTCGGCGCGGCCGGCGGTACGACCTTCGCGGCAGCCGCGGCAGCCGCGGCATCCGCAGCCGCCTTCGCCTCACGGGCCTCCTTCTCCTTCGCCGCCTCGCGCTGCTCCTTCGTCGGCTGTGACTCCAACGTCGTCGCCACCGAAATCTTCCGGTGGTCCACGCGCATGCCGAGATGCGCGATCAACGCGCTCTCGATGTTCCGCACCGTCTGCTTCGGCGTGACCTCGGATGTGGTCAGCACATGAATCTCATCCACCGCGCCGTTCTCGCTCGCGATGATCCGCGCGGCAATCACGCCGGGCAACGTCGCCAGCAGCTCCTCCGCACGCTTGATGGGTAACACACTACCGGCGATCAGAGGCGACGAATGCGGTAATGGCTGCGGCACAGTCATGTAGGAGGGGACGTTTCGGGCTCGGGCGCAGCCCAATGCGGCGGTGGTCTAGGGACCGCCTTCCGCCAGCATCCGGTCGACCGACCGGGGGGGATTTTGACCGGACTATTATGCGGGCGACTGAGCTGTTAATCAAGCGCGGAAGTGTCGACAACCAATTGGTATTCTCTAAGCTTCCGATACAGCGTGCGCTCTCCGATCCCTAACAACTCTGCTGCCTTACGACGATTCCCGCGCGTGTCCCGCAACGCCGCTTCGATCGCCGCCCGCTCGATCTCCGCCATCGTCATCCCCGGTCGAATCGTCACCACACTCGGCGGCGGCGCCTGATCGCGCGGCTCGATCCCGACCCCGCCGAATCGCGGCGAGACCGGCGTGCCAGACGCCTCCCCCGCGCCAAGGGACGGGCCAGGGCCCAGCGCGGCCGCACCGGCCATCGTACCGTCCGTCACAGCAATTGGCATCCCAAGCGCACTCCCCGTCGCTCGGGCCAGGTGCTCCCGAGCCAGTCGCTCCTCGGCAAGCTGGCGGCGCAGTTCCTCGACCTGAAGCTTGAGCTCCACGAGGCTTCGCACGATGAACTCGAGCTCCCTGCCCTCAACCCCCGCACGCTCGCGCATCACCGGCCCGACGTGCACCGGAAGGAATCGCGCGCCGCCACCCTCGCGAATCTGCCGGGGAATGTCCGCCGGCCCGATCTCCCGGCCCGGCGCCAGCACCACCATGCTCTCCACGAGGTTCCGGAGCTCGCGCACGTTGCCAGGCCATGCGTAGTCCACCAGCATCTCCAGCGCCTCGGGCGAGATCCCCTTGAACGGCCGATCGTGCTGCCGCGAGAGCTCGGTGATGAACTGCCTGACGAGAATCGGGATATCCTCGCGCCGCTCGCGCAGCGGGGGCAGGTAGACGCTCAGGACGTTGAGGCGGTAGTACAGGTCCGAGCGAAACCGGCCTTCCTCGACCCCGTCGCGCAGCGGCTTGTTCGTCGCGGCGACGACCCGGACGTCGACGGGAATGCTCTGCGTGCCGCCCACGCGCGTGATCTCGCGCTCCTCCAGCACGCGCAGCAGCTTGACCTGCGTCGCCAGCGGCACGTCGCCGATCTCGTCGAGGAACAGCGTGCCCGTGTCCGCAAGCTCGAAGCGTCCGATGCGCCGTTCGGCCGCGCCCGTGAAGGCGCCCTTCTCGTGCCCGAACAACTCGCTCTCGAGAAGCGTCTCGGGGAGCGCGCCGACGTTCACGGCGATGAACGGCTTGTTGCGCCGAGGGCTCAACCGATGAATGGCCCTCGCGACGAGCTCCTTGCCGGTGCCGCTCTCGCCTTCGACCAGCACCGTGCTCGAGACCGGGGCGATCTGCTCGACCTTCACGAGCACTTCGCGAATCCCTTCGGACTGCCCGATGAGCCCCGTTAGGCGCGACAGTCGCTGGCGGTCGAGCAGCCGACGGATGGTGTCTGCCACCTCATCGACCACGATGGGCTTGGCGAACACCTCCACGAAGCCGATCGCCTTGAGCCGCTCGTCGATCTCCGGGTCGCGCACGTCGGCCAGGCCGACGACGGCCACGCCTTCCCACAGCATCTCGCGCACGAGCGCGACGTTCTGCGGGTCGACCAGCGCCCCGGTCATGACGATCAGGTCCGGCTTCTCGCGGCGGATCGCGCCGCGCACGTCGTCCAGCGGCGAGACCACCGCTGTCTCGACGCCCGACCGCTCGAGCTGTGCGTTCAGCCTGACGGCCGGCTCGACATCCGTCAGTGAGATGAGGACTTTCACGGCACCCGACTATCGATTCTCAATGATCCGTCCTGTCGCCTCGAACGATCGACACCGCGTGATCCACGATCGGGACCAGGGCATGGAGCGCGTCCCGAACGCCGCCGGGTGAGCCGGGCAGGTTCACGATGAGCGTCCGGCCTCGCGACCCGGCAACACCGCGGGAGAGCGCCGCGCGGGGAAAGCTGTCGATGCACACCACGCGAAGCCGTTCCGCGATCCCGGCGGCTTCCCGGTCGAGCACCGCGCGCGTCGCTTCCGGCGTGTTGTCGCGCGGCGAGAGCCCGGTGCCACCGGTCGTCAGGACGAGGTCGGCCTCATCGCCGTCGCACCAGGCCAGGAGCTGCCTAACGATCTCCACCGAGTCGTCAGGCACGAGGGCCCGGGCGACCAGGGCATACCCGCGCTCACTCGTCCACGTGACGATCCCGTCGCCGGAGACGTCCGCCCGCTCGCCCCGCGCTCCGGCATCGGAGATGGTCAGCACAGCAACGCGCATCTGCTCAGTTCCCGGTTCCCCGTTCCCGGTTCCCGCCGCGCCTAGAGATGAGACCCGTTCTTGTAAAACGGCGTCTTCACCACCTCCGCCTTCACGATCTTGCCGCGAATGTCGATCCCCAGCTCGCTGCCCGGCTTCGCGTTCGCCGTTGGCAGATAGCACGTCCCGATGGGAATGTTGAGCGACGGGCTCAGCGTGCCGCTGCATACCACGCCACTCGGCTCGCCGTTGGAGACGACCGGATAGCCGTGCCGCGGGAACGCACGCTCGGAGGTCGTGAAGCCAACGAGCTTCCTCGGAATCCCCTGCTCCTTCTGCCTGACGAGCGCCTCGCGTCCCACGAAGTCACCCTTCGGCAACTTCACGATCCACGCGAGATTTGCCTCGAGCGGCGTGACGGTGTCGTCGATGTCGTTGCCGTAGAGCGCCATTCCCATCTCGAGACGCAGCGAATCCCGGCAGCCGAGTCCGGCCGGTGTCACTTCGCCAGTTGCCATGATTGCGCTCCAGATGTGCGCGGCGTTCGCGTTGTCGAAGTACAGCTCGAACCCATCCTCGCCCGTGTAGCCGGTCCGCGACACGATGACGTCGGGGATGGAAGCCACCGTGCCCACGGCGAAGTGATAGTACTTGATGTCCGACAGCGTGACGTTCGTCAGCGGCTGGAGGATTCTCGCCGCCTGCGGACCCTGCAGCGCGAGCAGCGCGATCTCGTCGCTCACATCCTCGATGCGCGCGTCGAAGCGATCGAGGTGCCGACTGATATGGGCGAGGTCCTTCGCCACGTTCGACGCGTTCACGACCATCATCAGGTGGTCGTCGAAGCGATAGACGAGACAGTCGTCCTCGAACGTCCCGCGATCGTTGAGAATCGACGAGTAGTGCGCCTGTCCGACCGCAAGCGCCGCGACGTCGTTCGTCGTGACGTGATTGACGAACTTCACGGCGTCCTTGCCGCGCACGAGGAACTCGCCCATGTGACTCACGTCGAACATCCCCGCCCGCTCCCGCACCGCCTTGTGCTCAGCGGTGATCCCGGTAGGGTATTGCACCGGCATCTCGTACCCGGCAAACGGCACCATCTTCGCACCGAGTGCGACGTGGATATCGTGTAGTGGCGTGCGCTTGAGCGTCGCGCCGGCGTCGGTCGTGGTCATGGGTCGTTGCTCCTGCGGTTCCGAAAGGCTGGTCAGGCCAAGCCGTCGCGACCGCTCGGGCTGACCCTCGCTGGCTCAGGAAAAACACGGAAGGCAGGAATATGCCGGACTGGCAGGTAGCGGCGGTAGTCCGAAGAGTCCTCGTGACCGTCCTGGTGCTGACGCTGGGATCAACTCGAGTTGCGGCTGGCCAATTCGCCTCGCTCGGCGGCAAGACCGCGGGAGCCCAGGTCCTGGTCATCGGCACCTACCACATGAGCAATCCGCGGCTCGACGCCGTGAACGTCACGGCCGACGACGTTCTCGCCCCAAAGCGGCAGCAGGAGATCGAACAGCTCGCCGCAACGCTCGAATCGTTTCGGCCGACCAAGGTGCTCGTGGAGATCCCGTATGGACGCGATTCGACGTCGAACTCGCTCTATCGGCGCTACGTCGCGGGGAGCTACACGCTCGACCGGACCGAGATGCAGCAACTGGGATTTCGCATCGCGAAGGGCGCTGGCCTTCCACGCATTTACGGGATCGACTACGACCTCGACGTGAACCTCGCGAGCGTGATGGTGTGGGCACTGACACACGGACAGCCGGAGCTCGCCGGCGCCGCGCAGTCGCTGACCTCGCGGCTCCTGACCGAGGCCGACAGCATGATGAAGCACGCGACGGTTTCCGAGATCATCGCCGCGCTCAACTCGCCGCGCGCGGATTCCGCCCAGGGCATCTATCTCGCCGCGCTCCGGGTCGGAGCCGACACGAGCTATCCGGGGGCCACCGCCGCGGCGCGATGGTACGAGCGCAACCTCAAGATCACGTCGAACATCCTGCGCGTGATCGACGCGCCGAGCGACCGTGTCCTGGTGCTGATCGGCGCCGCGCATGGGCCGATCCTGCGGGAACTGCTGGAGCGCGTTCCGGGAATCCGCGTTGTGCCGACGGCGAGCGTGCTGCGAGGCCAGCCTGCGCGTTAGGCGGGGCCCTCGCGCTCGGCGTCTCGGTCGAGCTCTCGATCGGTCACGGTGCGAATGTTCCCAACCTTTGGCGGGGACCCGGTGACCATTGCTCGAGCAACCTCAAAGAGTACAACCGGCTTCGGCTTTGTCACCTTCATGTACGTCACGGACTCGGCCTCGACGAGAATGAGGGCGATCCGCGGATCGTTCGACGACCCGTCACGATCGCCGCCCTCATCGCCGAGCCACGCCTTCCAGTCGGGCTTGTAGAGCTCCTGCACGAGCCCGCGATCCGTTGTGACGGTCGCAAGTCCGGAAACGGACACCCATTCGCGTGACCGATCCTTGTAGTACGCGAGGTTCACGTGCGGATCGGACATGAGGTCGTCGAGCTTGTGGGTCTCGATGTTGGTCATGAACCAGAGATCCATGCCCGACGTGCGCTCCTGCGTCTGCATTGGCCGTGATACCAGATGGCCGTCGGCGCGGCGCGTGGTGAGCATCGCGATCTCGATCCCGTCGATGAGGTCGTAGAGATCGTCCAGCTTCTTGTCGGTCGTTACTGCATCGTCCGTGTTCTTCGCAACCGCCTTGTCGGCCATCGTAGTTCCTCCCATGTGAATTCACTAACGACGCCGAGGGCACGAGACGTGCCGGCGGCTCTCTCGAATCCCGGGAGGTCATGGGCTGCGCGCGCGAGGCGAAGCGGCAGAGCGCCAGCCCTTGACCTTCACTCGATGCCGTCGGAACGTATGCGGCCTGTCGATCGGGATTGCAGCACCGGAGTGTCGCGGACGCGGTCGGAGCCGCCCCTGACTCACGGAGGACGGACGATGACGGTGCTGTTCGTGGGTGCAAGTCATGCAACTGCGCCGCTTCCACTCGTCGAGCATTTGTCGTTCAGCACCGACGATGCTGTGGCGACGCTCGCGCGCGTGTCGACGGGCGACCTTCGACCTACGCTGCCCGTCCGCGAGCTCGTGTTGCTCTCGACCTGTCATCGCGTCGAGCTGTACGCCGTCTCCGCCGATGACGCGACACCTCCGAGTGCCGCGCTCGATGCAATGGCCGGCTTGCTCGCCAGCCGGAACAACGGCGCCGAGGCTTTCGATGCGCACGTGCGACGTCTCGTTGGGTCCGAGGCGACTCGACACCTCTTCAGGGTTGCCGCCGGACTGGAGTCCATGGTGCTCGGTGAGTCCGAGGTGCTCGGCCAGGTCGCGTCCGCGCTCACGCTCGCGCAGCGCACCGGCGCGGCTGGACCGGTACTCACGCCGCTGTTCGAAGCGGCCGTCAAAACGGGACGGCGCGCGCGCGCGGAGACCGAGATTGGATCCGCGCCGGCGAGCGTGAGCTCGATCGCCGCCGAGTTGGCGGAGGAGCTCTCCGAAGACCTGCGCGGGCGTCGGGCTCTGTTTCTCGGCGGCGGAAAGATCGCGCTGCTCGCCGCGAAAGCGTTGCGGGCCCGCGGCTTCTGGGAGATGACGATCGGCGCGCCGGTGGACATGCACGCCAACGCGACGGCGGAAGAGTTTGGCGCGACAGCCATTCAGTCCGACGCGATACCGACCGCGATTGCCGAGAGCGATCTCGTATTCACGTGCGCCGGCGCTCCCCTTGCCGTCGACGCGGGAACGGTGAGACGGGCGATGCGCGGCCGGATGGCACGGCCGCTCGCGTTCATCGACCTCTCTGCCGGTGACGTGCTCGACGCGGAGGTCGCGGAGCTCGCTGGCGTGCGCGTCGTGTGCCCATCGGAGCTGCGCGAGCGGATCGACATCGCGATGGCCGGCCGGCGGCGCGAAGCGCCGCTCGTCGAGACGATCGTCGAGCAGGAGCTCCGCGCGCTGCAGTGGCGGGGCGAGGCCAGCTCGCTGAGCGGCGTCGTGACGGCGTTGCGCGCGCGTGCGGAGGAGATCCGCCAGCGCGAGCTGTCGCGCGCTCTGGCGAGCCTACCAGACGCCGACGGCGCGGTGCGCACGCAGATGGAATGGCTCTCCGTCTCCCTCGTGAACAAGCTGCTCGACGAGCCGACGCGTCGCCTCCGCGCAGAGGCGACGAAGGGCGTCGGCAACCCATACGCCGACGTTACGCGCGAGCTGTTCGGCCTCATCGGGAATCGGGAATCGGGAATCGGGAATCGGGAATAGCAGAACGGCCGACATGTCGCGGCGCGTTAGGCGAGCGTCTCGAGGACTGTCGATTCCCGATTCCCTATTCCCGATTCCCGGAGACTGCGGCGGCGACCTCCTCCGCGTGGCCTTTCGGCGTCACCTTCTCGAAGACGCGCGTGAGGCGACCGTCCTTGTCGATGAGGAACGTCGTCCGTTCCACTCCCATGTACTTCTTGCCGTAATTCATCTTCTCCTTCCACACGCCGTATCGCTCCGCGACAGCGTGGTCCGTATCGGCAAGGAGCGTGAACGGCAGCTCGTACTTCTCCTTGAACTTCGCCTGCGCCGAGACCGTATCGGGGCTTACGCCGAGAATGACCGCATCGAGTCCCTCGAACCGAGGGAAGGCGTCGCGAAACTCGCACGCCTCGATCGTTCACCCAGGCGTGTCCGCTTTGGGAAAGAAGTAGAGCACCACGTGCTTGCCCACCTGGTCCGAAAGCGTCAGGGACTTTCCTTCGTCGGTGAGCAGCGTGAAATCCGGCGGTCGCGTACCGATCTCGATCATGCCAACGGTTCTCCTGCGATCAGGGTGGCCATGATGGCCTTCTGGATGTGCAGCCGGTTTTCTGCTTCGTCGAAGACGCAGCTTTGCGGCCCGTCGATCACCTCGGCGGTCACTTCTTCCCCACGATGTGCCGGGAGGCAGTGCAGGAAGATAGCGTCGCGCGCTGCGCGCTTCATGAGCGAGGCATTGACCTGATAGCCGGCGAACGCCTGCTCGCGCTCGGCCTGTTCCTCCTCCTGTCCCATCGACGCCCAGACGTCGGTGTTCACGACATGCGCGCCCGCCGCTGCCTCGTTAGGGTCCCGCACCAGCGTGACGTTGGCGTCGCGCTGGGCTCGCTCGAGGATCGTCGGGTCGGGGTCGTAGCCCTCAGGGCACGCGAGCGTCAACTCGAACCCGAGTCGCCAGGCCGCGTTGATCCACGAGTTGGCCATGTTGTTACCGTCGCCGATCCATGCGACCTTCCTGCCCTCGTACGTGCCAAAGCGTTGTCGAACTGTCAGGATATCGGCGAGAACCTGACACGGATGCAACAGGTCGGTCAGTCCGTTGATCACCGGTACGCTCGAGTGTCGAGCGAGCTGCTCGACATCGCTGTGCGCGAACGTGCGGATCATGATGCCATCCACATAACGCGAAAGCACTCGCGCCGTATCGGGGATCGGCTCGCCGCGGCCGATCTGCACGTCGCGCGACGACAGGAACAGTGCGTGGCCCCCGAGCTGCCACGCGCCTACCTCGAACGAAACGCGCGTACGCGTGGATGACTTGAGGAAGATCATGGCCAGCGACTTTCCCGCCAGCGGCTTCTTCGCGTACGCGCCGCTGCGCATCGAGTCGGCGAGACCGAAAAGCCGATCGAGCTCGGCGCGAGTGAAGTCAGGGATGGCTAGAAAATGACGAGGCATGACACTGATCTTTGCGCCTGGAAACTGGGAACCGGGAACGGGGAACCGGGAACCGTGACTCCAAACGGAGCTACTGTTCCCGGTTCCCTGTTCCCGGTTCCCGCCGAATCTCGCTAAAGAATATACCTGCGCAGGTCCTCGTCCTCCATCACCGCGCGCAGCCGGTCGTTCACTACCTGCCTGTCGACGTTGATCGCGCCCGTACCGCGGTCCGGGAGATCGTACATCACGTCCTCGAGCAGCGTCGTCATGACGGTGTGCAGCCGCCGCGCGCCGATGTTCTCCATGCGGCCATTCACCACCGTAGCGATCCGCGCGATCTCGGCGACGCCATCCGAGGTGAACGAGAGATTCGCCCCCTCCGCCTCCACGAGCGCCGCGTACTGCTTGGTGAGCGCGTTCTCGGGCTCGGTCATGATGCGAACGAAGTCCGCCTCCGTGAGCGGCTTGAGCTCCACGCGAATCGGGAACCGGCCCTGCAGCTCCGGAATGAGATCGCTCGGCTTCGATACGTGGAACGCGCCGGCGGCGATGAACAGAACGTGGTCCGTCTTCACCATGCCGTACTTCGTCTGCACGTTCGAGCCTTCCACGATCGGCAGGAGGTCGCGCTGCACGCCCTCGCGCGACACATCGGGACCGCCCACGCCTTCGCCGCGCGCGCCGGCGATCTTGTCGATCTCGTCGAGGAAGATGATGCCTAACTTCTCGACGCGCTCGAGCGCGTCCGATGTCACGTCCTCGAGATCGATCAGCTTGTCGAATTCCTGCTCGAGCAGGATGCGCCGCGCCTCGGACACCTTCACCGTCCGCTTCTTCTTCCGCTTCGGCAGCATGTCCTGAAGCATCTCGGTGAAGTTTTCCATGCCTTCCGGCGCGCCTTGCGGGACCATCATGTCGAACATGGGTCCGTGCTGTGTGACCTCCACCTCGACTTCTCGGGTCTCGAGCTGACCGTCGAGCAGCAGCTGCTTGAGCTTTTCGCGCGTGCGCTTGTAGCGGTCCATCGCGGCATTGCCATCGGCTTCGTGCTGGACCGATCCGTCCGAGCCGACGACGAATACGCCTGGCGGTCCCGAGCTGCCTTGCCCTGCTCCGGCCGCCGCGGCGACGGGCGCGGGCGCCGGTGTGCTCCCCTTCGCGTCCGCCGGCACCGGCAGCAACAGGTCGAGCAACCGCTCATCGACCTTCTCGTGCGCGAGATCCTCCACGTCCGACTCGCGCTCCGTCCGAACCATGTCGATCGCGCTCTCGACGAGGTCACGCACCATCGCTTCCACATCGCGGCCGACGTACCCGACCTCGGTGAACTTCGACGCCTCGACTTTCACGAACGGCGCGCCGGCAAGCTTCGCGAGTCGCCGCGCGATCTCCGTCTTCCCGACGCCGGTGGGGCCGATCAGGATGATGTTGTTCGGCGAGATCTCGTCCCGGATGGCGTCCGGCGCGCGCTGGCGCCGCCACCGGTTGCGGAGCGCGATGGCGACGGCCTTTTTCGCATCGCCCTGTCCGACGATGTAGCGATCGAGCTCGGCGACGATCTGTCGCGGGGTGAGATCAGCGAGGCGGGCGACGACCTGCTGCGTGCGTGTGCTGGGCATCGGGATGGCAAAGGACCGGACCGCGTCGAGATGGCGTTAGGCCGGAGTCTCGAGAACGGTAATGTTGGTATTGGTATAGACGCAGATCTCGCCGGCGATGTGGAGCCCGCGCCGCACGATCTCCGCGGGCGAGAGCGTCGTCGCCGCTACGAGCGCGCGCGCCGCGGCGAGCGCGTACGACCCACCCGACCCGATGGCGAGGATGCCGTCGTCGGGTTCGATGATGTCGCCCGTGCCCGAGATGACGAAGCCGTGCTGGCGGTCCACGACCGCAAGCAGCGCCTCGAGACGCCGCAGCACCCGGTCACTGCGCCAGTCCTTGGCCAGCTCGACGGCTGCCCGTGAGAGGTTGTTGGGATAGCGCTCGAGCTTCTCCTCGAACTTCTCGAACAGGGTGAAGGCGTCCGCGGCACTCCCGGCAAACCCGGCGAGAAGCTGGCCACCATGAAGCGCGCGCACCTTCTGCGCGTTCGACTTCATGACGGTCTCGCCAACGGTCACCTGGCCGTCGCCGCCGAGCGCCACTTTACCGTCGCGGCGGACGGCGAGAATCGTGGTCGCGCGAATGCGCGGAAGCGTGCGTTCCATGCTCGAAAAGATAGCCGGTCGCTGCCGGGCAACATCGGCCGCACACAGGAGAGCTCAGCGAATGCGGAGCCGCGGCTGTCCGTCCTGAGGCGTATCGTCGCCGGCAGAGTCGTCCTCGCTCGATACCGGTTCCCTGGCGGTCATGATCGGCGTTTCACGATCCCCTCGGATGACGCTCCGAGCCGCGGCGGGGCTGTCCGCCAACCCCGGAACGACTGGAGGCCTCATGACACTCGAGTCCGTCCGGGGTTGGCTCGTTGCCACCGCCCCGCGGGGTTCGGAACGTTTCTCCCCACGCCGCGAGGCGCCACGAAAGAGAAAGAGCTCGCGCAGGTAGTCTCGATTCAGCCACGCCCCAGTTCCGAGCAGCACCACACCCGCGAGCACCGCCAGCGTTCCGAATCGCCATTCGTCGCTGCCGATGAGCGCGGCTGCCATGGCCATCACGCCAAGGCCCATCAGGGTTTCACCGGGCCGATTGCGCTCGGTTCGCTCGCGCCGCCGGCGTTCCCGGGAATGAGAGAATCCCTCGGGCAGCTGTGCGTCGAGCACCAGGCCGAGTCCCAGAATCGCGACGATGACTCCGATGAAAAGCGGGACCTGTTCGAGTCGCATGCCACCTGCCTTTGCAAGAAAAAGGCGAGCCCGTTTGGCTCAGGCGCGTGGATGAGCCTTCCGGTAGACCTGTTTCAGCCGCTCGACGCTGGTGTGCGTGTAGATCTGCGTCGTGGAAATCGACGCATGCCCAAGCAACTCCTGCACCGCCCGGAGATCGGCCCCGGCGTCCAGGAGATGGGTAGCGAACGTGTGTCGAAGGGAGTGGGTGCTCAGACCGGCATTCTCGTCGATCTGGCCGAGGAACCTGGTGACAACGAGCTGAATCGATCGGGTGCTCAACCGACGTCCGTGCGCACTGAGGAAAAAGGCCATGCGGTCGACCCGGGCTCCGACCTGTCGCGCAAGCTCGTCGCGTTTCGCCTCGTAATTTCGCAGGGCGAGCGACGCGTGATCGCCAACCGGAATGATGCGCTGCTTTCGTCCCTTCCCCGTCACCTTCACCTGCTGAGAGACGAGATCGAGGTCGCCGCGGTTGATGCCGCGAAGCTCCGAAAGTCGCATCCCGGTGGAATAGAACAGCTCCAGAATGGCGAGGTTGCGGACGTCGTTGAATCGCCCTTCCCACGCGCGCACCTCTGCCGCCTGGAACACGAGGTCGATCTGCGCCCGGTCGAGATAGTTCGGCAGGTAGCGCTCGAGCTTTGGCGAACCGACGGCCCGTGCGGGGTTGGCGTCGACGACCTCATTGCGGTGCAGAAAGCGGTAGAAGCCTCGCACGGCGGAAAGCGCGCGGGCGATCGATCGCTTCGACAGACCACGCCTCGTTAGGTGCGCCAGGAATCCGCGGATCGCGAGCCGGTCGACGCCCTGCCAGGTCCATGCGCCGCCGCCGTAGTAATTCGAGAAGAACTCGACGAGCTCCTTCAGGTCGCGTCCGTAGGCCAGGATCGTATTCGGTGATACGTCGCGCTCACCGCGCAGGTGCTCGAGGTACTCGTCAACCTCGGGCGACGGACCAACAGGAGGCGAGCTGGGCGCCGTCGGGTCGCTCGCGGCTGCTCGAGCCCGCGGCGTCACGCGACTCCCTCGGTGATGCCGGTCGCGGTGCTCCACTCATCGAGGGCACGGAGCGCGCGTTCCGCTATCAACTCCCGCTTCCGCCGCTTGTCGCGCACCGGTACCTCCAGCTCGTCGAGCAAACCAAAATTCGCGTTCATCGGCTGGAAATGACGCGGGTCGGCTTCGTGAAGGTACCGGTACAATGCGCCGAGCATGGTCGTCGGCGGCGGGATCACCGGTGGCTCTCCGGCAACGAGGCGCGCGAGGTTCATGCCGGCGAGCAACCCCGTCGCCGAGCTCTCGGTATAGCCCTCTACGCCCGTCAGCTGACCTGCGAACAGCGTCATGGGATCGTCGCGAAGCGACAGGTGCCTCGTGAGGGCCGCGGCCGCGTTCACGTACGAGTTGCGATGGACGGAGCCCCAGCGCAGGAACTCCGCATCGGCCAGCCCCGGAATCATCCGAAAGACGCGCTGCTGCTCGCGCGTGCGCAGACGCGTCTGGAAGCCGACGAGATTCCACATCCGACCGCCGCGATCCTCCATGCGGAGCTGCGCAATCGCGTAGGCCTCTCGTCCGCTCCGCGGGTCGCGCAGGCCAACCGGCTTCATCGGCCCGAAGCGAAGCGTCTCACGACCGCGTCGTGCCATCTCCTCGACCGGCATGCATCCCTCGAAATACGGGATCGGGTCGAAGTCATGCCCCTCGTACTGGTCGGCCGCGATGAGCGCGTCCAGGAACGCCTCGTACTGCTCGCGAGTGAACGGACAGTTCACGTACGCGCCCTCGCCCGCGAGATCGGACGCAGCCGACGCGGCGACACCATCGGCGTCGGACATCGTCTCCTTACCGTACCGCGACGCGCGGAACACGATGGACGCATCGATCGACTCGCCCGCGACGATCGGCGCGATCGCGTCGTAGAACGCGAGCGATTCGACGCCGAGTCGCTGCTGAATCGTGACTGAGAGCGCATCGGACGTGAGCGGGCCGGTCGCCACGATGCCTGGCGATGGCAGCTCCGTCACTTCCTCACGGACGACGTTGATGCGCGGATGACCGGTGACCCAGCGATGAACCGTGGCCGCGAACACCTCGCGATCCACCGCGAGCGCCGAGCCACCGGGCACACGTGCCTCGTCGGCGGCGCGAAGGATGAGCGAGCCCAGCGCGCGCATCTCGGCCTTGAGCAATCCGTGCGCGTTCGAGGTCTCGGTGCTCTTGAACGTGTTCGAGCACACGAGCTCCGCGAGAAGGCTCGAGCGATGGGCGGGCGTTCCACGGAGCGGTCGCATCTCGTGGATCACCACGCGAGACCCACGCTCCGCGAGCTGCCACGCAGCCTCGCTGCCCGCGAGCCCACCTCCCGCAATGTGAATGACCGGCTGGGTTTCGCTACGATCTCCGCTCAGCGAGCTCGCCATGGCGGAATGATAGCACGCGCCACGCCCTCGGGGAGCGCGCGCCACGCGGTGCGCTCACGATGAGCACGACCGCCACGACAATGATCGCCATGGCGACCGCCGTGCGAGCCGTGATCGTTTCGCCAAGAATAGCCCAGCCGAGCAGCACAGCAACGACGGGATTCACGTACGCATGCGTCGTCACGCGCGACGGCGTGGACACTCGCATGAGCCACAGATAGGCCGTGAATCCCACGAGTGCGCCGGCGACTACGAGATACGCCACGGCGACGATCGACGCGGGCGTGATCTCCGAGGGTGCGAACCGGTGGTGCTCCCCGATCGCGAAGCCCGCTGCGACTGACAGCAGCGACCCGGCGATCATCTGCATCGCCGTCGCACGCACGGGTGACGGCGGTGCGGCGGCGCGTCGCGAGAACATGGCACCGCCCGACCACGCGAGCGCAGCGAGCGCCAGGCTGGCGATGCCTAACACGTCCATCTCGCCGTCCGCGGAGAGCAGCGACGGCCCGACCAGCACCGCGAGCCCGACGATGCCGACGACGACGCCAGCGATGACACGCGGCGTGGGCGCGCGTTTCGACTCGACGACGCTCTCCATCATTACCATCCAGAGCGGCGTCGTCGCCAACACCAGCGACGTGATGCCAGAAGGCACGGAGAGCTCGGCCCAACCGACCAGGGCGGTGCCACCGACAATCAGCAGCGCACCGACGATGAATGCGTCGCGCCATCGCCGACGAATGACCGAAGGCGACTGGGCTGGCTCGGAGTCGACTCCGCCGCGTCGTGCGCGCACGAGCGACCAGGCATACAGCGCACAGCCGGCGACGAAGAACCGCACGCCGGTCATGAAGAACGGCGGCACCGTCGCGACCGCGTACTTGATCGCGAGGTAGGTCGATCCCCAGATGAGGTAGATCGCCGCGAACGCAGCGAGAACTAGCGCGCGTGAGGGATGCTGAGCGCCCGGGGTGCTACGATCAACGGTTGTCATCTCCAGCCTCACGGGACCGCGCGAGCTCCGGGCTGGCGATCGGGATGGTGGACGTCTCCTTGGCGGTGCGAAGAACGATCGTGGTCTTGGTGGATCGCACGCTCTCGAGCGCGCCGATCTGATTCGCGAGCAGATCGTTGAGCGCCGCGGTGTCGCGGGCGCGGACCTTCAGCATGAAGCAGTCTTCGCCCGCGACGTGATGGACCTCCTGCACTTCCGGGATCGCCACGAGGGCCGCCTCGGTACGGGGCGCCCCACCGCGCTCCTCCGCACGCACGAGCACGAACGCAAGGAGCCCGAGGTCGACAGCGGCGGGGTCGATGTTCGCGTTGTAGCCCCGCACGGCGCCGCGCTCCTCGAGCTTCTTGATGCGCTCGAAGACAGCCGAGGGTGCGAGCCCGACCCTGCGCCCTATCTCCGCGTTGGAAATCCGGGCGTCCGACTGGAGGGTCTCGAGAATGACAAGTGAGGTTTGGTCGATCATCCGCCAAACCTACGTAATTACAGACGATTCGTCAATTCATACAGCTAATACCAGACGATTCGTCTGAGCACTAGGCTATGGGCAGAAGATCGAGCGCACCCGTCAGTGCGTCCGCCATCTGGCCGGCCGACATGTACCGCTCGGCCGGATCGATCTTCATGGCCCCCTTGAGGACGCTGGACAGCTCCTCCGGAACATCCGGGCGGAGCGCTCGGATTTCGGGTGGCGGCTCGTCGAGTCGGCGCTGCATGGACTCCCGAGCTGACGACGCGGCGAATGGCAACTGGCCCGTGAGCATCTCGAGCAGAACGCAGCCCAGCGAATAGATGTCGGACCGGGAGTCCGCGACGCGTCGGCCCGCCACCTGCTCGGGGCTCACGTAATTCGGCGTGCCCACGATGTACTTCTTCGCATCCTGCGCGTCGACGCTGGGCATGATCGCCGGGGCACGCGCGTGTCCGAAGTCCAGCAGCACCGCGCCGTGAGGGGCCAGCAGAATGTTCTCCGGCTTCACATCACGGTGAACCACGCCCAACGAGTGCACATGCACGAGGGCGTTCGCGATGTCACGCGCGACTCGAACGGCATCGCCCATCGGAAACGCGCCCTCGCGGGCGAGCCGCTGGCGCAGAGTGTCGCCCTCGAGGAACGGCATGGTGAAGTAGAGCACCCCGTGCGCCTCCCCGGCACCGCTCATGGGGACGACGTTCGGGTGACTCATCTTCTGGAGCACCTGCATTTCGAGCAGGAAGTACTGTGAGCGCGCGGCAGCGGCAGCGCCGCTCTTCATGACCTTCACGACCAGGCGCGGGCCAGCGTCCCCGCGAGTTGCGAGGTATACGCGTGAGGTCGCGCCGGTTCCGAGCTCGCCCGCTATGGACCAGCCCGAACCCAGCCGCGATTCGATTGCGGCGATGAGGTTCATTTAATGTGAAAGGAGTCCGAACGTCCTAGATACAAGGACGATCGAACAGGTCAGACGGCCACGGCTTCTTCCGGCTCCGGGCTTGCTACGTCCCACTCATTCCCGCATTTGACGCACTTCCGGAACTCACCTCGGGTCTTGCTCGACTTCATCTCGGCACCGAGGTAGCCGCATTCCGGGCACTTCTCCGGCACGGGCTTGTCCCAACAGACGAAATCGCAGTTGGGATAATTCGAACAGCCGTAGAACGCCTTCCCCCGCTTCTTCGACCGCCGCTCGGCGATCTCGCCGCCATCCTTCGGGCAGATCACGCCCGTGGGCATGGAGCGCGTGCCACGACACTTCGGGAATCGACTGCAGCCGAGGAAAAAGCCCGAGCGCCCGTGCCGCTTCAACATCATCGCGCCGCACTCGTGGCACGTGTACTCGGTCGGCTCAGCCGGCTTTCGATCACCCTTGAGCGGACGAGTGAACTTACACGTCTTCGGGTGATTTTCACAGGCGACGAAGGGCCCGAAGAAGCCGCCCTTCGCCATGAGCCGCCCGCCGCAATTGGGACATCGCTCCGCCGACAGTCCGGACAAGTCATGCGCCTCGGCGATGAGGCTTTCGACCTGGACGGAGTTCAGCGACTTCTCGAATGGCCGATAGAACTCACTGAGCACCCGCCGCCACGGCATCGCGCCCTCCTCGACCTTATCGAGCTCCCCTTCCATCTCCGACGTAAATCCGACGTTGAAGATGTCCGGGAATTGCTTGACCATCACCCGCTCCACACTTTCGCCCAACGCGGTCGGGAAGAAGCGCCGCTGCTCGAGCTGTGTGTAGTGGCGGTCGACGAGGGTGGAGATGATCTGTGCGTACGTCGACGGGCGTCCGATGCCCAGGCGCTCGAGCTCCTTCACCAGGCTCGCCTCGGAGAATCGCGGCGGTGGCTCGGTGAAGTGCTGCGACGGAACGATCTCGCGTACCGGGACGCGCTCTCCCTTCTCGAGTGGCGGGAGCGCCTGCTCGTCCTCGAGCGCGCGGTGCTCGCCTTCCTCGTGGGCCTCGCGATACAGCGCAAGAAACCCGGGGAACTTGATCACGCTTCCAGTGGAGCGGAACAGGTACGCGCGGGTCGTCTTCACCGCGACCGAGGCCTGCGTGAGGTCGTAGTCCACGGTGGTGGTGTCGAACACCGCCGGCGCCATCTGCGATGCCATGAAGCGCTGCCAGATGAGCTGATACAGCTTGAACTGGTCTTCCTTCAGGTAGCGCCTAACGAGCTCCGGCCGGCGCGCCGGATCGGTCGGGCGGATGCCCTCGTGCGCGTCCTGCGCGTTCTGCGCATTCCTGCCGCCGCCATAGAACATCGGAGTCGCGGCGAGGTAGTCAGCGCCGAAGAGCGTGCGCAGATGGTCGCGCGCCTGCAGCGCCGCGCTCTCGGCCACGCGAGTGGAGTCGGTGCGCATGTACGTGATGAGACCGACCGCGCCCTCCGGGCCAATGTCGATGCCCTCGTAGAGATCCTGCGCGAGGCGCATGGTTCGCTTGGACCCGAACCCGAGCTTCTTGGCCGCTTCCTGCTGTAGCGTACTGGTCGTGAACGGCGGCGCCGGATTCTTCCGGCGTTCGCGCCGCTTTACATCCGTGACTGGAAAAGCTCGGGAATCGGGAATCGGCGGGAGCCCGCCGGAGGCGGGCAGATGGGAATCGCGGGCGACCGCCTCCGCGATCCGTTCCACCTCCGAGACGATCTCGCGCGCGTCGGCCTCCTTTCCGATCTCCGGCTTCTTGCCATCGAGGTGATGCAGCTTGCCCGTGAAGCGCTGCTCGCCCTTCTGCAGCTGCGCCTCGATGGTCCAGTACTCGACGGGCTTGAATGCGCGGATCTCGCGCTCGCGCTCCACGATCAGGCGAAGCGCGACTGTCTGCACACGTCCGGCGGAGATGCCTTTCTTGACGGTCTTCCAGAGGATCGGACTCGCCTTGTATCCCACGAGGCGATCGAGCACGCGACGCGCCTGCTGCGCCTCGACCTTTTTCTCGTCGATGTGGCCGGCGCTGGCGAGCGCACGCTGCACCGCATCCTTGGTGATCTCGTGGAACAGCACACGACGAACGGGCGCGCCACCACGTCGCTTGATCTGCTCCGCGACGTGCCACGCGATCGCTTCTCCCTCGCGATCAGGGTCTGTCGCGAGAAAGACTTCCTTCGAATCGTGCGCGGCGGACTTGAGCTCGGCGAGCGTCTTCTCCTTGCCGGCGATGGTCACATACTCGGGCTCGAAGCCTTTCTCGATATCGATGCCCAGCTTCTTCTCGGGCAGGTCGCGGACGTGACCGACCGTCGCCTTCACGCGATATCCGCGGCCGAGGTACTTGCCGATGGTCTTTGCCTTCGCGGGAGACTCGACGATGACGAGCGAGGTCGAGCCCGCAGGTGCGGGCGGACCTTCGTCCTCGACCACGTTAGGCGCGACCTTACGCGCCCGCGCCTTGGTCGCGGACGTCTTTTTCTTGGCGGCGGACCTACGGCCAGCGGTTTTGGTGCCTGGGCGTGCGGCGCTTCCTCGCCCCGCTATGCGACGGGTGACCGTTTCGTCGATCCCGTCCGACTTCTTTCGGGCCATGCTGCTATTCAGTGAACGGTCGCGTGATCGGACGACGGACCCGACGGGTCATACCCCGCGCCTTCCATGAGTGCCCGCAGGTCATCGAGAGCGATTCTCCCGTCGATCTGCATGAGCGCTCGCTCGATGACATGCTCGAGCTCGGCCGTGGTAAGCGCACCCGAACCGGTGAGCGTCAGGAGATGGCCCCAAGCATCCGGTGCGAACCGGCCGCGCTCGTGTGGGCCCATCACGCGAAAGGTCATATGGTTTTGAACGACCGACTGGTTGCCGGTCGTGTGAATGGGAATCTCTGCGAATAAGAGCGACAGTATCTCACCGATCTGTCGCCGATCGTACCCTTCGTACGATAAAAACGCTTCGACCTCCTCGACGTTCGCGTCTGCGGCGAACCGCTCACGCAACATCGACAGGAGGTCTGCCAACCGATCATCCATGGCCAAACCTATCCGGCCTTTATAGTAGAGGCAAGCTCAGCGAGTTTATCGACAAGTCTTTTCACGTCAAGCACTTCCGCGCTTATCTCGTGATCCGCCTGCGCGTACAGCTGTTCGCGCTCGACGAACAAACGCTTGAGCTCGCCAAGCGGATCCGGTCTCGAAAGTAGCGGCCGAGCCGCCCGGGCGGCCCCCAATCGCTTCAGCGCCGTCTCCGGTTTCACCTTGAGGTAGATGAGCCGCGCCGGTGGTCGGATGATATCGACGACCCCTTTGTTGGTTACCCAACCACCACCGGGCGCCACAACCATATTGCCGCACTGCCGAAGCTCGAGCGTCAGACCAAGCTCCTGCTCGCGGAAATACGCTTCGCCACGGACGCCGAAGATCTCGGCGATCGATGCGCTCTCGCGCCGCTCGATTTCCCGATCGAAGTCGAGAAACGAGCGATTCAGACGCAGGGCAAGGGCCTCACCCACCACGGTCTTTCCGGACCCTGGCAGCCCGACAAAGATCAGGTGCGGCTTCCCGACATCAATGTCGGAGACGATCTGCGACGTGCGAAAGGTAGCTGTCATAGTTCCGCCTCGTTTCCGCGAGCGAGTCGCCGCCGAACTTCTCGAGCGCCGCCTGTGCGAGCACGAACGCCGTCATGGCTTCGGCGATGACGCCCATCGCGGGCACCGCGGTGACATCGCTGCGCTCCGCCGTCGCGGCCGCAGTTTCCCCAGTTGCCACATCCACTGTGCCCAGCGGCCGCATGAGCGTGCTGATCGGCTTCATCGCAACGCGCAGCACGAGCGGCTCACCGGTCGTCATTCCCCCTTCCAATCCTCCAGCGCGATTCGTTTTGCGCCGGACGTTCCCCGATAACGTTCGACCGGGCGCGGGTTCGATCTCGTCGTGCACTTCCGCCCCCGTGCGTCGCGCCGCCTCGAACCCGATTCCAACTTCGACGCCCTTCACCGCCGGGATCGACATCAATGCCGACGCGAGCCGGCCATCGAGCTTGCGATCCCACGATACATGGGATCCCAACCCAACGGGCAACCCGCGACACACGACCTCGCAGATGCCGCCAAGCGTATTGCCGTCGCGCTTGATCGCGTCGATGTGCGCGATCATGGCGCCCTCGGCCTCACGATCGAGCGTCCGCAGCGGCGAGGCATCCGCCGCGGCGTTGATGTCGTCAGGCAGCATGTCACACGGTCTCGCGTCGATGCCGCCGAGGTGCACGAGATGACTACCGATCGACACCTCAAGCTCGGATAACAGGCGCTTGCAGATGGCACCCGCAGCAACGCGGGCCGTCGTCTCGCGCGCCGACGCGCGCTCGAGGATGTCGCGCGCATCGTCTCGATCGTACTTGAGCAGCCCCGTTAGGTCCGCGTGGCCAGGCCGCACGCGGGTCACCGCGCGACGGCGAGGATCCGGGTCACCCTCACGGGGCGCCGGGTCCATCACGTCCTGCCAATTCTTCCAGTCGCGGTTGGCGACCATCATGGCGATCGGCGATCCGAGCGTCTGACCCGCCCGAACGCCGGACAGAAACTCCACCATGTCGCGCTCGATCTGCATTCGGCGCCCGCGACCATACCCTTGCTGACGCCGTGCCAACTCCGTGTTGACGTGGTCGGCCAGCAGTGGCAATCCCGCGGGCATGCCTTCCAGCACGCTGACGAGCGCAGGTCCGTGTGATTCTCCCGCCGTGGTAAAGCGCAACATTCCGATGGTATCACCCCAAATGCGCGAGCCCGACACAAGGTCGGGCTCGCGAGGCTTGTCGATCAGCGAAGGCGTGCGTCGCTACTGAATATCACTCGCGTGCACATCAATCATAACCAGTCCCTCGGGCGTCAAGCCGAACAGCTTCACGGCGAGTGTCGGATCGGCACTGAGCTCCGCCGCCGTCGGATAGACCGCGCGGAGTGGTCCATAGAGGTTGCTCCGAATCGGGATGCGGCCACGCAACCGATAACTGTACGTGTCCACGATCTGGATCGAGTAATCGCCCGACGCAACGAACGCCACGCGCGCCTTCGTGTCCGCGGTGTTCTCGTCCACGTTACCTGGGTGGAAGGCAATGCCCGCGCCCGAGTTGAACGTGGCGAACTTGCCCTGCAGTCGCAGCGACGTATCTGCGAAGAACGTCTCGAAACCGTGAACCGCGATGTTCGTGCTGTTGCCGTTGATCGCGAGGCCAAACACGTGATCCGACGCGTTGTTCGTGAGGTCCTTCACCTGCATCGGCGCCGAGTACTGCTCGCTGAATGCCGGCGTTCCGCTCGGATCGTAGACCATCATCACGCGACCGGCAGCGCCACCGGAGTTGGCTTCGCCGAACGCTACGCGTTTGCGATCGCCGCCGACGGCCACGAAGTTCGTGTCCGGGAGCGCGAGCGAGCTTACGCTGAGATCCTTCACCTCGGCAGCGTTGGCGCCGATTCCGCGGAGCGACGCGATCGCACCAGGAATCGTGAGGTTCTGGAAGCACTGACTGGTGCTCGGATCGGACCCGACCGGGTGATCGCAGATGATGATCTGGTCAGGCACGCCCGTTCCGCCTGGGATGACATCCACGGCGTCGGCATTGAGAATCACCCAGGATCCGCGCGACACCGAGCCGTACTGCCAGATCTGTCGCGGTTCGGCGCGTGGATCGAGGAAGTTGTCGATGCGGCGCAGCGTACCGGGCGTCGCTTCGGTGGTCGGACGCGTCGAGTAGTACAGCGCGCCACTCGCTGATTGCGCGATGAACTGCGGGCGGTCCGAGTAGTCGATTGGCGCGGACACGCTGTACCTGTACCCGCCGCTCGTCAGGTCCTTGCTCCACGCCACATTGTAGATGTAGGCGTTCGCGGTCTTGATGCGTCCCGTCTCGTTGCGCGTGCCGAGGTCGACTCGGCTGATGTTGGTGCCGCCGGAGTTCGCGACGAGGAGGAACGAGCCGCTATTGTCGATCACCATCCCCCACGGCTGCGCCCCGACCGAAACCGGCGGCAGCTGGGAAATCGATTCGCCGTTGTAGTCGAACGCCTCGAGCTGGTTCTTTGTCATGTTCGAGACGTACACGCGCGAGCGCCCGCCCCCGTTGTCGACCGCGATGTCGGCACCGAGGCTGCCGACGGGCAGCGCAGTCGTATGACCGAACGCGTAGACCGTCGGGTCGTGCCTGGCCTCCGCCTCAGCCGAAACCGGGACGTTCGTCCCGCTGGCCACAGCGTAGCCCTTGTGGTTCGCCTGGTCCACCGCATACGCGACCACGAACAGCCCGCGGCCGCGCAGTGTGATCGGAACGCTCCACTCCACGCGACGCACGACCTGCTGCGCCGGCGAGGCGATTGGAATGTCGACGGACGCGACCTCCGCGCCGCTCGAGTCCTTTACGATGTAGCCAATCGCTTTCAGAAGCCCGTCGGAGTCCCGGCCGACGATGTCGAGTGAATCGCCGGTCTCCATTCGCGGCGGAACCGACTGGTAGGCCAGCGGCGTGTTGTTGTCGACGCCCGCCGCCACGACGGTGACTGTTGCTTTGTCGCCCGTGGACCCGAGTCCGTCGCGATTCTGCGCGAACGGCTCGATCGTGAACTGCGTGCCGACCGGAACAGACGCCGGCACGGTGAACGAGAACGTACAGGTGTCGTTCCTGGGGTAGGGTACCGAGAGGAGAAGGCTATCCGAACGCGTCAGCGCGGAAGGGCCAGTCGACCGGTACCCAAGCTTGGTGACCCCGATCGTGTCGGTACCCTGCACACGGAACGTGTAGGTACCGCCGCCGATGACGGCGAGGTCGGGGCTCAGAATCGCAACGCGGGGAACCGTGGGATCGTACGCCATGGCCGAGACCTCGGCGGTTCCCTTGTTGCCGCCGGCGTCATACGCCGTGGCGCGAATGATGATGGTCTGGCCGGTGCGAACGCCGCCGAGGTTCAACGACGCCGTACGCGTCACCGACGTCAGGCCGGTCGTGTACGCGACGCTGTCGGATCGGAGCACCGTTCCGTCGATCACAATGCCGATCACCACCGACTGAATGGACGAGTTGTCCGACGCGTTGATGGAGAGGCTGAGCGACTCCCGCACGTTGACCGAGTCGGTCTTCGACGGCGAGCCGTTGACGCCGTCGACGGAGAGCGACACGGTCGGCACGACTCGGTCGCCGCCCGCTGACGTTAGGCCGTCGCTGCCGCAGGCCGCGAGCGCGGCCGTCAGTGCGCCGACCGACAGCGCACCGGGCACGACGCGACGAAGGAAGTGAATCATAGGAGACATCGAATGAGTGAGTCGGAGATGGTTCAGCGAGCGCCGCCGGGGGGCCGAACCGCCTCCCCTTCGTCGATGATGTGTGGTGTGATCAACACGAGGAGATCACGCTTTTCTTCCCGGGTATCCGTCTGAGAGAACAGCTTGCCGATCAACGGCAGCTCGCTGAGATACGGAATGCCGGAGCGGTTGCGAGAGACGGCCGTCTGCGTGAGGCCGCCGATCACCGCCGTCTCGCCGTCGGACACCAGGAGCTGGTTGTCGGCGCGGCTCTTGTCGAAGAAGAACCCGAGGTCGCCGCCCACGACGTTCAGCTTCGACTGCTCGGCGTGAACGGTCATGCGGATCTGGCGATTGCTCGTGATGTGCGGCGTAACGCGGAGAATGATGCCGCTCTCCTTGAACTGCACGTTGGCGCGAGCCGTGACGCCGACCTGGCCGGCGCTTCCGGCGTCGATCACGCGGACCGGCGTTTCCTGACCCACGAGGATCTCGGCGACGCGATTGTCGAGCGTGACGATGCTCGGCTCGGCCTGGAGGTCGGCCAGCTGATTCTCACGGAGCGCGTCGAGGAATGTCGTTAGGCTGAACTTACCGATCGCGGTCGAGAACAGGAGGTTGAGCGCGGACCCGATCTTGTACTTCCGGTTCGCGTTGGCCACGCCAGCGAGCGCCTCACCACCGAGCTCCACCTGCGACTCGAGCGTGCTGGGGGGGATACCGGGATACGAGTGCGGCGCGAGCGTGTTGAAGAACGCGGACGGGCTCGCGAGGTCGTAGCTGACACCGAGTTGCTCGATCGACGTGCGGTTGACCGAGATGATCTTGGCGCGCAGCGCCACCTGCGGTGTCCGGACGTCGAGGTCCTTGATATAGCTCATCAGGTCCGGCATCCGCGACGCGACCTCGGTGACGAGGAGCGTGTTGGTCGACGTGTCGGCGACGACACCACCGCGGACGATGCACGTCGCGGCAGCATTCTGCATGTTCGCTCCACCCGCCGGGTTGCCATTCGTGCCTGACGCGGCGGTGGTGAGACCAGCCTTCGAGCAATCCTTCGAGAGGAGCGACGCGATCGTCCCGGTGAGCGACGACGCGCTCGCGTAGTTGATCGCGACGAGCTGCGTGGTCAGCGGCTCGTTCGCTTCCTTCGCCAGAATGTTGGCGTAGCTGTCGACCGAGATAATGCCGGTGTTCTCTTCCGAGGCGGCGAGCCCCTGCGCCTGGAGCACCGCCTGGAGGGCGACGTCCCATGGCTGGTCCTTGATCTCGGCGGTGACGGTGCCCTGCACGTCCTTGCCGATCACGATCGTGCGCTGCGAGAACGTCGCGAAGGCCGCGATCACGTCGCGGATATCGGAGCTCTGATAAGTGACGGTGATGCGCGGCTGCTGCGAGCGCTGCGGGTTGAACGTGAGGCGGTCACGCGTGGCGGCCGCGGTGGTCGGCACATTCGCCCGATCGGCGTCGGCGCGCTCGGTGCGTGCGACGGTGCCGGCCGACGTCGCCTGCGTACGGTCACCTGCGTGCCAGGCGGTGAACTTCTCCGTGCCAGTGACGGCGATCCGGATCTCGTTCTCGTTGCGCGTCACTTCGTAATCGCGCGCGCTGTCCAGCTCGAGCACGAGCCGCACGACGTCGGCTTTGTACTGCGCGAGCCGGACGTTCGTGATGCCGGCGCGCGAGACCTTATCGTACATGTGGGCCGGAAGGTTCAGCTTCGCGCCGCTCAGATCCAGCACGACGCGATCAGGGCCTGTCAGAACGAAGTCCGAGACTTCGACCGGGCCGCTCACGACCACGACGACTTCTGCGCGTCCGGAGGACGGCACGATGCTCACCGCGGTGACGGCGTTGACGACGCCCTCACGCGCGGCAGCGGGTGCGGGGGCCGTGACGTGCGCGGCGCTCGCGCGGCCGGCGCTCGCCAGCAGGGCGGCGGCCGTCAGTGCGACCAGCGTACCGATCCGACTCATTTCGTCCTCGCTTGATTTGTTTCATCCATCGCCAGCTCCTGCTGACGGCTATACCCGAATTCTTCGATCGTGAACGTCACCGCCTTCTGGGTGATGCGCGCGACACGCATGCGGCCCAGCTGCTGGCCGACCTTCACGCGGTACTGCTCCTTGCTCGACACGTCGCGAAGCACGGCCACCGAGTTGCGTCCGGTCGGGTCGATCAGGATCCCGCTGATCGCGAGGTCGCTGATCATCGGCCGGAGCTCGCCGACGGTCATGAGCGTGACGAACGGGTCACGCCGTCCGCTCGGTTCATAGGCGAAGACCTCACGACGGAGCACGACCTTGCCTGACGTGTCCATCTCGACGCCTGGCGCGGTGGACGACGGCGCGGCCATCGCGCGAACACCATGCGCGCGGGCCGTGTCGACCGGGCTTTCGACCGGGCGCTTGGCGGCGGAGGCGCCGGTAGGCGCCGGGGCCGCCTTCGCCGCCGGGGCCTTCGCCGCGTTCGCCGCGCTGTCGACATTCGTCATCGCCAGCGTGTGCGCGTTGGTCTTGGCGACCGCGCGGTTCGTGGTCTGCTTGATCCCCGAGACGTTAGGCAGCGACTGTGCGGTCGCTGTCCCGCCCAGGGTGGTGGAGGCAACGGCGAGTACGCCGGCCAGCACGACGAGACGCATTAGGACTTACTCCCACCCGCCGGAGCGGGACGCGGGGCAGCGGTCTTGGCCACGTAGGTCTGCAGCTCGAACCGCGAGTCGAGGACCGAGTTGTTGTTCTTCATGGTCTTCTTGCGCTGCTCGACCGCGGCGGGGTTTCCGAGCGGACCGAGCACGAGGTTCACCGGCGCGACGATGCGCGTCAGCGAGCCAACGTTGGCGAGGAACTCGCCGAGCGAGTGGTAGTCGCCGATCACGGCGACCTGGTAGCGATACGTGTCGAACGTGTCGCCCTCGATCACCGGCTGTGGCTTGACCGTGGACAGGTCGAGGCCGACGCGGCGCGCGGCGGTCGAGACCTGCTCGAGGAGGGCCGGCACTTCGTTGCTCGTGGGCACCAGCTGGCGCATCACCTCGAGGTTCTCCTTCAGCTTCGCTGCCTCGGCCCGGAGCTGCTCGACGTTACCCTTGGCCAGTTCGGCCTTCGCGCGCTGATTGCTCACGTCGAGTGAGTCGACGTGCGCCTGCAGAGCGTCGAGCACGTCGGCCTTCGGCGAGAAGACGTACGTGTAGTAGAGTCCGACAAGAGCGACAGCGACGATGACGAGAAGCACCATCACCTGGTCGCGCTGGTTCTTCGGGAGCAGAGCCATGGGAGCCGCTTACCTCGACGACAGGGTTACGGGGACGGTCGAGATCACCGACGCGTCGGGACGCTCGTACTCGGCCTCGAGCAGGAACTCCTGCACTTCCTTGCCGTCGAGGGACACCAGCTCGGCCTTCGCGATCGTGACGTTCTTCACGAACGGGGAAGCCTCGAGCAGCTTCATGAAGCGCGTGAGCGCCTGGATGTCGACGGTGTTGCCGGCGATCTGGAACTTGAGGCTCGTCGGCGCGGGGACTGGCGGCGGTGGCGGAGCAGCTTTGCCGCTGGGCTTCGCGCCATCCTTCGCCGGTGATGGTGGCGGTGGCGGTGGCGGTGCCGGCGTCGAGGCGGCGGCGAGCACAGCGCTCTGCTGAATGCTCTTGAGCCACGTGTACGGCGGCAGCGCGCGGCTCACTTCATCCATGATGTGCGCCCAGATGAAGCGATCGTTGTCGATGCTCTTGATGACCTCGAGCTGGCGCTGCACCGAGTCGCGCTGCGCGAGGGCGCGATTGCGCTCGCGCAGCACGGCGACGTAGCGGGTGGAGTCCTGCACCGCGCGCCGCTCGCGCTCGGTGAGCTCGTCCGCCTTGGCCGTCTGCGAGACGTGCAGGTAGCCGATCGATACGGTCGCGGCCACGATGCACACGGCCGCCGCGATCATGAACGGATCCTTGACGCGCGCCCCGGCCTGCCCGGCAAAGGCCTTGAGGCTGAAACCGTCGGACCGGGCTTTCTTGCCGCTGCCCGGCAGGAGATTGATTTCGATCATCGGATTTCGGTCGCGGTGGGAGGACGTTAGGCGGCGTGACGCAGTGCGAGCCCGATCGGCAGCATGAGCAGGGGTGCCACCTCGTCGGTCACGAGGGAGTCGAGCGCGCCGTCGCGAACCTTGAGGTTCGCGAGCGGGTTGGCTTGCTCGACGCGTACGCGCAGGCGGTTGGCGAGCGCCTCGGTGAGTCCGGGCACGCGGGCGCCGCCCCCGCACGTATAGACCGCACGCATCTGGTTGCCCGAGCGCGACGACGACGCGAGGAACGCGGCCGCGCGCTCGATACCCACGGCGATCTCCTCACCGCGGCTCTCGATCACGGCGTCGAGGTGCGGCGAGCGATCGTATCCCTGGAGCAGCAGCTCGGCCTCTTCGGCGCCGAGTCCGCGCTCACGCTGGAGATCCTCGCGGAAGCGGCGCGTTCCCACCGTGATGTCACGGGTGAGGATCGGCACGCCGTCGTCGAGGATGTTGATGTTCGTGATTTCGTGTCCGATGTTGATCAGCCCGACGACGCCGGTCATGGCGTCGGGGTGATTCAGCTCGAACGCGTTATGCAGCGCGAACGCATCGACGTCGACCACCGTCGGCGTCAGGCCGGCGTCGGTCAACAGATGCATCTTCGTCTCGATCAGGTCGCGCTTGGCGGCGACGAGCAGGACGCTCATCTCCATGCCATCGGCCTCGGGATCGAGGATCTGGAAATCCAGCTCGACCGATTCCATGTCGAACGGCACGTGCTGTTCGGCTTCCCAGCGCATGAGCTCACGCGCCTGGCTCTCGCGCACGCGCTCGATCTGGATCTTCTTGATGATCACGTCGCGGCCGCCGACGGCGGTCACGACCGCTTTCGACTTGATGCCGGCGGCTTCGATGGCATTCCGCACCGCATCGGTCACGAGGCCCGCGTCCATGATCTCGCCCTCGACAATTGCGTCGGCGATGAGCGGCATGATGGCCACTTTCGTGAGCTCGGGTTCGCCGCGCCCGTGGTCGATGACTGCGACCTTGATCAGGCCCGAGCCGATGTCCAGGCCGATCGTTGTCTTCTTCCGTCCGAAGAGCGCCATAGCGAGGGGAGCCGAGTCGAGGTGGATCGTACCGAACGCCGATCTGGGCGCCGGAGTCGTTGCCTTCGCCCTACATGCGGCGCGGACCCATGCAGCGTCGTCGCGCTACGCTCGAACCGAGCATGCCTAACGTGTCGCGGTCACCCACCTGACGAGTGATCGATGCACAGGCACTTTGACCGTTAGCCCGGTCGAATCTGCCAACTACACGATTGCCCGTCGGCGGCGGTAACAGCGTGTGACGCCGAGTGTTCGGCGCCAGAACATGTGTGTCGAGAGTCACGACTCCACCGTGGGAATTCCCACGTCAGGCATCTCGGTGTCCACCCAAACCGGCGCACAGGAGCGCCGATGTTCTCGACGGATACAGGCGTGTTTCGATCGGGCATTTTGACCGTCAGCGCAGCTCGACCCACCATCGCTCCGGTGTCGCCACGAGCCGCGCGGCGATCATGGACGCGCGTTGCACCGCGCAGGGCTCGAACCGGATCGCGCCGCCATCGGTGATGCGTGACGTCGCCGCGGCGCCCCCAGGCGCCGCGAACACTGCGCCGGCGATCTCCGCGCCTAGCCCTGTGACCGTGACCTCGCCGCGAGCCAGCACGACGCCCACGAATCGCGCGCCGCCTTCCACCCTAACGCTGCCGTCGACGACGAGAATGCCCTGCCCTGTAGACCCTGCGCTCAACACGATGCTGCCACGCACGTGAACTACCGGGAGCCAGTTTACGCAGGGCGACGTCCCACCCGGGTCGCCCCAGTTGAAGGGATCCGTGAGATCGCACAACGCATTCGCGACGGTCGGACGCGGGGCCATCGTACCGCCGGGCAGGTCGATCGAGGCGCGCCTGACGAGTGACGCGATCGTCGCATCCACGACGGCCGCATACGTCGAGTCGGCGACTCCGCTCGAATCGATTGGCGGCAGGCCAAAGACGCCCGAGCCAGGCGAGGTCGCGCACAACGGGCATGTGACACGCGACACGTCCGGCACCCGTATCCCCGCCGCGGACGCAGATGCCGTGCATGTGGTGGTGGAATCCTCCGACGGTCCCGCCGCGCGTCCATCGACGACACCACCATCGACCAGGACCGCTCCGCCCGAGGTGAGCGCGGCGGGCGCGGGAAACGGAGTGTCGACCAGGCGAAGCGATGCCGCGACAGTATGCCGCGCCGGGATCCCTCGCCCATCGCCGCCACGCGTCGCGGTTGCCGTTATCCACACCGACCGACGCTGAAGGCGCGTGGCGAGGACGACCAGTGTGTCGTTAGGCGCGGCGTACTCCGTCATCAGCGTGTCGGTGCGTCCGATGGGCTGCGTGACATTGCGCCGGGAATCCCAGGTGAGGATCGCGCGCTCGAGCGCCCACTCAGCCGCGGCCAGCGCCCGCTGGTCCGCACCATCTCCACGCCCCGCGCGCAGCTCTTCGGTGGCCACGAACAACGCGCCAGCAACAAGCGCCGACACGAGAATCACCGAGAAGATCGCGGCCGGCAGAGCGAATCCACTGCGCGGGTTGCGACGAGGACGCGTCATCGGTTCCGCACGCGAACGCCGACGGCTTGTGAGTCCGTCAGCGGGCGTGTCCCCGACAGCGTCCCCCGCGCCACACCTCGCGCTGCGACGCGCACGCGAGCGATCCGCGCCGGGCCGCCAGAGTCGAACAACTCCGCACCGTTCTCGTCGAAGTACCGAAGCGCAACGCCGCTGGGGCCACGCGCGGAATACGCCGCGAACGGTCCGCCCACCGGCTGAACGACCGTGAAGCCCGCGCCGCTCCACTCAGAGTATCCGAGATACCAATCTCCGGTACCTGCGCGGTAGAAGCGGTACCGAACCCGTCGAAGCAGCCGAACGAAGGCGCCCGGCCGTACCGTTGGCGGAACTCGACTGCCGGCGCCGAAGCGAACGACCATTGGGGGTGTGGAGGCATCCGCACTCGATGCGAATGGTGACCCGACGCACACCGCCGGACTCCAGGCGACGTCCGCGACGGCGAGCGGGAACCAGGCGTCATCGTCGGGACGGTCGCTTTCTCCTGCATCGTAAACGAGGGCGACATCGCCGGCTTGTGGCGCCGCGGTGAACGACGAGAGCGGAGCACGACGACCGGACACCGGTGCGAGCGCGATCCCCCCGCCAACGGCAACCGTGTCACAGGCGATCGCGGTACCGATCGTCGCACGGAGGTCGAGGGCGGAGTCGGAGAACGCCAGCACATCGCCGCCCGCAGGCGAAAGCGCGCGCAGCTCGCCTGGCAGAATTCCGGTGATATCGCGCAGCGCGACGCGCTGCTCGACGAGCGACGCCGCGTTCGTGTAGAAGCGCTGTTGACGGCGAAGCACGGCGCTGATGGCCACCGTCACGATGCCCGCGAGGACGAGCGCGACCATGAGCTCGACCGTCGTGAAGCCGACGCTGTTCAGTCGCGCGCGCATGGGACCACGAGCCTGTAGGCGTCACGCCTCGTGCCGCGCCGCAGCGTCGCGCCGACGGTCAGCTCGACCTGGGCCGCGGAGGAGTCGCGCGAAACAGCCCACTCGACTGCGACCCCATCGCGATTCGCAGACCCACCGACGATCGCCTCGCACCTCCGGGCGCCGAGCGAGTCGAGCACCGTGCGCGCGACGTGGGCGGCGGCCGTCAGCCGCCCGCCGTCTCCGACGTGAGCGGCGACGAGGCCGGATGTGGCGGCGAGCGCAACGAGGCCGATCGTGAAGACGACGACCGCCACGAGCATCTCGACAATCGTGAACGCCGGGCGCATGAGGCAACAACATGGCCGAGGGCCCGGTAGGACCAGCATCGTTCGCGTGCCGGCTCCATCGATCCTACTCGTTATGCAGCGGTCACATGACGCGCGCCGGTAAATCGAAGCAGACGCGGAATGCCTTCGTCGCCGCGTCGCGGTTCGGGTGCGCGCGGTCCTCCAGCGCGTCATCCACCCGCCCGCCCTGCGCCGCAACGGCCGCCGCGAACGCGGCCGGCTCACCAGGGTACGGCAGGTGCATGAGGACCCACCCGCACGGCGCGGCGGCTGCGTGCAGCCGACCGACTTCTCGCGCGGCCCACGCGGTATCCGGCTTCCCGTCGAATCCGGTCACCTCCCTGTACACGACCGACGACGGGTTGCCGACCATCTGACAGCCGCGCGAGCGCCCGGCCGGCCGCGAGCACGTACGGCCCTCGAGCCATTGCGCAGCGGAGTCGCGTTGCACGGGAGCCGGATTGGTGCGCCACGCCGTCGTGTAGAACAGCCACTGCGGCACCGCGCGGGGCGAGACATAGATCGGGTCGCCGGTCGCCTGCTGCTGCGCCTCCAGTGCGCGGATGAGCGGACGGATGTGGGACCGCCGCCAGTACGGGTTTCGCATGCCTAACGCCGCGTCGATGCCCGCCAGCAAGAGGAGACCCGCGATCGCGAGCGCAGTCACCGGTGCCGGACCGGCCCAACGACCGCGCTGCCTGACAGCTCGCGCCACAGTGCTCACTCCGGCCGCTGCGAGGAGCGCCCAGAGAGGCGCAGAGAACGTCCACAGCCGCATGGTGAGCGGATAGAACCGCAGCGTGGATGCGAGCAGCCCGATCGCGATGGGCCCGGACAGCAGCAAGACGCCCGCAGCACCGCGGCGCCGGGCGACCTCCCGCACGCCGAGCACACACAGGACGAGGATCGCGATGGACAACGTGAGCTGCACGCTCTGCGGAAACCGTGCGACCGCGTCACGCCCCATGAATACGTCGGTCGACACGTCCTGCCACAAACGCCACAGACTGACGAGCGCCCCATTCCCCGGGACCAGGAACCGGTCGGCGAAGAAGGTCGTGAGGAACGGGTCGTTCGCCGCGTACCTGATGACGTGGACGTAGGGCGCCGCGAACGCCGCCCCCCACACGACAACGGCCAGTGAAAGCATGAGACGCGCATGGCGGCTCGCGCAGGCATCCGCCGAAGCGACGAGCGCACACCAGCAGCCCGCCAGCGCGAAGGCGGACGGAAAGGCGCTCCACACTCCGCAGACGCCGGCAAGCAGGAGCACGGCCCACCGTGTCGATTGGCTCGGCGCATCGAGCACGCGAATTGTGAGGAGGACGAGGCTGACGCACACGAGGGCGTCGATCCCGTACGGCTTTACCTCGTTGGAGTAATACAGAAGCAGCGGCGAAACCCCCGCGATCGCGGCCGCGACGCCGCCGGTCATGTCATCGAACATCCGCCGCGCTGTGAGCCAGGCGACGTAGGGGATCGCAATGCCCGCCGCGAGCGGCAGGAGTCGGAGCGCGAGCTCGTTAGGACCGGCCACCACGATCGCGGCGCGCTCGCCCAACAAAAAGAGCCATGGCGCGCTCTGGTTTTCGCCGAGCGGCCCAAGCAGCGCGACGAACGTTCGACCAACGATGTTGTTGGCGAGCATGGCCTCGTCGAGCCACAGTGAGCGAGCGGCCAAGTACGCGATCAGGCGCAGCGCCGCGCCGATGAGGATGACTGCCGTTACGGCGCGAGCGGCGCGCGTCCCGCGGGCACCATCGAGAGTTTCATCCACCGTACTGCTTGTCATGCTCGAGAGAAGCGTTGGATCGCGATTCGACAGTGTCGGGCCCGGAGATGGCCGCAGCATCCGTCATTCGACGCAGCACTGTCAGCGCTGGAAACGATCCGGTGGTCCGAAAAAGACGAAGGGCGGTGGCCTCGGTGGCCACCGCCCTTCGAACTGGTCTGATTCGGGACCAGCGTTAGTTACACTTCGGCTCCGCTTCGACCGTCGCCGGGGTTACCGCCGCGACGCCGATGAAGATCGCGCAGGTGCGCGTCGTCGCCGAGTGGCCCGCCGTGGCGCTCCAGCCCGTGCCGCCGGTCGCCGCCGCGGTCACCGTCACGCCAGCCGAGGGAACGAACCCGGCGATCGTCGACGTCGTACCGCCGACGTTGCTGCCGGTCCCGGTGGTGTAGACCTGGAAATCGGAGAAGTAGCCCTCCTCGACCGTGGCCATGTTACGCAGGTCGGACTTCATCGAGGCGAGGTACGCCTTCTCCTTCGTGTTGGCGAACTTCGGGATCGCGATCGCGGCGAGAATACCGAT
>Ga0207701_10000041_pt1 | contig 100914 bp, 71 predicted proteins | sample KBSSwiSSwithPhiX_FD_184294 | JGI IMG/M metagenome (GOLD analysis project Ga0207701, IMG submission 184294) | Switchgrass rhizosphere bulk soil microbial communities from Kellogg Biological Station, Michigan, USA, with PhiX - S5 (SPAdes) (version 2) | ecosystem: Environmental > Terrestrial >...
TTTCCGGTGCCGTCGGCAATCTGGCGGTTGCGGCCGAACAGCAAGGTTGTAATAGAGTTAACGGTTGGCAAACCGACCGTGGCTCGTTTGCTGGAGTGAAACGGCGGAGACGGCGTGGCACGGGCTTGCCGCGGCTGCGCGGCGAGTTGTATCGTGCGCGTCTGCCGAACAACAAAACTCGCTTAACCCTGTCGAGAGTATTGAATGGCCGATCGAGCGCAGATTCAGGATGCAGTGAATGCCGGTGGCGGACTTCTTCGCCTTGAACCCAGCTGGGTGCCACGCTCTTTCATGATCCCCGGGCGTCGTCTTCGTCTTCACCCCGACGATTACTACGCCTGCGGCGGCGATCGCGGTGGGATCAACGAGCGATGGTTTTCGTCAACCACCAACGCCGACAACGGACCCGGCACTCCGCCCGACGAAGGGCTCAGCTACGTCCGCGTCGCCGACGGCAAGCGTTTTCTCTTGAAAGAAGCGATCGAAAAAGCGGGCGACCTGTTGATCGGCGCCGACGTCATGCAGCGGGAAAAAGGCTGGAACCTGCTCTGCAAGTTCTTCGACAACCTCGGTCCAATCCCGCACCACATGCATCAGAGCGACGAGGACGCGAAGCGCGTCGGCCGGCGCGGAAAACCTGAGGCGTATTATTTTCCTCCTCAATACAACCCGACCGACAACAACTATCCCTATACGTTCATGGGACTCGAGCCGGGAACGACAAAAGACGACGTTCGCCGCTGCCTGGAGAACTGGAACAAGGGAGACAACGGCATCACGTATTTGTCGCGCGCGTACCGCCTGGAACGCGGCACCGGATGGCAGATCAACCCGGGAATTCTGCACGCACCGGGATCGCTTTTGACCTACGAGCCTCAGGTCAACAGCGACGTATTTGCGATGTTCCAGTCAGAGGTCGAAGGGCGAATCATCAGCTGGGATCTGCTGACCAAGGACGTGCCCGCCGACAAGACGCGCGATCTCGACTACATCATCGGCATGCTTGACTGGGAGGCGAACGTCAATCCGCGGTTTGGTGAAAGCAATCGGCGCTTCCCGAAGCCGGTGAAGCCGTTCGGGGAAACCGAAGCCGAGGGTTATCGCGAGCAGTGGGTGACGTACGGCACGGGATGGTATTCGGCGAAGGAGTTGACCGTGTTGCCGAAACGCAGCGTGACGATCAAGGACGGCGCCGCCTACGGAGTCATCCTGACGCAGGGTTACGGCACGTTGGGCAAGCTTTCCGTTTCGACGCCGGCGATGATTCGCTACGGACAAATGACGGAAGACGAGGTGTTCGTGACCGCCGATGCGGCCAGGGCTGGCGTGCGGATTGAGAACAAGAGCGACGTTGATCCGCTCGTCATCCTGAAGCACTTTGGTCCTGGGAACCCCGACGCTGAATCGTTTCGGCACAACTGAGGACTAATAACCCGTATGGCTCAACATAAGTACCCAGCACTTCACAACGCCATGTGGCCCGGACTCGTCGGCAAGGGCGGCCCGGGCGCCGAGCCGCCGATCGATCTCGATACGATGCTCGACATGACCGCCAGGGCGACCTCGAATGGCTCGAAGTTCGAAGGCGTCGATCTGTTTCTTTTCGATCCCCACGTCAGCATCGACTCCACCGACGACGATTTGAAGCGGCTTGCCGACAAGATTCGCGGCAAGGGGCTGGTTGTCGGATCGGTCGTGGCGCCGGTGTGGCCGCCCACCGGCGGGGGATCCGCGATGGGCAGCGACGAGGATCGGAAGAATTTCCTGACCCAGGTCCGCAAGGCCTGCGGGATTGCCAAAAAACTGCGCGACATCGGCATCCGCAAATACGGGGTCGTCCGCATCGATTCGGCAGCGAGTCCATCTGACTGGGCGAAGGATCCGGCCGGCAACACGAAAAAGATCGCGGAGACGTTTCGCCAGGCGTGTGATGTTGCCGAACAGTTCGGAGAGCGTCTCGCGGCAGAAGGGGAGATCTGCTGGGGAGGCATGCACAGCGTCAAACGCAACGTCGAGCTACTGGAGCAGGTGAACCGGCCGAAGACGCTTGGCTTCCAGGCCGACATGGCGCACACGCTCCTGTTCACGATGGGGTACAACGCTCCCGACGATCGCATTCTGCCGGAGAAGTTCGACTGGACCGATAAGAAGGCGCTCGACGAGGGGCTGAAAACGATGACCCGCGCGCTGCGTCCGTGGACGATTGATTTCCATGTCGCGCAGAACGACGCGACGGTGAAGGGGTCCGGCTCGCACGACAAGACCGGCCGTCACTGTCTCCCGCACGACCCGAATGGCAAGCTGGATATCGTCCGTCATGCCGGGTTCTGGTTGAAGGATGACAGTGGAATGCCGACGCGCGCCGTCCAGCACATCTGCTGGGACGGCTGCATGTTCCCCAACGCCACGATGACGCAGCAGAACACATGGAACGACATTCTCGGCGTCATGGTCGGAGTCCGAGATGCCCATGGTTGGGACTAAGTAGAAAGGCGTTGCGATCATGCGGCCCGAGCGATGGAGCGAGGGCTGGCAGCGCTGGGGGTGGGGCCCCAGCGCAAAGTAATAAATGCAGACAAAACGCCGGAACTAAAACACGCGGCGTTGTTGTTCGGAGCGCTGGATGAAGAATCTCAACATCGGACTGATTGGCTACGGCTTCATGGGCCGGACGCATTCCAATGCGTTCCTCCAGGCGCCGCGGTTCTTTGATCTCGGGTGCCGCCCGGTTTTGAAGGCGGTCGCCGCGCGCAATGCCGAGCGGGTGAAGAAGTTTGCCGAAAACTGGGGCTACGAATCGTACGCGACGGACTGGCGCGATCTGGTCGCGCGGAAGGATATCGACGTCATCGACATCGCGAGTCCCAACGACACCCACCATGAGATCGCGATTGCCGCGGCCAAGGCCGGCAAGATGGTGATGTGCGAAAAGCCGCTCGGCCGGAATGCCAAAGAAGCGAAAGAAATGGTCGACGCGGTCGAGAAAGCGGCCGTCCCGAATACGGTCTGGTACAACTACCGCCGCGTACCTGCGGTGACCCTGATCAAAGAGCTCCTCGATCAGGGCAAGTTCGGACGCATCTTCCACTATCGCGCGAAGTTTCTTCAGGACTGGACGATCTCACAGGATCTTCCCCAGGGCGGCGAAGGGTTGTGGCGGCTCGACATCAACGTCGCCGGCAGCGGCGTGACCGGCGATCTGCTCGCGCACAATATCGACACGGCGTTGTGGCTCAACGGTCCAATCACTGAGGTCACCGCGATGACGGAGACCTTCATCAAGGAGCGCAAACACAATCTGACCGGGAAGGTTGAACCGGTCGGGATCGACGATGCGAGCGCGTTTTTGTGCCGCTTCGAGAACGGTTCGCTGGCGATGTTCGAGGCCACCCGGTACGCGCGCGGCCATAAGGCGCTGTACACCCTCGAGATCAACGGCGAGCATGCATCAGCGTTCTGGGATCTTCACGATCTGCATCGGATTCAGTACTTCGATCACCGCGATGAAGGGCGCGTCCGCGGCTGGCGAAGCGTGCACATCACCGACGGCGATCATCCATACATGAAGCACTGGTGGGTGCCCGGTCTGCAGATCGGATACGAGCACACGTTCATTCATCAATTTGCCGATTTCGCAACCGCGGCGATGAAGGGTCAGAGCATCGCGCCAACGTTCCGCGACGGCCTCGCAACCGACTACGTGACCGACGCGGTCCTGAAGTCCGCGAAGAGCGGGAAGTGGGAAAAGGTTTAATCACATTCGAGAAGGTGGACATCAACATGAGACACACACTGGGAGTCACGGGTGCTGTCGTATGCGCGGCGGCAACCATCCTTGGCGGAGTGCTTCTGCTGGCACAGGCGCCTGCCGGCGGCGCTCAGCAGCCGTCAGCAGGTCAGCCCGCCGCGGCCGGGCAGCCGGCGGGCCAGGGGCGTGGTCAGGGTCGCGGCGGTCCAAGAGGAGCGCAGCCCCTCAACTTTGAGGATCGCACTGGCTTCCAGTCCATCTTCGACGGCACGATGAAGAACTGGGACGGCGACACGACGCTTTGGAAGGCGGAAGGCAACGTCCTCGTCGGCACGACGACCGAAGCGAATCCGCTCAAGGAAAACACGTTCGTGATCTGGCGCGGCGGCGAAGTCGCGGACTTCGAATTGAAGCTCGAGTACCGAATGAGCTCGACCAACAGCGGCATCCAATTTCGCAGCGCGATGGTGCCGCCTGGCGGCGAAGGCCGTGGTGCTGTGACCGGCAAGTGGGTGCTGAAGGGCTATCAGGCGGACATCGACTTCGCCAACCAGTTCACCGGCATGATTTACGAGGAACGCGGGCGCGGGTTTCTCATGCAGCGCGGTCAGGCCGTTGAGATCGGCCCCGACGGTGTCTCACGGCAGATTGGCAGCCTGGAAATGAATGCCGACGAACTCAAGTCGTTGATCAAGCCAGGCGAGTGGAACAACGTCCACCTGATCGCGCGCGGCAACATGATCATGAATATCGTGAACGGCCACGTCACCGCGTTCATCGTCGACGATGATGCAAAGGGCCGCGCGATGAAAGGGCTGCTCGGCTTTCAGATCCACGTCGGTCCGCCGATGAAGATTGAGTTCAGGAATATTTTCCTGAAGACGCTCTAAGCTGCTTTCGCCTCGACGTTCTCGCGTCAGGTCCTGGCCGTTGCCGCCTCGATCCGAACCGGGCGATAACCGCCGATCGTTCTGAAATAGAAGAACAGCATGAGGTAGACGACCGCCATCGCAGCGGGAATGTACGAGTCCGCCTTGAGCGTCTCGCGGTCGCCGGCGATGCTGGCCTGCGCGACGGTTTGCTGGTCGGGCGTCTTCGCCGCCGCCGTCTGCGCCTGGGATAGCTTCGTACCATCGAGCCCGTGCACTTCCTCGAGGAACAGGAACTTGCTCGGCGTCGGCGCCTTGTATTGCTCGTAGATCGCCGGCGCCGTGGTCATCAGGTGCTCCGCGGTGAAACGATCCTTCGCGTACCCGAGGCCAGGTCCGCCGAGGAGCCCGGCTGACATCATACCGATCCCTCCCATGATCGACATCGCGACGGCACCGGTTCGTGGGAATCGGTCGCCGACGACGGCGAGCATCGTCGGCCAGAAGAACGTCTTGCCGAGTGCGTAGACAGCGAGGGTGATCATGGCCCCCGCGAACGTTTCGATGCCGCTGACGAGTCGCAGGCCGATGACGGCGAGGACCGAGCAGATAAAGAGCAGCCCGATCGGCGAGACCTTCAGATTGCGCTCGATGAAGTCGGCGCAAAACCGCAGCGAGAACATCAGCAACGAGGTAAACACGAACAGGATCTTCCCCTGCGCCGGCGTCAGGATGTTGCCGGTAATGTTCTGAATCCATCCGTCGGTGCCGAGCTCGACCGCGCCGACGAGCGCGTGCGTCACAAACAGCACGAACAGCAGAATCGATCCGATGGAAAAGTTCGTCTTCACCGCGACGACGAACACGAGCGCTGCGGCGACACCCCACGCCAGGACATTCCATGTCGTCGAGGTGTAGAACGCGTTGCCCGTGAAGAACCCGAGGATGCCGCCCAGCTGATCTTTGAAGAAGAGGCCGAGCAGGAAGCAGGCAACTACGGCGCCAAGGATTCCGACCTCCTGCAGCATCTCACCGACGCTGAGTCCTTTCGCGGACGCTTCAGACTTCGGGAAGGTCTGGCCCATGAAGGCGACCCCGTAGAGCGCGGTCGGCACCAGGAACAGCCCGAGTTGCAGCTTCCAGCTGACTTGCATCCCCTCGCCGAGGATCCATCCAATCAGCCCGCCGAGCACGAGTCCCGCGGGCCAGCTGGCGTGCAGAAGGTTAAGGAAGTGCGTGCGGTTGTTTGGGAAGAGCGTCGAGACGAGCGGGTTGGCGACGGCTTCAAGCGTACCGTTGGCGAGCGCGAACACGAACGTCCCGACGTAGAGAAATAGATACGCCGTGTCCTGGGCTTGCCCTTTCGTGGCGGCAAAAGTGATGAAGGCCGACAGGACGTGGAACAGAAACGCCGCGACGACGAGCTTGCCATATCCGATCTTGTCGACGACGACCCCGCCGATGATGATGCCAAAGCAGAATCCCGTGAAGCCGGCCCCGCCGATGGCGCCGAGCTGCGCCCCCGTGAAACCAAAGTCGGCCGCCCAATTGGCGAGAATGCCGCCGCGGACGCCCGCTCCGATGCCGGCGGCCAGGATGGCAAGGAAGCCGGCCCAGAGCAGGCGCTTGGCGTTTGGCGCGATGCCCTCGTTGCTGACGCTCGGATTCTGCATGTGTCTCTTCTCCGTGTAGTGGCTATCGCCGGTTCCCCCGGCCTGCCGGCGCTTTCGTGAGGTTCTCGACGAAGAACAGCCCGCTCTTGCCGGCACAGACTATATCGAGATCGCCGTCGCCGTCGATATCTATCACCGGGATTTGCATCCCACCACCCATGCGGCCGCCGTAGTCGATTACATGTTTGATCCACTCCACTGCAGCCGGCTGTCCTGACGCGACTGATGTGGCGGTGGGTCGCACGAACTCGTACCAATAGACGCCCAAAGGTTCCTTTTCGCCGGGATCGCTGCCGTTGTGCGCCATGAACCGCTTGCCCGTCACGATGTCAAGCCGGCCGTCGCCATTGAGATCGACGAGCGTTGAGGCATGGGCCTGTGACCATGACGCGTCGATCGTGCGCCGCGCGAACTGACGGTCCGTGCCCTGCTCGAACCAGAACAGACCGTAGTTATGCCCCGCCCCGGCAATCACGTCGTTGCGTCCGTCACCGTTGACGTCGAGGACATGGATGAAGCCAAGCTCGAGAAGTTTTGGCTGCGCTGCCGGCGTCGTCGTGGCTGGCGGCGCTTGTTGGCCGGCGACCGGCAAGGGGACGTTGATGGCTTCCCAGTCGGCGTGGAATGTCCAGTTACCTTGCCGCGGATCTGCGGGCGCTTCCAGCCAGCCGCGCGGCGTCAGGATGTCCGTGCGCTTGTCACCATTGACATCTCCGGCGCCGATCCCGTGGCCGTAACTTTTGTCGCTGACGACATGCGCGACCCACGCGCCGTTCTTTGCTTCATACCATGCCTGAGGCGTGCTGTTCTCCTGGGCGACGACCTCATTGGCCTTGCCGTCGTTATCCATGTCGGCAAGGACGGCGAATTCGATGTTGAACCCGGTGTGGATGTCGTTCTCTGACCATGGCTGAGCGCTCGACCGGCCCGGATTCTTCCACCACGAAATCTTCTTCGCGAACCACGTGACGCGGACCAGGTCGGGATAGCCATCGCCGTCGACGTCAACTGGCAGGTCGCTGAAGTTGTCGTAGTAGTTGTTCGTGAAGTTCAGCTCGCGGAACTTGTGTTTCGTCCACGATGGCGATTCGTACCAGGTCTCGCCCGAGATGATGTCGAAATGCCCATCCTTGTTGATGTCAGCGACCGCGGCGGTCTCGCTCGCGCCGTTGTCGAGCATCACGGCCTTGAAGGGAATGTCGGGTGAGCGTGTGGGCGCGGCTGATAACGCGACCGCGATGACGACAAGCACGATGAACCGCATGACGTGAACTCCCTCTGAACGGCCGCTATTCTGTCACAGGCTCGTTGTCCGCGTTGACGGGTCTGTGGTCGTCTGTTATCGTCCCCGACATGGCTCAGATTGGCGTGAATGCGTGGGTGTGGACCTCTCCAGTGAACACCGAGGAATTCGGCCGGCTTGCGCCGATGGTCAAGAAGATGGGGTTCGACCTGATCGAATTCGGCATCGAGAGCACGAGCGATCTCGACTATGCCAAAGCCGCAGAGATTGCGAAAACGAATGGCCTTGGTGTCAGCGTCTGCGCCGCCATGGGGCCGGACCGCGATCTGATCCACGCCGATGACAGCATCCGCAAGAACGGCATGGACTACGTCCGTCACTGCATCGATGCGGCGAAAACCGTCGGCGCGAAGAATGTGATCGGTCCGCTCTACAGCGCCGTCGGCCGCACCTGGCAGCAGACTGAAGACGAGCGGAAGCGAGATGTCGATCTGCTCGTGCGGCAGTTGCAGGAGCTGTCGAAGTACGCCGGCGACCGCGGTGTCGGCTTGGCGGTCGAGCCGCTCAACCGGTTCGAGACGAGCTTCATCAACCTCTCGTCGCAGGCGATCGAGGTGGTCGATCGCGTCGACGATCCCTCGTGCGGCATTCTCCTCGATACGTTCCACATGAACATCGAGGAGCGTTCGGTCGGCGACGCGATTCGCGCCGCCGGCAAACGAGTGCGTCAGATTCACACCTGCGAGAACGATCGCGGCGCACCCGGATCCGGTCACGTCCCGTGGCAGGAAGTCGCGCAGGCATGCCGCGACATCGGCTTCCACGGTCCATACGTGATCGAGTCGTTCACCAACAAGGTGAAGTCGATCGCCCGCGCCGCGGCCATCTGGCGCAACTTCGCGCCGACGCAGGATGCTCTTGCGCAGGACGGTTTGAAGTTTCTTCGAACGCTGCTCGGATAGCCAGTCGATTGGCGAATGGCGAATGATGATTGGCGATTTGGGTGATTGACGACTGAGAACTGACAGTGTCGATTGTAGATTGCGCAGAATCGACAATCGACAATCGGCAATCCAAATCGACAATCGACATTCACCAAATCCGCAATCTTCAGTCCGCAATCTGCAATCGATCGTGAATCAACATTGGCGGTTTACTTTACCGTTAAAGTTTGTTATTACCTGCTCGTCAATCGGCGGACGCTCGGAACCCCGCCTCCGAGGAGGATCAATGTTCAGACTCAGATCAGGATTCGTCTTCGTGCTCCTGGTCGCCGGGGCCATGGCGTGGCCCCAGTTCGTGGCTGCTCAAGCCAACACCGGGACGATTTCCGGCACCATCACCGATAGCCAGGGGCAAGTCATTCCTGGCGCGACGGTCACCGTCATCGCTGAAGCCACCGACGAGTCGCGCGAGGCTACCAGCGATTCGAAGGGAGACTTTCAGGTCACGAATCTCCGGCCCGGCAGGTATACGGTCAAGGTTGCGCTCGCAAGTTTCCGTACCCTGGAACGGAAAAACATCGTGCTCAGCGCCGGCGAGCGGCTGGCGGTCGGGAACCTTGTGCTCGAGGTCGGCGGAATCGGCGAGACGGTGGTCGTCGAAGCCAAAGGCACGCACGTCAACACCGCCGAGACCCAACACAGCGGTCTGATCACCTCGACGCAGATTGAACAGGTGCAGGTGCTGGGACGCGACGTCACTTCGATCATGCGTCTGCTTCCTGGTGTGCGCTACGAGAACACCGTTGATTCACTCGGTATGAGTTTTGGAACGTCGGTTCCGAATGTCGGTGGTGCCCGCCGCGACTGGAGCAACGTCATCGTCGATGGCGTCGTCGGCAACGAAGTGGGCAACAGCGGCCTGATGGCACAGCAGATCAACCTCGATGCGATTGCGGAAGTCCGCGTGCTCCTCAACTCGTATCGCGCTGAATACGGCCGTTCCGGCGGCGGCCAGGTGCAGATCGTCAGCAAGAGCGGCACGTCTGCCTATCACGGAAACATCTACCACTACCTTCGCAACGAGGCGTTTAACGCCAACAACTTCTTCAACAACCGCTCGAACATCAAGAAGCCTCGCTATCGCTTCAACACGTTCGGCGCGAATCTCGGCGGCCCGGTGCCGGGCCTGAGCAATAAACTGTTCTTCTTCTATTCGCTCGAAGCGCCGATCGTGAATCGTCCAGGACCGGTGCGCAACTGGACGATGCCGACCGACCGGGAGATGCAGGGAGATTTTTCGCAGACGCTCGACAGTCAGGGGCGCCTGATCTTCATCAGGGATCCGCTGGCGAGCGGCGCCTGCAATGCGGTCAGTGGCGGTCCGGCCTGCTTCCCCAACAACATCATCCCGGCCACCCGGATCAACTCGAACGGCAAGGCGCTCCTGAACATGCTGCCGCGCGCGAACAATTTCGATCGCACGTTCACGCAGGGACAGTTCAACTACACGACCCAGGAAAACGCCGAGAATCCGAAGATGAACAACATCGTTCGCGTCGATTGGAAGCCGACGGCGCGCGACAGCATTTACTTCACGTTCAAGGACTGGTACTCGGATCAGCGCGGCAGCGAAATTACCGCCGGCCCCAACAAGTGGGGCTTCTTCAACACGCATTACCTCAACACCGATCGCGGCGGCAGCGTGAATTACGCCAAGGTGATCAGCCCGACCATGGTGCTGGAGAGCGATTTCGGCATTCGTCAGCAGACCGAGCAGTTCTATCCATTGACCGAGGCCGACTGGACGCGAATCAATCGGAGCACGATTGGATTCACCGTCGGCCAGTTCCATCCGGAGTTGAATCCCCGCAACGTGGTGCCAAAGGTCAACTTCAACGTTCCCAACTCTCCGAACTTCACCTTCGACAACCGGCTGGTCGATCAGGGAGAAGCGTGGCTCACGTCGTTCCGCACGAGCCTGACCTCGATTCACGGCAGCCATTCACTCAAGGCGGGCTATTACTTCGAGCTGTCGCAGAACTCGGAAGGGAAGGGCGGTGTCGGTGCGGGCCCGTGGGCCGGGCAGTTCAACTTCAGCACCGATGTGAACAACCCGCTCGACACCAACTATAGCTACGCCAACGCGCTGCTCGGAACGTTCCGCGATTACACCGAGATCGACGCGTTTTCCGAGGTGATCGGGAAGCGCTATATCGACGAGTTCTACGCCCAGGACACGTGGAAGCTCAATCGGCGTGTGACGTTCGACTACGGCGTGCGGTTCCTGTGGTACACACCGTGGTATTCGACGCAGCCGGCTGCCGTGTTCGTGCCGGAGCGCTACGATCCGGCGAAAGCGCCGCGGCTCTATCAACCAGCCGTGATCAACGGCGTGAACGTCGCGTTCGACCCCGTGACCCAGACGAGCTTGCCGAACGTCTACGTTGGCAGCTTTGTTCCCGGGACCGGCGATCGCTACAACGGCATGGTGAGCAGCAGCGATCCCAATTATCCGAAGGGGTTCCGCGACAATCAGGGGATCGAGCCCGAGCCGCGTCTCGGTCTCGCGTGGGATTTGGCGGGCGACGGAAAAACGGCCGTTCACTCCAGCCTGGGGCTCTATCACAACCCGCACGTCAACGCGAACGGCCTGGACGCGATGGCCAGGAATCCGCCAGCGCAGAACACGCCGAGCATTTTCTACGGAACGCTCGACACGCTGTTGGCGGCGGGGGCGAGCGGGGCGTTTTCGAATCGGCCAAGCAACGTCTTTGGGATCGAGCGCGACGCGAAAACGCCGGAAAGCATCAACTACTCGGCGGGCATCCAGCGCGAGCTGGGCTGGGGCACCGTGATCGACGTCACCTATGCCGGATCGCAGATGCATCACGGCGAAATGTCAAGCAACGTCAACGTCGTCCCCGACGAGTCACGCTTCCTTGACGTTCATCCCGAGAATCGGAATCCGCAGACCGCGAGTTCGCCAAAACCGAACGAGTTTCTGCGGCCGTACTCCGGCTACCAGGACGTCACGATTCGCTCGCATTTCGGCACCTCAACCTACAACTCGCTGCAGGTGCAGTTGAATCGCCGTTACATCAACGGGCTGCAGTTTGCCGTCGCATACACGCTGGCCAAGACGGAGAGCCTCGGCCCGAACAGCGATCCGCCAAGCTACATTCCGAATCGGCCGGGCGACGCCTGGAACGTTGCGCCGTACGAGTCGACGCAGCTGCACAACCTTGTGGTCAACTACACGTGGGACATTCCTGGCGGCAGCCATCTGTGGGACAACTGGTTCACGCGCGGCGCGCTCGATGGATGGCAGGTGTCGGGAGATACTGCCTGGGTCAGCGGCGATTGGGCGGGCGCGACCACATCAACCACGGACAACTTCGATTTCACCGGCGGTGATGCCGGTACGCGTCCCCGGATCAATGGCGACGTGCTCTGCTCGGGCAGCGATGACTGCGATCCGACCCCGGGCAACCCCGGCAGCTATTTCGATATCGGAGCGTTCAGTCGTCTGACCGGGCGAGGCGATTACGGCAATGCGCCGCGCAGCTTCTACCGGCTGCCGAAGATCGTGCTCTCGAACATTTCGTTCTTCAAGAACTTCGGCATCGGTGGCGGCCGGCGGATCCAGTTCCGCTGGGAGATGTACAACGTCTTCAACCAGGTGAACTGGTCAGCGATCAACACCAACGCGCAGTTCAACCCCGCGGGTCAGCAGGTCAACGCGAATTTCGGCAAGGCGACTGGGGCGCGTGATCCGCGGATCATGCAGGGGGCGATTCGATTTACTTTCTAAGCCACGGATAGTCTAAGCCACGGATGAACACGGAAGAACACGGAGTCTAAACCACGGATGAACACGGAATAACACGGAGTCTAAGCCACGGATGAACACGGAAAAACACGGATACTGTCACGCTGAAACGAGCCCACGGCTAAACGTCGAAGAATCGACGCGCTCCCTCACGCGCGAAGCGCGTGGCGGCGGGCCTGACCAGACAGCTTCGTATCTTCGAGCCTTCGAATCTTCGTTAATAAAACCGTCAGTTCGTTCTGTGCCGAAGAAACCCAGATGCTGAAGTATTTGCTGTCCCTGTCGTTTTTATGTGTGCTCGCCGCGTCGGCAGCGGCACAGAATCCCAATCTCGTGGTCTATCAAGGCGATAAAGGTCCCGGGCAAGGCAAGCACATCGTTTTTCTTGCCGGCGATCACGAATACCGTTCAGAGGAATCGCTCCCAGCGCTCGCGCGGATTCTGGCGAAACACTACGGGTTCAAATGCAGTGTGTTCTTCACCACGGACCCGACGACCGGGTTCATCGAACCGGGCAGTTCGAACATCGCCGGACTGGATGCGCTGAAGACGGCGGATCTCCTTGTCGTGTTTCTGCGCTTCCAGGATTTTCCGGACGATCAAATGCAGCACATTGTCGACTATCTCGATCGCGGCGGGCCGGTGGTGGGGTTTCGCACCGCGACGCACGCATTTCAGATCAAGCGCGCCGACGCAAAATTCAGGAGGTTCGATTGGCAGAACAAAACCGACTATCCCGGTGGGTTTGGACGGCAGGTTCTCGGTGAAACGTGGGTCTCGCACTACGGGACGAATCACAAGCAGAGTTCGCGCCTCATCTTCGAACCGAGCGAATCGTCTCACCCGATACTGCGCGGCGTGAAGGATGTGCACGTGCAGTCCGGCGGCTACACCGCGAATCCCATTGAAGGCAGTCACGTGCTTGCGCGCGGTCAGATCCTCGACGGCATGACGCCCGACGCCCCGCCGGCGAAGGACAAGGAGCAAGTGCCTGTCGCCTGGTATCGAAATTACACGAGCGCGTCGGGGAAGTCAGGGCGGGTATTCACGACGACGCATGGCGCGTCGGAGGACCTGCTGAACGAGGGATTCCGTCGCATGGGCGTCAATGCGATTCTCTGGGCGGCCGGCCTCGAGCACAGTATCAAGCCCGACAATGAGATCAGCTTTGTTGGTCCATTTCATCCCTCCACCTTCGCGTTCGGTGGGTTCGTCAAAGGCGTGAAGCCCGGCGACATGGCGGGGTGGGAGGCGGCGATACCGAAATAGCTCTCTCAGCTCTTGGCTTCTGGATCGGTCTCCGAAGCCAGCCAGCAGGAGCTAACAGCCAGTAGCCAAAAGCCTTGACGCAGTAAAATCTCTCCATGACCAAGATCCTTCGATCCAGCGCGATCTCCGCCATTGTCGTTGCGCTGATGTGCACCGTTCCCGCCGTGCCGCGCGCGGCCGATCCGTTACCGCTGAACCCGGGCGAGCACATCTGCATCATCGGCAACATGCTCGCCGAACGCATGCAGTACGACGGGTGGCTCGACACGCTGCTGCACGCGCGCTTTCCGAAGCACGATCTGGTCATTCGCAATCTGGGTTTCAGCGGCGACGAGATCACCACACGCCTTCGATCGAAGAACTTCGGGTCGCCGGACGAATGGTTGAGCGCCAGGGGCGCGACCGTCGGTGGCTACGAGGAGAATCGTCTCGCCGGCGCGAATACGCGCGCCGATGTCATCTTCGCGTTCTTTGGTTACAACGAGTCGTATGGCGGCCAGGAAGGCCTGGCAACCTTCAAGCAGCAGCTCGCCAACTGGATCGATCACACGCTGGCGCAGAAGTACAACGGCAAGTCCGCACCACGCCTCGTCCTGTTCTCGCCGATTGCGCACGAAGATCTCCATAGTCCAGATCTTCCGAACGGGCGCGAGAACAATGCCCGGCTCGAGTTGTATACGAAAGCGATGGGCGACGTGGCGCAGGCGAAGAGCGTTCGCTTCGTCGACCTGTTCAGCCCCAGCCGGCAGCTCTACACGGCGGCGAAATCACCGCTTACGATTAACGGCGTTCATCTCAACGCCGACGGCAACCGCCGCATCGCCGAAGTCATCGATCGGGATCTGTTTGGGGCCGCGCCCGCGCCAAGAGAGGCGTACCTGAACAGCCTTCGGCAGGCGGTTCTCGACAAGAACGTCAACTGGTTCAATCGTTATCGCACGACCGACGGCTTTGCGACATACGGCGATCGCGCGTTCCTGACCTTCATTCGCGGCAATCCTCGCGACGTCAATCCGCAGAAGGTGCCGTTCGCCAAAGAAGATGTGCTGCCGACCAACTACGAAGTGCTCGAGCGCGAGGTCGCTGTTCTCGACGTGTTGACGGCGAATCGCGATAAGCGCATCTGGGCGATCGCGCGCGGCACGGCGGATCCCAGGGCCGCCGATCTCAAAGCCCTCGACTCGGACACACCACCATTCATCGACGCGAAGACGAACGAGCCAGGCAAGGGTCCGAATGGCGCGCACATTTATGCCCCGGGCGACACCGCCGTTCAGCAGATGACGATCGGCAAGGGTCTGAAAGTCGAGCTCTTTGCCTCCGAGCGTGAATTCCCCGAATTGGTCAACCCGGTCCAGATGGCCTTCGACACCAAGGGTCGCCTCTGGGTGGCCGCGTGGAAGAACTATCCGCACTGGCAGCCGAAGACGCCGATGGACGACAAGCTCCTGATTCTGGAGGACACCAACGGCGATGGCAAAGCGGACAAGAGGACCGTCTTCGCCGGCGATCTGAACAATCCGACCGGGTTCGAGTTCTACAACGGCGGTGTGCTTCTCGCCCAGGCGCCGAACCTCGTGTTCCTCAAAGACACGAACGGCGACGACAAGTACGACGTCAAGCAGATCGTTCTCGGCGGGCTCGACACCGCCGACACGCATCACACGATGAACAGCTTCACGTTCGACCCGGGTGGAGCGCTGTATTTCCAGGAAGGCATTTTCCACCGCACCCAGGTCGAAACGCCGTGGGGACCAACCGTGCGTCAGGCCGATGGCGGCGTGTTCCGCTACGAGCCTCGCTCAGCAAAGTTCGAAGTCTACATCCCGATGAATTTTCCGAATCCGCACGGACATGTCTTCGACTCCTGGGGCCGCGACATCGTCTTTGATGCCACCGGTGGGCAGCCGTACTACGGGCCGTCGTTCTCGACCAAGAAGTATTACCCGGCGATGGAAACGAACAAGGCGCCGCGGCCAGGCAACGTCCGGACGCGTCCTGTCGGTGGCACCGAGATCCTGTCGAGCCGTCACTTCCCCGAGGAGATGCAGGGGAACATCGTGGTCCTCAACACGATCGGGTTCAGGGGATTACTGAACTATCGCCTGAGCGAGGACGGCGCCGGCCTCAAGTGGGCCGAGGTCGATCCGATTTTGCAGTCGACCGACGAGAATTTCCGTCCGGTCGATGCCGAGGTCGGGCCTGACGGCGCGCTGTATTTCGTCGACTGGCAGAACGCGATCATCGGCCACATGCAGCACAACCTCCGCGACACGTCACGCGATCACGACCACGGCCGCGTCTACCGCGTGACCTATCCCGGGCGGCCGCTTCTCAAGCCCGCGAAGATCGCTGGTGAACCAATCGATCGCCTGCTCGATCTGTTGAAAGAGCCCGAGGATCGCGTCCGCTACCGGGCGAAGATCGAGTTGAGCGCGCGCGACACGAAAGAGGTGATGAGCGCCCTCGACACGTGGATGGGACGGCTCGATCAAAAGGATCCCAATTACGAACACCAGATGATGGAAGCGTTGTGGCTGCAGCAATGGCACAACCGCGTGAACGAAACGCTGTTGAATCGAATGCTGCGCTCGAAGGAGCCGTGGGCGCGCGCCGCGGCGACCCGGGTGCTGTGTTACTGGCGCGATCGAGTGCCGAACCCGCTTGCGCTGCTGAAGACCCAGGCCAACGACGATCATCCAGCGGTCCGTCTCGAGGCGGTCAGGGCAGCGAGCTTCTTCACGTCGCCCGACGCTGCTTCGGTCGCCATGACTGTGCGCGATCATCCGCAGGATCGCTTCATCGAATACACGTTCGATCAGACGATGAAGACCCTGACGTCGCTCGGCAGACCGGCGACCACATCAGCAGCGCCGGCCGACGCACCGCCTGCCGGTCTCTTACCAGACCTGTCAGCGGCCGCGATGCGGCGCAGCCTGCGCGACCAGGGCACGCAGGTCATTTCCATCGGCACGATCCCGGAACAGATGCTCTTCGACGTGAAGTGGTTCGTGGTCGAAGCCGGAAAGCCGGTGCGCGTTGTGTTGTCCAACGCCGACACCATGCCGCACAACCTGCTCATCGGCCCGCCGGGATCGGTCAACACGATCGGGACGGCTGCAGCGACGATGCAGCCGCCAGCCGATCCAAACGCGAAGGCCTACGTTCCGAGCATTCCCCAGGTGTTGCAGGCCACCAAGCTCGTTCAGCGCGGCGAATCGGACACGATCAACTTCACCGCACCAACATCGCCCGGTGAGTACTCGTTTGTCTGTTCGTTCCCGGGTCATTGGGTGCGGATGTATGGGGTGATGCTGGTGGTGCCGAGTCTCGATGCGTTCGAGACCAAGCCCACGCCTCCGACCGATCCAATCTCGGGGAAGCCGTTTGATTCACAGAGGCAGCCTCAGAGCCGCTAGCGACAGCACGCGTACCTTCGCGCAAGAGCCTGGTTCAGCGCCACGGTACGACTGCTGCTGCTGAATTCCCTGATGCGGTGTCTAACGTTGTCGCGAGTGTGATCACATGGCTCTTCCACCGGCCGCCGTGCGCCGCCAGGCCGCGCCGCTGATGCGGCTATCGTGGCACCACTTTGTCGTGATTGTCGCCGTCGCCATGGCACTCGCGGCCGTCGTCGGAATCGCACTCGCCCCCGACTTGGCAGACGGCTACGCACGTCACGCAGTGAAGCAGTTCGAACGCGAATTCGGTTTCGAAACCGGAATCATCACCGTCACGGATCCGACTGGGACGTATCAGACATGGGGGATTACCGCGGTGACACCAGGCGCAAGCTTCGACAGGTTCGGCTTTCGCGCCGGCGACATCCCGTTCGCTCATCCCCACGGCCACGGGGAGACATGGCTGTACGCCGCATTACGTGAAGCATCGGCGGGGAAGTCGGCGGAAGTCGAGGTGTATAACGCGCGAGACATCGCGGCCGGAGCGCGCACGCTGAGGCGAATTGTCATACCCGCAAGCCGGTGAATGACGCCGATTACTTCTCCACGCTCACCGCATACACATGCCTCTCCCCTTGCGCGAACTGCCCAGTGAAGATCACCCACTTCTTGTCCGGCGTGATGTGCACGTTGGGCTCGACGCCCCCCTTGCCGGTGACGTAGTTGTGCCGCGACATGCTGGCCAGCTTCTCGCGTTTCAGCGTGCCGTCCGGCTGGACGCGGAATAGATTGATCCACTGTCCGTCGGTCGAATACGCAACCTGTGACGGGTCGCCGCCGTCGCTGGCGAAGAGCGTGTCGTCGCGCGAGCTGGTGAAGTGCACGCCCCACCAGTCGCGCTCGACGTGGTAGCGAATCTCCTTGCCGGTATCCATGTTCACACCCGCGATCCAGAAAACCTGGCTCCGCGGCGTCTGCAGATCGAACCACACTGTCTTTCCGTTCCAACTCCACCACTCGTGACCGTTGATCTCCATGTCGGTGGTCCGCTTGTGCATCAGACGCATCCGGCTGCCGTCGGTGCGGATGGTCCACGTCCGATCGAGCTCGTGCCAGGTGCCTTCATGGCAGTAGAGGAGGAGATTGGGATCGACAGGGTTGAACTGCATGTGATTGAGATCGCCGTATTGATAGCCCGTTTCACGCACCGCGCCGGTTTTCAGATCAGTGAAGAGGAATGACTGTAGCCCCGGATTGAGCGCACGCGGAGCGAGACCGTCCTCCTTTTTGACCGAGTACTGCTGGTCCGGCGTCAGATCCTCCATCCTCTTTCCGGGAAACATGCGCTGCAGTTGCGGAACGGCCACGCGAACCGGTGGCGCCGGATACTTGCCTTCAGGATCCTTCGCGTTTGCGTTCTTCGCGACCGACAGCGTTTCATCGGCGTTGATCAGGCCGCGCCCGTGGGTCAGCTGGCGCACCCGTTTTGTGTCGACGTTGACGGCGCTGATCGCACCGCTATTTGTGAAGTAGATCTCGCGCGTCCGCCGCGCGAAGTAGCCGCCGCGCCCCTGCGCCACGATCTCTGGCTTCAGATCGGGCGCGCCAGTCTTGGCGACATCAACAACCGCCATACCGTCGGGAGTGTTGAACATCAACCTGTCTCCCTCCGGTGAGAACGCGTTGTCGTGGAAATACAACGTCGATCCGCCCGCGGCATCGAGCTGGACGATGCGGTGGCCGGTATCCGGATCGATCCAGTCGCGTTTCTCCTGTGACTGAAGCGCGCCGAATGCGAGCAGGAGTGCAGCTCCGATAATGGAAGCTTTCATAGGTCAGTCCGTCCGCAGAGCAACAGCCGGCTCAATTCGACTAGCCTTCCGAGCCGGCAGATAACTCGCGATCAACGCGAACACGAGCAGAGAACCCGACGCCACCGCGAACGAGAGCGCATCGGTTGGTGTAATCCCGTAGAGGACTGTCGCCAGCACACGGGTAGCCGCATAGCTGATCGCAATCCCGACGACGACTCCGGCGAGAGCCAGGACCATGCCTTCACCCACCACCATGCCGATAATGTCAGTCCACGACGCACCGAGGGCCATGCGCACGCCAATCTCGTTTGTCCGTTGCGTCACCGAGCGTGAGATCACGCCGTACAAACCGACCGCAGCCAGTGCGAGCGCGAGGGCGGCGAGTCCGCCGATGACCATCGTTCTCAGTCTCGGTTCCGCGGCAGCATCCAGCACGACTGCATCCAGTGGGCTGACCTTCGTGACGACAATGCCGGCGTCCACCTGAGCGATGCGCCGCTGCAAGGTCGAAACCAGCGTGCGCGTGTCACCGTGTGTCCGGGCAATCAGGAACACGTTGGGCCACGGTTGCTGCGCGAATGGACGGAAGATCGAGTTGTCAGCCGGCTTCGCGAGACCGGAGTATTTCACCTCCGCGATGACGCCGACGAGCGTCATCGCTGCATTGCGCGTCTTGCCATCTTTGAAAACAGGAAGCGACAGCGTCCGTCCAAGTGGATCCCCCTCGCCAAAGAAGTGGCGGGCCGTATCGGCGCTCATGATCATCACGGGAGGATGATTGTCATCGTCGGCATCTGTGAAGAACCGTCCTTTCAAGAGGCGAATGCCCAGCGCCTGAAAATATCCCGGCGTGGCGGGAATCGCGGCCGACTGATAGGAGATCGCGTTCTCTCCTCTCAACGTGAGCACGATCCGGCTCTCCGCCGGGGGGAGCACCGTTCCGATGCCGGCGAGGCTCACTCCAGGAAGCGTCCGAACATCGCCGACGACCCGATTGACTACAGCAATCTGCTGGTCGCTCGTGAGATCCCGATTCGATGACAGACTCAATGACGCCGTGACCACGTGATCGACGTCGACACCCAGGTCCGTCTGCAACAGGCGCACGAGGCTGCGGGCGAGAAGCAGAGACCCCACGAGCAACAGAACCGAAATCGCGAGCTGGCCCACCGTCAGCGCCCGGCGAACGCGCCTTCCGCCAACGCTGTGGGACGCCGCAACACCGCTGGCGCGAAACGCGTTGGACCTGGTTGATTGCAGCGCCGGATACAGTGCCGTAAGCACAGTCGTCACAGCGACGATGATGTAGGTGAACGCGAGAACGGACGTGTCGACCTGGACCACGTCCAGGCGGGGCACTTGCACGGGTTTCAGCCGCGACAACCCTTCGACCATGCCGATCGCGACGAGGATTCCGACAGTCCCACCGATCGTCGCCAGGACCCCGTATTCGATAACTAATTGCCGGACGAGTTGAGGTCGTGACGCGCCTAACGCAAGTCGAACGGCCATTTCACGGGCGCGTCCCGTATTGCGCGCGATCAACAGGTTCATGGCGTTCGCGCAGGTGACGCCCAATACGAGTGCGACTGCGGCGAACAACACAAGCAGCGACGATCGCGCCGGACGAACGAGTGCATCATGCAAACCGACGACGTTCGTTCGCAATCCTGTGAATGCCTTATTGGCCGAGCTCAACTCCCGTGCAAGGCTCGGCCCTTCGCTGACGATCTGCGCGGCGCTGACGCCATCCTTTACCCGCGCGACCGGTGAAAACGTGCAGCATCGCGGACTCAGGGTTCGTACGAATCCGGCGGTCGTCCAGGCGTCGGTCTCTGGGGTCGGAAACTGGAAGCTGCGATCGACGACGCCAACAATGGTGAAGGGGAGTTGGCGCCACCGGGCGCGCTGAGTGCCGTCGCCCCGCGTCGAGTTGAGAATGATCGAGCGCCCGATCACATCGGGCGAACTGGCGAACAGGCGACGCCACAGGCGCTCGCTGATGACCAGCGACGGTGCCTGATCGTCGGACCGATCGAACGGCCGGCCCAGCTTCACGTCGCCCTTGAGCGTCGAAAAGAACGCGTCGGACACCGTGGCAAATTCCAGCGCTTCCGGCGAACCGCCGGTCGACAGCACGCCTTGATCGCTCGCATAAAACGCCACTGATTCGAAGGCCGGAGCGCGCCGGAAGGTGTCGAGATCCGCGAGTGCAAAGTAGCTGCGCACCGGCTCGCGGACGCCGCTGACGTCGTGTTCGGCCTCGATGAGCACCAGCTGCTCTGGCTGTTGGTAAGGCAACGGCCGCAGCAGAATGCCGCGGACGAAGCTGAACATGCCGCTGTTGGCGCCGATCCCGAGCGCGAGCGTGATGATGATGGCGAGCGAGAACCCCGGGCTTCTTGTCAGGGTGCGGAAGGCGTAGCGGAGATCGTGCAGAGCCGCGCGCATGGCGCGCATTGTATCTAAGGGAAAAGGGAGAAGGGAAAAGGGAAAAGGGAAAAGGGAAAAGGGAAAAGGATCTTACTTGACGGACCAGCCCCCGGTCTTCCAGCTGGAAGCTGGAAGCCGGGAGCTGGAAGCCGACACTTAGAACAGGAACCGCGCGCCGAGCTGGATACGCCGCGCGCTGTTCGTTGCGCCGGTCAAGCGGCCAACCGTCGTCGCGTTTGTCAGCGCTCCGGTTACGTAATCGAAGTTTGCCGTCGTGTTAGTGGCTGTCCACTGATTGTTGTTGAACGCATTGTAGAGCTCGAAGCGGAGTTGCAGCCGTTTCGCGCCGCCCATCGGGATGTTCTTGAACGCCGAGATGTCGAAGTTCCAATATCCCGGTCCGAGATATTCATCGCCGCTCGAGTTCCCGAGTCGGAACTGATCGGACGGCGGCTTGATGCAATCGACGTTGAACTGACGCTCGAACGTGCGCTCGCCGCGCGACAAGTTTGGATCGCAGACGATGTCCGGACGGCTGCCCGGAGTGTCGATCCCGCCGGTGCCAGTCAGGGTGCCCGTCGGTGCGTTCGAGTAGCCGTAATTGAGCGCCTGGTACCTGCCGCTTGTAATCGTCGTAATGCCGGAGACCTGCCAGTTGTCGGCAAGCGCCTTGGTCAGAAGGTTGTCGTACTTCTGGCTGAGATTCGGCACTTCGTACGAGTAGTTCAGGATCAGCACGTGAGGACGTCGCGACGTCTGGTCGTTTCCGCTCTGGTTGTAGTAGCGCTGCTCCATGTCGCCCGTATAGAACGGATCGATCGTCCCCAAGTTCTTATTGAAGATCTGGTAGGTGTAGGCCGCGCCCACCGAGAGCCCGTCGGATGAACGCCGGCGGTTCACAGAGAACTGCAGCGAATGGAAGTCGCCGTAGCCGGTGAACTCGCGCTGCGTGACTGCGCTCCATCCGCGAGTAGGACGGAGGTAATCGTTCGGTAGCGGCTGTGTGATTCCGCCCACCACGTTGGTCGAGTCGAGACTCGATGGCTGATAGGCATACCCGTAGCCGCGTCCATTGATTGGACGATTGACCAGCTGGTCGCGAGCCGCATTGCCGACATAGGCGAAGTCGGCGACGAGCCGCCAGCCGATATCGCGCTGCACGCCGGCGCTCCAGTTGTACACAACCGGCGGTGTGAAGCTGGTGATGCGCCGAACGCTCGTCGTGGTCGCCGCCAATTGTTGCGACAGCAGTTCCGGAAGCGTCGTGTAGGCCGTCGTCGCGGTCAGGAGGAGCGGCGGCAGCTCGATGAGGTCGAGGATGTTGTCATCCGCGTAGCGGTCGTAGAACACGCCGGCGCCAGCGCGTACCGAGGTCTTGCCGTCGCCGCGCGGGTCCCATGCGATCCCGAGGCGCGGCGCGACCTTGAACGGTGTGTTCTTCTGCGGTGTGTCCTCGTAGACCACCATGCCGTTGTAGAAGTCGCCCGAGTTCGGCACCAGGCGGTTGAGATACACCAGCGGATAGGTCTTACTGGTGCCTTCCAGCGGATTGATGGCGACACGGGCGCCATTGACGATCGCGGGCTGATACAGGAGCGGTGCAGTACTCGGATTCCATTTATCCGGTTCGAACTGGGCCACCTGGTCGCCGTGGCTTTCCGTCGGTCGAATCACGTAGAAGCGGATGCCGGCATCGACGGTGAACTTGGGTGTGACGCGCCAGTTGTCTTGCGCGAAGAACTCGGTATTCATGAACAAACCGTGCGCCGAGGGATGCGCGGTCGACTCCTGGTACCGGGTCACCTGTCCGAGCAGCGCATTGGCGAACCCGATATTCGTGTTCCCCGGGCTCGAGCCGTCGGTGTCGAAGGTCAAACTGCCGTTGAACGAGGAAGACCGCTGCGCCGGGCGCGTCGTGCGCTCGATGAAGATGCCGGTCTTCATGTTATGTGCGCCCTTCAGCTTCGTCAGATTGCCCGTGATGGTGAAGGGGGCATTGAAGCCGAAGAAGCCGAAGCGCTGCTCGTAGCCGAACGATGGGATGGTGCCGTTCAGGCCGCCGCCGAAACTGGCCTGCGGCAGCAGGTTGAGCGGGTTCGCCGCCGGGTAGAACTGCTTGAATCCCGGAAGTGCCGTGCTCGCCTGGTTCGAAGCCAGTGCCGCGTCATCAAACGGCGTCGTGTACTGGTGCGACCAGTTCACACCTATTGTGAATTCCGAGAACGTCGTGTTGTTGAAGGTGTGCAGCAGGGTGTTGACGTAGCTGACCGTGTCGATCTCGTACTTCGTCGCCATCTGGGGCCAGCCGCCGGCCGCGCCGAGGAAGGAGACGCCGCCCGCACGCTTTTCATAGCCCCACTGGACCCGCCCGTACGCCGTGGTTTTCGGTGCGACGTTCCAATCCACGCGCAGCACCTGATCGTTGCGCGGCCAGTCCTGCACCGTCTGGAATGAGTAGTTGTTGCCGTTCGCGTTCTGCGCGAAGGTCGGCAGCGGCAGCAGATTGAGCAACGCTTTCGCGGTCGCGTCCATGCGATTCGCCGGGATCTTGCTGTCAGGGAAGCACGCCGCACCTCCTCCGGTGAGGCTGCACGAGCCGGGCAGCAGCGGGTCCCGAATAAACAGACGTCGCCCTGACGTGTCCACCGTTTGCGAGAAGTCTCCCTGGCGCTCGAGCGCAGTCGGCATCCGGCGTTCGTTCAGGCCGCCCGGATCGGTGCGCTGCAGGATGTCCTGCGAGAAGAAGAAGAACAGCTTGTTCCGGCTCTTGTTGAAGTCTGAACCCGGAATCAGCACAGGTCCCCCGAGTGTCCACGCCTCGTTGTCGAACGCGTAGTCGGGCGGTTTACACTGAATCGTCTGTCCCCCCGCGCACGCCACCTTCCGGTTGTACTCGTTGGCGTTCAGCGCGTCGTCGCGCTTGTAGTACGCCGCGCTTCCATGCCAGTCCTTCGTTCCGCTTCGCGTGACGACCGTGATCGTCGCGCCGGAGCTGCGGCCGTACTCCGCCTGGAAGTTCGAGGTCTGCACGCGGACTTCGCCGATGGAGTCGAGCGCGGGTGCCGCATAGTTCCCGCTGTTCGAGCCGGTGTCCTTGTTGGTGACGCCGTCGTAGGAGAAGTTGAAGGACGTACGGCCGTTGATCGACAAGCCTCCACCCATCGAACCCCAGCCGGGCGCTTCACGGTTTGCCGTGTCGATGACGCCAGGCAACAGCTTCAGCATGCCGGCGACGTCTCGTCCCTTCAGCGCGATATCCTCGATGTTGTCGCGCGTGATCATGCCTGACCGCGCGGCATTGCTTGTCTGCACGGTGACCGCCTCGGCCTGCACCGTCACGGTTTCAGCGACGCCGCCGACCTCGAGCGAAATGGCGCGCAGCGCCATCCGTTCGGTCGCCGAAAGGCTGATGCCTTTTTGTTCGTAGGTTTTGAAGCCGCTGACAGTGACAGTGATGTCGTATTTGCCGGCGAGCAAATCAGGAAACTGGAACGCGCCATCTGCGCCGGTCACGGTTTCGCGCGTGGCATTTGTCCCCGCGTTCTTCAGCACGACGGTCGCGCCTGGAAGCACGCCGCCGCCGGAGTCGGTGACCGTACCGGAAATCTGGCCGGTCAATCCCTGCGCCTGCACGGAACTCATCGTTCCGCCGACCGCGACGAGCAGCGCGACGACGAAGACGATCCTGCAAAGACGAGATATCACGTTGCACTCCTCCCGGCGCTCAACAAAGTGCGCCGATTTCATCCACCTCGGAGAACCCCACTCCGCGGGATGCCCGTTAACTTTTGCGGACTCGCCCCACAAATCTGGGCGGTGCGAGAGGCTACGCCTGCGCAGGAAACCTGTCAAATGGACATATGAAAAAGTAGGTCTTTTCGGCGTGACAAACGTGCAAAGATGCGCAACCACTTTTTCTTGCAATCGTTTACACAGGGCCGCCTCAGCCGACGACCGCTAACTAAAAAGGAAAACGTTTCGCATCGCGCAACAACCGGCGTTGCGCAACTGGATTGACCACTTCCTTTGTCACCGTTTTGCCACGTATTCGCAACGTTTTTCTGGCCCGGTGCACCCGATTCCCCGGGCCGTGCGCGAGCTGGCCCATTTTCTTGGCGTTGTGGAGTGTCAAATGAATCCGCGCCGCAAAACTTTTCCGCGCTCAACGAAGAACGGCGTATGCTGTCACGGCCGCGCGGCCGGCCGTGCGGAGGACTGCACGGCGCCGCGGGCGGCGCCAGGATACTCGTACGCATGAGCGTAAACTTCCTCGCCATCGACCTCGGCGCCGAGAGCGGACGCGCGATGCTCGGTCAGCTGTGCAAGGGCGTCTTGTCGCTGGACGAGGTCTGCAGGTTCCCGAACGGACCCGTGCGCGACAACGGATCGTTGCGCTGGGATATCAATCGCTTATGGAGCGAAATATGCCGCGGCCTCGACCGCGCGGCGGAGCGGAAGCCTGGCAGCATTGGCGTCGATACCTGGGGCTGCGATTACGCGCTGCTCGATGCGCGCGGCCAACTGGTCGAGCCGCCGTATCACTATCGTGATGTGCGCACCGATGGTGTGATGCAGGCCGTCTGGCAACGCGTGTCGCGCGAAGAGATCTATTCGATCACCGGCATTCAGTTCCTGGTGTTCAACACGCTCTATCAGCTTTATGCCGCGTGTCGGAACAACCCCGAGTTGATTGCGCGAGCCTCCACGTTCGTCACCATCCCTGACCTGCTGAACTACTGGTTGACTGGAGAGCTTCGCGGCGAGTTCACGATGGCGACGACGACGCAGTTCGTGGACGCGAGGACTCGCGACTGGGCGAGAGGGTTGCTGGCCGATCTCGAGATCCCGACGCGGATCCTGCCGCCGATGATCGAGCCGGGCTCGATCGTTGGCGCGGTCAAATCTGACGCATGTAAAGCCCTCTCCGGAACACCAGTCGTCGCGCCGGCGACGCACGACACCGGATCGGCCGTCGCGTCGGTGTCGGCCTCCGGGCGCACCGCATTCATCAGTTCGGGAACCTGGTCGCTCGTCGGAACCGAGGTGAACGATCCGATCATCACGGCCCGGGCGCGCGATCTGAATTTCACGAACGAGGGCGGCGTCTGCGGGACGACGCGGCTCCTGAGGAACATCGGCGGGTTGTGGTTGCTCCAGGCGTGCCGGCGCTCGTGGGCGGCCAACGGGCACGACTACGGATACGACGGCCTGTTATCAGCCGCGAGCGATCACAAACGCCCGTTCCAATCGCTGTTCGATCCCGATCACCGCGGGTTCTTTCAGCCGCCGGACATGGTCTCGGCGATTTCCGACTACTGTCGTCAAACCGGTCAGCTCGTTCCCGACTCACCTGCCGCGTTCGCGCGAGGAATTCTCGAGAGCCTGGCGTTCAAGTACCGCGTCGTCATCGAATCGCTTGAATCGCTCACCGGCAATCACATCGACGAGATCCGGATCGTCGGTGGCGGTTCGCGCAACCGGCTGCTCAATCAATTTACCGCTGACGCCACCGGCTGTACCGTGATCGCGGGGCCGGTCGAAGCAACAGCGCTTGGCAACATCGCCATGCAGATGCTGGCCACCGGGGCCGTCAGTTCGCTCGCCGAGGCGCGGCGGATCATCGATCGATCGTTTCCGGTCGATCGATTCGAACCGCAAAGCCAGGATGCATGGGACGCGCAATACGCGCGTTTTCAGGACTACGTGGAGATGACCTGTGTCTAATTCGACGGTAACCACCCAACCAGCGACGTCGTCGGCTGCCGGACGCGCGCCGCGGTTGTTGAAGGATCTCTGGGACGACGCGGAGGCGGCGAAGCTCGAGTCGCGACCGCTCGATCTCTTGCGCTATCGATCGAACCTTCTTGGCGCCGACCTGCGGATCACCAACTTCGGCGGCGGGAATACCAGCTCCAAGTTCGACATGACCGATCCGCTGACCGGGCAGCCGCAGCGCGTCATGGCGGTGAAAGGCAGTGGCGGCGATCTTCGCTCGATCGCCAACTCCGGGTTCGCGATCCTCTACATGGACAAGCTGAATAGCTTGATCCCGCGGTATCGCGGCGAAGCACTTGAAGACGAGATGGTCTCGTTTTATCCGCTCTGCGCCTTCGGCGAGAATCGCGTCGCCGCGTCGATCGATACGCCGCTTCACGCCTTCCTCCCGTTCGATCACGTCGATCACCTGCATCCCGACTGGGCGATTGCGCTCGCGGCAAGCGCCAACGGTCAAAAGAAGCTGCAGGAGTTCAATCAGAAGTACGGACGGACGATCATCTGGGTGCCGTGGCAGCGGCCAGGCTTCGAGCTGGCGCTGATGTTGAAGCGCGCCGTTGAAGGCACGCCGGGATGCGACGGCCTGATCCTTGGCGGCCACGGTCTCTTCACCTGGGGCCACACGCAAAAGGAGTGCTACCTCAATAGCATTCGCACCATCGACGAGATGGGCCAGTTCATTGAAGAGCATCACACTCGCGGCGGTAAGCCGCTCTTCGGTGGACCGGCGGTGACCGCAACCGTCCCGGATCGCCAGTCGGTAATGGCGGAGATCCTTCCGTATCTTCGCGGGGTGGTGTCCTCGAATCGTCGCGTGATCGCGCACGTCGATGGTTCCGACGATGCGTTGACGTTTGCCAATTCGAACTGGGCGGAAGACCTCTGCAGAATGGGGACGAGCTGTCCGGATCACTTCCTGCGCACGCGGATTTCGCCGATGTTCATTCCCTGGGATCCGGCGAAGGAGGATGTCGAGAAGCTGGGAAAGCGGATCGCCGAACGTGTCGAGACCTACCGCAAGGACTACGCCGAGTACTACACCGCCTGTGCTGACGCAGCGTCGCCGAAACTCCGCGACTCCAATCCATCGGTCGTCGTCGTTCCTGGCCTCGGGCTGTTTGGATTCGGCAAAGACAAGCGCGAAGCGCGGATCACGTCGGAGTTCTTCGTCAACGCGATTCACGTCATGGCCGGTGCCAACGCGCTGGAGGATGACGGCCGCCTCGATGGTGCGCTGCCGCAGGTCCGGCGCGCGGAGCAGGCGAAAGACTTCAAGTCGTTCCACAACTACGTGGCGCTGCCGCGCAGCGAAGCGTTCCGCATCGAGTACTGGGCGCTCGAAGAAGCCAAACTGCAGCGGATGCCGCCGGAGAAAGAATTCAGCCGCAAGGTGGCGGTCATTCTCGGAGCAGGAAGCGGCATCGGCCGCGAAGTGGCTCTCGAGATCGCGAAGCGCGGTGGCCACGTCGTGGTGGCCGACGTGAACGTCGCTGGCATGGAAGAGACGAAAGCAGACGCCGCCCGGCTCTCGTCCCCCGAGCTGGTGATGAGCGCGTCGATGGACCTGACCTCGCGCGAGACGATCGCAGCGGGCCTCAGGGCCGCGGTGCTTCAATATGGCGGCTTTGATTGCGTGATTAACACCGCGGCGCTGTTCCCGACGCCGGATCCGTCCGTTCCAGCCGAGACTGTCTGGGGTCGCACGCTTCAAATCAACGTCACTTCAAATTTCGTGCTCGCCCAGGAAGCCGGCAAGGTCCTGAAAGCGCAGAACCTTCCCGCGTCGATCGTGCTCACCAGCTCGGCTAACGCCGTCGTGCCGAAGACCGGCAGCGACGCCTACGACGTCAGCAAGGCGGCGATCAATCATCTGATTCGAGAGCTCGCCATCGGTCTCGGTCCGCTCGTCCGCGTCAACGGCATTGCCCCGGCGACCGTCATCGCCGGTTCATCGATGTTCCCGCGCGATCGCGTCATCGTGTCGCTGAAGAAATACGACATCGCGTTCAACGAGTCGGAATCGACCGACGACTTGCGCAACAAGCTGGCCGAGTTCTACGCGCGCCGCACGATCACCCGTCGCCCGATTCTGCCGATCGACAACGCCAACGCGATCTGCTGGCTGGCCGGCGATCAGAGCGCGAAGACAACAGGTCACGTCATTCCGGTAGACGGCGGTTTGCCAGAAGCGTTCTTGCGGTAGGTGATCTGCGAAGGATGTTCGAAAAAGACGATTCGCCGGATCCACTGCGCGAATTGATGCATGTGATCCGGCAACTCGCCGATGCCGGATCCGGGCAACCCACTCTCTTTCCCGATGAAAACGTCAGCGCCGGCGAGCTGGTGCGCGCCTTCGATCAGCGCGCATTGGCGGTTCGCGATTCCTATGACGATCGCCTGTCCTCCTCGCAGCTCGAATCACTGACCGCTCTCGAGAAGAAGCTGTCGACGATGTCGCGGGACGGTGCCGAATTCGACGCCGACATCTGGACCGATGAAGCGGTGCGGACGAGCGTGGACTGGGCGGAAGTCCGAACGCTCGCGGCCGCGGCGCTCGAAGAATTCACGCAATAGTTGGTGAGAGTGCATGACACTGGTGGCAGACCTCAAATCGGCGTTCAGAAATGTGCGCCGCGGCGGGTGGGTGTCGGCGACTGTCGTGCTGATCCTCGCGGTCGCGATTGGCGCGGTCACGGCGATCTTCAGCATCGCGCACGCTGTCCTGATCCGCCCGCTCCCCGTTACTGATCCTGACGACGTCATGCTCCTCTGGGGGCGGGATGCTGCTCGTTCACAGCAGGTCGTCGAAGTGTCGGTGAAGGATCGCAGAGCGTGGCTCGCTGCTCAGAAAAGCTTCAGTGCAATCGAGCTGTTCGGATCGGTCAATTGGGGCGAGCTGCCAGTTACGGGACCGGGGCAGCCGTTTCGAGCGACACAGAACATGGTGTCGTCGGGATTCTTCGACGTCCTCGGCGCGCGGCCAATGCTCGGGAGGACGTTCCGGCCCGCCGACGAAGTCCGCGGCGCTCGGATGACCGTGGTCTTGAGCGCAGAAATCTGGCGACGCCAATTTTCATCCGATCCGTCGATCGTTGGACGGTTGCTCACCACCGGCACCGGCAAGCGAGCGACGGCGGTCGAGGTCATCGGCGTCATGCCCCCGGACTTCCGCATTCCGGCCGGCGCGCAAGTGTGGATGCCGCTGATGCCTGCGCTTGCCCCACCAGCGGGCGTCGAGGGCTTTCCAGCGGAGGACGTCCGCGCGATGTACGCGATTGGTCGCCTCGCGCCAGGCGCAACCGTCGACCACGCGATCGCCGAGCTTTCGACCCTCGCTCGCGACGCGGAGTTGAAGGATGGCATGAGCAACACGTCGATGGCGGTCGTGGCGACGCCCTTGCCGACACACCTGCTCGGGACCGCCCGTCCGGCGCTGCTCGCGATTGCCGGCGCCTCCGTTGCGCTGCTCTTGATTGCCTGCGCAAACGCCGCGGCGTTGCTGCTGGTGCACGGCGCGGGTCGACAGCGGGAAGTGGCGGTGAGATTTGCCTTGGGTGCGCGACGCCTGCAGATCGTTCGCCAACTATTCCTCGAATCGATCGTGCTGTCTCTCTTCGCCGGCCTGCTTGGTGTCGGTCTCGCGTACCTGAGCTTCAGTGCACTCGTGTCGCTCGCGCCAATCGAAGTCCCGCGTCTCGACGAGGCAGCAATCGACGTCACCGCCTTACTGTTCGCGCTCGGTCTATGCCTCGGTACGGCAATGCTGGTCGGACTCTTTCCGGCGTGGCGACACAGCGGCACGTCACCGTTACTCGGACTTCATGAACGTTCACGGTCGGCGACCCCGTCGTCGTCCTCTGCGCGCACACGCAAGCTGCTGGTTGCGGCGCAGCTCGGCGCCGTCGTCGTGCTCCTTACCGCAGCCGGGTTGTTCATTCGCAGCTTTGCGGAGCTTCTCCGTCTCGATCTCGGCTTCAATCCACGCGGGGTCGTGACATTCAATCTCGAGTTCTCGGAGGAGAAGCACGACACGCCAGCCAAACAGTGGGCATTGGTCGATGCGATTCTCGACAACGCTCGTCGGCTGCCGGGTGTGGTTTCCGCGGGTGCTGTGTATCAGCGGCCCTTTGCCAATGGCGCCATCGGCATGGACTCGAACGTCATCATCGAGGGGCAACCGCTTGCCGCCGAGAGCGCCAGCCGTAACCCGATTCTCAATTGGGAGGCGGCCACTCCGGATTACTTTGCCGCGATGGATATTCGACTGCTCGAGGGGAGGCTCTTCAACGAGCGCGACACGCCAGCTTCGACGTTGGTGGTGATTGTCGGGCGGTCGCTCGCCGCCCGGCTGTGGCCGGGTCAGACCCCGATCGGGGGCCGTCTGCTCGCATACGGTGCCCCCGACCCAGGGAGAGGCAAACAGCCTATATGGCAGACGGTCGTCGGCGTGGTTGAAGATGCCAGATATCGTGAAGTCGATACGCCCCGTTTCGATTTGTATCTGCCTTACCGCCAGGCGCCCATCCCGGTGCAGCACTTCATGGTGCGCGTTTCAGGTGATCCACATGCGACGATGTCGACACTTCGAAGCACCGTGACCGCGCTCGATCCGTCCGCGCGCATTGACGCAATCTCAACGATGGACGAGGTCGTCGGGCGAGCCTTCGGACCCTGGCGATTCGGCAGCATCGTCATGACCGCATTCGCCATGATCGGCCTGATATTCGCGTCTGTTGGAATCGCGGCGTTGGTCGCTTTTGCGGTGAGTCAGCGTACGCGTGAAATCGGACTCCGACTCGCTCTCGGCGCGCAGACGCGGCATGTCGTCGTCCTCGTCGCGAGTGAGGGCGCGTGGATCGCGGTGGCCGGGCTCGCCAGCGGCGTGCTCGCAGCCTGGATCCTTCGACGGTCAGTCGAGTCGATGCTCTTCGGTGTCAAGCCAGACGACCCGCTGACTTTCGGTGGCGTCGCGTTGCTGCTCGGCGTGGTGTCGCTGGTGGCCGCGTATCTGCCGGCGCGGCGCGCGGCGCGGATCGATCCGGCGTCGGCGCTGCGCGCGGAGTGAGAATCCCTCATCACTAATCACTGATCGTGAATCCTTAATCCTCGAATCCCTAATCGTCGAATCCCTAATCGTCGAATCCCTAATCGTCGACTCGAGGAATCCGCGGAACGATTCAAGCGATTCCGGGATTCAACGATTCCGGGATTCTGGGATTAGCGATCCAGGGATTCAACGATTAGTGATTCAGGATCAGTGATTAGTGATCAGTGATTCACACGCCTGGGTGCACGACGTACCTCCTGCACTTCTGTCCTCCCCTCACCAATCGTGATGAACGTGTTTGCCGCCACGTCACTAAACCGTTGCACGCTTCCGTTCGGCCATCGAACCTCAATCGAATCCACTTTCGACTGCATTCCCAGTCCGAAATGCAGGCGCGGGTCGCTGTGTGAGAGATAGCTGTCGCCGCTTCGCCGTTCTTCACGCTGCACGAGATCACCGGCACGCACGGTGACGATCGCGCCGACCGCACTTCTATTGCTCGTTCCCCCTTCGAGATCGACGACGAGGAAGTTCTGGCGATTTCCCCCCTCGTTTCGCAGCACCGTCGGCGCGCCGTCCAGGTTGTTGATGACGACGTCCAGATCGCCGTCATTGTCGAGATCGATGGTGGCGGAACCGCGACTGACCATGCGAGCTGTCAATGCCGCGCCTGACATCGACGTCACGTCGGTGAACGTGCCGTTGCGATTATTGCGAAAGAGAAGTTTCGGCTGCGCGTACGACGACGCCGCTCCCGCGCGTTCTACCTGCGGATAGACGTGGCCATTCGCCACCCACAGGTCGAGCCAGCCGTCATTGTCATAGTCGAGGAAGTGCGTGCCCCAGCCGACGAGCGGAACGCCCGGCTTCGCTGTTTGTGAAGCGAAGGACACATCGGTGAATTGGAACTCTTTGTCGTGGCGATAGAGCGCGTTGTACTCGTCGGCGAAATTCGTGACGAAAATGCTCCAGCGCCCTGAATGGTCGTAATCGCCAATGGCGACGCCCATCGACCCTTGCTCTTTGCCGTCCTCGCTGAGTGCCGTGCCCGCCTGAAGGGCGACATCACTGAACGTGCCGTTGCCGTTGTTCTTGTAGAGATAATTCGCACCGGCATCGTTGGCGACGTAGAGATCCGGGCGTCGGTCACCGTTGAAATCAGTCCACACGGCGCCCATCCCGAATCGGCCGGCGTGATCGGCAACGCCGGCTTTGAGTGATACGTCTTCGAACGTGCCGTCTCCTTTGTTGCGAAAAAGCGAGTCTCCCGAGCCCGGCAATCCGCGAGGGCCGCACTGAACGGGGATCCCGTGAAACTCGCAAAACTTTCCTTTGCCGAACTCCGGCAACGCGTTCAGTCGGATGTCGACATAGTTGGTGACAAACAAATCGAGCCATCCGTCGCCGTCGTAGTCGGCGAATGCTGCGCCTGTCGACCATCGGGGATCGCCGACCCCTGCTGTTTCGGTGACGTCTGAGAACGTCCCGTTGTGGTTGTTGTGATACAGACGGTTTGTGCCGTAGCACGTGACGTAGAGGTCGTCCCAGCCGTCGCTGTCGAAGTCGGCGGACACTGCGCCCATGCCCCAACCCGGGTAGCCGACGCCTGCCTTGTCGGTGACATCGACAAACGTGCCGTCTGCCTGATTCCGCCAGAGCTCACTGCGTGCGCTTCGCGGCTCGCCGGCGGTCGCAACCGTCGGCGAGTTCACAAAATACACATCGAGCCAGCCATCGTTGTCGAAGTCGAAGACCGCGACACCGCCGCTCATCGATTCGAGAATGTACTTCTTGTCGGTCGACCAGACGTGCGAGAACGTGATGCGGCTTTGTTTCGTGACGTCGGTAAATGTCACCGGATCTGCCGCGTGTGTGGTGACGAGCGACAGGCAGGCGGCCAGGGTTGCCGCCGCGCATGGTAAATGAGCCCGCGGAGGTGTCACAGCTCACCCCCTCATTTTGGGGGCTTGGCGTCGACGACTTGCGGCGTGACGTCCTGCCTGGCCTGCGGCACCGCCGTCTTGCGCTGTGCCGCGTCGCGCAGCCGGTTGAATTGCGCGAGAGCCTTCTCCTGTTCCACAGTGTTGCCGAGGGCTCTGAACGCCTGCGCCAGCTGATAGTACGCGACGTCGCTGTCGGGATTGCGGTCGATCGCCGTCTTCAAGTGCGGAATCGCTTCGTTGGGCGAGCCGAGCGCGATTAACGTTCGCGCGAGTCCGACTTGCGCGTGCTCGAACGCGGGGTAATGCGTCAGTGCTTGCAGGAAAAGTTTGCGAGCCGGTTCCAGTTCACCAGCTTTGCGATGCATCTCCGCGAGTTCGTAGGCGGCGTTCGCATTGCTCGGATCGATGGTTAACTCCTCGTCGAACGCTTTTCGCGCTTCACTTCCATCGTTACGTGCACTGCCGCTGTTCGATTGTGCGAGCAGCGTCCTGCCGATGCGGAAACGGATGCCGGGTCGATTTGGCGACAGTGTGAGGACCTGCCGGTATTCGCGCAGCGCGGCGTCGTACAGGCCCTGGCTCTCGTTCGCTTCTCCAGCCGCCTGGTGCAACCACACAGAGTCGGGCGCGATGGTCGCGAGGCGCATCGTTTGTAAATAGGCGAAATTCGCCAACAGCCTGGCCGAGTGATACAGCACTTCAGCGTCGTTGGGATAGAGACGCGAGAGTTTCAGCGCGACGTCGACCGCATCCTGGTCGCGTCCGAGGCCGGTGTAAATCCGTTGCAGATGGAGCCCGGCCATCCGCCGAAGAACAGGATCGTCGGACTGAGAGAACGACTTCGTGACGCCAGCGAGCGCCTCTTCGTAGCGGCCGATCTCCGACAGAGACATCGCCAGCAGCGCGTCAACTTTTGGCAGTCCCGGTTTGAGCTTGATGGCTTCGCGCAGCGCAGGAATCGCCGCGTCGAACTTACCCTCCTGGAAGTAAATCAATCCCAGCCGCGCATGAACTTCTGCGGTTCCCGGACTGAGACGGCGAAGCGCTTCGTATTCTTTTTCTGCGTCAGCGTAACGCCCTTCGGCCAACGCGCGTTCGCCCGCCGCAGCATGTGCCTGAAGTGCTGCGTCGGCCTGCTGGACACTCGCAGGTTCCGAACGAGCAGCGCAACAGAGAATCACCGCGACGACGAGGATCGCTTGCTGCAGGTGTCGACCCATACGATTGATGCCGTCGACGGTCACAGCGACGGCGGGATGAGACGGAGCGCCCGTTCATAGACGCTCCGTCCTGGAAGACTGCTCAGAATAGCAGCTTTAGACCGAGCTGGTTAATCCGAGCCGGACGCGCCGAGGTGACGACGCCGAAATTCGCATTCGCAATGTTGGTGGAGACACCATCGAACTGCGTATGGTTCAGCGCGTTGAACGACTCCAGCCGGAACTGTAGTCGTACTTGACCAGGGAAGGTGAAATTCTTGAACAGTGCGAGATCCAGGTTATTGATCCCTGGGCCACGCTCGGTATTCCGTCCGAGATTGCCGAGCTCGCCGAGGGCCGGTTGCGCGAACGCCGATGTGTTGAACCATCGAGTCACCGTTCGCTGATCGACCTTGGGGTCCCCGACAAGGTTCGTCCGGTTGGTATTGAACGTGTCATTCAGCCCGCCAACATCCGCAGCCGTAATCGTGATCGGGAAGCCGTGCTGCCAGGTGTAGATGCCATTCAGTTGCCAGCCGCCGACCAGTGCTTCCTTTGCGCCGGTCGCGTCGCTCGCAATCTTTCCGCCCTTGCCGAAGGGCAGGTTGTAGACGAAGCTGCCGACGAGCCGATGATCCACGTCGAAGTCCGACAAGCCGTAATCCCGTTCAGGATCATGGTTGTTCAGGAAGCCCTGCCACCCGTTGAAATTGGCGGCACCAATTCCCGCCGCCGCCGATTTCGAGTCGGTGCTCTTGGCCCACGTGTATGCAAACGTCAGGATGGAATCGGCGCCGCGATGTTCGAGCTTCGTATTGAGCGCGTTGTAATTCGATCGTCCGCTCCAGTCGCTGTCGATGTAGACGACGAAATTGGGGTACGGCTTTCGTGCCTCGACGGGCAGTGGGTGCGCCGGATCGTAGGGGACCGCCTGTGCGATATTGCGCCGCATCAGGAGATTCGTGCCGTGCGTACCGATGTAGTTCAGCTCGAACGTCGTGCCGTGCGCGATTTCGCGTTGTCCGCCAAGTGACCACTGTTGCATGTATGGATTCCGTGGCTGTGGTGATTGGCTGACGGCGAGGAACGTGTTTGCCGCTGGCGTGGCCACACCGGGTGCAGCGAAGCTGGGGAAGAGTGCGTCGCTTGTTTGCAGCGCCGCGGACTGTCCAAGCGACTGCTGGTAATTACCACGGCTGACGTATGGATACACGTCGGCAGCACCATCGATCTCCCGGCCCTCTGCGGAGTCGTAGAAGACGCCGTAACCGCCGCGGAACACCGTCTTCTCACCCATGGGTCGCCACGCAAATCCCAACCGGGGTGCGAACACTTTGAACCGATCCGGGTTCTCGGGACTTCGGCGGCCTGCATACTGGTAATAGCCGCCATCAACGATTCCTCCCGTTACGAGCGATTCATCAGCAACCAGAAGACCCCCGGGCGCATAGTCCAGGTTCCGCCACACCATGCGATTGCGCGTCTCATACGGAACGTTACGGTAATCCCACCGCAAACCGAGATTCACGGTGAGCTGGGAATTTACGCGCCAATCATCCTGGACGTAGGGTGCGATGTACTTGAAGTTGAACTCACGTGGGTTGCCCGCCGCCCCGGGTACGCTGTAGGCCGCCGGCTGGAAAATGCCAACGCCGGAGTAGTACCCGAGCAGCATGTCGGCCACGAAATTACCGGTGAAGCCGACGTTGAAATTGTAAGGGCTGCCAAGGAACCCCGTTGCCAGGTCGCGTTGCAGCCACCAGCGCCGGTAGTTGATCCCGAAATTGAGCGTGTGGGTTCCGCTGACCCAGGTCGTCGTGTTGCTGATGTCCCACATCGGCTGATTGCTTGCGGTGTACGCGTTAACCGCACCGCCGGTGCCGGCATACCCCTGTATGGCAATGCTCGGGCATTCGCGTTGGTTGTCCGGAATGTTGGTGAACGTTCCAGTCGCGCGCAGGAAGTCCACGTCGGATTGCGGACAGGGGATCCCGTGCTGATCGGCCCGTGCATCGACGCGACCGATTCGGAACTGATTCACGAGGTTAGCGTGAATCGGCCAACTGTGCGACACCTGCCAGTTGGTGGTGTCTTGTACGAACACCCGGTTGCCCACGTCGATCATGTTCGCAGCCGCGGTGTTCTCGTAACCCGTCTGTGTGTAGCGGAAAAACGCACGCCCGACTTTCCCAAGATCCTGGTCGCCACGAATCGTGAACTGGTCCTGAGTCTGAGGAAACGTTCGGACCGCTTCGTAGTTGCCTTGCGGGGCCGAGGAGTTTGGCGCCGGGAACCAGTTGCTGCGGAGCGCCAGCTGCGCCAGCCGTGAAAAGCGCGATTGTGGAATCGTGTTGTTTGGAAATGGTTGGCCGGTGAGCGGATCGATGATCGTGGTGCTGAACCTCCCAGCGAGTTGGTCCGGAGCCGGGACCGTGTAGAACGCGGTCGAGCCGCGATCGATTCGCGTCCCCTCGTAGTTCACCAGAAAGAATGTCCGATTGCGGCCATCGTACATCGGCAGCACTATCGGTCCACCGACGACGAATCCGAATTGCTTCTGGTCGAGTTTCGGTTTCGGCGCTCCGCCGTTGTCAAAGAAGTTCCGTGCGTCCCATCCCTCGTTTCTGAAGAATCCGAATCCGGTTCCGTGAAGCTGGTTCGTGCCGGTCTTGCTGACGATGTTGATCTGGTTCGAGCTGAATCCGTATTCGGCTGAATATGTCGTCGTCTGTTCCTTGAATTCCTGGATCGCATCGACCGAAAGGACTGCCGCCGGGGTGCCCAGCGCGGTGTCGATGTTCGACGTTCCGTCGATCATGAAGTTGTTCGAGGTCGGTCTCGCGCCCGAGATGCTGATCGCGTTCCCGACGCCCTGGCGCATCCCACCCTGCTCACCCGCCGTTTCCACCGCGCCGGCACCGAGAAACAGGAGCTGCAGAAAATTGCGTCCGTTCAGCGGCAGCTCGGTCACTTGCCTCTCGGTGATCGTCTGGCCGACCGAGGCGCTCGCCGTATCAAGCGCAAGAGCATTCGCCTGGACCTCGACTGTTTCCGAGATGTTTCCCGGCGCCAGGCTCATGTCCACGCGCTGAATCTGATCGACGGTGAGGGTGACGTCAGAACGGATCGCCGTCTTGAACCCCGTTTGTTCCGCCGTGACGATATAAACGCCCACCGGCAGCAAGGGAATGACGTAGTCACCATTCGCTCCGGTTTTTGTTTCACGCGTCAGGCCCGTTTGCTGATTGGTGACCGCGACCTTCACACCGGACATGACCGCGCCGCTGGCGTCGCGAGCCGTGCCCGTAATCTGGCCAGTCGCCGTCTGGGCGAAGGCGGGTGAGGTGATCGTGCTGAGCATCGTGACGAATGCCACGATCAAGACGCTCGGCGGGGAAGAGCGATTGCTCACGATATCCCTCCTGATGGAAGCAGTGATTGATATACCCGACCAGATCGCGACCGTGTCGATCCGACGATCCGATCGAGTTCACTGAAGCTACGCAGCGCATGCGGAGACGTCTACTACCAGGGCGCTGAAAAAAAATGAAAAGAGGTGAAATCCGCGCATTCTGTTCTGCGAGACGCATGCGTGGGATGTACAGCAGCCAAATGTCGAAGTGAATGCGGTCCAGGGGACGTTCATCACGTTGTCGGGCACACAGGTCGCGTAGTCCTCAGTCATCTCGCGTTGCAGAACGCGTTGGTGGCCGTCGAGAACTCATTTGACTTCTTGCATGCGAGACATCAATACTGCGAACTGGCTTCCGTCAAGCCGCGGCGGAACGCCATTCGGAAGAGGGCTCCGTGCAGGACACCAGTCGGCCCGAGTCGCCCACCGCGCTAACTCCCGCTTCGCATGCGACTGTCAACGGCCGGTATGCCTTCGGTCCGTTCATCGTCGATCCGGTGAAGCGAACACTCTGTCGCCAGGATCGATTCGTACCAATCACGGCGAAGCCGTTCGAAGTTCTTGTCGTCCTCCTCCAGCATCGCGATCGCGTCGTCAGCAAGGACGAACTGCTGAGCCTGGTGTGGCCGGACACGGCCGTGCAGGAGAACAACCTGGTCCGGCAGATCTCCTCACTCCGGCGTGCGCTGGGGCAGCGCGCTGATCAGCATGACTACATCGTCACAATCCCCGGGCAGGGATATCGATTTGTCGCGACGGTGAACAGCGCGCATCCGTTGCCTCCGCCTGCAAATGCCGACGTAGCGGCGGCCTCGCCGAAAAAGTCCTTCACGCTGCCCCTCACCGTCGTCGCCGTCAGTTGCGCGCTCCTGGCGACCGCAGCGGCAATGACCTTCCTGCGGCCCGCAACATCCCGTTCAGAGCCTCGACGCACGCTGCAGCGCATTACCTACGACGAGACCGCACTGCCCAGAGATGCGTCATGGTCAGCCGACGGCCGTTGGATTGTGTACACGAGCGATGCCGCAGGAAATGCCGATCTGTGGAAGCAACGCCTGGGAGATCCGGATCCGATACAGCTGACCAGCTCGCCCTTCAACGAGACACAACCGGCCTGGTCACCTGACGGCCGCTCTATCGTGTTTCGTTCCGAGCGCGACGGGGGTGGGTTGCGCCTGATTCCCGCCGAGGGTGGTGTCGAGCGGACGATCGCCAGCTTCGGCTACGAGCCCTCATGGTCGCCGGATTCGACGCGCATCATCTTCAAGCGATCGGACGTGCTTCCAGACCTGCCGACGATTTATCTCGTTGGACTGGATGGAAAGCCACCGCAACCCGTTCGTCCCGATGTGCTCGGGCAGTTTTTTTCCCTTCATGCTGCGTGGCATCCCGACGGCCGTCACGTGTCGATCTGGGGAAGGATGCGCAGAGGAGGGATGACGTTCCTGTCGGTGCCACTCGACGGTGGCAATGTGTCCGCACCGGAGATGTCGACTCAGGTCGAGCGTGACCTCACGAGCCTGGCACCCGGAAAATTCGTCTGGTCGAAATCAGGGCGAGATATTTATTTCGAAGCGAGCGCCGGTGATACGCGGAACATTTGGCGCGTGACGATCGATCCGCGCACCGGCAACTGGACCGATGGGCCCGAGCGCCTGACGACGGGCGCGGGAGAAGAGACCAACGTCGCTCTCTCACCGGACGGGGCGAGGCTCATCTTCAGCACCGCATCAAGTCGCACCAGAGTGTGGGCGTTTCCATTTGAACCCGGAAATGGTCGAATCACGGGCCAACCGCATCCCGTTACACAGGGCAGCACGGCGGAAGTCGATTTCGACGCGCAAGCTGACGGATCGAAGGTTGCGTTCTACACGGTTCGGGCCGGACGTAACGAGTTGTGGGAACGATCGATCAGCGAGGGACAGGATCGTTTGCTCCTGTCGAGCCCGAAGTGGCGATTCATCAGACCGCGCTGGTCTCCTGATGGCGCGAAGCTGGCGTTCTCGCGCTGTGCCGGACAGGACCGCGGCGTCGCCGTTGCGGTACTCAACGCGGATGGCAGCGGCGAGCGCGATTTGACCAAACCGGAAGCTGTCGACATGCAGGCATCCGACTGGTCGAAGGATGGTGAGGTGATTCTCGGTGCCTGCCGATTCAGCAAGTCCGATCGGTACTCGACCTGTCAGATTCCGGTGCGCAACGACGGCGGCGCCGGGGACGTCCGTGTTATCGCATCGGATCCGCTGCGCAATCTCTACAATCAGCGGTTCTCCCCCGACCAGCGATGGATCACGTTTCTTGCGCACGATCTGTCGTACGAAGCGACGTCGACGGTGTACGTCGTGCCTGCCGGCGGGGGTGCATGGCGGCCGATGACCGAAGGTGTGTGGTTCGACGACAAGCCGCGCTGGGGACCGGACGGGCGTGTCTTGTATTTCGTGTCGAATCGCACCGGGATCGCGAACGTGTGGGGGCGGCGTTTCGATAGCACGACCGGTGCACCCGTCGGCGAACCCTTTCCCGTCACCTCGTTCCGTTCCGCCCAGTTTCAGTTGACGCCGCGCACGGTGCAGATGGACATCGCGATTACGGCGACGCAGCTGCTCCTGCCAATGAGCGAGTCTCGCAGCGACATCTGGATGCTCGATCACGTGGACCGTTGAATCCCTCATCACTCATCACTGATCGCGAATCGCGAATCGCGAATCCCGCATCCTCGCATCCTCGCATCCCTGAATCCGGGGCCGGATCGTTTTTTCGTTTTGCAATACAGAAAAGCCAAATCGGCGGGTTCGTGCGTTACTTCGCGGAATTATGCGGTTATCCAAGCATCACTCATTAACTGGTTTTCGCAGGTCGAAATGACTTCCGGTCCATGGATTGTCGATCCGTATCTTGCGTGTTTTTGATACAAGGCAGCCCACGAGGAGTTGCACCCTATGACCCGACGCTTGCTCGCAGGTCTCGTGGCGCTCGGCGCCGCGATGGTCTGGATCGTCACGCCCAGCGCGCAGCAGAAGAAGGCCGATTGGCTCACCGACGGCGGCGATCCGCAGCGCACCGCGTGGCAGCGCAATGAAACGATCCTGAACAAGACCAACGTCAAGGACATGAAGCTGCTGTGGAAGATCAAATTGAATAACCAGCCACGGCAGATGCATTCGCTGTTTCCGCCGCTGATTGCCGGGAATGTCACGACCGCTGACGGTACAAAGGAGATCGCGATTGTCGCCGGCGTGTCCGACAATATCTTTGCGATCGACGTCGACAAAGGCACGCTGCTCTGGAACAAACATTTCGACAGCACGTTCCAGGAACAGACAGGTGGTCGCGGCGGCGGCACCCTGTGTCCTGGCGGATTGACGGCGACGCCGGTTCTCGATCAATCATCACCGGGAAAGTACGTCGCATACGCGGTGTCGTGGGACGGGCGTTTGCGCACGCTGGATGTCGCCACGGGCAACGAGATCGAGCCGCCAGCGCTGTTCGTTCCGCCGAATGGCAAGCCGTACGCGCTCAACCTCGTGAACGGCGTCATCTACACGTCGACGGCGCAGGGCTGCGGCGGCAATCCCAACAACTTCTACGCCTACGATCTCGCGACAAAGAAAGTTGGCAACTGGGCGCCAGGCAGCGGCGGGTTGTGGCCGCGCACCGGTCCATCGGTCGGTAAGGACGGCACCGTTTACGCCGGCAGCGGCGACGGAGACTATGTTCCAGCGCAGCAGATCTACGGGCAAGCGTTCATCGGCGTCAAGCAGAACCCACAGACGAAGGCGCTCGAATTGAAGGACTGGTATGCGCCGATCGATGCGTACTGGATGCGCAAGCGGGATCTCGACTTCAACGCGTCGTCGCCGATCTTCGAATACAAGGGGAAGGAATACATCGTCTCGTCCAGCAAGGAATGTCGAATCTGGCTCATGGACACGTCATCGCTCGGCGGAGAGGACCATCGGACCCCCGCCTATCGCTCGCCGCTCATCTGCAATGAAGAAGTGAATTTCACGATGGGCGTCTGGGGCGCCATGGCGACCTGGCAGGACGCGAAGGGCACGCGCTGGGTGCTGACGCCGTTCTGGGGACCGAAGCACACGCGCTTCGAAGCGCCGATCGAACACGGGCAGGTTGTCTATGGCGCGGTTGCGGCGTTCAAAGTCGTCGACGATCCGAAGACCGGAAAGCCAACGCTCATCCCCGCCTGGATCTCACGCGACATGTATATGGCGGATCCGCCCGTTGTGGCCAACGGTGTGGTCTACGCCTACGGCAGCGGTGAAAGCACGACGCAGCGATGGGCCGAGCCCGGACATGTCGGCGGATCGCAGGGACGCATCCTCGAATCGACACACGCGGTGTTGTATGCCCTCGACGGTGAGACCGGCGAGGAGCTCTGGTCGAGCAAGGATCAGATCACGTCGTGGAACCACTTCAGTGGTCTGTCGATCGCGAATGGTCGCGTCTACATCGATACTTACGACGGCATGTTGTATTGCTTCGGCGCAGCAAGTCTTCCGGCGCGAACGTCGACCACAGACGCGCCTGCCGCACGAAAGGAAGATCGATGAAGAGATACATGAACGCGGCATTGGTCGTCGGCGCCACGGTCGCGGTCGCGTCGTCGCTCCTCCACGCGCAGGGACGCGGCGGCATTGAATGGACGACCGGCAGTTACGACGCGCAGCGAACCGCATCGATCAAAAACGATCCGCGGATTTCCGTCCAGACGATGCAGAAGCCGGGAGAATTCGGGGCGTTCAAGTTCCTGTGGAAGTTGAAGCTCGAATACGAACCGAAGGCTGCGACAGCGTTGACCCAGCCGATTCTGCTCGATCGCATCATCGGGTTCCGCGGCTTCAAGTCGATCGCGTTCGTCGGCACGCAGTCAGAGACCGTTCACGCCATCGACATCGATATGGGCACACCGCTGTGGAAGTATCACATCAACTACTCGGCCAGCCCGCCACCGATGCTCAACGTCACGAGTAGTTGTCCGGGCGGACTGGTCGCGCCGCTGTCGCGTCCGACGGCGATCGCGCCAGTGGTCGCCGATGGCCGTGGCGGTGGCGGATTCGGCCGTGGAGGGCGATCGGGCGGCGGCGTTGGTGAGCCCGGCAAGGGCGCCGTCACTCTGGCAACAGCTGGGCAGCAGCGTGGTGGCGGTCCCGGGGGGCCCGTTGGACCCGGCGGTCGTGCGGGCGCACCCGGAGCAGCGCCCGGATCGGCCGCAGCAGCTGCAGGCAATACGCCGGGTGGTCTTCCTCCCGGCGCTCGCGGCGCGGGCGGCGGTGGCGGATTTGGTGGCGGACCGTTTGTGCCCGGCAACGACGCGGCCTACGTCGTCGGCAGTGACGGATTCTTGCACGCCTTGAATGTGCAGAACGGCGTCGACCTCATGCCGCCAACGTTGTTCGTTCCGGCAAACACGCGCGCTGCAGGGCTGCTCATCGCAAACCTGCCGGATAACGGTGGCGCTGTCGCCTACGCCGCCACAACCAACGGATGCGGCAGCCAGCCCGACGGTGTGTGGGCGATGGAACTCGGTTCGGAGAAGAAGGATGTCGTTGCGTTTCAACCGAAGGGGGCCAACATCGCCGGCAGCGCCGGTTTCACGCTTGGCCGTGACGGTACCGTCTACCTCACCACGACCCGTGGTTCATCTCCGATGTCGAGTCAGCTCATCGCACTCGAAGCCAAGACACTGAAACAGAAAGCAGCCGCCCCTGTCGCGAGTGCCGACTTCAGTTCGTCGCCGCTGGTGTTTGCACTGAAGGACAAGGAGATCGTTGCCGCGACAGCGAGCGGCAAGTTGTACCTGTTCGATAGCGCGGCACTTGCGAACGGTCCGATCGCGAGCGTCGCTGTCGCCGGCACCGACAAATTCGATCCGGGCGCGCTTGCGAGTTGGGAAGATGCGCAGAACACGCGCTGGATCGCGGTGCCGTCCGCGCGGGGAGTCGTGACGTTCAAAGTTGCCGACGAGGGTGGCAAGTTGGCGTTGCAGCCCGCCTGGACGTCGCGCGACATCGCGTCACCATTGCATCCGCTCGTGGTGAACGGCGTGCTGTTCGTCGCATCGAGCGGCACGAAGGCAGTGCCTGCGGTGCTCTACGCCGTCGATGCGTCGAACGGCAAAGATTTGTGGAACAGCATGCGCACCATCACCACGTCGGTGCGTGGCGGGTTGTCGGCGGGCCAGGGCAACGTCTACGTGCCGGGCGCTGACAGCACGCTTTATGCGTTCGGGTTTGCGATAGAGAAGTGAAAGGGACAAGGGAAAAGGGAGGGGTCACATTTCCCTTGTCCCTTTTCCCTTGTCCTTTTATTTGCGAAGCTCCGACGTCGTCTGCTGTGCCAGCGAGCCAGCAAGCTCCACTAGCCTGACAAACTCCGCCCGATACCCATCGCGATCCGCCCCCCGGAATCGACGCGCGAGAGACGCGGCTTCCGCATGCGTCGCCGAGCCGCGGTACTCCGATTGGCGGAGCAGCATTCCGAACTCCGCAACCGCGGCGGCGAAACCAACGTTCTCCGACAGTTCGGACGTGCGGTTCTTGACCGGCACAGTGATCAACCGGCTCTCGTCGCCGTCCGGTGCCTTGTAGCGCAGCTTCACAGTCATCAGCTCATCGCGTGCGGCAGTCGATGCCATCGCCGGGCCGGATGGCCGCTGGTATTTGAGCGCATCGACACTCGGGGCGTCGACCTCGCCGCCAGGCGGTACGATTTCGTAGAGAGCCGTTACCGTGTGGCCGGCGCCAATCTCTCCGGCATCCTTCTTGTCATCGTTGAAGTCCTCATGGCGCAGCAAACGGTTCTCGTAGCCAATCAAGCGGTACGCCGCGACGTTTGCCGGATTGAACTCCACTTGAATCTTGACGTCCTTCGCGACGGTGACGAGCGTGGCTCCAGCCTCGCGAACCAGCACTTTGCGTGCTTCGTGCAGTGAATCGAGATACGCGTAGTTCCCGTTTCCCCGATCCGCAAGCTTCTCCATCGTCGAGTCTTTGAGATTGTCGTCGCCAACGCCGAGCACGGACAGGAAGATCCCGGTGGCGCGCTTCTCTTCGATCAGTCGGGTGAGGTCGCCCTGATTCGTGATCCCCACGTTGAAGTCGCCATCGGTGGCGAGGATCACGCGGTTGATGCCGCCTTTGACGAACTGGTCCTGCGCGACCTTGTACGCGAGCGTAATTCCGGCTGCACCGTTGGTCGAACCGCCCGCCTCGAGTCGGGCGATGGCCTGATGAATTTTCTCTTTCTCCGCTCCGCCGGTCGACGGGAGGACCAGTCCGCTGGCGCCGGCATAGACCACGATCGCTATGCGATCGCGTTCATCCAGGGTGTCGACGAGCATGCGCATCGCCGTGCGGATGAGGGGCAGTCGATTGGGCGGCATCATCGATCCCGAGACGTCGAGAAGAAACACAAGATTCCGCGCTGGCACCTTGTCGGCGTCGAGCGGTCGCGCCTGTAAGCCAACCAGCGCAAGACGATGCCTGGAATTCCACGGGCATGCGGCGATTTCCGTATGGATGGAGAACGGGACGTCGTGGCCGGCGCGCGGATAGTCGAAGCGGAAGTAGTTGATCAACTCTTCGATCCGAACCGCGTCCTTCGGTGGCAATGAACCGCCGTTAAGGAATCGGCGGACATTCGCGTACGACGCGGTGTCGACATCGATCGAAAAGGTCGACAACGGATCCTGCGCCACCCGCCGGAACGGATTGTCGTCGATGCGATCGTAGGCCGCGGTATTGAAGTCCCCGGTCGGATACCGGCGGAACTGTTCGCGGCCGGGAGCGAGAATCGGCATCGGCGCCTGGGGCGGCGTGAAATTGATGGGAGGACCAGTCGCAGCTGATTGCGTCTGCAGTTTCGAAGATTCGGCCTCGACATTGACTGTTTCCGTCAACCCACCCAGTTCCAGCGTGATATCGAGACGCGTGGTTTTCCCATCGTTCACTTTGATGCGCGTCGTGAACTGTTTGAAACCGGCAAGGGTCGCCTTGACGTTGTAGTCGGCGACCGGCACTCGTTCGAACGAGAATGCGCCGGTTGCGTCGGAGATGCGCGTGAGCGGCGCACTCCCTCGTGAGGTGATTTGAATCGTCGCGCCGGGAACCGGCGCGCCGGCGGAGTCTTTAACAGTGCCAGTGACCGTGCCGACCGACTGTCCAGTGGACGACACGCCAAGTGCGAGAACCGAAAGTACAACCGCAAACGCGAGAGAACGCATACCTGGCCTCCTCACTCTTAGAACGGAGATGCCCGGATTTCTTGCATCCGCCTACGCGCGGCGGGTGCGCGCGAGCCTCGTCAGCGGCCGTGGCGAAAGCCATGCCACGACGCGAGTCTTGAGTTTCCGTTAGATAGACAGCAAGGGCCGTGATTTGGTCTGGCCGCTCTTCAATCGTCGGGATCCGTCATCCGGGATCCGGGATCCTGACTACACCGTCACTTGCATCAGATGATCGTTCGGGTAGATGTGATCGACGTTTTCCGGCGTGACGAGCTGATGCTTGACGAAGACGGCTGGCGGAACCGACCGGCGATGAAGGATATCCAGGGCCACGGCGACGATGTCGGCGCCGTACTTTTCGGGGAAGTAGGCGACCGATCCGATCAGGCGCGTGCCTGGTGTGCGAAGCTCGGCGCGGCCTTCCGGGGACGCGTTCTGACCCATGATCGCGCAGCTCTCGCTGCGCCCGGCTTCCTGCAACGCGCGCAATGCACCGAGCGCGCTTGGGTCATTGATCGCGCCAATCAGAAAGCGCTTCGCACGGGTCGTCCGCAGATGTCGCCGCATGGCTTCGAAGCTCTCGCCCAGCTTGCCGTCCCCTTCGAGATACGTGACCTGGCAGTTCTCGAGCGCCGGGCAGGTTTCCTTCATGCCGACGAGCATGCCGGTCAGCCGCATCTTGGGAAGGCTCCCCGCGCGTTCGAGCGCGAGCAGGACGATCTCATTCACTTCGGAATGCCAGTGCTGCTTGGCCCAGCGGCCGAGATGCCGGCCGCCGATCAGTCCGGCTTCATAATTGTTGGCGCCGAAGTAAGTCGCGCCCGGGTGCGGCACTTCGATGGCGATGAGCGGAATGCCTGCTTCCCGATATTTCGCGGCCACAATCGGTGCCACGTGCTCGTCGGTCTGGAATTCGATGACGAGATCGACTTTCTCCCGCACCAGGACGTCAGCGTTCCGCTGCGCAATTTTCGGGTTATAGCGATTGTCGACCGAAATGAGCTCGATGCCGTTGGCCGCCGCCGCCCGCTGCAGGCCGTTCGAGATCTCTTTCGAGAACTGATAGTCGGTCCCTTGCGCGGCGTAGCCGAGGCGATAGGGCCGCTGCTTGAATGGACGAAGGTGAGATCGATAGAGGTTCTCGCCGACCTTTTCGACCATCCCGCAGCGTTCGAGCGTGTAGAGCAGCCGGAACGCCATGCTCTTGGGCAGCCCGCTGCGCGCCGCGACTTCGCGGAGCGGCAGCGCTTCACCCGACGACCGGAAGGCAGACAGCAACTGTGCCGAGTGGACGACTGACTTAACGAGATAAGGGTCTCTCGACGAATTCTTGTCGGAGCTCATGACTGTTCTGTCCGGTTGAGACCGAGGGTTGCGGCTAGCGAGGGTCGCGCTGGGCGACCGGTCCAGGGCGACGATTATGTCACGGCGTTTCGCGTTGCGCAATGCCATAGGCGTCATGGTCATGGAGGCAAGTGACCAAACATGGGCATACTCAACCGTAATTTGACAGTTTTTCGTGAACTTTAGCGGTTTCGCGTTCTGAAGTGCGCAACGGCGCACAAGGCCATTCCGCCTCGAGGCTGTGGTAGCATCCAGCCCGCTCACTCAACTCGTGGCCGCTCTGCTCCTCGACGCTCGCAATATCAGCAAGTCCTTTGCTGGACTTCGCGCCCTCGATCGCGTGTCGTTCGACCTCCGCCCGGGCGAAGTGCACGCGTTGGTCGGCGAGAACGGCGCCGGGAAATCCACCCTGATCAAGATCATGACCGGTGCCGAGCGCGCTGACGCCGGAACGCTCGTCGTCGACGACGTTCCCGTGGCTCAGATCGATCCGCATACGACACGCCAACTCGGCATCGCGGCGATCTATCAGCAACCGGCGCTCTTTCCGGATCTGACGGTCGCCGAAAACATCGCGCTATCGCTCGAACGCGGTGGTCCGTGGCGGCGGATCGATCGGCAAGGGCGGACGCGCCGTGCCTCAGAGTTGCTGCAGCGAATCGGCGTCACGCTCGATCCGGACCGGCTGGTCGGCGATCTCACCATGCCCGAGCAGCAGGTCGTCGAGATTGCCAAGGCGATCGGTGCCGAGGCCCGGATCGTCATCATGGACGAGCCGACCGCGTCGTTGAGCGATCGTGAAGTGACTCGATTGTTTGCGGTGATTGGCCGCCTGCGCGGCGAAGGCGTTGGCATCATCTACATTTCACATCGCCTCGAAGAAATCGCCTCGATCGCGGACCGCATTACGGTGCTGCGCGACGGCCACACGGTCGCCACGCGCGATCGCGGCGACGTCACGCGCGCCGACTTGATTCGCATGATGGTGGGCCGAGAACTGGACGCCGTCTTTCCGAAGCGCGACATTCCACTCGGTGACATCGCTCTCGAGATCAAGGATCTGTCGAATGCGCGAACCGGGGTCCGTCGCGTGTCCCTGTCGGTCCGGCGCGGTGAGATTCTCGGCATTGCCGGCCTTGTCGGATCGGGACGCACACAGCTCGCGGAAACGATCTTCGGGCTGACGCCCGCCGACGCCGGAGCGATCACGATCGACGGCACGCCGGCCCAGATCCGGTCTCCCGCTGATGCGATTCGCATGGGAATCGGGTACGTCCCCGAAGATCGCCGACAGCATGGCGTCGTCCTCGACATGTCGGTTGCCGCGAATGCCAGCCTTGCGAGTCTGCCGTCGATCTCGAACCGGGGACTGATTCAGCGCCGCGCAGAAAGCAAGAGAGCGGAGGAATATGTCGATAGCCTGCGGGTCAAGACGTCATCGGTCGACGCTGAGGTCGGGTCGCTGTCGGGCGGAAATCAGCAGAAGGTTGCGCTGGCACGATGGCTGGCGACGAAGCCGTCGGTGCTGATTCTCGACGAGCCTACGCAGGGTGTCGACGTCGGGTCGAAGGCGGAGATACATCGCCTGATGCAGGAGCTGGCCGAGCGGGGCATGGCGATCATCATGATTTCGTCGGAGCTGCCGGAGATTCTCGGCATGAGCGATCGGATCGCGGTGATGGTTGCCGGTTCGATCGTGACCACGATCCCACGCGCATCAGCCAACGCAGACAATGTCATGGCGGCCGCGCTGGGGCATTAATCGCACCCAGGTATGCACAGACGCGAAATCAGCCTCCTGATCGTGATCGTCGCCCTCGGGCTCGTGCTCGGGGCGATCGCGCCTGGCTACTTCGCGCGCGAGAACCTGAGCGACCTCTTCCTCGGCAATATGCCGGTGCTGATTGTTGCGATTGGCACCACGCTCGTCATCCTTACCGGGAACATCGACATCTCGGTCGGCTCGGTGTTCGCGATCTGTGGGATCGTCGCCGGCGTCGCGGCCAAGGGGACCGACTCGGTTGCGTTCGCTGCGCTGGTGTCGTGCACCGTCGGCGGAATGCTTGGGGCGCTGAATGGAAGTCTCGTCGCATACCTGCGCATGCCGTCGATTGTCGTGACGCTGGCGACGATGGTTGCACTGAGAGATGCGTTGCGGTGGGTGACCGAAGGGGCATGGGTGCAGAACCTTCCCGCCGGATTCCAGTGGTTTGGACTGCCGCAATCAAGCTATCCATTCGTGGCGTGCGCCATCGTCATCGTGCTGCTGGGAACGAGCGCGTGGGTCATGTCGAACATCGCCGTCGGCCGGGCCGTGTATGCGACCGGATCGAATGAGACGGCGGCACGGCTGGCGGGCCTCGATACGGCCCGAATCAAGTTCATGGTGTTCATCGTGGCGGGCGCGTTGACTGGACTCGCTGCACTGTTGAACTCGGTGCGGTTCAATCAGATTCCGAGTAACGCAGGAATCGGGCTCGAGATGAAAGTGATTGCGGCAGCCGTCGTCGGAGGCGCGGCCATCCGCGGCGGATCAGGAAGTCTCGTCGGCACGCTTCTCGGTGTGGTCTTGCTCGGGGCGATTGGCCCGGCGCTGACATTCCTGGGGGTTAGCGCCTATTGGGAGCGCGCCCTTCAGGGCGCGATCATTCTGGCGGCGGTTGCGGTCGACGCCGTCCGCGAGCGGCGCGCCGTGCATTCGGCTGTCGCGACGGCGGGCGCCGCCTGATGCCTCTCGCCACGCGACGATCGCTCTCGAGCGGCGAGTGGATCCTGCTCCTGGCGCTCGGCGCGGAGATTGTTCTTTTCTCCGCTATCGCGCCCAACTTCTTCACGCGGCAAAACTTCTTCGAAATCCTTCGGCTCAGCGTCGAGCTCGGGCTTCTCGCGATTGCGCTGACGCCGGTGATCGTCAGCGGCGGCATCGATCTCTCGGTCGGTTCGATGATGGGACTCGCGGCGGTCCTTTTCGGTGCTGCCTACCACGATTGGGGACTGCCGATTGGCGGCGCGGCGATGGTGGCGCTCCTTGCCGGATGCGCCGGCGGCGTCCTGAATGCCCTTCTCATCGCCTACTTCAACATTCCACCGCTGATCGTCACGCTCGGAACGTTGTCGCTGTTTCGAGGAATCGCGGAAGGACTGACGCGCGGTGCGGTGAACTACACCGACTTTCCGCCCCGGTTCCTCGCGCTCGGTCAGGGCTATCTCGGCGGCATCGTTCCGACACAACTGTTATTGTTCGTTCCAATCCTCGCGGTCTACGCCGTCCTGCTGCATCGATCCGTCGTCGGACGGGCGTGGTATGTGATCGGATTCGGCGCACCGGGTGCGCGGTACGCTGGACTGCCCGTCGAGAGACGCGTCGCGACGCTCTATTGTTTGTCAGGCCTGGTTTCGGCAGTCGCGGCGATTATCTATGTGGCGCACCTCGGTCAGGCGAAATCGGACGCCGGATCCGGTTACGAGCTGGATGCGATCACCGCCGTTGTGCTTGGTGGCACGTCGGTGTTCGGAGGCCGCGGCACTGTGTGGGGCACCGTACTTGGCCTGGCCGCGTTGTCGGTGCTGCGAAACGGATTACACCTGGCAGCCTTGCCGTCGGAATTGACCGGTGTGCTGACCGGCACGCTGCTCGTTGCGACCATCGCGATCGATCGGCTTCGTGGCATGCCCGCGACGGTGGAGATTCAGGGTGAGGAGGAGATTCCGGTGAAGAACAGTCAGGTAGCCATCCTGTGTGGCGCGATCGTGGCGGGCTCGTTCATCGTTGCCGGCACGAACGTCTGGCTCGTGCGCTCGCTTGCGTCTCTCAGACCGGCAGCGGACACGGCACCGAGCACCGCGCCGACGTCAACAAAGCGCGCAGTGATTGCGATGATGCCAAAGGCTAAAGGTGATCCCTACTTCGTCAGCTGTCGGGTCGGCGCGGAAGAAGCCGCCCGTGAGCTCGGCGTGGAACTGATCTGGGATGGACCGACGAGTCTTGACGCCGCCCGACAGAACGAGCTGGTTGAAAACTGGATCACTCGGAAGGTCGACGTCATTGCGGTGGCGGTCGAAAATCGCGGCGGTATCTCGAGCGTTCTCCGAAAGGCGCGAGAGCGCGGCATCAAAGTGCTGACGTGGGATGCCGACGCGGAGCCGGATGCGCGCGATTTCTTCGTCAACCAGGCGACATCGGAAGGCATCGCCAATACGCTCACTGACGAAGCCGCGCGGTTGCTGGGCGGCAAGGGAGAGTTCGCGATCATCACCGGCGCGCTCAGCGCGGCGAATCAGAACGAGTGGATCGCGTTCATCAAGAAGCGGCTGGTGGAGAAGCATCCCGACCTGAAACTCGCGACCATCCGTCCGAGCGACGACGACCGCGATAAGGCGTTCGCCGAGACCCAGACGATCATGCGCGTGTATCCCAACGTGAAACTCGTCATGGCGATCTCGGCGCCGGCGGTGCCGGGTTCAGCCGAGGCCGTGCGCCAGGCGAATCGCCGCGACCTCAACGTCATTGGCTTGTCGCTGCCAAACATGAATAAGCCTTACGTCCACGATGGCTGGGCGCAGACAGTCGTTCTCTGGAACACGAAGGATCTCGGCTACCTGACCGTCCTCGCCGGTTCGCTGCTTACGCAAAACAAGATATCGTCCAGCACGACATCATTCGATGCGGGGCGCCTCGGAACGATTCAAATTCGGGGAACGGAGATCATTCTTGGGGCACCAGTGATGTTCACGAAGGCAAACATCGATCGCTTTGATTTTTAACGACTTCCCGGTGCCGAGGCGAAGCAAAAGCAAAGAAAAAGGTGCCAGCCACCTTTTACGGAAAGGTGCCAGCCACCTTTTACGGCAAATGAAAGGCGCACATGACCGACAAGCAGATCCAGGCAGCGTATGACCTCGCGAAGCAGCAGTACGCGGACCTCGGTGTTGACACCGATGCGGCGTTAAAGAAACTCGCCACCGTTCCCATTTCCATCCACTGCTGGCAGGGAGACGATGTTGGCGGATTCGAGTCGTCAGCGACCGAGATCGGCGGTGGTCTTGCGGCGACGGGGAACTATCCAGGCAAGGCGCGGACGGCTGACGAGCTGCGGCAGGACGCCGCCAAAGCGCTGTCACTCATCCCGGGTAAGCATCGTTTCAACCTTCACGCCTCATACGGCGACTTTGGAGGCCGCTCCGTTGCTCGTGATGCGATTGGTCCGGAACATTTCAGCCGGTGGATTGACTGGGCGAAAGGGCTCGGTATCGGCCTCGATTTCAACCCGACGTTCTTTGCTCACCCGTTGGCTACCAGTTTCACTCTCGCGCACCCCGACAAGACCACCCGTGAGTTCTGGGTTCGTCATGGGATCGCTTGCCGCACCGTTGGCGCCGCAATCGGCAAGGCACTCGGCACGCCGTGCGTGACCAACCTCTGGATCCCTGACGGGATGAAGGACACACCGGTCGATCGTCTAGGCCCGCGTGAGCGATTGACCGCGTCGCTCGACGAAGTGTTCAAGCAGTCGCTCGATCGCGCGCACAACCTCGATGCCGTCGAGGGCAAGCTGTTCGGCATCGGCTTCGAGAGCTACACGGTGGGTTCACACGAGTTCTACTTCGGCTACGCGCTCACACGAAAGGTGCTCTACACCCTCGACACGGGTCACTACCATCCAACCGAGACGATTACCGACAAGATCAGCGCCGTATTCATGTATCTCCCCGAAATTCTCCTGCACGTGAGCCGAGGCGTCCGCTGGGACAGCGATCACGTCGTCGTCCTCAATGACGATCTGGAGGCGATCGCACAGGAGCTGGTTCGCGGCAACTTTGTCGGCCGCACGCACATCGGACTGGACTACTTCGACGCGAGCATCAATCGCGTGGCGGCATGGGTGATTGGAACCAGGAACATGTTGAAAGCGCTCCTGCGCGCCTTGGTCGAGCCCACCACCGTCCTGCGCAAACATGAGTCCGCCGCCGATTACACGACTCGACTGGCACTGCAGGAGGAATTCAAAGGGCTGCCGTGGGGCGCCGTCTGGGATTATCACTGTGCGACCGCGAATCTGCCGTCCCGTGGCGCGTGGATGGATGTGGTCAAGCAGTACGAGACCAGCGTGCTGTCGTCGAGACAGTAGCTCTCATGCGGTGGATCGTACTGATCGGGTTGATGTTCGCGCTGATCATCATCCCGTTCATCCTGTTTGAAAAGCAGTTCGAAGCGCTCGGCACCTGGCTCGCCGAGGGGCACGCGTCGGGCGGGCTCGCCGCGTCCATCATTGTGGCGCTGCTCGCGCTCGACGTGTTCCTGCCGGTTCCCTCGAGCATTGTTTCGACAGGTGCCGGTGTCCTGCTCGGGTTCTGGCGCGGCGTGGCCGTGATCTGGATCGGCATGACGATCGGTTGTGTGATCGGATATGCATTCGGCGCGAAAGCGGCCGGCGCAGCGCGGCGGCTGGTGGGAGACGACGGCCTGGCTCGCGCGAATCAAATCATGGAGCGGCACGGCAACTGGGCACTTGTCGTCTCGCGGCCGATTCCGGTCCTGGCTGAGTCCAGCGTCGTGTTTGCCGGCATCGTCCGATCACCCGTCCGTCCGTTCGTGTGGATGACGACACTGTCGAATCTTGGAATTGCCCTCGCCTATGCCGCGGTCGGCGCCTTCTCGATGCAGATGCAGTCATTCCTCTTGACGTTTCTCGCGGCGCTGGCGTTGCCGGGAATAGCGATGCTGCTTGGCAAGAAGTGGCTGACGAAGGCTGGAGCGAGCCAGCCGCCAAATTAAGGTTAGACTTCGCCCATGTCGCTCTACCTCGGCTTAGACTCCAGCACTCAAAGTCTCTCCGCCATCGTTCTCGAGGTGAACGGCGATCGCAGGCGCGTCGCCTTCGAATCGTCGATCGCGTTCGACGAAGCATTTCCGCAGTACGGCACACACCATGGTGTGTTGCCGAGTGACGATCCGACGACGGCGACGTCGCCGCCGTTGTTGTGGGTCGAGGCGCTCGAACTGATGATGCGGAGACTGCAGCAGAGTGGTCTGGATCTGCGTCAGGTCGCCGCGATCTCAGGCTCCGCGCAGCAACACGGGAGCGTGTATCTCAACGATCGCGCGACGGCCGGACTCGCGCATCTTGATTCGAGTCGTCCGCTCGCCGAACAGGTCAAGCCGCTGCTCGCGCGCGACGTCTCGCCGATCTGGATGGATTCGAGCACGTCGGCCGAATGCGCAGAGATAGAGCAAGCCGTCGGCGGCGAGCGGGCGCTCGCCGAGCGCACTGGGTCGCGCGCGTTCGAGCGATTCACCGCGGCGCAGATTCGAAAGTTCTCGAAACGCGAGCCCAGTCCGTATGCGTCGACCGATCGCATTCATCTCGTCAGCTCGTTCCTGGCTTCGCTCCTGATCGGCGGGCATGCGCCACTCGATCCGGGGGACGGATCGGGCATGAACCTGATGGATCTCGCATCCTGCCAATGGTGGCAGCCGGTTGTGGATTCGACCGCACCAGATCTTGCGTCGAAGCTGCCGCCCATCGCTCGCGCGTCCACGTTGATCGGAACCCTGTCGTCCTACTGGCAGTCACGTTTTGGTCTGCCGGCGGCGAAGGTGGTGACGTGGTCGGGAGACAATCCGTGCAGCCTGGTCGGTGTTGGTCTGGTTCGCGAAGGACGGCTGGCGGTTTCCCTCGGCACGAGCGACACCGTGTTCGGTCTGATGCGCGAACCGCGCGTCGATCGCTCCGGCACCGGTCACGTGTTCGGGTCACCCACCGGCGACTACATGGGGCTGACCTGTTTCAAGAACGGATCGCTCGCGCGCGAACGGATCCGCGACAAGTTTCATCTCTCCTGGTCGACCTTTGGCGAGGCACTGCATCGGACGCCTCCGGGAAATGGCGGCCGGATCATGCTGCCGTGGTTCGAGCCTGAGATCACGCCGACGGTGCTCACGCCCGGGGCGCGCCGCTATGGCCTCGATCCCGGCGATGCCGACGGGAACGTGCGCGCGGTCATCGAGGGACAGCAGATGGCGATGGCGCTCCATTCACGATGGATGAACGTGAAGGTGGATTCCATCCACGCCACTGGTGGCGCCGCCGCCAATAGAGACATCCTGCAGGTGATGGCGGATGTCTTCGGCGCGGTCGTATATCAACTGCAGGTCGGCAATTCGGCCGCGCTCGGTGCCGCGCTTCAGGCATTGCACGGTGCGACCGCGGCAGACGGCCGTCAACTATCGTGGGAGGAAGTTGTCAGCGGGTTCGTCGAACCTCTCGCCGACAGCAAGCTTTCTCCCGATTCGCGGCGCCAAGCGATCTATGACGATCTGATCGAAGTCTACGCTGCGTGCGAAGCTCACGCGTTGGGGAAGGGCGCGGATCCTCGCCGCTCTCGTCAGCGCACACCCAATAACACTTCCATCGTCAGCTGATCGAGCTTTTCGTAGTTCAGGCCGCGACCGGCGAGTGCCACACGATCGAGGTTGGCCGCGAGCAGCGTATCTCGCCCTGAAGCGGAATACTTCGACAGCGATGGTGCCGTGCCGGTCGTTGTTTCCTTGACGAGCGCCTGAATCTCCTTGTCGGCATTCCACCGTTCGCCGCGTTCCTTGAGAATGAGGTAAGTGCGCATGCACCCGCGTGCGAATTCCTTGACACCGTCATAGTCCTCGGTTCGGTATGCGTGCGCATCGAAGTGTCGCGGCCCGTCGTACTTCACATCCTCGAGAAATTTCACCAGCCAGAAACAGGCTTTGATGTTCGCTGCACCAAAGCGGAAGTCCTGGTCGTACCGGCCGGGTGCCTGATCGTTCAAGTCGATGTGGAACAGCTTGCCTGCTTCCCATGCCTGTCCGACCGCATGCAGGAAGTTGAGGCCGGCCATCGTCTCGTGCGCGACTTCGGGATTGACACCGACCAGTTCCGGATGGGCCAGGGTTGGAATGAGGCCGAGATAATTGCCGGTCGTCGCCATATAAATGTCGCCGCGCGGTTCGTTCGGTTTTGCCTCGAGCGCGAACCTGAATCCGTATTTTTTGTCGATCGAGTACTCGCACAGGTAGTCGATCGCTTCGCGCAATCGCTTGACCGCTTCGTCCGGGCGCCGGCACGCGTCGGTTTCGGTCCCTTCGCGTCCACCCCACAGGACGAAAATCCTGGCGCCAAGCTCGGCACCCAGATCCATCGCGCGCATGGTCTTCTGCACCGCATACGCGCGCACGCGCGGATCGTTCGCCGTGAACGCGCCGTCGCGAAAGACCGGGTCATAGAACAAGTTGACCGTCGCCATTGGCACGACGATGCCGTGCTGCTTACAGGCACGTTGGAAATCGGCCACGATGCGATCGCGTTCGTGCGGCGTGGCATCGATCGGAACGAGATCGTTGTCGTGAAGGTTGACACCCCACGCCCCGACTTCACCCAGCATCGCGACTGCATCAACCGGCGACAGCGTTGGACGAACGGCTTCACCAAACGGATCGCGTCCGCGATTGCTGACGGTCCAGAGGCCAAAGGAAAACTTGTGCTCGGGGCGAGGAGTGTAGTCAGGCATGGGGGACATTATTACTCACGCTGAGGTATGCTTCTCCGTTCTCTTTCTTCTGCGGAGGCCTCAACGTGAAACGGATCGGAATGGGGATTGTGGGTGCAGGGTTTGTCGGCCCGCATCATATCGACGCCGTTCGGCGTCTCGGGTACGTCGACGTCGTCGCGGTGGCGGGCAGCAGTCAGGCCTCGGCCGACAAAAAGGCAGAGGCTGTCGGCGCGCGCAAAGCGTACGGGGGCTATGAAGCGTTGCTGAACGATCCGGACATCCAGGTTGTCCACAATGCCACACCGAATTATCTGCACTACCCGGTCAATGCGGCTGCGATCGCGAAGGGCAAGCACGTGGTGTCGGACAAGCCGCTGGCGATGACCGCTGCTGAAGCGAAGAAGCTCCTCGATCAAGCGACGAAAGCCGGCGTCGTTCACGCAGTGACCTTCAACTATCGAGGCAACCCGCTGGTTCAGCAGGCGCGAAACATGATCGCCCGCGGCGAACTCGGCAAGCCTCACTTTCTGGTCGGTCAGTACCTCCAGGACTGGCTTCTGAAAGACACGGACTACTCGTGGCGGCTCGAGCCCGACAAAGGGGGCGCGTCGTCGGCACTCGGCGACATCGGTTCGCATTGGTGCGATCTCGCGCAGCACATCAGCGGTCTTCGGATTACCCATGTGCTCGGCGACATCACGACCGTCATTCCAAAACGGAAGAAGCCGCTCGGGTCGCGTGAGGCGTTTGCCGCGGCGGACGCCAACCAGAAGGTCGAGGAAGTCGACATCAAGGTCGAAGACCTCGCTTCCGTTCTCCTGCGATTCGACAATGGGGCGAAGGGCTGTTTCTCAGTTGGACAGGTGTGTGCGGGTCACAAAAACGATCTCGAGCTCGAGATCTGCGGCTCGAAGACATCGTTGAAATGGCGGCAGGAGCACCAGAACGAATTGCTCATCGGCCATCGCGACAAGCCAAACGAAATTCTGCAGAAGGATCCGTCGCTCATCGATCAGGCGGCCGGCAAGTACGCGCACCTGCCGGGCGGTCACCAGGAAGCGTGGGCGGATGCCTTCGCGAACTTGATGCGTGACATCTACGGGTTCATTGCCGAAGGGAAGAAGCCGTCCGATCCGCATCCGCCGGCGTTCGCGACATTCGAAGACGGCTATCGCGCCAATTGCATCGTCGAAGCCATTCTGCAGAGCGCTTCCAAGGGCAGCGCGTGGACAAAAGTGGACTACTAATGAGCACAAAAGCGTTCGACCCAAAATTCATGAAAGTGGGCGTGCTCACCGCGGCGCTCCAGGAATTGACGCCGCGCGCGGTGCGCGATCCGGATCCCGACAAAGCGATTGAGGAATGGGTGGCATTTGCCAGGGAACTCGGCGCGAGCTACATCCAGCTGTCGGCGGCGCTTCATCCAACAGAGACCGACGTGCCACCGGAGGCGATGCTCGATCCGGTCGCGAACACGCTCGACCTGCGGAAGCCCTTCGACAAGGACCGCGCCAAGCGTGTCCGCGCGGCGCTCGATGCGGCGAAGATCGGGATCTCTGAGGTCGGCTACTTCGACAACATGCTGCACGACGATCCGGCCATCCGGAAGAAGAAGCACGAGTTCATGCTGCGGGCGTTCGACGCCGCGGTGTTGCTCGGCGTCGATGCGGTCTGCGGCTTCGTCGGCCGCAACCAGAAGCACAGCATGGATCAGAACCTGATCGACTTCGAGGAGCAGTTCGTTCCGTTGCTGAAAGAGGCGAAGTCACGCGGCCTGAGCTATCGGGTCGAGCAGTGCCCGATGCCTGGCTGGACGACCCTGGACAACTGGCACAACAACATCGCCTACACCCCCGGTGCGTGGATTGCGCTGCATCGCATCTGCGACAAACACGGCGTCGGCGATCAGTTCCGCATCCACTACGACCCATCGCACGCGATCCTCATGGGGCAGGACACCCGCTCGATCTTCCAGTATCTGAAAGACAGCGGTTACAACTTCCTGATCGGCGGATTCCACGTGAAGGGGCAGGTCGTCGATGCGAAGGGATGGTCGGCCTGGGGCGGCGGCGGACAGACGATGGAGCGGGGCGACTGGAAAAACGGCAAGCCATCAGAGAATCCCGTCGACCAGTTGAACGCGTGGAAGAAGCAGGTCGTGCTGGCCGAGCACGAACTCCCGGGCACTGCGCGGCACGATCCGCTGGCGTATTTGCAGAACCGCACGGTCGATTGGCTCGATCACCAGCTCGCGGCGCGCGAGCTGCTGAAACTCGATGTCGCCAACACCCACCTCGTCGTCGAACACGAGTATCCGAAAGCGCGCATCCAGGATAAGGAGCGGCTCAAGCCGATCCTGCAGGGGTCGATCGCGTTCGTCCGCCACATCGACGAAGCCGCCGCCTGCATGTACGCGCTGCATCAGGTGCTGGAGTCCCAGAAGATTCCGGTGCAGGGGATGGGCAGGGAAGCGTACCGATCGTAAGTCGCTTCTCGCTCTTCGCTTCTCGCTTCTCGCTTCGGAACGTCGACGAGCGAGCAGCGAGGAGCGGACGTATAATTCCTGAAAGCACATGGCCAACAATAACCTCGCGATCCTCGTGGGTGGTGGCCCGGCGCCGGGCATCAACAGCGTCATTGCCGCAGCGACCATCCGCACGAAGCTGCAGGCTATCGATGTCATCGGCATCCGCGATGGCTTCGAATGGCTGATGCAGGGGGATTCAGAGCACGTCATTCCGCTTTCGATCGACACGGTCAGCCGCATCCATTTCCGCGGCGGGTCCTATCTCGGCATTGCGCGGGCGAACCCGACCAAGGATCCGCAGCTGCTCGAAAACACGGTGAATGCGCTGTTGCGGTTAGACGTTTCTCAGCTCATCACCATCGGCGGCGACGACACGGCGTTTTCCGCCATGAAGCTCGAGCAACATGCGGCCGGCCGCATTCGCGTCGTGCACGTGCCGAAGACGATCGACAACGATCTCGATCTTCCACCGCACATCGATACCTTCGGCTTCCAGTCAGCGCGCCACTATGGCGTCGACATCGTCAAGAACCTGATGGTTGACGCGAAAACGACGTCGCGCTGGTACTTCGTCATCGCGATGGGGCGCAAGGCCGGCCACCTCGCGCTGGGGATCGGTAAGGCCGCCGGCGCAACGATCACGCTCATCGGCGAAGAATTCGATCCGCCGATTCGCCTGAAGGAAATTGTCGATACCTTGACGGCGAGCATCATCAAACGGATTGCCGAGGGACGGCGCGACGGGGTGGCGGTGATCGCCGAGGGCGTGGCGCTCGACATTTCGCCCGACGATCTTGCGGATCTCAAGGATGTCGAACGCGATGCGCATGGCCACGTCCGGCTGGCCGAAGTGAACCTTGGCGACATGCTGAAGGCCAAGGTCAGCGAGCGGCTGCGCGCCTTGGGCATCAAGACGACCATCTCGGAAAAGAACATCGGCTACGAGCTGCGCTGCGCCGATCCGATTCCGGTGGACATGGAATACACCCGCGACCTCGGGTATTGCGCCGCCAAGTACTTGCTCGCCGGTGGCAACGCCGCGATGATTTCCATGCAGGGCGGCCACTTCATTCCGATTCCCTTCTCGGAAATGATCGACGGGCAGACGGGCCGAACGAAAGTACGGATGGTCGACATCAGCTCGACCCGTTATGCCATCGCGCGCCGTTACATGATCCGCCTTCGCCGCGACGATCTCGAGGACCCCAAGGAGGTCTCGCTCCTGGCCAAGACGGCCCATCTCAGCGAGGACGAGTTCCGGCAGCAATTCCAGTATCTGGTGGCACACGAACCACCACCGCTTGCCGTCGACGCCCATGGCGAGCGGCTGGCCGCGTCCAAGGGTTAGAATCAAACAGGGCTACGCATGGGTCGCCTGAACGCGATGTCGGCGATCGTCCTCCTGTCTGTCACCGCTTCAGCCAGTACCGGTCTGTCCAACCAGGCGTCCCTTCACGAAGGGGTCACCCGCACGGTTTTCGTCAGCGTTGTCGACCGATCCGGTGTTCCGGTCACCGATCTCAGCGCTGACGACTTCGTCATCAAAGAAGGAGGCAAGGATCGCGAGATCGTCGGTGCCAACATGACCACGATGCCGCTTCGCATCGCGATCGTGGTCGACGACAACGGCACCGGCATCTTCCGTTACGCACTGGGGAAGTTCGTCGAGCGTCTGCAAGGACGTGCCGAATTCGCGCTCAGCACCGTCCAGGGACAGCATTTGAGGCTGCTCGACTACACGACCAATCTCGAGCGCCTGCTAGCGGCGATCAATCAGCTGAACGCCCGGCCCGCCACCAACGATGGCGGACAGCTCCTCGAAGGCATTTTTGAGACGGCCAAGGATTTTCAGAAGCGCCGAACGGCACGTCCGATCATCGTCGTGCTCACCGTCGGCGGTGAAGAGCACAGTACCCTGCCGGCACAACATGTCCTCGACGAGCTGGAGAAGAGTGGCGCGGCGCTCAACGTGATTGCGATCAACAGCTCGGCGCTGCGCGCCATGGTGACCGTCTCGAAGCCGAGCGCGCTCCTCGAATCGAATCTCAACCTCAGCGAGGTTCTTGGCGACGGCCCGAAGCAGTCGGGTGGCAAGCGGGATGAAATCGTCGCCTCGCCAGGGATCGTTACAGGGTTGCAGGAACTCGCGGAAGCCTTGCGCAATCAGTACGCGGTGTCGTTCTCGCGGGCCGATCGGCCAAAGGAAACGGAAAAGCTGTCGGTGTCGGTGAAGCGCTCCGGTCTTACGGTGCGAGCGCCGACGAAAGTGCGGCTGGCGAACTGATCATGCTTCCGTAACGCGTCCAGTGCTCCCTCGCACGATCAATTTGTGCGCGAGCGTCACTGACGTCGGCCCGACGGTCTTTCCACTCAGAATATCGAGCAGCAAGCGAACCGTGCCTTCGCCGATCTCGCGCATTGGCTGCGCGATGGTCGTCAGCGGCGGATCCATGTGACGCGAGAATCGGATGTCGTCGAAGCCGACGACGGAGAGGTCTTCCGGTACGCGCATGCCGCGGCGCCGCGCGACCTGCATGACGCCAAAGGCCATCTCGTCGTTGAAGCAGAAAATTGCGGTCGGACGATCCTGGCGGACGAACAGCCGTTCGGCTGCGTACGATCCGGACTCGATCGAGAAGTCGCCGTGCATGATCACGAAATCCTGCTCGGTCCCTTCTAGTCTCGCGCGGGTGGTCGCACCTCGCAGGCGATCTCGGCTCAATGGACTCACCAGCGGGCCGGTGACGATACCGATGCGACGGTGGCCCAGGCTGTAGAGATGATCCATCGCCTCGGCGGCTGCCGCAGCGTTGTCGATGTGCACGCTCGGGATTCGAAGGCGAGGATTGAATTCGCATCCATTGACGACCGGGGCACACGCCGGCGCCATCGAACGAACCAGGTCTTCCGCTGACTTCGGAAGTCGATGTCCGAGGAAGATCAAGCCATCGGCTTCCTTGCGCTGCAACATCAACGCATAGCGTTCTTCGCGCTTTTCATCGTGCTGCGTGTCGCCAAAGAGCACGGCGTGCCCTTCTCGCTGCGCGGCGTCTTCGATGCCCTGCAGGATCAACGAGAAGAAGGGATTGGAAATGTCGGGAACCGTGACGAGCAGCTTGCCTGTCCGAAGCGTCCGCAGGTTCTTGGCGGCGGAGTTCGGAGCGTACGCCATGATCTTGACCGCGTGCAGCACGCGACGGCGTGTTTCCGGCGACACCACCTGCGGACGGCTCAGTACACGCGAGACCGTCGCCGTGGATACCCCCGCCCGTTTCGCGACCTCGTAGATGTTCGGCATTACAGGCGCCTCGGCGGCGCACATCATACCGTTCGACGTCGTATTTTGACAATTTGTTGCGGTTCCCTACCTGTTTGCCAGGCCCGACCGCAACGCGTCGAGTAACGTGCCATCGTCGTTCGACAGCTCCCAGAACATCGCGCCCGCGAGTCCCTGTTCGACGACGTACTGTCCCTTGATCCGCATCGACTGAGCGTCCTCGTACGTGATCCACTCTTTCGTGTCCGCGTTGTACAACCACGGGACCTTGGCGACGCCGTCCCAGCGGCGCACGAACCCGGCGGACTGCAGCTGGTTGGACGCGATCGCGCGATAGCCGCCCACCTGCAACGAGCCGGTTCCGGTGTTCCATGGCTCGGCGGAGTCGATGCCCCGCCAGCCGCGACCGTAAAACGGTACGCCGACGACGAGCTTCGTGCGGGGAACCCCTTTCGCCAGGATTGCCTGAACGGCCTCGTGGGTATTCAGCCTCGGATTCGATGGGTCGTCGTGATTATAGAGAGCGGAATTGAATCCAGCCCGCGCCCCGCCGCTGTGGAAGTCGTAGGTCATCACGTTGACCCAATCGAGCAGAGACGCCATGTCCGCGTACTCGAGCGGGTCGATTGCGCGCGGTCCGGCTCCCACCGCAACCGTCAACAGCTTCGACGTGCCAATCGCCGTGCGCAGCGCCGACAACAGCAACACGTAATTGCGGGCGTCACGCGGCTGCCCTGGCTGCACTCCGCCGGCGACGGGATGTTCCCAGTCGATGTCGATCCCGTCGAACTGCGGGTAGGTCTTCAGAAACTCGGCGCAGGATCGGGCGAATGTCTGGCGGGTCTCTTCGGTGGCCGCCATCTCGTAGAACGGCCCGGAGTCGGTCCAGCCGCCGACCGAGAGAATGAACTTCAGGTGCGGATAGCGCCCTTTGATGAGCGTGATTTGATTAAAGAGGCCGTGCTTGCATTGGGGCTCACTGCAATCGCCCGGGTACACGCGATCCAGCGCGATCGCTCGATTGAAGGTCAACTTATTGTCCGCATCGATCTTGCCGAACGCGTAGTTGACGTGTGTCAGCTTGGCGGCTGGAATGTCAGTGAGCGGATAACGTTCGGCGGTCCAGTCGGCGTAGTAGCCGACGATCTTTTGTGACGGCGCGGTTGCTCCGGCTTGAAAAAGGCTGTGGAGCAGCGCAACAAGCACAGTGATTGTCTTCATCGTCAGAGCGTGCGGTTTAACCAGCGAGGTTGCCTCTCGTATCCTGAATCCGGTATCGTCCTCGATATTCCAACACCGCGTGCCACGGAATAACACGGAGTCGGCAAGCCACGGATGAACACGGAATAACACGGATTGGTTTACGTATGAAAACTATTCTTGCAATTCCATTGACCACTTTCAGATTCTTCCGTGTTAATCCGTGTTTATCCGTGGCTAGTCGTTGTCGGTGTTTATCCGTGGCTAGTCGTTGTCGGTGTTTATCCGTGGCTGGTCGTTGTCGGTGTCTCTCTGTGGCTGCGGTTGTTTTTTGCCAGTCGCTTCTGGTGGCCCAGACGCCGACGATATCTCCGACATATCCGCGGCCTGCCGCCCAGTCCGTGGCCCCGAGAGCGCCCGGCGAGGACTGGGTTCCGCTCTTCAATGGCAAGGACCTGTCGGGGTGGACCAACATCGGCAAGGAGAAGTGGGAAGTCCAGGATGGAACCCTTCATGGCCTTGCCGTGTCGCGGGAATATGGCTATCTCCAGACCGACAAGAGTTACAAAGACTTTCACCTGTCGCTGCGGTTCAAGTGTGAAGGGGACGGTAACAGCGGCGTGTTCTTTCATGTCAACTTCAAGCCGGGCACGCCGACGGTGACCAAAGGCCCGCAATTCGAGATCGACTGCGCGCTTGGGCGGCACACCGGCGGTGTCTACGAGCAGACGCGCAAATGGATTGTATGGCCGTCGCCGGACAACGAGAGTGTGGTTCGGCCAGGAGAGTGGAACGACTATCTCCTGAAGGTCGAAGGCAACCACTACGTGTCAAGATTGAATGGTGTTGTGATGATCGACTACACCGATCCGCAACCCGAGAGCGAGGACGGTCCGATTGCGCTGCAGCTGCACTCGGGCGGTCAGGGCAACATGCGGTTCAGGGACATCATCATTCGGGATTTGAGCAAAAGGTGATTTCACATGCACGAACAAGATAAGAGCCGGCGTGAGTTCTTCAAGACCGCGACCGCGGGGATCACCGCCGCGGGACTGATGATGACGCCGCGAGAGAAGGCGCTCGCGCAGGCGTTCGAGGAGAAGAACCGGTTGGATCGGATCGCCGCCTGTTCGTATCCGATCCGCTACATCTTCAAGACGCGCCCCGGTGGGGGCCGCGGTGCCGGCGCAGGTGCCGCCGCCGGACGCGGTGGCGGACAGCCGACGGCGGGCCCCGATCAGCCGCCTGCGCGTGGCGGTGGTGGTGGAGCCGCTGCGCCAGCGGCCGCGCCTGCCGGCTCCGCACCAGCGCAGCAGCTTCCGCCGCGATCGCCAGTCAACGGCGGTTGGAGCGTTGCGCAGATGAAGGAGAAGTACGGCGAGATCACGATGCTGGACTTCCCGCAGTTCACGAAGGACACGTTCCCCGGCGTGACCCACATGGACATCTTCTCGGGTCTGTTCGGCGACGTCGCCGACGATTCGATGTTCGCCGGGCGAACGTTCGATCCGATGACTCCTTCAGGACGGAAGTGGCTGGACCAGCTCGCGAACAAACTCGTCACGACCGGAACAAAGGTTCAGCACATCTCGAACAATGCGCCGACCAACCTGGCGGGTCCGGATGAAGACGCGCGAAAAGCGGGTGTCGAGGTCGCGAAGCGCTGGATGCAGGGATGTTCTGTCCTTGGCGTGAAGTCGATGCGCATGAATTCGCCACAGGCGCTCGGGCCGAGCATCCGTCCGAACGCCATTCCGCGCTCGAACGACGGATATCCTCGGAACCTCGACATCATTCCGCTGCTCAATGCGGCGATTGAGTCCTACAAGGAGATGGCCGATTACGGCGGCAAACTCGGCATCCGCGTCACCTTCGAGAATCACTGGGGGCTTGCCGCCGATCCGATGAACATCCGGATCATGCTCGACACCATCAATCATCCGTATTGCGAGGCGTCGCCCGACTTCTGCAACTGGGAACACGAGTACATGCTGTTCAACGGTCTCAAGGCGCTGGCACCGTACTCGCACACCAATGTGCACGCGAAGTACTGGGATCGGTGGGGCGACAAGAATGATGTCCAGCGTTCAACACGCATCATGCTCGCCGGAGGATTCAAAGGTACGTTCGCGCTCGAGTACGAAGAGGGACCGCTGAACGGCGTTGAGGGCGCGAAGTATCTCTATAAAGAAGTGCTCGCGGCGTTGACTACGCCGACGCCGGTGGTGTGACGCCGACGGCTTTTCCCGTTTTCGCCGACTCGTATGCGGCAATCGCCGCGCGGAAGGCACTGCGTGCCTGCTGCACTGTTGTGTCTGGCTGCCGTTTGTTCTCCAGACACTCGACCAGGTGATTCAGCGCGAGCGGGAATGTCCCCGAGAAACTCTGCTCCGGTTGACGCTGAAACACCCAGTCGGAAGCGCCGGCCCCAAGGATGGCGCGGCCTGGGGATCTGAACCATTGATCGATGATTTCGCCGCGCGTCCCGATCACTTCGAGTCTGACGACCGCATTCTGTTTGGGTGACGGCGCCGTCTTCTTTGGCGAATTGATCGTCCAGGATGCTTCGAGGGTGGCGACGACGCCGTTCTGGCACGTGAAGGTCGCCAGGCCCCAGTCTTCGACCTCGATGTCTTTGTGCACGAAGTTGGCAAGCCTGGCCTCGGCCTGCACGATTGGACTACCGGCCATCCACTCGAAGAGCTCGATCCAGTAAATCCCTTCGTCAATCAGCGCGCCCCCTGGCACGTGACGCGGATCGGCGAACCAGCCTGGCTTGCCAGAGCCAGGACCATCTTCGGCGATTGACCACCGTGACGTCTGGTGCATGACGATGACGTCCCCGATCTCGCCGGCATCGACGCGCGCCTTCAAGTCAGCCGTACGAAGCCGCGTAAGTCCCGAGTACGGCACGCACGTGACGCCCGCCGCCTCAACCGCTTCGACAATCCGATCCGCTTCGTCCACCGTCATCGCCATCGGCTTGCCAAGAAGAATGTGCTTGCCTGCTTTGGCCGACGCGATCGCCAGCTCGGCCAGCGACGACACCGGTGCCGCAAGGTGGACGATGTCGATGTCTTCTCGGGCGAGCAGGTCGTGATAGTTCTCGTAGCCGTGGACGCAGAACGTCTTGGCGAACGCGTCGAGTTGCTGACGATCGGGCCATGCGGCGGCGATGAGTTCGGCCCGCGGATACTCCGGCAGCGACCGCGCGAGATTGTAGGCGGAGTACCAATGACCAAGACCGAGAACCGCGACACGGAATTTACGATTCATTCAGTCAGCTCCCAGCTGCCAGCTTCCAGCTTCCAGTGGTGTTATGCGACAATTCGATTTCTTTGCGAGGATTCTCGATGCATCCAATCGACAAGTCCATTCTCGTCGTCACGGTCCTGGCCCTGAGCATCGGCGTTGCGGCCGCACCTCAGCAGAAGCAACCACCGAAGGGATTCACCAGCCTGTTCAATGGAAAGGATCTCGGCGGGTGGCGTGGCCGGCAACCAAACTATAACCCGGTCGAGGAAGGGAAGCTCAGTCCGGACGAACACAAGCAGAAGCAGACGGAGTGGGATGCCGCGCGCGATCAGCATTGGAAGGTCGACACCGCCAAACAGGAAATCGTATCGGACGGACAGAGTCCGCATCTGGCAACGGCGAAGGATTACGGTGATTTCGAGTTCTACGTCGACTGGTTGATGGTCAATCACAACGGCGATTCGGGAGTCTATCTGCGCGGCTACCCGCAGGTGCAGGTGTGGGACCCGGACAATCCACGCGAGGTCAAGAACGGTGCGCCGAAAGGATCCGGTGCGCTCTGGAACAACAATGCCGACAATCCCGGCAAGTGGCCGCTGGTGAAAGCTGACAACCCCGTCGGCGAGTGGAACACATTTCACGTCAAGATGGTTGGACCCCGAGTGTGGGTATGGCTGAACGACAAGCCGACTGTCGAAGGCCAGATCCTCGACAACTTTTTCGATCGCTCGCAGCCGGTCGTCGCGCGGGGACCGATCGAGCTGCAGACCCACGGATCCGAAATCCGTTTCCGCAACATTTTCATTCGCGAGATTCCTGAGGCCGAAGCGAAGAAGACGCTGTCGCAATTCCCGGCGAAATGACGGGTAGCGCTACATAAAGACGATGTAGGGCGCGGTCTTTAGACCGCGCCTTCTGAAAACGATGAGCGGAAGGGTACAATTCCTTTCCGCTCTTTTCTTTTTGTGACACCTATGACTACCTCGAGATTCCGCCTCATCGCGCTCATCGTCGCGGCGGCCGCCGCGACGATTTACGGTCAAAGCTCTCCTGCGAATCGCCAGTGGCCTCCGGACGTGCAGAAGGTCAGTGACGACTCGCCTGCGCTCTCCCCGGACGAGGCGCTGAAGACGTTTTACATGCCGCCGGGCTATCGGCTCGAACTCGTCGCAAGCGAACCGCTGGTTCAGGATCCGATTGTGATGGATTGGGACCTGCAAGGCCGCATCTGGGTCGTGGAAATGCCAGGCTTCGTTCCCGACTTGCAGACGGCCGAGCCGTTCATGGAACCGATCGGCAAGATTGTGGTGCTCGAGGACACGAACCACGATGGAAAGATGGACAAGCGCACCGTTTTTGCCGACAACCTCGTGCTTGCGCGATCGCTGAAGGTGCTTGACGCCGGCGTTCTCGTGGCCGAGCCGCCGAATGTCTGGCTGATGAAAGACACCGACGGCGACCTGAAGATGGACAAGAAGGAGCTGGTCACTGATCAGTACGGCCGTCGGGAAGCGCGCGTCGAGCAGAACGCCAACGGTTTTTTCTGGGGACTCGACAACTGGATGCATACGGCGAACGGCGACGTCCTGCTCCGTTTCAAGGACGGCAAGTTCGAGGTGCGCAAGACGCTGTCGCGCGGCGAGTGGGGTGTGACCCAGGACGACGCGGGTCGGATCTATCGGAATACGAACGAGTCGATCCTCCACGCCGATCTCGTTCCGACGCCGTATTTCATGCGGAACCCCAATCTGCTGCGGACGCGCGGGAGCTATGAACGGCTCGCGGATGAGGCGAATGTTGCCAATATCGTCTGGCCGGTGAGGAGAAATCCGGGCACCAACCGCGCGTATCAGCTGGGCATCGACCGAGAGGACGGAACGCTCTGGCACTTCACGGCGGTTTGCGCGCCGATGATCTATCGCGGAGATCGGCTGCCGGCGGAGACATACGGCAACGTCTTCGTCGCGGAACCTGCCGCCAATCTCGTGAGCCGCGCCGTTCTCGAAGACTCCGGTTCCGGCCTGCGAATCCGCAAGGCGTATGAGCGCGGCGAGTTTTTGGCGTCCACTGACGAACGCTTCCGCCCCGTCTGGATCGCCAACGCTCCCGACGGCACGCTCTACATCGTCGACATGTATCGTGGCGTCATTCAACAGCGCGCCGACATTACCGAGTATCTTCGCGATCACATCATCACTCACAAGTTGGAGAAACCGACAGCGCTCGGCCGCATCTATCGGGTCGTCCATGAGACGACCAAGCGAGACACCACAACGGCATCGAATGGCCGATTGACGACCACTCAGTTGATCGACCTTCTCTCGCACCCGAACGGATGGTGGCGCGAAACGGCACAGCGAGTGTTGATTGAGCGTGGAGACCGCACCAGTGTGACGGCGTTGGGCCGTCTGGCCGCCACTGCCAAGGAACCTCGCACGAAGCTGCACGCGCTCTGGACGCTCGATGGTCTCGACGCGTTGCAGCCTGACGTGGTGATCAAGGCCCTGGACGATTCGTCGCGCGACGTGCGTATGTCAGCGCTCCGCCTCTCGGAGCGCTGGCTGACCGAAGGCAACACGGCCGTGCAGGCAGCCGTGTTGAAGCGCCTGGACGATCAGGACTGGAGCGTTCGGTATCAACTTGCGGCGACGGTCGGTGCATTGCCGCCTGGTGGACGCGAGCGCGCGGTCGCCAGTGTCGTGTCGGCGCGCGGCGATGATCCGATCGCGCTCGATGCGGCATTGAGCGGAGTACGCGGATCGGAAGGCGCCGTCCTCGACAACGTTCTTCAAGCAACCGATCAAACGGTGCAGCGAGAGACCGCGATCACGATGATCGCGGCCACCATCGTGCGCACGGGCCAGGACGACGGCATTCAGAAAATCCTGGCAGCGATCGCCGATGCGAACCGATCGCTGTGGCAGCGATCGGCGCTCCTCCGCGGAGCCGAGGTTGCGCTGCTCGGCGCGGCAATGCCAGGCACGCCGGCACGCCGCGGCGGGTCGCCGCTGCCGGCGCCGCCATGTCCGACGTGTCCGGGCGCGCGCGGCGGTCCGGGAGGGGCGTATGCATTTCCGCAGGTCCCGGCGGCTCCCGCTGTGGCGCGACGTCCGACTCGTTTGAGCAAAGAACCATCCGCGTTCTCGACATTGGCGGCCACGACGACCGATCTCGGGCCGCGTGCCGCGGAGGTTTTGAAGCGAGTCGAGTGGCCCGGGAAACCCGGCGCCGCGGCCCCCGTCACTCCACTCACGCCTGAAGAGCAGCAGCGGTTCAACGCGGGCCAGGAGGTGTATCGCAATATCTGTCAGGCCTGCCATCAGCCAGACGGCCGAGGACAGGACAGAGTGGCGCCAAGTCTCGTTGGATCTCCGCTGGCACTCGCATCGCCGGACATCCCAGCACGCATTCTCATGAACGGCAAGGAAGGTCCGGTCGGGTTGATGCCGCCTGTGGGATTCACGTTGAGCGACGAACAGATCGCCGGCGTGTTGACCTACATCCGTCGCGAGTGGGGCCAGGACGGAACGCCGGTTGATGTCGCGACCGTCAAACAGGTCCGTGCGATGACCGCGGATCGCACCCGGCCGTGGAAACACGACGAGTTGATGGCCCTTGTCGCGGCCGGCAAGTAGGTCGGGGTCAGACGGGGGTCAGACCGGGGTCAGACGGGGGTCAGACGGGGGTCAGACGGGGGTCAGACGGGGGTCAGACCACGCCGACATGCGGTACAGCCATACCGTTCTCTCAAACCAGGGTCTGACCCCGGTTTGACCCCGGTCTGACCCCGGTTTGACCCCGGTCTGACCCCCTTTGGCATAATGCACTAGCTTGCGAAAGATTCTTGCCTCAGAGCAGGCCGGGCTGGTCCTGGTCATCTTCGTCCTCGGCATCCTGCTTACCGGGCTCGCGGGTTCCCACGTCGATCGACTCACGGGAGCCGAGGTCAATAACTTCCTCAACTCGTACACGCTGATTCAGACCGCGACCGATGCGAGTTTCTTCGCGATCATGGCCGTCGGCGCCACCATCGTGATCATTTCCGGCGGGATCGATCTGTCAGTCGGATCGATCTATGCGCTCGCCGGAGTGACGATGGCGCTGGTGCTGCGCGCGCTCGGGCCGATGGGACCGTTCACCACCTTCATCGTGGGCCTGGTCATCGCGCTCGGCATCGGCATCGCCTGCGGCGCGCTGAACGGGCTCATGGTCGTCGGCTTGCGTGTCCATCCCTTCGTCATCACGCTCGGGACAATGTGGATTCTGCGAGGGGTCGCATTCGTCGCGAGTCATGCCGAAAGCATCCTGGTGCCGCCGATCCTGACTCGCGTCGCCAAGGCATCGCTCGGAATGGGATCGTCACTGTATCCCGTGCCGATGCTGACGATGATCGTCGTCACGGCGGTGGGCGCCGTCTACCTGACGCGAACAGTCATGGGACGCCACGTGTTTGCCATTGGCGGCAATGCCGAAGCGAGCCGCTTCTCCGGCTTGAGGCTGTGGCGAATTCAGAACGGCGTGTTCGTCATCTCCGGGCTGACGGCTGGACTTGCGGCCTTCATGGGCGCGAGCTTTTATGGATCCGCATCCTGCGTCGACGCGACGGGCTACGAGCTATACGTGATCGCGTCAGCCGTCGTTGGCGGCGCGAGCCTCGCCGGCGGCAAGGGGAGCGCCATCAATGCGATGCTCGGCGCGGTGCTCATCGTGTTGATTCGCCAGTCGATCCGCACGCTCCACTTCGATCAGAATTACGAGTGGATCATCATCGGCTGTGCGACGATTATCGCCGTCGTGCTGGATCGGACGAGTGCGAGTTTCACGGCGCGGCGGCTCGCGCGCGCCGCTAAATGACGGGACAAGCGCCCCGCGCGCAGTCAGCAAAGCGGACAAGGAACAGGACTCCTATGCAGATGAGACTTGCGAAGAGATGTGCGGCGCTCGCAGCGACATGCGTATTCATCACCGCGTGCGGCAGTGGAGACAAGGGCGCGACGGCTGACCGGGCGCCCGCGGGAACGAGCGCGCCTGCGGGGCGTGGGCTGAAAATCGCCATGATCGCCAAGAGCTCGACCAATCCCGTTTTCCTCTCCGCGCGGACGGGTGCCGAGGCTGCGGCAAAAGAGCTGTCGCAGAAGCACGGCATCCCGATCGAGATCGCATGGCTGACGCCGCCGGCTGAAGACGGACAGGTGCAGGCGCAGCGCATTGCTCAAGCGGTGAACGAGGGCGCGAGTGCCGTGCTGATTTCCTGCTCCGATGCTGGCAAGGTGACCGGAGCGATCAACGATGCGGTTGGTCGCGGTGTGCCGGTCATGACGTTCGATAGCGACGCCCCGCAATCGAGCCGGTTTGCCTTCTACGGAGTCGACGACATCAAGACCGGCGAAGCCGTGATGCGCGAACTTGCGCCGCTCATGAACGGCAAGGGGAAGGTCGCCATTCTCGCCGGGAATCAAAACGCCCCAAACCTGCGCAACCGCGTCGCCGGCGTAAAACAGGAGGCGACGAAGTATCCCGGCATCTCGATTGTCGACACCTTCTACCACATCGAGACGCCGCAGGACGCCGCTGCTGAAGTGATCCGTGTGCAGAACGCGTATCCGGAAGTGAGCGGCTGGGCGATGATTGGCGGCTGGCCGCTCTTCACGCAAACGCTGCTCACCGATCTCGATCCAAAGAAGGTGAAGATCGTGGCGGTCGACGCACTGCCGGCCGAACTCGCCTATGTCGACAAAGGCCTTGCGCCCGTGCTCCTCGCGCAACCGACCTATAAGTGGGGCTACGTGTCGGTCGAGAAGATCGTCGAGAAGGTCCATCTGAAGCAGGACGTGCCGCCGATCATTCCGATGGAACTGGTGAAGGTGACCAAGGACAATCTCGGCACCTGGGCTCGACAGCTCAAGGACTGGGGATTCACCGACGTTCCTGACTCCTATTTGAAGCTGCCATGACGGTTCCCGCGATCCGTTTCGAGCACATCTCGAAACGGTTTCCCGGCGCGCGCGCCCTCGACGACGTGTCGTTCGAGATCGCGGCCGGTTCCTGTCATGCACTGTGTGGCGAAAACGGCGCGGGGAAGAGCACGCTCGGCAAAATCCTGGCCGGAATTCACGCTCCGGACTCCGGCCAGCTTCTCCTTTTTGGTAGATCCGTTTCATTCAGCGGACCCGAGCAGGCACTGGCGGCAGGTGTCGGCATGGTCCACCAGGAACTGGCGTTCTGCGAGAACCTGTCGGTTGCGGAGAATCTGTGTCTCGGTCGACTGCCGGCGTCGGGCGGATTTCTCGATCGCCGCGCGATGCGTCAGAAGGCGGAAGCGATGCTTGCCGCTATCGGCGCCCAGATTGATGTGCGGCGCCGCGTTGGCGATCTGACGACGGGACAGCAGCAGATGCTGCAGATTGCATCCGCCGTCGGTACTGGCGCAAAGATCATCGTCTTCGACGAACCCACCAGCAGCCTTTCGCAACATGAAGCGGAGAAGCTGTACGACCTGATCGGCCAGCTTCGCGCGCGCGATGTCACCTCGATCTATGTCAGTCATCGGATGGAGGAGATCTTTCGCCTTTGCGATGCGGTGACGGTTCTTCGCGACGGCGCTCACGTTTCGACGATACCGACAGCCGGACTGACGCAGGCGGCGCTGGTACAAATGATGATTGGCCGTCCACTCGACGAGTACTTTCCTTCGCACATCCATGCGCAGATCGGTGACGAGCTGCTGCGAGTCGACGACTTGTCGAGCCCGGGGAAGTTCCAGGGCGTCAGCTTCACGCTGCGCGCCGGCGAGGTCCTTGGCTTCGCCGGTCTCGTAGGCGCCGGACGCTCTGAAGTGGCGCAGGCGCTGTTCGGTCTCGATGCCGCCGCCACGGGACGCGTGTTCGTACGCGGCAGAGCCATTCACATGACCGGTCCGCGCGATGCGATGCGCGAGGGCGTGGGCCTGGTGCCCGAGGATCGCAAGCGGCAGGGACTCGTGCTGTCGATGACCGCACTGGCGAATACGACGCTGCCAATTCTCGGCCGCATGTCACGGTGGTCGTTCATCAAGCGGCGGTCGGAGCGATCGCTTGTCGGTTCGTACTTTGAACGGTTGCGCGTCCGCGCGCCGAACGTCGATGTCGTCACCGCCGGCCTGTCGGGCGGCAATCAGCAGAAACTCGTGCTCGCCAAGTGGCTGGCCGCGAAGTGTCAGATTCTGATTCTGGACGAGCCCACCAGGGGTGTCGACGTTGGCGCGAAGGCCGAGATTCATGCGCTTATCGACGAACTCGCGTCGCGTGGCGCCGGCGTGCTGCTCATTTCCAGCGAGCTTCCCGAAGTACTGAATTTGTGTACGCGTATCCTGGTGTTGAGAGAAGGAAGGATTGCGGGTGAGGTCCCCCGCGGCGCCGCGACCCAGGACGGGTTGATGCGGCTGATGGCCGGCGTGGCTGCGTAGTTACTTCGCCTCGACGACGTCTCGCAGTACTTCGAATGCCGTGTTCGCCGCGGGCACACCACAGTAGATTGCCTGTTGGAGAACGATCTCTTTCAAGTCCTCCTCCGTGAACCCTCCCTCATTCAAGGCGGCCCGGGCGTGCATCCGGAACTCGTCGAAGCGTCCCAGCGCGATCAGCGTGCCGAGCACGAGGATGCGACGTGTGCGGATATCAAGCCGCGGCCGCGTCCAGATCTCGCCCCATGCGTACCGCGTGATGAGATCCTGAAACTCCGTCGTCAACGGCATCGTCTGTGCTGACGCGCGATCGACATGGGCGTTGCCGAGCACCTGACGTCGCATATCCATGCCGGCCTTGTGACGCTCTTTTTCATCCATGCTGGGACACTACGCCTCGTGCTGCGTGATGAACGTGCTCAGGAGATCGTTGAACGTTCGTGCCTGTTCGACGTTGAGGATGTGCGCGGCGTCGAGCAGCGACATCCGCGAATGTGCAATGCGCGCATGCACCGCTTCGGCGTCGGACGGTGGCGTCACGGGATCGTGATGGCCGACGATGATTAACGTGGACGCTGAAATGCGGCTGATCGCCGCTCTGAGATCGGCATCCCGGATTGCCGCACAACATGCCGCATAACCACTCGCCGGGGTTTCGGACAGCATGCGGTGATAAATTGCGACGACTTCGGGGTGCGAGTGTCTGAACGGCTGGGAGAACCAGCGGCCCATTGCCGCATCAGCCAGCGATCCCACGCCCGAGGTTTGCACCTGGGCGATCCGTTCCTCCCACATCGTCGTGGTTCCGATGCGCGCGGCGGTGCTCACCAGAGTGACCGAGCGCACTCGATCGGGGCGCTCCACTCCAAGCCACATGGCCGTCAATCCGCCAAGTGACAGGCCGCAGATGTGTGCCCGCTCGGCGTCAGCCGCGTCCAGGATCGCGACCGCGTCGAGGCCGAGCGTCTCGATCGCGTATGGACCTTCCGGCGCGTCCGAGGCGCCATGTCCTCGTGTGTCGTAGCGAATGATCTTGTAGGTTGGCGACAGCGCTTCGAGCTGCGGGTTCCACAGCTCGCACGTGGTGCCGAGTGAGTTGGAGAAGAGCACAGGCGGTCCGGCGGCGTTTCCGTCGATCTCGTACCGCAAGCGGCAGCCGGCTCGTTCAACGGATGGCATGTTTACGTCCGGCGGTGGCGAGCCAGCACATTCGCCACGAACGTCTGTGCCGAGCCGAGATACCCGTCGGGCGAGAGTAGTTGGTCCAGGTCTGAGCGGCTCAACACCTGAGCGACGGCCGGATCGGCGCTCAGCACGTCGGCAAACGATCGATGCTCGTCGGTCGCTCGCGCGGCTGCGCGTTCAATCATCGTGTGTGCCTCGTGTTTGCCGACGGTTTGCGCCAGCCGCATGGAAACCGATTCTGCCATCACCAGGCCGCGTGTGAAGTCCACGTTCGTGCGCATACGGGCGGGATCGACAACAAGGGCCTCGAGCGCATCAGCCAGCGCACGGGCCGCGTCGCCGGCTGTGATGACGAGATCAGGAATCGCCTGCCACTCGGCCTGCCATCCGCCAAGTCCACGTTCGTGCTCCTGCACCATTGCCGACAGAACCGTCGCGACGAGCCCCGGCACGCGCACGGCGGCGGCGACGATAGTCGATGCGCGGACAGGGTTTCGTTTTTGCGGCATCGTCGACGAGCCGCCGGCATGCGACGGTGGCTCATGCGCTTCGCCGACTTCAGTCTGCGCAAGTAAGCCGAGGTCGCGACCAATCTTTCCGGCGGTTCCTGTGGCCACGCCGATCGCACAGGCGAGCGCCGCGAGGCGATCGCGGTGTGCGTGCCACGGTATCGCCGGGACGGAGAGCTGCAACGACTTGCCGAGACTCGCGGCGACCGCAGGTCCGCGATCGCCGAGCGCGGCGAGCGTGCCGGATGCTCCGCCGAATTGAACCACCGATACATCTTGCAGTCGCACGTCGAGTCGTGCCGTCGCGCGATCGAGCGCGTCACACCAGCCGGCCGCTTTGAGACCAAACGTGATCGGCGTCGCGTGCTGCAGCCACGTCCGCCCCACCATGGTCGTTGTCGCATGTCGCTCGGCATGGTTCGCAGACGCGTCAGCGGCACGCGACAGGTCATGGACGATGAGTGGAATCGAGGCGCGCAGTTGAAGCACAAGCCCGGTGTCGATGATGTCCTGGCTGGTCGCGCCCCAATGGACATACCGTGCCATCTCGGGCTTGCTCAATGCGACTTGCAAGGTGAGCTGACGCACGAGCGGGATCGCGAGATTCCCGGCGCCTTCAGCGTCGGATTCAATCGCCGCGACGTCGTAGAGGTCAGCCTTTGCCGCGGCACGAATCGCGGCGGCGGCTTCACGCGGAATCACCCCATTCGCGGCTTCGGCTTCAGCAAGCGCCGCCTCGATGTCGAGCATCGCCTGGATGCGCGCGCGGGAAGTGAAGTGACTAGACATCGAAGAAGACGGTCTCGCCCTCACCCTGCAACTTGATGTCGAATCGATAACGATCCGGGGCCACGCGTTTGGCAATCAGCGTTGCACGACGCGCGGCGGGAACCAGCGCGAGAATCGGATCGTCGGTGTTCGACGGTTCGTCGTCGAAATACAGTCGCGTCACGAGCCGCGTCAGCAGTCCCCTCGCGAGGACCCCGACGACGAGGTGCGGCGCTTGAAGCGTTCCATCCGGTCCTGGGACACGTCCTGGCACGACGGTCTTGAAACCGAACCGCCCCTGATCGTCGGTCGGCACTCGCCCAAAGCCATCAAACGCGGGATCGAGCGCTTGATCCCGATCGTCGGAAGGATGCCGATATCTTCCCGCGGCATTTGCCTGCCAGATTTCGACGAGCGCGTCCGGCAGGACGTCTTCCGCGCCATCTCGCACGACCCCTTCGATCACGATATGACGGCCCTGCGCACCGGGTTGCGCCACCAGATCGCCGTCCCGGATGATGAGACCAAAGTCGAAGAACGGCCCGAGCGTCTGAAACGGGGTAAGGTCGCTCACCGCGTCTCCATTGGCGTGGCGTTCGAGCCACGCAGCACGATGTCGAACGTGAAACCGAGCGCCCACTCTGGCTGCGTCACCTTGAGATCGAACTTCGACACCAGGCGCTGGCGTGCGCGTTCATCGGGTATCGAGTTGAGCACCGGATCGATCGGCATCAATGGATCGCCGGGGAAGTACATTTGAGTGATGAGCCGGCTCAGAAAGCCCGTACCAAACAGTGAGAAATGAATGTGAGCCGGTCGCCACGCATTGGGATGATTGCGCCACGGATAGGCGCCCGGTCGGATCGTCACAAACCGATAGCGCCCTTCATCGTCGGTCACCACACGTCCCGCACCTGAGAAATTTGGATCCAGCGGTGCGGGATGATCGTCGACACGGTGGGCGTAGCGTCCGGCCGCGTTGGCCTGCCAGATTTCAACGAGCGTCTTCGGAATAGGCCGGCCGTCTTCGTCGAGCACGCGGCCCTGCACAATGATCCGTTCGCCAAGCGGTTCGCCTGCATGCTGACGTGTCAGATCACTGTCGATCGCCTCCATTCGCCCGTATGGGTACACCGGTCCGGTCAGTTCCGAGAGCGTATGAGGAATGATGACGAGGGGCTCCTTCGGATGCCGAAGGATCGTGCTCTTATACCCAGGCGAATCGTTTGGTGGGTGCGTGCCCGCCGCGGGCCGAGGATAGTTCACGCGTGCTCCTTTTCCTTGTGCGCGTTCTCAGTTTCCAGGCGCAGCTGCCGCAGAACGGCAAGCTCCTCCTCGGTCGGCGCGAGCGTTTCCGCGATACCGGCGGCGAACTGAATTTGCCAACCGGTGGCCGCGATGACTTGTTCGCGTGTAACTCCTGGATGGAGGCTGGTGACCGTCAGTTCGCGGGTCACGGCGTCCGGTTCCATCACGCAGAGATCGGTAATGACTTTGGCCGGCCCGATCGCGGTCATCCCAAGGCGCGCGCGATAATCGCCGCCGTCACCGTGTCCAGTCGAAGTCAGGAAATCCAGCCGCTCGACAAAGGCGCGTCGTGATTGCGGCATGACGATGAAGATCCGCTGGCAGCGGGCGGCCATCTCCGGTGCACCGCCGGCGCCCGGAAGCCGCACTTTGGGCGACTGATATTCGCCAACGACCGTGGTATTGAGGTTTGCAAATCGATCGATTTGCGCAGCGCCGAGAAACCCGACTGTGATACGGCCGCTCGGTAGCCAGTATCTGAAGAACTCCGGAACTGAGACAGTCGTCAGCGCGGTGGTGCACAGCTCTCCGTCCCCGATCGAGAGGGGCAGAACCGTCGGTCGCGCGCCGATCGTGCCCGATTCGTAGATCAACGTAACCCCGGGTGCATGCGTCAAGCGCGCGAGGTTGCACGCCGCCGACGGCAGCCCGATGCCGACGAAACACACGTCGTCGCTGGTGACGCAGCGCGCCGCAGCGACGGTCATGAGTTCGTCGGGTGAGCAGTTCACGTTACGCAACTCTCGACACGCGTTGCGCGAACGCCTCAGGTCCCGACCGCATCACGTGTTCGTCGATCCACCCGAGGAAGCTGGCGCGATCGCGGGCGATCGCATCCCAGGCGAGATAGAAGGCGTTGTTTCTCGAATAGTACCCGTATGCGTATGACGGAAATGCTCCGCCGGGCACGATCGCGATCGCTCCGATCGCCCACCGCGGCAGGATACACGCATTGGGTGCCGAGGCATCGAACGTCTCGACGACTTCCTCGACCGTGACAATCGAGCGCTTCGCGGAAAGAACCGCTTCCTTTTGAACGCCGACGATCCCTTCGAGCAGCACGTTGCCATCGCGATCGGCACGCTGCGCGTGAATGATCGCGACATCGGCGCGCACCGCATGCACGGCGGTGAGCGTCTCGCCGCTGAACGGACACACCACCTGCCGGTAATTCGGATTCACTCGCGCGAGATCTCCAGGCGAACCACGGAACATCGCGAACGGCAGCCGCGCCGCGCCTGCGTCGTACGCATTCGCAAGCGCCGCGTGACTGTACTCCTCTAGAACGAGCGGGCGTGGCCAGCCGTGCTCGATCGCATCACGCAGCCGGTGCAACGATCCCACGCCTGGATTTCCCCCCCACGAGAATACGAGCTTCGCGGCGCAGCCGGCGCCAATGAGCTGGTCGTAAATCAGATCGGGCGTCATCCGCACGAGCGTCAAATCCTGTCGCTGTTGCCGGATTACTTCGTGCGCGGCAGCGAAGGGAATGAGGTGCGTGAACCCTTCCATCGCGACCGTGTCGCCGTCACGAACGGCATCCGCGATCGCGTCGCGCAGGCTGGAAAAGACTGACATGGTCGAAGAAGCATATTACTTCTTCCGCCTGAAGGCGGAAGCGACAAGAGGGCGGTGGAAGCTATCCGCCTTCGCCAAGGCGACGGTGGGCAGTCAACTCTGGACCAACGAACAAGATACAATTTGGGGTTGTGAAGACGATGTCCCGCGACGTATCGGCGCCTCTCTCGACCAACCAGCATCTGCTTCGCTGGGTCAGAAAAATGGCTGACCTCGCCCGGCCCCAAGCGATTCATTGGGTCGATGGATCGCAGGAGGAATACGACCTGCTCTGCGACGAAATGGTGAGGAACGGGACCCTCGTTCGGCTGAATCAGGATCTATGGCCCGGCTGCTTCTATTCGAGATCGGATCCGAACGACGTGGCGCGGGTCGAGTCGCGAACCTTCGTCTGCTCGTTGTCAAAAGACGACGCAGGGCCAACGAACAACTGGGTAAATCCATTCGAGATGCGCGGCCGGTTGCGCGAGATGTTTGCCGGCGCGATGGCCGGGCGGACGATGTATGTGCTCGCCTTCAGCATGGGCACAGTCGACTCGCCAATGTCGCGCATTGCCGTACAGTTGACCGACTCGCCTTACGTCGTCGTCAGCATGCGGACGATGGCGCGGATCGGTCTGCCGGCTCTCAAAGTGATCGATCGGAATGTGCAGCGCGTTGTTCCCTGCATGCATAGCGTCGGAGCGCCGCTTGCGCCCGGACAAGCCGATGTGCCCTGGCCGTGCAATCCGGAAAAGTACATCGTGCATTTTCCAGAGACGCGCGAGATCTGGTCGTTTGGCTCCGGTTACGGTGGCAATGCTCTGCTTGGGAAGAAATGTTTTGGTCTTCGCATCGCGTCGAACATCGCACGCGACGAGGGCTGGCTGGCCGAGCACATGTTGATTCTCGGTGTCGAGGACCCTCAAGGCGAGAAGACGTACGTCTCCGCGGCGTTTCCAAGTGCGTGCGGCAAGACGAATCTCGCGATGCTGATTCCGCCCGACAGCATGAGCGATTGGAAAGTGTCGATGGTCGGTGACGACATCGCCTGGATCAAGCCGGACGCGTCGGGTCGGTTGCACGCGATCAATCCCGAGGCCGGCGTGTTTGGCGTCGCGCCGGGCACATCCAAGAGCACCAATCCAAACGCGATGGCGACGATCGCACGCAATACGATCTTTACCAACGTCGCGCTGACGCCCGAGGGTGGCGTCTGGTGGGAAGGCATGACGCCCGAACCGCCGGCCGAGTGTCTCGACTGGCGCGGCGATCGATGGACCCCGGAGATCGGCCGAGCGACGGGCAAACCGGCCGCACATCCCAATGCGCGATTCACAGCGCCCGCCCGGCAATGCCCAATCATCGACTCGGATTGGGAATCCCCCGAGGGCGTGCCGATCAGCGCGATCATTTTCGGCGGCCGCCGTGCCCACACGTTGCCCCTGGTGTACCAGTCGTTCAATTGGAGCTCAGGCGTCTACATCGGCGCGACGATGGGATCAGAGACCACGGCAGCGGCGACCGGCAACGTTGGCACGCTGCGCCGCGATCCGATGGCCATGCTGCCCTTCTGCGGTTACCACATGGGCGACTACTTCCGGCACTGGACCCGGATGCAGCGCTCAATCAGCGAGACGCCGAAGATCTTCCACGTGAACTGGTTTCGGAAAGACGCGCAAGGACGGTTTCTCTGGCCCGGCTATCGCGAGAACATGCGCGTCCTCAAGTGGATCGTCGATCGAGTTCGCGGACGCGTTCTCGCGAAGGAAACGCCGATCGGCTGGATGCCGCGGTATGAGGACTTCGATTGGCGTGGCCTGGACTTGTCGAGGGAACACTTCGAGGAACTCCAAGCCGTCGATCCGGCCTTATGGCGCCGCGAAGTGATTCAGCACGAGGAACTCTTCATCGAGCTGCACGACAATCTGCCGCCAGAAATGATTTACGAGCGGGAACTGCTGATCTGCCGGCTCTAGACGGCGACTGTAACGGCAATCGCGGGCTGTCGTATTTCCACCTGTATCTCTGCAATCGATTACAACGCCAGATGTCCATCACCATCCGGCGTCCGGCCAACTTATTGGCACACGGGGGAATGCCATGATTCGACAGGTCACGACGGCGACGCTGATGCTTGGCGCGTTGAGTCTCGTAGTGTCAGGGCAGGCACCCGCACCGGCGCCTCAAACACCGGCGCCCGCGGGCCAGACGGCTCCGCCCGCCGGCCGAGGTGGCGGGCGGGGAATGTTGGTGTCGCCGCAAGTCAATCCCGACAAAACGTTCACGCTTCGATTCCGCGCACCGAACGCCAAGGAAGTGACCGTCGTCGGCGAAATCGACGGCAAGCCGCACCCGATGACGAAGGGAGACGATGGTGTGTGGACGGTCACCATCGGCCCGCTGCCGCACGACGTGTACAACTACCAGTTCAACGTCGACGGGATCATTGCGATGGATCCGGCGAACCCCTCGGTGAAGCTGGGATTCGGCGCGTTTCCGCCGGCGAATCTCGTGGAGATCCCCGGCGACGGACTCGAGTTCGATGATGCGAGACCGGTCCCACACGGATCGATCCGCGTCGAAACCTACAACTCGAAGGCGATCGGTGCGCCGCGAACGCTGTGGATCTACACGCCGCCTGGTTACGATCGCGGCAATACGCGATATCCGGTGTTCTACCTGCTGCACGGCGCAGGCAACATCGATTCGAGCTGGATGCTGACCGGCCGGGCGAATTACATCATGGACAATTTGATCGCCGAGGGCAAAGCGAAGCCGATGATCCTCGTGAACCCTCTCGGGTATGCCCGACAGGGTGTCGGCCTCGGACCTGAACCCGCGTCCGCGCCGCCGCCAGCGGGTGGCGGCGGTGCAGGACAGGCTGGCGGCGGGCCGTTCGGAAAAGATCTGATCGAGGACGTCATTCCGTTTGTCGAAAAGACATTCCGCACGCTGCCGGGTGCCGACAATCGCGCGTTGGGTGGTCTATCGATGGGCGGCGGCCAGACGGTGGCTGTGGGCTTCTCGCATCCCGAGTTGTTTCACTCGCTCGTGATCATGAGCGCCGGCTCGAATAACGCTGACACGGCCTACCCGGACTTCTTCAAGGATCCGGCCGCGACGAACAAGCAGCTCAAACTTCTGTGGATGGGGATCGGCAAGGACGACAGCTTGACGGGAGCGAGTGCGAAAGCGCTCGACGCGACGCTGACGGCCAAGGGCATCAAGCACACGTTCGTCCTCGGCGAAGGGCGTCACGAGTGGGTCGTGTGGAGACATCATCTGAACGAAGTTGCGCCGCTCTTGTTCCGATAGGCGACCCTGCATTGCCAACGTGCTATAGGCTGATGTAGGGCAGGGTTTTTAGACCCTGCCACGACCATTCATGCCGTCGACTCACACGCAGGTCGGAATCGTTGGCGCGGGGCCTGCCGGCTTGATGCTCGGTCACCTTCTTCACCTGGCCGGTATCGACTCGGTGATCGTCGAGAATCGCAGTGAGGATCACGTTGTCGAGCGAGTGCGCGCCGGCGTGCTGGAGCAGGGCACCGTCGACCTGATGCACCAGGTCGGGGTGGGAGAGCGATTGCAGCGCGAAGGGATGCGGCATGAAGGGATCCATGTGCGCTTCTCCGGCAAGCGACACCGGATCGACATGGCCGGACTTACCGGTGGTCGCGCAATCACGATCTACGGACAGAACGAGGTTGTGAAAGATCTGATTGCCGCACGGCGTGCGACGGGGCGACCGTTGTATTTCGACTCGGCAGACGTCAGCGTCCACGATCTCGACACGACGTCGCCGCGCCTTCGGTTCGTGCACGACGGTGCAGAGCACGAGGTCACGTGCGCCTTCATCGCCGGCTGCGATGGGTTTCACGGTGTGTGCCGCCCGAGCATGCCGACGTCGCACGTCACGGCGTACGAACGCGAATACCCGTTTGCGTGGCTCGGGATTCTCGCGCACGCGGCTCCCGCGTCCGACGAATTGGTGTACAGCCTGAGCGAGCGGGGATTCGCCCTGTTCAGCATGCGGTCTTCCACGGTGACCCGGCTGTATCTGCAGTGTGCGCCGGACGAAGATCTCGACAACTGGAGTGACGATCGAATCTGGTCGGAGCTGCTCGCGCGATTGCGCACCGACGACGGATGGGAGCCGCATATTGGGTCGATCGTGCAAAAGGGCGTAACCCCGATGCGCAGTTTCGTGGTCGAGCCGATGCGCTACGGCCGGCTGTTCCTGGCCGGCGACGCGGCGCACATCGTGCCGCCGACCGGGGCCAAGGGACTGAATCTCGCGATGGCCGACGTGACCCGCCTGTCGAGGGCGATGGAGGCGTGTTTCAAGGGTGGAGGCGACGGAGAGCTCAATGACTATTCCGCACGCGGGCTGAAACGCACGTGGCGGGCCCAGCGTTTCTCCTGGTGGATGACGTCGATGCTGCACAGGCAGGACGGGGATAATCCGTTCGATTACCGCCGCCAACTCGCGGAGCTGGAGTATCTTGTCAGTTCCACCGCGGCGATGACCAGCCTGTCGGAGAACTACGTCGGCACGCCGTTCGATTGATGACAAAATAAGCAGCGAACACCATGAACTAGCCGCACTTAGCGTCGACGAATCGCGTAAAAGGTGGCTGGCACCTTTCAGGGAAAGGTGCCAGCCACCTTTTACGATTTTTTTCAGAGGAATGTCGCTATGTCGCTACGAAAAACCACCGCGGCCGTCGCGATTGCGCTCGGCAGCGTGCTGACAGCTCACGATGTTACTCAGCAACCGCCGGCGACGGCCAACCCGGCAGCGGGTGTCGATCCCAATGGCCAGGTGATCAAGTCCGAGAAGCAGACGTTCAAAATTGACGTCATTGCGCGAGAGATCGAGACGCCGTGGGCGCTGGCGTTCCTGCCCGACGGACGTTTACTGATCACCGAGCGGCCCGGACGCCTGCGGATCGTGGACAAGGGCAAGCTTCTGCCCGAGGCGGTCAAGGGCACACCAAAAGTGTGGGAGAAACAAGACGGCGGACTGTTCGACGTCGAGGTGCACCCGCAATACACAAAGAACGGTTGGATCTACCTTTCGTACTCGGAGATTGTTCCTGGATACGTCGCGCCACCTCCGCCGCCACCGGGCGCCGAGCCGCCGCCGCCCGCGGACGGGCAACAGGGCCGGGGTCGCGGTCGCGGCGGTCCTCCGGATCCTCCGACCATGACGGTCATCATCCGCGGCAAGATCAACAAGAACAACGAATGGACCGACCAACAGGTGCTCTTCCGCGCCAAGCCGGACGTCTACAACTCCAGCAACGCGCACTACGGTTCGCGGTTCATCTTCGACAAGCAGAACCACCTGTTCTACGCGCTCGGCGAGAAGGACAATCCGGCCGCCGCGCAAGACCTTTCAACGCCGATCGGAAAGATCCACCGGGTCAACGACGACGGGTCGGTGCCGAACGACAATCCGTTGGTCGGCAAGGAAGGCGCTGTCCCCACGATCTGGAGCTACGGTCATCGCAACCCGCAGGGACTTGCGTGGGATCCTGTCACCGGCAAACTGTGGGAGTCGGAGCACGGACCGCGCGGTGGTGACGAGGTCAATGTCATCGAGCCGGGACACAACTACGGGTGGGGCGCTATCACGATGGGCACCGATCCCCGCGTTCCCGACCAAGCACGCGAAGGCATGGAGCAGCCAATCGCGTACTACACCCCGACCATCGCACCGAGTGGAATGGTCTTCTACACCGGAGACAAGTATCCGGGTTGGAAAAACAACCTGTTTGTCAGCGCGCTCGCCGGTCAGCAACTTCGACGGCTCGAGATCAGCGGGACCCAGATCACACATCAGGAACAGGTCTTCAGTCAGTTGGGACGCGTTCACGATGTCGTCATTGGCCCCGACGGTTATCTGTACGTCACGCTCCAGGTTCCCGGACAGATCATGTCGCAATCGACACCAGGCATGATTGCGCGACTGATTCCGGTCGCGCAGTAATCGATTCGGACGTCGCGGAGCGGACGGGAGAATGCGGTGGCGCGGGGTGCGGTGACAACTGATCGGGGATACCGTGCGGAGCAGTCGGGCGATATCGTCCGGCTCGAAGAGACGTCGTCGAACACGACGGTTTCAATTTGTACGACATTTGGCAACAACGCCTTCGACATGCGTGCGAATGGCGTTGACGTGTTGTGGCGGCCGTACGATTCACTCGACGACTTCAAGGTGCAGGGCCAGGGGCGCGGTGGAATTCCGTTTCTTGCGCCCTGGGCGAATCGGCTCGACGAGCCGGCCTTTCACGCCAACGGGCGGCGGTTTCCTTTCGACATGGACATCGGCAACGTCCGCGGACCGGTGCCCATTCACGGGTTACTGACGCGCACCGATCGCTGGCAAATCGTCGACATGACCGCTGATGGTGAGGAGTCGTCGGTCACGAGCCGGCTGGAGTTTTTCCGCGCACCGCTGTGGATGAAACAGTTTCCGTTCGCGCACGCGATCGACATGACGCACCGGCTGTCCGATGGCGCGCTCGAGGTCAGGACGCGTATCGAGAATCTAAGTGCCGATCCGATGCCGATCGCAGTTGGTTTTCATCCCTATTTCACACTGTCGGATTGCCCTCGCGACCAATGGACGGTGGCGATTGGAGCGCGCACGCGATGGCTCTTGTCGGACGCGAAGCTTCCGACCGGCGAGACGCAACCGGTCGAGCGCGCGTTCGCGCATCCCCGCGCCGTCCCCTTGAAGGACCACGACCTCGATCACGTCTTTTCGGATCTCGTGCGCGACGACAACGGCAACGCGACGATGTCAGTGTGGGGCTCGCGGCAGCGTGTTGACGTAGAGATCGGTCCGAACTTTCGCGCCGCCGTCGTGTATGCGCCGAAGCGCCCGCCACAGACGTCGAGCGACGCTTCCAGAGGGGATTTTGTGTGTCTCGAGCCGATGGCGGGGATCACGAACTCGATGAATCTCGCGCATAGAGGCGTTTACAAGGATCTGCAGTACATTCCTCCCGGCGGAACCTGGGAGGAAGCTTTTCGGATCAAGGCCTCCGGCTTCTAAAAGGAAAAGGGACAAGGCACAAGGGAAAAGGGAAGGTTCACCGAGTGGCTCAGAAAAGTGTGATCGATCGATTTCGGCTCGACGGCAAGGTAGCGCTCGTGACCGGTGGGGCGCGCGGGTTGGGGAAGACGATGGCGACGGCGTTGGCGGAGGCGGGCGCGAGCGTCGCGCTGACCGGCCGTTCGAAGGACACGTGTCAGGAGGCTGCGAACGCGATCGCGAGTGCAACCGGACGCAGGACTGGCGCGTTTGCCGCCGATGTCACCAAGCTCGCCGACGTCGAACGGATGGCCGACGAGGTCGAGCGCGAGTTCGGACGTATTGATATTCTCGTCAACAACGCCGGCATCAACATCCGTGGACCGATTCAGCAGTTGACCGAGCAAGACTGGGACGCCGTTGTCGATACGAACCTGAAGGGACCGTTTCTCTGCGCCCGCGCGATCGGCCCGCGGATGGTGAGCCGCGGGTGGGGGCGCGTGATCAATCTCGGGTCCGTGCTCGGCGTGATCGCGCTTCCGGGCCGCGCGCCGTATGCGTCCTCAAAGGCGGGGATCATCAACCTGACGCGCGTGCTTGCTCTCGAGTGGGCCGGGACTGGTGTGACGGCGAACACGATTTGTCCGGGCGCGTTTGCGACCGAGATGAACCGGTCGCTTCTCGAAGATCCCGTGAAGTACAAGGAGTTCGTGGCCCAGATTCCTATGGGTCGTTGGGGTGAGCTCGAGGAACTGACCGGCGCGGTCGTGTTTCTCGCCTCAGAGGCGTCGTCGTATATCACGGGCGCTCCACTATTCATTGATGGCGGATGGATCGCGCGTTAATGCTTTTGGCCGTCAGGAGGAGAATGCGATGTTACTGAGCAAGACATCCATGGCGTTGGTCGTGTGTGGTGCGTTTGCGGGCGGAGTTGCCATGCACGCGTTGATGACACCTGCCGCAATTGTCCACGCCGCAGGGAACCGTGTGTTCGAGATTCGCACCTACACGACGCCTCCTGGAAAACTCGAAGCGCTCAAAACGCGATTCCGCGATCACACGATCAAGGTCTTCAATAAGTACGACATGAAGAGCGTCGGTTACTGGGTGCCGCAGGATGCACCGCTGAAGGAGAACACGCTCATCTACGTGCTGTCCCACGAGAGCCGCGAGGCAGCGGCCAAGAGCTGGGCGGCATTCCGCGTCGATCCGGATTGGGTCAAAGCAAAGGCGGAGTCGGAGAAAGACGGTCCGATCACCAGCAAGGTTGAATCGGTCTTTGCCGATCCGACGGACTTCTCCCCGTTGAAATAGCTCGAGGCGGGGGCTAAAAAGACCCCGCCCGACATGGTCGTCAATCGTATTCGCAGCTGTAGGGGGCGGTCTTCAGACCGCGCCAATGGAGAATCGAGATGAAGCGACTGGCACTCACCGCGGCGGCGATCGTCGCATTTACCGGCGCGCTCCTGGCTCAGCGAGGTCCGGCAAAGCCGCTCGACATTTACGTCGTCGACACCGAAGGCGGGAAGGCGGCGCTGTGGGTCACACCGAGCGGCCAGTCGCTGCTGATCGACAGCGGCAATCCTGGTAGTCGCGATCTCGATCGCATCATGGCGGCAGTTAACGATGCCGGGCTGAAGCAGATCGACTTCCTCATGTCGACCCACTACCACGTCGATCATATTGGCGGCCTGCAGGAGCTGTCGAAACGAATTCCGATCGCCCATTACATCGATCACGGTCCGAACGTTGAGGAACGTGAGCAGGTCCAGGGCTTCCAGGCAGCCTATGCCGAGTTGTACGGAAAGGCGAAGCACACGGTCGTCAAGCCGGGCGACAAGATACCGATCACCGGGCTCGACTGGCGCATCGTCACATCTGCCGGAAACGTGTTGAAAACGGCGCTGACCCCTGGTGCCGCAAAGCCGAACCCCGCGTGCACCGGCGTGGCGCCGAAAGACGCCTCACCGACCGATGACAACGCGCAATCAGTGGGCAGCGTGATCACGTTCGGTCAATTCCGCGCCATCGATCTCGGCGATCTGCTGTGGAACAAGGAAAACGAACTGGTGTGCCCCAATAATCCCGTTGGCACCGTCGACGTGTATTTCGTCACGCATCACGGACTCGACGCCTCGGGCTCACCTGCTTTGGTCCACGCGGTCCAGCCCCGCGTTGCCGTCATGCAGAACGGAACGCGCAAGGGTGGCGGAGTCGAGGCGATCAAGACGCTGCGTTCGTCGTCAGGGTTTGAGGATCTCTGGCAGTTGCACTGGTCCTACAATGCCGGACTCGAACTGAACAGCGCCGGGGTGTTCATTGCGAACATCGACGATGCCGCCACGATCGCGAACGTGCTGACCGCACCGCCGCGCGGCGGCGGGCCTGGTGGAGGCGGACGCGGCGGCCAGGGCGGCGCGCCTGCGAATCCACCACCGGCGGGCGGCGTGGGCAATGCGCCAATCGCGACCGGTCCGGTCGGCAACGCCGCTCCCCCAGCGAATCCAGCGACTTCGCCGGCCGCCCCGCAGGCTCCGACCAATGCGCCACCGCCAGCGGGTGCAGGTGCCGCGCCGGCTGGTGCGCCAGGTGGCGGTGGCGGTCGTGGTGGCGGCGGGGCAGCCGCGCACACACCGGCCTACTGGATCAAGTTGTCGGTGCAGCCCGATGGCACGTTCACTGTGACCAATAGCCGCAATGGATTCAGTAAGACGTACGCGAAGAAAAAGTGATCTAGCAGGAGCTCACATGAAAACCAGGATTTCTCTTCTTGCCTCGCTCGTCATAGCCGGGGCGACGCTCGCCGCGCAGCAAACGCCAGCACCGGCGGCAGGGCAGCCGCAACCGGGAGGTCGCGGCGGACGCGGTGGCGGCATCCAGCAGAGCCCGTTCTCCACACCGCCAATTCGCATTTATCTCTATGCCGGGTTGAAGACACACGCCGAAGGGCAGCACGACTATCCGCAGTTTCTTGCTGATTGGAGCAAACTGCTGATGAACCGCAACGCCATCGTCGATGGCAGCCTTCACTTCCCGTCGGAGAAGGAGTTGCTGAACTCTGATGTCGTCGTCATCTACAAGGGAGATGCCGGCTACATGAGTATGGAGGATCGCGCGAACCTTGATGCCTACATGCGACGGGGCGGCGGTATCGTGACCATTCACGATTCGTTGTGCGGACCCAATCCCGGCGAGTTCGCGGACATTGTTGGCGGCGCCAAGAAGCACGGCGAAACGAACTTCACGCTCGAGGCGAACGTCCCCTACACCATCGTCGACAAAGAGCATCCGATCACGCAGGGCATGTCGGACTTCGCGATCAAGGATGAGGCCTTCTACCTGATGACATGGTCGAAGTCGCCTGAAGTGCACGTGCTGGCGACGGCGGTGATGGACTCAACTCCGACCGCAAAGCAGTCCGGACACGCCGGCGAAGTAGTGCCGCAGATGTGGACCTACGAAAAGCAGCTCACGCCTGCGCCGACAGGACAGCCCTATCGCGCCTTTGTATGGATGCAGGGTCACTTCTATTCGAACCTCACCAATCCGCAGATACAGCCGATGTTGCTTCGTGGCATTGCGTGGGCGGCACATCGCACGGCCGATACGCTGATGACCGAACGTCCCGCGCGCGGCGGGCGTGGCACCACCGACACGCCAGCTGCAGGTACGGGAAGAGGGCGCGGGGGAAACTAGCACATTGAAGAAATATCGATCATCGGCCTGGTTCTCCAAGCTTGATAAGGACGGGTTCATTCATCGCAGCTGGGTCGGGCGCGGACTGCCGGAAGGCGTGTTCGAAGGCCGACCCATCATCGGTATCTGCAACACATGGTCTGAACTGACGCCGTGCAACCTCCACTTCCGCGAACTGGCCGAGCACGTGAAGCGCGGCGTGTGGGAAGCCGGGGGACTGCCGTTTGAGTTTCCCGTGATGTCGCTCGGCGAGACGAGCGTTCGGCCGACGGCCATGCTCTTCCGAAATCTCGCCGCGATGGACGTCGAAGAATCCATTCGTGCCAATCCGATCGACGGTGTTGTCCTACTCTGCGGATGCGACAAGACGACGCCGTCGTTGATCATGGGGGCGGCAAGCTGCGATCTCCCGGCGCTCGTCGTTTCCGGCGGCCCGATGCTCAACGGCAAGTTCCGCGGGGCCGACATTGGTTCCGGCACCGACGTCTGGCGTTTCAGCGAAGAAGTGCGCGCCGGCATGATGAGCCTGAAGGAGTTCATGCAGGCCGAGTCATGCATGTCGCGCTCGTCGGGCACCTGCAACGTGATGGGCACGGCGTCGACGATGGCGTCGATGGCGGAGTCGCTTGGGCTGACGCTGCCAGACAACGCCGCGATTCCTGCGGTCGATTCGCGACGCTACGCGCAGGCGCATCTCGCTGGCCGGCGCATCGTCGAACTGGTTAAAGACGATGTGCCGATTTCCAGGATCCTCACAAGGGCCGCCTTCGAGAATGCCATCCGCGTGAACGGCGCGATCGGCGGATCGACCAACGCCGTGCTGCACTTGCTCGCCATTGCCGGTCGCGCTGGCGTGCCAGTGACACTTCAGGACTGGGATGATCTGGGTCGCGCCATTCCGACGATTGTGGATTTGATGCCGTCAGGCCGTTTCCTGATGGAGGACTTCTATTACGCCGGCGGTCTCCCGGCCGTCATCCGAACGCTTGGCGAACATGGCATGCTCAATCGCGACGCATTGACTGTCAACGGCCAGACCATCTGGGAAAACTGTCGCGAGGCGCCGAACTACAACCAGGAAGTGATTCGGCCGATCGACCGCGCACTGGCCGCTCACGGCGGAATCGCGGTATTGCGCGGCAATCTCGCGCCTCAGGGCGCCGTCCTGAAGCCGTCAGCGGCGTCGCCGCACCTGATGAAGCATCGTGGGCGGGCAGTGGTGTTCGAAAACATCGAGCACTACAAGACACGTATCGGCGATCCGTCACTCGATGTCGACAAGGATTGTGTACTGGTCCTCAAAGGCTGCGGGCCGAAGGGATATCCGGGGATGGCAGAAGTCGGCAACATGGGCCTTCCGCCGAAGGTGCTGCAGACCGGCGTCACTGACATGGTCCGCATTTCAGATGCGCGCATGAGCGGGACTGCGTATGGCACGACCGTGCTGCACGTGGCTCCCGAGGCGGCCGCAGGCGGACCGCTTGCGCTCGTCCGCGACGGCGACGTCATCGAGTTGGACGTCGAGGCTCGCCGACTACATCTCGATATCAGCGATGCGGAGCTTGCGAAACGCCGCGCCGAATGGAAGAAGCCGGAACCGAACTTACCGCCCGGCGGGTACGCGCGGCTGTACATCGAACATGTGCAGCAGGCGGATCAGGGGGCGGACCTGGATTTCCTCGTCGGCTGCCGCGGCCACGACGTCGCGAGAGAATCGCATTAGAATTGCTGACACATGAAACTGCTTCGTTACGGTTCCCCCGGGCAGGAAAAACCTGGGCTTGTCGATTCAACCGGCGCTATTCGTGACCTCTCCGGTGTGGTGCCCGATATTGCCGGCGATGCGCTGTTGCCGGCGTCGATCGCGCGATTGAGCGCCATCGATCCCGCTTCGCTGCCGCGCGTCAATGGCACACCGCGCATCGGACCGTGCGTTGGCCGGGTCGGCAAATTCGTCTGCATCGGCTTGAACTACTCCGATCACGCGGCCGAATCCGGCATGGCCGTTCCGAAGGAACCGATCGTCTTCATGAAGGCAACTTCCTGCATCATCGGGCCGAACGACAACATCGAGCTGCCACGCGGCTCGCAGAAGACCGACTGGGAAGTCGAGTTGGCCGTGGTCATTGGCAAGCCGGGAAAATACGTCACTGAACAGGACGCGCTGTCGCACGTTGCCGGCTACTGCGTTGCGCACGATGTGTCGGAGCGCGCGTATCAGCTCGAGGGCACGGGGCAGTGGATGAAAGGAAAGAGTGCGGACACATTTGGCCCAATTGGTCCATGGCTGGTCACCGCCGATGAAGTACCCGACGCCGGTAATCTCAAACTCTGGCTCGAGGTCGACGGCCAGCGGTATCAGGACGGATCGACCAAGACGCTCATTTTCGGCGTGCCATTTCTCATCAGCTATCTGAGCAGGTTCATGAGCCTGCAGCCTGGTGACATCATTTCCACCGGCACACCACCGGGGGTGGGTCACGGCAAGAAGCCTCCCGTCTATCTCCGCGAAGGGAATGTCGTGCGGCTTGGCGTTGAAGGTCTCGGCGAGCAGCGGCAAAAGGTCGTCACATAAAATAGTCGGATGCCCCTGTCCAAGGACGTGGCCGCCGGATTGGCCGACATCGTAGGGGCCGGATCCGTCCTGACGAAGCCGGAAGACATCATCCCGTACAGCTTCGACGGTACTGCCGCGCTGCGGCAGATGCCTTCGGCGGTAGTGTTTCCGCACACGACCGAGGACGTGTCGCGGTGTGTGAAGTTTGCCGTCGCGCAGGCGGTTCCGATCGTCACGCGAGGGTCGGGAACAGGGCTGAGCGGGGGCAGCGTGCCGTCGAGCGGCAGCGTGGTGCTCTGCCTCGTGCAGATGAACAAGATCCTCGACATCGATCCGAAGAACTTGATCCTCCGGACGCAACCAGGCGTTACGACATTGACGATCGACGAGGCGGCGTCGCGGCACGGGTTGTTCTATCCGCCAGATCCTGGTTCGATGCGCATCAGTTCGATCGGCGGCAACGTCGCGGAGAACTCTGGTGGCCTGCGCGGACTGAAATACGGTGTGACTCGCGATTACGTGATGGCGCTCGAGGTCGTGCTGCCAGACGGGCGCATCGCCCGATTCGGCAGCGCGTGCGTCAAGGATGTCGCCGGCTATTCGATGAAGGATCTCTTCATCGGATCGGAAGGAAGCCTTGGCATCATCACGGAAATCCTGCTGAAGCTCGTTCCCCGGCCGCTTGCGCGGCAGACGATGCTGGCGCTGTACGAACGAATTGAGGACGCCGCTGAAACCGTCTCGGCGATTATTGCGGCGCGGATCATCCCGTGCACGCTCGAATTTCTCGACCAGATGACGGCGACATGCGTCGAGGACTTCGCGCACGTTGGACTGCCGACTGACTGCGCCGCGGTGTTGTTGATGGAAACCGATGGACATCCTGCGGCCGTAGCCGATGAGGGTGCGCAGATGGTATCGATCGCGCGCGCGAGAGGTGCACGCGAGGTGCGGCTGGCGAAGAACGAGGCGGAAGCGCTGGCGCTGGCGGCTGCACGACGCAATGCATTCTCCGCGCTCGCGCGGCGCCGGCCAACGACCATACTCGAAGATTTCACCGTGCCTCGGAGTGAACTCGCAAAGATGGTGACGTTCATTGCCGAAACCGCGCGCGCAGAGAATCTGCAGGTCGGCACGTTCGGTCACATGGGAGATGGCAACCTGCACCCGACGTTTCTCACCGACGAGCGCGACCAGGATGAAATGGCGCGCGTCCATCATGCGCTCGATCTGATTGCGAACAAAACGCTGGAACTGGGTGGAACGATCACCGGCGAGCACGGCGTTGGCCTCGCCAAAAAAGCGTGGCTTCGCCAGCAAATGGGCGACAGCAGCTTCGAGGTCATGAAGCAGATCAAGCGCGCGCTCGATCCCTCAGGTGTTCTCAACCCGGGCAAGATCTTCGACTGAAAGCATGGCAGGGGGAACGCTTCGAACCATCGACTACGCGGTATTGCAGCAATGCATGCACTGCGGCATGTGTCTGCCAACCTGTCCGACCTACGATCAGACCAGGCACGAGCGAAACAGCCCGCGCGGCCGGATCGCGTTGATGCGTGCCGTTGCGGATGGCGTGCTGGATGTCTCACACGAGTTCGCCGAGGAGATGAGCTATTGCCTCGGATGTCTTGCGTGTCAGACCGCCTGTCCGGCAGGCGTCAATTACGCGGAACTCTTCGAGACTGCCCGGAGCGATATCGAGCGGCAGGGTGCACATCGTGGTGTCGCGCGCAAATTCTGGCGGGCACTGACGTTGGGATTCCTGTTTATGCATCCGGGAGCTCTGCGTCTGGCGGGACGTGTGCTTGGTGTCTATCAGCGAAGCGGCCTCGAGGGACTGTCACGGCGCATGGGGATCCTGCGTCTGCTTCCCGCGTCGCTGAGACGACTGGAACCTCAGGCCCCACGCATGGCGCCGAAGTTTTCCAACGCATTGATCCCGCCGCACCAGGCGCCATCGGGAGCCGCGCGCTCCCGCGTGGCGCTGTTGACCGGGTGCGTGCAGGACCTCGTCTTCCCGGACGTCAATCGCGATACTGCTGATGTGCTGCTTGCCAACGGGTGCTCGGTGGATACGCCGCCGGTGCAGCCGTGTTGCGGGTCACTGCACGCGCACAACGGCGATCTTGACCATGCGCGGGTTCTCGCGCGCCGCATGATCGATCTGTTTCCACCTGAACGCTACGACGCCATCATCACCAACGCGGGCGGCTGTGGGTCGCACCTGAGACGGTACGCGCCGTTGTTGCGCGACGATGCTGCATATCGCGAGCGTGCGGTCGTCTGGGATCGGAAGATCCGCGACATTCAGGAGTGGCTGATCGAGATCGGTTGTCGTCCACCGCAGGCGTCGCCGTTCTCGGCGACGACGACGGTGACCTACCACGAGTCGTGTCATCTTGTGCATGGGCAGAAGGTCTCGCGCGAGCCCCGTGCCGTCCTGCGGCTTTTACCGGCCGTCTCGCTGGTCGAGTTGCCGGAGTCGACGTGGTGCTGCGGCAGCGCTGGTGTCTACGCGATCACGCAACCGGAACAGGCTGAGCGGTTGCTGGGTCGCAAGACCGCCAATATTGTCGGAACGGGCGCCGAGTGGGTCGCGACGGCCAATCCCGGTTGTCACCTGCAGATCGCGCGAGGACTGGACGCCGCCGGCGCGCGCATCCAGGTGACGCATCCTGTATCGCTGCTGGCGCGCGCATATCGGCGGGAGGGTCAGACCGGGTCTGACCCCGGTCTGACCCCGGTCTGACCCCGGTCTGACCCCCGTCTGACCGCTACCGCCCGGTGAGTTGCCGCTCGGCTTCCAGCCAGTCCTGGAGCGGCGAGCCGTTCACGCCGCCTCGTGCCTGATACAGCTGATAGGCGCGCTTTGAAATCTCGGCTTCGCTGACGACAGACGTCGTCGCCGGCAGGACGAACGGTGTCGTCGCCGGGTTGTCGCTGACGCGTCGCGCCGGTTTGGCGCGAACGGTTGGTGTCGTCTCGGTCTTCTTTGGTACGCGTGGCATTCTTCTCCTCTTACTTCGTGACTCCTGGTTCTGCCGATTTCACCGACACGAATGTTCTCGGCGAAATCGATTCCGACGTTTTTGTCGGTCCGCTCACATGACGCGTGATGCAGGTTTCGCTCGACAAGGCTCCATTTGCTGCGGAAAAGGTTCCACTGGTGCCTCTCGCTGCGTGACGTGCGTGAGTGGCTATTATTTTACGTGCAATCGTCGCGCCTGACGATTGAGATTTTCATGTTCGCGATCTGTGTTATAGACACCGCACTCAGATTGTGCGAGGGGTGCTCGTGAAACGGATCACACAGCTCACCGTGTTTCTATCTGTCGCCTTGACGGCAGCTGCGATGGTATCGGGTCAGTCGAAAGCGACTGCTTCCAGATATCGTGGATGGAGCGGGTACGGCGGCGGGCCGGAGCAAATGCGCTACTCGAGCCTGACGCAAATCAACCGCACAAATGTCGCCCAGCTCGAACGCGCCTGGACGTACGACAGCGGCGAGTCAGGCGGCCTCCAGACCCAGCCAATCGTCGCTGACGGCGTGCTCTACGCGTACACACCGACGCAAAAGACCTTCGCGCTTCGCGCCGATACCGGCCAACACCTCTGGACCTTTGATCCACACACTGAAGGGCGAGGACCCAATCGCGGCGTCATGTATTGGTCAAGCGGGGCGGAACGCCGCGTCTTTGCCGCCGTCGATCAGTACCTCTATGCCCTCGACGCCTCGACCGGTCAACCGATCGCGACGTTCGGCGATCAAGGACGCATCGATCTGCGCGCTGATCTCGGGCGCGATCCGCGCGAGGGGTCGGTCCGTCTCACCTCTCCCGGTGTTGTCTACAGAGACCTGTTGATCATTGGCGGCCGCGTCAACGAAGGGCTGCCAGCATCGCCCGGGGACATTCGCGCGTACGACGTGCGGAGCGGTAAGCTGCGATGGTCGTTCCACACGATTCCACATCCCGGGGAGTTCGGCTACGAAACCTGGTCCAAGGAGTCGTGGACCGTCAACGGCGGCGCGAATAGCTGGCCCGGCATGGCACTGGACCAAACGCGCGGCATTGTGTATGCCCCGACGGGATCGGCGGCTGCGGACTTCTACGGCGCCAATCGCGTCGGAGACAACCTGTTCGCGAACTCGTTGATTGCGCTCGATGCCAACACGGGAAAGCGGTTGTGGCATTTCCAGTTCGTCCGTCACGACATCTGGGATCGCGACCTCCCATCGCCGCCGACGCTGGCGACGCTGACGAGAAACGGTCGATCAATCGACGCCATCGTCCAGACGACAAAGCACGGATATGTGTTCGTCTTCGATCGTACGAACGGCAAGCCGCTCTTTCCGATCGAATACAAGAAGTACCCGACCAGCAACGTCTCCGGTGAAGTAACCGCCGACACACAGCCGCTCCCGGTCGCACCGCAGCCGTTCGCGCGGCAGTTGCTGACCAAGGACATGCTGACGACGCGCACGCCGGAGGCGCACCAGTGGGCGGTCGAACAGTTCGCCGCGTTCCGAAGCGAAGGTGCCTTCGTTCCCTTTGCCGTTGGGAAGGACACGATCATTTTTCCCGGGTACGACGGTGGCGCGGAGTGGGGGGGGCAGGCGTTCGATCCGGAGACGGCGCTTTTCTATGTCAACGCGAATGATCTCGCCTGGACCGGCGCGCTCGCGCCGAACGACGCAGGGCAGAGTAGTCGAGCCTTGTATCTTCAGAACTGTGCGGCCTGTCACCGCGACGATCGTGTGGGCGCACCACCGCAGATTCCCTCACTCATCGACATCGCTCAGCGCAAGTCGCGCCAGGAACTCACGACGGTTATTCGGCAGGGCGGAAGCAGGATGCCCGGCTTTGCGTACATGCAGCGGGCAAGCATCGATGCGCTGATCGACTACCTCACCAGCGGCGAAGATCGTCCTGCTCCAGCGTCGCCGCCTGCGGCGATGCTCGAGACGTATCGGTTTACCGGCTACAAGAAGTTTCTCGATCCCGAGGGCTACCCCGCCGTCGCGCCGCCATGGGGCACGCTGAACGCGATCAATCTCAACACCGGCCACTACGCGTGGACGATTCCGTTCGGAGAGTACCCCGAGCTCGCAGCTAAAGGAATGAAGGATACCGGCACGGAGAACTATGGCGGCCCGGCGGTGACTGCAGGCGGCCTCGTTTTCATCGGCGCCACTAACTTTGATCACAAGTTCCGCGCCTTCGACAAGACAACGGGAAAACTGCTGTGGGAAACAACGCTGCCGTTTTCAGGAAACGGAACTCCCGCGATCTATGAGGTCAACGGCCGACAGTTCGTCGTGATCGCGGCCGGCGGCGGCAAGGATCGGCCGGGGAAACCCTCCGGCGGCGTCTACTGTGCCTTTGCGCTGCCGCGAGATCTGAAGTAGCTTCCAGCTTCCGGCTTCCAGCTTCCAGCTTCCAGCTTCTTGCACCTCAGGGGCTGGAAGCTGGGAGCTGGGAGCTGGAAGCTGGAAGCTGATACATGCCCCCCCAATTCAGAGTCGCGCTGCTCGGGCAAGGCTTCATGGGCAAGGCCCACTCGAACGCCTACGTCCAGGCCCCTCATTTTTACGATCTCCCGTACCGCGTCGTCCGAAAAGTCATTTGCGGGAGAGACACGGCGTCGCTGTCAGCCATGGCGGATCGCTGGGGCTGGGAGGAGACCGCCACTGACTGGCGAGCGGTGATCGATCGCAAGGACATCGACGCGGTCGACATCTGCCTGCCCAACCACCTGCACGGCCCGGTGGTGATCGCTGCGGCACAGGCCGGCAAGACGATCCTCTGTGAAAAGCCGCTCGCGCTGTCGCTCGACGAGGCGCAGACGATGGCTGAAGCCGCCCGCGGCGTGGCGACGCTCGTCTGGTTCAACTACCGCCGCGTCCCGGCGATCGCGTTCGCGCGCCAGCTGATTGAGGACGGCCGGCTGGGGCGAGTGTTTCACTACAATGCCTCGTACAAGCAGCAGTGGGGCGCCGACCCGACGCGGCCGCCAAGCTGGAAGATGGATCCGTCGCTGGCTGGATCCGGCGTCGGCGACGATCTGCTCACGCACCTGCTCGACGCGGCCCTCTACCTCAATGGGCCGATCACCCGTGTCGTGGCGACGACCCGAACCTTCGCGGCGAATCGTCCAGTGGACGACGCGGTCGTCGCGATGGTGGAGTTCGGCAACGGGAGTGTCGGCACGTTCGAGGCCACCCGCTTCGGGATTGGGTGCAAGAACGCTAATGCATTCGAGGTGCACGCGGAGAAAGGGATGCTGCGCTTCAATCTCGAGCGGTTGAACCATCTCGAGTTCCTCGACGCGACGGAGCCGGCCACTGAGCAAGGGCTGCGCGATCTACTCGTGACCGACATGAAGCATCCTGTTTTTCCGAACTTCTGGCGGCCTGGTCATATCATCGGCTACGAGCACACGTTCATCGCCGCGCTCGCCGAGTTCCTGCAGTGTCTCTCAAAGAATGAGGAATTCCATCCGAACTTCAGCGACGGCCTTGCCGTGCAGCAGGTGCTTGACGCTGTGCAGCGCTCGGCAAAAACTGGGCAGTGGAGCACGGTATGAATGAGCCCGAATTGGTTGTCGTCCGTACATTTGGCAATCGTATTGATGCCGAATTGGCGCGCAGCGCCCTCGAGGCAGCCGGGATCGAGTCGACGATTGTTGACGACGATGGCGGCGGGACGCAGCCGGAGTTGTGGCTGCGTGGAGTGACCGTGGTGGTCCGCGCCGAGGATGCCGCGAGAGCGGAAGAGATCCTTGGCCAGGCAGACTCGGAGTGAGCAACTTCACTGGCCCGCGGCAGTCACGTCATAGAGATCAACAGGAGAAGGGAGACGGGAGGAACAAAATAAA
>Ga0207701_10000042_pt1 | contig 100576 bp, 92 predicted proteins | sample KBSSwiSSwithPhiX_FD_184294 | JGI IMG/M metagenome (GOLD analysis project Ga0207701, IMG submission 184294) | Switchgrass rhizosphere bulk soil microbial communities from Kellogg Biological Station, Michigan, USA, with PhiX - S5 (SPAdes) (version 2) | ecosystem: Environmental > Terrestrial >...
CCGAAGCCGGCGCCACCGCCGCCGCCCGCGCCGCCGCCGAGCAGCAGCCCGCTCCGCGACGACACGCCTTCGCCCTTCGCGCTCGCCAGGATCTCCGCCGACGTGACGTCGACCATCCGCGCGGTGATGGCCACGTTGGCCTTGCCCTTCTCCCGTCCGATGTTGCCCAGGCCGAAGCCGCCGTGACCGAAGCCGCCACCGCCGATGCCCTGCTTCTTCTGCTCGAGGCCGAACTTCGTGATCGAGCCGACGATCAGGTACTTCACGCCGAGCACCTTCCCGATTTTCGCGACGGTCGCCGCGCTCGGGTCAGCACGCTCGGAGTTGGAGAAGTTCTGCTCGGCCAGGATGGCGTCGAGTCGCTTCCGCTCGATGACGCGATACGTGCCGTCGTTCACGAGCTCGTCGACCAGCAGGTCCGCGATGCCCTTGCCGATGTCCCAGTTCCCGCTCCACCATTGCTGCACGGTGCCGAAGTCGAAATCGAGCAGCGCCACCGTCGGCCGCTTGCTCTGCGCCGCAACATCCGCGCCGCCAAGCGGCAGCGCCATCAGCGCCAGCGCGCCGAGAGCCGTCCATACCAATTTGCGCATTGAGACCTCCGCCAAGGTCGCTACGAGACTAGCGGCGCGCGGCCGCGAAATCAAGGTTGTGTTCCCTGCGCAGGCTGACGTCCTGCCATACAGGTGTTCCGGACGCTTTATCGGTCCGAGCGATGCCGGCGTTCACCTGCGCGCGTATAATCGCGGGCGGTGGCTCCTGAGCGTCCCGCGCGAGACCACGCCGCCCAGATCGATCCACGGGCCGACGCGCTGGCCCGTCTCTTCGAGGAAGTCCACGAAGGCGTCTACGTCGGCCTCGTCTCGGCCACCGGCAGCCGCACCCTTGCGGCCAATCCCCACCTGAAACTCATCCTGGGCTTCGCGACCGAAACGCCGGAAACCGACGTCCGTCCGTTCGATCCGAGCCGTTTCGACGATCCGCAGGCGCGCGAGAGTTTTCGCGAGCGCCTGATCGCCGACGGCGCGGTCACCGAATACCTGCTGCGCCTGCGCCGCGCCGACGGATCGCCCTGCTGGGTGGAGCTGACGGCCCACGCCGAGCCCTGGGGCGGCGACGGCACGCTCCGCGTCGATGCGCTCATGCGCGACGTCAGCGAGCGCAAGAAGATGGACGACCAGTCGCGGGACCTCTATCAGCAACTGGTCCAGGCCGAGAAGATGGCCGCCCTTGGCCAGACGATCTCCGGCGTCGCGCACGAACTGAACAACCCGCTGGCGACGATGCTCACGTGGTCCGAGCGCCTCGCGCAGAAGCCGCTCGACGAGGGGACCAGGCGCGGCATCGAGATCATCCTGCACGAGGCCGAGCGGGCGGCGAAGATCGTTCGCCAGCTCCTGACGTTTGCCCGCAAGCGCCAGAGCACGCGCACGATGATCGACCTCAACCAGATCGTGCGCGAAACGCTCGCGCTGCGCGCCTACGAGCAGCGGGTGACCAATGTCGCCGTCATCGACGCGCTGGCGTCGGGCCTGCCGCAGATCTTCGCGGATCCCCACCAGATCCAGCAGGTACTGCTCAACCTGATCATCAACGCCGAGCAGGCCATGCTGACCGCCAACGGGCGCGGGACGCTCGTCGTCCGCACGTGGCACGATGCGACGCGCGAAGCCGTGCTCCTCGAGCTCAACGACGACGGGCCGGGCGTCCCGTCCGACGTGCAAGCGAAGATTTTCGACCCCTTCTTCACCACGAAGGAAGTCGGCAAGGGCACCGGCCTGGGCCTGACGGTGGCCTACGCGATCGTGCAGGAGCATGGCGGCCGGATCCGCATCGAGCCGGCGGGCCGGGGCGCGTCGTTCGTCATGGAGCTGCCCGTGACGCCGGGAACGCGGCGCGAATCGGCGGCGGCGCCGACGGCGGACGAGCTGAAGAAGCTCGCGGGTCGGCGCGTGCTCGTGGTCGAAGACGAAGCCGCGCTCGCGGCGGCCGTCGCCGACGCGCTCACGGACGCGGGATTCGTGGTGGATCGTGCGGGGGACGGAGAAGAGGCGCTCGCGACAGTGCGCGAGCGCCCTTACGATCTTGTGATCTGCGATCTGAAGATGCCCCGGCTCGACGGTCGCGCGTTCTACCGCGCCATCGCCGCGACGGCGCCCGCGCTGGCCGCCCGGCTGATCTTCGTGACCGGCGACGTGGTCGGCACCGACGCGGAGCGCTTCCTCGAGGAGAGCGGCTGCCCCTGGCTCGCGAAGCCCTTCCGGCTCGGCGACTTGCTGCGCACCGCGCGCGACGTGCTCGCGTAGGGGATGACCACCCCAGGCACGGCCTCGGCTGCGCGGGTCGGCGCGGCGGCCTTCATCATCACCGGCTTCTGCAGGAACTGCAGGATCGTGGACTTCAGGATCGACGCGGCCTGCGCCGGTGCCATCGTCGGTCCCAGGGCATCCTTCAGGCGCCGAATGGCGCGCGCGTGCAGCTGGCTGACGCGCGACTCGTTCACGCCGATCTCCAGGCCGATCTGCTTCATCGTCACTTCGCCGTAGTAGTAGAGGCCGATCACCTTCCGCTCTCGCCACGGCAGCGACTCGATCGCGGAGCGCACGCGGTCGCGAACTTCGACCTTCTCATAGGCGTGATCCGGACGGTCCGGCTCGGACGGCAGCAGCGCCGCCGGCAGCGTCGCTTCGTCGGCGTGCTCGGCGGCCGCCAGCGGCGAGGTGGACTCGATGGTGTTGATGCGGACGATCGTGCGGCTCAGCCGCTTCTCGTCGGATCCAACCTTCGCGGCCAGGTCGGCCAGCGACGGCTCGCAGCCCAGCTCGCGGCGCAGCTGCTCGCGCGCGGCCTCGAGCTCACGACGCTGGCGGCGCACGCCCCGCGGCCAGGCGTCCTTGCGGAGTGCGTCAATCATGGCGCCACGCACCCGCCGCTCGGCGAAGGTCTCGAACTTGATGCCCCGGTCCTCATCGAAGCGGTTGGCCGCGTCGATGAGCCCAATGACGCCGTCCTGCACAAGGTCGCCGATATCGATCGAATGCGGCATGGAGGCCGCCATCCGGCGGGCAAGGGCCTCGACGAACGGCAGACTGGCGACGATGCGATGACTCTGAGACGGTGCGGGGAGCGACATGGGGTCTCCTTGGTTGCCGGCGGTGCCGGACGCCGGAGCCCTATCGCAACCGCGGTACCAGCCCGGCCGGAGTTTCGTCGCTTTCCGCCGCCGCCAGCGCGTGAATGGCTGTAAAGCTTTGAAGAAACGGCGTTTGGAGTGTGAACTGTCGAGCAATTTCTGGTCGGGTGAGAACTGCCAGAACTGAAAGGATCGTCAAAATTGCGACATCAAACCACCCTCCAGTGCCAACATCTTGACACCGCCTAATTACGAAACCGTCTGTAAATCACGATTCTGTAATCTCACGAAGGCGCGGAAATGCGTCGGGAAGTGACGCCCCGGGAAGGTGTCCAGGGCGTTGCCGGACCTACCCGCAGCCGTAGGGCCGAACTTCAGTTTGACCGATCTCAGGGAAGTTGGCTGGCGATCGGAATCTGCTCGCGGATCTCGCGTGCGGTGGTCATCGCGTTCAGCGCGCCTTCGACGACCAGCGTCGCCCGAGCGCGCATGGCGGCGTCGGGCGACTTGGCCTGCAGCAGCTCGGCGTGAGCGAGGATCACGCCGAGCTCGTTGTTCAGGCGGTGAAAGAGCGCGCGCAGATCGACCGGATCGGACATCAGGCGACTCGAAGACGGCAGCGACACGATCACCGACCGTTGCTCGATTCTACGCTTGCTGTTCGTCGCGGTGCGACTGGCTCGACTGGACGAGCACGGCTTCGGGGGCACGCCACAAGCTGTCCTCGAAGATCCGAACGGCGCCACCGGCCGTGCGCACGTACTGCACCTTGCCTGCGGCCATCCAGTTGTAGATCGTGCGGCGGCTGACTCCGACCGACTCACACGCCTGGGTGATGGAAATGGCTCGACGCTCCAAGTGTTTTCCTCCGGCGCTAGGGGTATCGGTGAATGCTCAGCCGGTCTGTAGATCCGGCTGTACGCGGCCGGCGTGACCGGGGTCGGCTTGACGGGGACGGCCGATGCCGTCAAAATACCGACGCTCCCATAAATGGCTGATTCGCCAAAACATCTGCTCCTCGTCGAGGACGAGGCACCGCTCCGCGAGGCTGTAGCTGAGCAGCTCGGGGACCGCGGGTTCGATGTCGTGCAGGCCGATTCGGCCGAGCGGGCGCTCGAGGCCCTGGCCGATTTCGCCTTCGACATCGTGGTGACGGATCTGCGCCTGCCGGGCATGGACGGGACCCGCGTCATCGAAGCCGCCGTCGATCGCTACCCCGACATCATCGGTATCGTCATCACCGGATACGGCACCGTGAAAGACGCCGTCGAGGTCATCAAGCGCGGCGCCGCCGACTTCGTGACCAAGCCGTTCCAGTTCGACGAGCTGTGGCACGCGCTGCAGGGTGCGATCGAGCAGCGCCGGTTGCGGACCGAGAACGCGTGGCTCCGGGAGCAGCTCCAGCAGCGTTTCAGCTTCGAGGGCATCGTCGGTCGCAGCCGCGCGATGCGCGACCTGTTCCAGGTGCTGCAGACGGTGGCGAGCGCGGCGAGCACGATTCTGATCTCCGGCGAGACCGGCACGGGGAAGGAAGTGGTCGCGCGGGCGATCCACCACGCGAGCCCGCGGCGCGCGCAGCGTTTCGTGGCGATCAACTGCAGCGCGATTCCCGAGAACCTGCTCGAGGCCGAGCTGTTCGGGCACGCACGCGGGGCGTTCACGGGCGCGATCGCCAGCCGCCAGGGACGGCTCGAGCAGGCGCATCGCGGCACGCTGTTCCTCGACGAGGTCGGCACGATGAGCATGGCGCTGCAGATGAAGCTGCTGCGCGTGCTGCAGGAGCGCGAGTTCGAGCGCGTCGGTGACTCGCAGACGATCAAGGTGGACGTGCGCGTGATCGCGGCGACCAACGCCGACCTGGCGAAGATGGTCGCCGAGGGCGCGTTCCGTGAGGATCTCTACTACCGGCTGCACGTGATCCCCGTCACGCTGCCCGCGCTGCGCGATCGCAGGGAAGACGTCCCGCTGCTCGTCCAGCACTTCCTGCAGAAGTACTGCGGAGAGCAGGGAAGGCCCGTCATGACCGTGTCGCAGCCGGCGCTCCGCTGCCTGATGGTGTACGCCTGGCCCGGCAACGTGCGGCAGCTCGAAAACGCGATGGAACGCGCCGTCGCGTTGTCAGGTGGGCGCACCCAGGTGGAAGCGTCCGATCTGCCGCCCGACATCCAGATCGCGTCGGAAGGCGAGCCGTTCCTCAACGGCCTCAGGCTGCCCGATGACGGCATCTCGCTCGAATCGTTCATCGAGAGCATCGAGCGCGAAGTGATCAGGCGTGCGCTCGAACGCACCGGCGGCAACAAGGCCGCGGCCGCGCAGGTGTTGAACATGAAGCGGACAACGCTGGTCGAGAAGCTGAAGAGGCTGGAAGGAATCGCCTGATGCCACCGCGCCACGCGTACTGGACGATCCTCGTCGGCGATTCGCCGACCGCGTTCCGTTCGGCGGACCGCGCCGATTTGCTGCCGACCTTCGAGCGCCTGAAGCAGAAGCACCCGGAGGTCGTGCTGAAGTGGTTCGCGCGCGGGCAGCTGTGGGAGTCGCAGGAGGCTCAGCGCGCCGCCGAGCGGCCGGCGAGGCCGACGGCCGATCGCGAGCGCCGCGGTCCCGAGTGGCGACCCGGCGGATCGCATCGGGATCCACGCGATCGGTTCAAGCCGAAGCCTCGCGAGGATCGTGATCGCGGAGCGCGCCCCGACCGCCCACGTCCAGATCGGCCGCGTGAGGATCGTCCGCCTCGCGACGATCGCGGTGACCGTTCCTCCAGGCCGCCGCAGGGTCGCCCCTGGGTCAATCGCGAAAGTCGTGGCCGCCCGCCCTTCGGGAAACCTCCGGGCAGGTCGTTTGACAAGCCTCAAGGCAGGCCCTTCGACAAGCCCCAGGGCAAGCCGTTTGGCAAGCCTCCGGGCAGGCCGTTCGGGAAACCTCCGGGCAGGTCCTTCGACAAGCCTCAGGGCAGGTCGTTCGACAAGCCTCAGGGCAGGTCGTTCGACAAGCCTCAGGGGAGGCCCTTCGACAAGCCCCAGGGCAGGTCGTTCGACAAGCCTCAAGGGAGGCCCTTCGACAAGCCTCAGGGCAGGTCGTTCGACAAGCCTCAGGGCAGGTCGTTCGACAAGCCCCAGGGCAGATCGTTCGACAAGCCTCAAGGGAGGCCCTTCGACAAGCCCCAGGGCAAGCCGTTCGGGAAGCCACCGGGCAAGCCCTACGGCGATCGGCCGCCCTTCGACAAAGCTCAGGGCAGGCCGTTCAGAGATCAACGCCCGCGGCGTCCGTGGGCACCGAAGGACGCGCCAGCGCCGCCGCCGCAGCCACCGCCGAAGGAAGACGTGCGCGAAGAGAAGGCGCGCAAGGGCGGCACGCGGCTGGTGAAGAAGTTCAAGCGATGATGACGCACGTGGTGCTGTTCACGCCGCGGCCCGATCTGAGCGACGCGCAGCGGCGCGAGCTCGCCGGCACGCTGGCGGGCTCACTCGACGAGATTCCGTCGGTGCGGCGTTACCAGGTGGGCCGGCGCGTGAAGCTCGGTACGACGTACGATCGGGAGGCGCCGCTCGATTTCACGTTCCTCGTCGTGATCGAGTTCGACGATCGGGACGGGCTTGTCGCGTACCTCCGTCATCCGCGGCACGAGGCGCTGGGCCAGCTCTTCTACGCGACCAGCGAACAGGCGTCCGCCGCGGACTTCGAAACCGTCAGCAGCGACGTCGCAAAGACGCTTGCTTCATGGGCTGCCCACTAGTTCCGTAATCCTCGGCATGCCAGGCCGGCGGCATGACACTCTGATGACGGATCCTCTTGCACCGACCGCGCGTCGAACTTGCAGCGCCCTTGACGGCCCTGATGTACTCGACCGAGGAAGGTCATGTGCAGGAACCACACGCTTGCGGTTGCCGGTGCCGCTGCGCTCGTCGTCGTTCTCACTGTCGGTGGTGGTGTCGCTGAGGCAGGTTCGGGCACGCTGCTGGGACTGACGCCCCTCGTGGCTGCAAGCCTGCAGGCGCGCGGCCAGGAGGTCGCCGCGCGCGCGATCGACGTGCCGGCCGATGCGAAGCCGCGCGCGGCGCGGCCGCGGATTCTGATTCCGCTCTACTGCGTGTTCGCGGGTCTGCAGATCGCCGACGCGCACTCGACGTACTCCGCGGTCCAGCGCGGCATCGGCGAATCCAATCCTCTGATGATGGGCATCGCGGGCTCGCCCGCGGGGCTCGCCACGGCGAAGCTGGCGACGACAGCGACGACGATTGCGGCGACGGAGCTGCTCTGGCGGCGCAACCGCACGGCGGCGGTGATCACCACGATTGTGCTGAACGTCGGGTACGCAGCAATAGTGGCGCACAACTATCGATCGACGCGCGCTCACTGAACCACGGACTGGTGCTCGACACCCAACGTCAGCGCGTGACCTGGGTGTGGTCGGCTTCGACGCGATTGCGGCCCGCGGCTTTCGCGCGATAGAGGTTGGCGTCCGCGCGCGCGAGCGCGACGCCGGGATCTTCGTCGCCGTTCAGCTCGGAGACGCCCGCCGACACCGTGATGCGCCCCGCGTCCTGAATCACCAGGTTCTGCACGTTCTCGCGTACGCGCTCGGCGAAGATGCGCGCGCCGGTCAGGCCGACGTCCGGCAGCAACACGAGGAACTCTTCGCCGCCCCATCGCATCGCCAGGTCCGATCCGCGTTGCGACGCCGAGAGAATGTCGGAGATGCCGCGCAGCACGCGATCGCCGATCGCGTGGCCCGATTCGTCGTTGATGCGCTTGAAGCGATCGATGTCGAACAGCACGAGGCTGAGAGGCGATCCCGATCGACGCGTGCGAGACACTTCGCGCGCCAGCGCTTCCTCGCCGCCACGGCGATTCGCGAGCCCGGTCACCTGATCGGTGAGCGCGAGCCGCGACAGCGCGCTGAAGCGCTCCTGGCTGTCGGCGCGCTCGAGGCTGCTGTCCAGTTCGAGCGCCAGCCGACGGCCGATCTCGGTGAGCGCATCGAGCGCGCGCGCGTCGAGCGACAGCGGCTCGAGATCGAACAGGCACATCGCGCCGGCAACGCGGCCGCTCGTCGCAAACAACGGCACTCCGGCGTACCCGCGCAGCGTGCCGGCCGGCGGAAATTCCGTCTGCGCGAACACGGGGTGCTGCTGCACGTCGGGCACCACGATGGCCTCGTTGCCTTCGAGCACCTGTCGGATGAACGACCAGTCGCGCAGCGATCGGCCCTGCGACAGCGCGCGCCGCGGCTGGTTCACGTGCATGCGGAACCATTCCTGGCCGCCGACGGTGACCGAGGCCAGCGCGACGCCGACGTTGAAGCGCCGCGCGACATCGGCGATGTAGCGATCGATCGTCTCGCTGATCCAGCGCTCGTGCGCAACGCCGGACGCGAGGGGCTTGTCGAGCGCGCTTCCGGGATGTCGCAGCGCGGGCAGGGCCAGCGCGAGTGTCTCGAGGGCCTGCGACTCGGTCGCATCAGCCGCGAGGATCTCGGTGACGCCTAGCCGCTCCTTCAGGTTCCACGCGGCGCCGCTCAGCTCCTTCGACGCCGACACGACGACCACCGGCGGACCCGTGGGCCCCGAGATGCGCCGTAGCTCGGCCAGGAGGGCGAAGCCGTCGAGGCGCGGCAACGACAGGTTGGCCACCACCAGCTCGGGCAGCTGGCGGCGCCGCAGCATCGCTTTCGCCTCATCGCCGTTCCTCGTGACGATGGCTTCGTAGCCGCCCAGCTCGACCAGATCGCGGATCATCCCGGCCCGCCGGGGGTCGGGATCCGCAATCAGGACGTAGGACGGCCCGGACCGTGCTCGGGCGTCGTCTGGAGGCTGGTTGGGTATGGACGGCGCCACTAGGGTGGCCTCGAAGGAAACCTACGAGCTCAACTGCAACTCGACGGCGAGTATACATGAATGAGGCCAGCCGAACCCCGTCCATATCCTTGTAAATGCTTGGGTTTCGTGTCGGCGTCGATACGTTGGGGCTCCCGCCGGGTACATCGCACGAATTCACGAAGCGGCAGCCCGGCAGCCTGCCTGGCGATGTCTCACATCCCTGCAGAGCTGGCGCGACCTTGCCGGCTGCAGTCTGGCTGGCTCCTGAACATTAGTCCCCGAGATACAGGACTAGTATCGTTTTGGCTTCACGCGAGTGTTGCTGTTGACACAATTCTTCGGTTGTATCAAAATGGCTCGACCCTTGCCTCAGCAGCAGGTGCCCCTTCTCGCTTGCAGCCCTGCGACGCCGTCGCGCGGCATGTAAGTGACGGGGCGGAGCACTGGGCGGCTCGATCAAAAACCTTCAGAAAATGGGCGAAATTCGAAGTGGACGAGCGTGGCGCGGGCTGCTCGCTGGCGCCGGTGCCGTGGTGGGACTCCTGGCTGTATCAGTCGGCTGTCAGAAGGCTGGCCAACCCGCAGGTAATGCTGAGGTTAGACCCACTTACAACAAGGATACGGGGCAGCTCGAGCGTATCACTTACGACCGCAATCACGACGGGAAGCCCGACGCCTGGCTGTTCATGAAGGGCACGCGCGTCCTCATGGCCCAGCTCGACGAGAACTACGACGGGACCATCGATCGCTGGGAGTACTACGGCGATCGGCCCGGCGCCGACGCGGCGCCCGCGGCCGGCAGTCCAGCGTTGCCCCGCAGCATCCTCGAGCGCGCCGAGCAGGCCACCCGCGGCGACGGCAAGGTGAACCGCCGGGAGTGGTACCAGAAAGGCCAGCTCGCGCGGGTCGAGGAAGACACGAACGGGAGCGGCCGCGTCGACAAGTGGGAGACATGGTCCGCGGGCGTGCTCCAGAAGCTCGAGCTCGACACGAAGGGCACCGGGCGTCCCGATCGGCGGCTCGTCTACCCCGCTGACGGATCGGCTCCGCAGCTCGAAATCGATCGGAACGGCGATGGAACCTTCACTCCCGTCACATCAACCCCGTGAGATCAGCCGTGTATGAGGCAAGAGGCAACAGGACCGTAACTATGACTTCCAATCAGGCGCAGGCGCTCCGGCCGGCCCGATCGTCGGTGTTCGGCTCGACGGTGCTCTGGATTTCGGCGTCGAACGCGGACCAGGGGCAAACCGACGAAGTGTTGTCGGCGCTCGGGCTCAACGCTCGCTGGGTGTCTGGCACGAGCCAGGCGCTGTACGAGCTGCGCGAGCGGCCGACGATGCTCTGCCTGCTCGACTGCACGAAGGGCGGCGAGGCGCTGCGAATCGCGCGCAGCATCCGCACCGAACGGCCGCAGGCGGTGCTGGTGGGCATCATCGATCCGAACCGGCCTGAGAGCTCGCTCGAAGCGTTCCGCGCGGGCGTGTTCGACGTGTTGCCGTCGCCGATCGTGCCGTGGGACCTGAGCGCCGTCATCTCCAACGCGCAGGACCTGGTCGGCCTCTCGACCGAACAGGAGGCGCAGGACCGCGTGCAGGTCGCGCCGTACGGCGTCTTCGGCAGCTCGCCGGCGATGCGCAAGATCATCGACGTGCTCCCGCGTGTGTCACCGAGCCGCTGCCCGATCCTGCTCTACGGCGAGCGCGGCACGGGACGCGAGATGCTGGCGCGCACGATTCACGGCCACGGCCGTCGTCCCGACGCGCCGTTCGTCGTGGTCGATTGTGCCAACGCGACGCCGCAGGATCTGGAGCACGAGCTGTTTGGCATCGTCTCGCAGCGGCGGACCGACGGCTACGAGGAGCGGCGGACGATGGAGCGCATCAGCCGCGGGTCGCGACTGGTCGAAGCCTCCGGCGGGACGCTGTTCCTGCAGAACCTGCCCGAGATGCCGACGCGCGTGCAGGGCAAGCTCCATCGCGTCCTGCGCGACCGGGAGGCGGTGATGAGCGACCGCAACCGCCTCGAGCTGGACATCCGCCCCATCGCGGCAGTCGATCCCGGGTTCGAGGCGGCCGTCGAAGAAGGCCGGCTCCGGCGCGACCTCTACGAACGCCTGTCGTTGATCCGCATCGAGCTGCCCCCCCTCAGGCAGCGACGCGAGGATATTCCGTTCCTGGCCAACCATTTCCTGAAGGAGGTCTGCCGGACGAGCAACGTGCCGATGAAGACGCTGACGCGTCCCGCGCTGACGCTGCTTGCGGCACTGCCGTGGCGCGGCAACGCCCCGGAGCTGCGAGCACTGCTCGAGCGCCTGGTCCTGCTGACTCCGCATGGGTCGATCCGGCTGGAAGACGTGCTTGCACAGGTTCGCCTGGATGGCACCGAGCTCGGCACGTCCGGCGGCACGAGCCTTCGGGAAGCCCGGCTCCGGTTCGAGCGGGATTACATCGCGGCCGTCGTCCGGCAACACCATGGGCGAATGGGAGATGCGGCGCAGGCTCTCGGAATCCAGCGTACGAACCTTTATCGAAAGCTCAGACAGTTGTCCGTCGTCAAAGCGGGCAAAGATGTGAGGCCGTAAACTAGCCCCAAACGATGCGGGAACATCGTTTTGGATACACATCCGGGCCAGCCCGGCTTGACGGCCCAGCTGGCCACGGCGAATATGGAATTCCCAACACTGGCCGGTCGTCCCGGCCACAGGAAAGAGAAGGTCATGCGCACACTCACTTCCGGGCTGGCTCTTGCGCTGATGGGCGGGCTTCTGATTGCACCGCTCGGGGCCGCCGAAAGCCGTCGCCAGGATGGCGTGATTAGCGGCTCGGCAGCGGCCGAGGCCAAGCAGCCGTACAGCAACTACCTCATCCGCGGCCGCGATGTGACGACCAACAACATCGCGCAGACGACGACGCTCGATGCCAATGGTGACTTCGCGCTGAACAGCATGATGGCCGGCACCTACATGGTGGAACTGGTCAAGGGCGCCACGCCGAACGGTCAGGGCGGCAAGGTAGTCTGCACGGCTGGTCCGTTCACGCTCCAGGACAGCACCACTCAGGTCAACGACCTGATGATCAAGAAGGGCGCGAACGTGCACTGCAACCGTCCCATGGCCGGCTACTACCTCCTGGGCGCGGCGGCCGCGGCCGGAGTCACGGCCGGTCTTGCCGGTGGCAACCCGGACGTGTCCACCGTTACGGTCCGCCCCCCGGTGTCCATTACTCCTACTTCCGTAAGCGGCGCACAGTAAGAGCAACTATCAGCGTCAGTACGCCGGCCGCCGACAAGGCCGGCGTGACCGCACGAAGAACTCGCAACACTCGTCTCAACGTTCCCCGGTCTGGCTCGCCAGACCGGGGGGAAGACTCACACCGGTTTCAACTCCAATACACACGTGATTCGCTCAACCTGCTCGTGGTTGATGGCGTGTCTGCTTGCATCGGCCGTTCCGGCCTTCGCGCAGAACGTCCTCAAAGACCCTTCGGAGGCCGCGAAGTACCGCATTGGCGGCTTCCGCTTCACTCCGTTCCTGGCCATTACCGACATTGGCGTGGACACCAACGTGTACAACGAGGCCGATTCGGAGAACCCGAAGCAGGACACCACGGCGACGCTCGGTCCGGGTCTCGAGTACTGGTTTCGCCTGGGACGCGCACGCGTCGCGGCCAAGAGCGACGTCACGTACACCTGGTTCCATCAGTACTCCGACCAGCGCTCGTGGAACACGGACAACGCGGGAACGATCACGCTGCCCCTCAACCGGCTGTCGCTGTTCGCCGACGGTCTCTACCTGCACGGCCGCGTGAGGCCGGGATTTGAAATCGACACGCGATCGATGCGCACCGACTCGGGCTACGGCGGCGGGCTGGACATGCGCGTCTCGGCCAAGTCGACAGTGCGCGTCGAGGCCCATGCCCGCGGCCTCGACTTCAAGGACGACGAGTTCTTCGACGGCACGAACCTGAGCCGGGCGCTCAACCGCGACAGCACGACCGGCGCGGTTTCGCTGCGCCAGGCGCTCACGCCGCTGACAACCTTCGTGGTGAAAACGGAATACCTCGAGGATCGCTTCGTGTTCGCGTCATACAAGGACGCCAACGCCGTGTCCGTCATGCCCGGGTTCGAGCTGGATACGCTGGCCCTGATTTCCGGCAAGGCGTTCGTCGGCTACCGCCACTACGACGCGCTGAACCCGCTGGTGCCGGACTACTCGGGCCTCATCGGAAACGTCGAGGCGACGTATCACGCGCACGCGACGAAGTTCCTCGGGAAGTTCAACAGGGACATCTCGTATTCGTACGAGACCACGCAGCCGTATTACCTGCTGACCGACGTCGGTATCGAGGTGACCCAGCGCATCACGACGCGCTGGGACATCGTGGGAGATGCGGGCCACCAGTGGCTCGGCTACCGCCAGGTTGACGTGGGCGCGTTGGCGGCCGATGACCGCACCGATCGCAGCTACCGGGTGGGCGGCGGGACCGGCTACCATCTGGGCGAGGACGCCAGGGTCGGCTTCTCCGTCGAGTACTATCACCGGTCCTCGAACACGATTGACCTCCGTCAATACAACGGGCTGCGCATGGGCGCATCCTTGACCTACGGGTTGCCACAGTGATGAAACGCTTCCTGCTCGCGCTGCTGGCCACCGGCCTGTTCGTGCTTCCCGCCTCGGGGCAACAGCCGGACTACACGGTCGGCGCCCAGGACGTCCTGACCGTGACGGTGTACGACCAGCCTGACCTGTCGGGCAAGTTCAAGGTCGAAGCCGACGGCGCCTTCACCTTCCCGCTGGTCGGACGTGTCCCGGCTGCCGGCCAGACGCTGCACACGATCGAGGCCGAGCTGACGAAGCGGCTGTCGGACGGGTATCTCAAGAACCCGCAGGTCACGGTCGCGGTCGAGTCGTACCAGAGCCAGCGCATTTTCATCCTCGGCGAGGTCCGCGCGCCTGGTTCCTACACGCTGAGCGGCGACATGACGCTCATCGAGGCGCTCTCGCGCGCCGGGTCGACGACGCCGGCCGCCTCCGACCAGATCCTCATCGTGCGCCCGGCGCCCGGCAAGGCGACGGGGCCGACGATGCCCGACCTGGCCAGCGATTCTACGGTATTGAAAATCAACATCCGCGATCTGCAGGAAGGCGACCTCACCAAGAACGCGGCGCTGAAGGATGGCGACACTATCGTGGTGCCCAAGGCCCAGGCGGTCTACGTGTTCGGTCAGGTGAAGGCGCCGGGAGCCTACGCGGTCTCGAAAGGGACGTCCGTCCTGCAGGCGCTCTCGCTCGCCGGCGGCGTCACCGATCGCGGGTCCACGGGACGCGTGAAGATCGTCCGCACTGTCGAGGGTAAGAACCGCGAGATCAAGGCCAAGCTGACCGACGTGGTCGAGCCGGGTGACACGCTGATCGTCGGAGAACGCTTCTTCTAGACACGGGACCATATGACCACTGACAACCGCAAGGCCAACATCGCCCAGCTCGCCCATCAGCATGATGACGAGCGTCATCTGATGGACTACGTCCGCGTGTTGTACAAGCGGCGGTGGGTCGCCATTCCGGCCTTTCTGATCGTCTTCGCCGTCGGCGGGATCAACAGCTACCGCAAGGTCACGATCTACGAAGCGCGCACCCAGATCCTGATCGAGAAGGACACGCCGAAGGTCGGCACCCTCGAGACCATGTTCCAGCAGCAGGACGGCTGGTACAACGACGACTTCTACCGCACGCAGTACCGCATCCTGCAGAGCCGCAGCCTCGCGCGCCGGACGGCCGAGCTGATGCACCTGAAGGAGCGGATGGCGGCGCAAGCCACCGCGCCGGTCGCCGACAGCGGGTTCAGCGTGTCGGGCGCGATCGCGTGGGTGAAGAAGCAGGTCGCGGGTGAAGACGCGCAGGATACGAAGAAGGCGGACGAGGAAGCGAAAGTCGCCGCCGCGCTGGCGAAGGAGGATCCGCTCGCGCCCTACGCCAGCATGGTGCTCGGGTCGCTGGCGGTCTCGCCGATCGCGAACAGCCGGCTGGTGGACTTGAAGTTCACCTCCACCGATCCGCAGCTGGCCGCCGACATGGCCAATGCGCACGCGAAGGCCTACATCGATCAGAACCTCGAGTACAAGTTTTCCGCGTCGAAGGTCGCCACCGACTGGCTGAGCGAACGGCTCGGCGAGCAGCGCAAGAAAGTCGAGGAGAGCGAGGCCGCGCTGCAGAGATACAAGGAAGAGCACGACGCCGTCGCCGTCGAGGATCGCCAGAACATCGTCGTGCAGCGGCTGGGAGACCTGAACAGCGCCGTCACGAAGGCCAAGACAGGCCGGATTGAGAAGGAAGCCCAGTACAACCAGCTCAAGTCCATCCAGGGGACGCCGGCCGTCGAGTCGTTCCCCGCCGTCGTGGCCAACGACTATATCCAGAAGCTGAAGTCGGAACTCGGCGACCTGCAGCGCCAGCAGGCGCAGCTCAGCGAGAAGTACGGGGATCGCCATCCCGAGATGATCAAGATTCGCTCGGCGGTCCAGTCCACGCAGGCAAAGCTCGACCTCGAAGTGAGCAAGGTGGTGCAGTCGGTAGAGGCCGAGTACCAGGCGGCCCTGGCGCAGGAGCGCAGCCTCGTGGGCGCACTCGACTCGCAGAAGGGCGAAGCGCTCAGCCTGAACCGGAAGGGCATCGAGTACAGCGTCCTGAACCGTGAAGCGGAGAGCAACCGGCAGGTCTACGAGGCGCTGCTGCAGCGCACGAAGGAGACGGGCATCAGCGGGGAGCTGAAGGCGAGCAACATCCGCGTGGTGGACACGGCGGAAGTGCCGAAATGGCCGATCCTGCCGCGCCGGCAGACCGACCTGACGACGGCCGCGCTGTCAGGGCTGGTCCTGGCAATCGGCCTGGTGTTCCTGTTCGAGTACTTCGACAACCGCGTCAAGTCGCCACAGGAGCTGCGCGCGCACCTGGGGCTGTCGTTCCTCGGCATGGTGCCGGCCATCGACGCCAGCGGGCCGTCGCTCGTGAACGGCGGCGTGCCGCCGCACTTCGCCGAGGCGATCCGCAACGTCCGCACGAACGTGCTGTTCTCGTCGGCTGATGAGGGCGTGCGCACGATCGTCGTGACCAGCGCGGGCCCCGGCGAAGGCAAGAGCCTGTTCTCGGCGAACCTGTCGGTGTCGCTCGCGCAGGCGGGCCAGCGCGTGCTGCACGTCGATGCAGACATGCGGCGCCCGCGCGTGCACGAGATCTTCGAGTTCTCGCAGGAGCCGGGCCTCTCGAACCTGCTCGTCGGAGACTGCAAGCCGAGCGAAGCCGTCCGCAAGGTCACGGGCGTTCCGGGGCTGGCGGTGCTGCCGGCCGGCATGATTCCGCCGAACCCGGCCGAGCTGCTCGGATCGAAGCGCTTCGACGAGTACTTCGCGACGCTGTCCGAGCACTTCGACTACGTGGTCATCGACTCGCCGCCTGTGCTCGCGGTTGCCGATGCGTCGATCCTGGCCAACACGGCGAGCGGCGTAGTGTTCGTCGTGGGCGCGGATCAGACCAGCCGTCACGCCGCGCGCGCGGCCATCGACCAGCTGCACGCGGTACAGGCGCACCTGATTGGCGCGGTGCTGAACCGCGTCGATCTGGAGCACAACCCGTACTACTACTCGACGTACTACCGGAAGGAATACAGCCGGTACTACGCGCAGGCGCCCGCGGCGACGCAGAAGCGCGCCTGAGGCTTCACGCCCAAACGTCCGGACGCCGCGCCCGTGCCGCGCGGCGTCCCGCCATCCCGCCCGAGGCCCATCGACTGTCAAGGGCCTTCGCCGAGGAACGGCCGACCGGGTCGATGCGCATCCTCTACCTCTCCTCGTCCGGACAACTGGGCGGGGCGGAGCGCGTGCTCCTCGACCTTGCCGCTTCCCTGCGCCGGTCTCATCCGGCGTGGGAGCTGCACCTCGCCGCGGTCGAGCCAGGCCCTCTCGTCTCCGCTGCTCACGACATCGGCGTGGCTGCCACCGTGCTGCCGCTGCCGCAGGCCCTTGCCGATCTCGGCGAGTCCGGGGCGTCGCCCGGACGCGTCGCGTTGCGGCTGGCCGGCGCCGTACTGCCGCTGAGGGGCTACGTCGCGGCCTTGCGCCGTCACATGGCGGCGATCACGCCGTCCATCGTTCATTCACATGGATTGAAAACGCATGTCGTCTCGGCGCTCGCCGCGGGTGATGCGCCGCTGGTGTGGCATCTGCACGATTACGTCGGCGCGCGGAGAGTGACGGCAGCGCTGCTCCGCCGCCTGTCAGGGCGCGCTGCGATGGCCATCGCCAACTCGGCCAGCGTGGCCGCCGACTTCACGGCCGCCTGTGGAGACCGGGTGCCGGTGACGACGGTGCTGAACGGCGTCGACGTCGAATCGCTGCTGCCCTCGGGACCGGTCCTGGACCTGGACGCGCTCTGCGGCCTGCCCCCCGGGGCGGCCGGCACGGTGCGCGTCGGGCTGATGGCCACCTTCGCGCGGTGGAAGGGACACCTGACATTTCTCGAAGCGCTCGGCCGACTCCCGCGCGAACTGCCGGTACGCGGTTACGTGATCGGCGGGCCGGTGTATCAGACGGCGGGCAGCCAGGTCAGCCTCGAAGAATTGCGCGGCGCGTGCGGGCGGCTCGGTCTCGATGGGCGCGTCGGATTCGCCGGATTCCAGAGCGATCGGGGCGCGGCGCTGCGCGCGCTGGACATCGCGGTCCACGCGAGCACCTCGCCCGAGCCTTTCGGCCTGGTAATCGCCGAAGCCATGAGCACGGGGCGGGCTGTCGTCTCGACGGCGCTGGGCGGCGCGGCGGAACTGGTGAAACCCGAGGTGGACGCGCTCGTCGCGAAAGCAGGAGACGCCGACGACCTGGCCCACGCGATTGCGAGGCTGGCGGCAGACCTGGAACTGCGCGGCACGCTCGGACGGGCGGCGCGACGGACGGCCGTGGAGCGGTTTTCTCAGGCTCGCGTCGGGGCAGAGATCGCCGGACTTTATGGTCGCCTTGCATCGCCGGCGCAGGCCGCCTGACATGCCTGCCGGTCCCGATCGTTCACCGGTGAGAGTTCTGCACGTGCACGCCGGCAACATGTTCGGCGGGGTCGAGCGCATTCTCGAGACGCTTGCCGGGGCCTCGACCTCCGGGTCCGTTGCATCTTCATTCGCGCTCTGCTTCGAAGGCCGTCTCGCGGGGGCCGTCGCCGCTCGAGGCGCATCGGTGACGCTGCTGGGCCCCGTGCGGGCGAGCCGGCCGTGGCAGGTGCGCACCGCCGGCAGGCGGCTTTCCCAACTCCTGGAAACCGACGCGTTCGATCTCGCCGTCGTGCACTCGGCGTGGTCCCACATGTTGCTCGGTCCTGCCATTCGTCGCACCGGCTACCCTCTCGTGCGCTGGCTCCACGCCGCCGAGAGCGGGCGATCGTGGCAGGAGCGCGCGGCCGGCCTGGTCAGGCCAGACTTCGTGATCTGCAACAGCCGCTACACGTGCGACGCGTCGTCAAGGCGCTATCCGGGCGTGGCACGCGAGGTGTTCTACGCGCCGGTACCTTTCGACGAGGTCGAACCTGGACACCGCAACCAGCTGCGGGAATCGCTGGGCACCCCGGCTGAGGCCATCGTTATCGTAATGGCGGCGCGGATGGAGGCGCTGAAGGGCCACGCAACGCTCCTCGCCGCATTGTCGATGCTTCGCGTCGAGCGGCCATGGGCGTGCTGGATCGCCGGCGGCGCGCAACGTCCAGCGGAAGTTCAGTACGTCGAAACGCTCGAGAGCGAGATTCATCGACTCGGTCTGTCCCGCCGGGTGAGGCTTCTCGGCGAACGTCCGGATGTCAGCGCTCTGTTGTCGGCGGCGGACATCTACTGTCAACCCAACATCGGTCCGGATGCGTTCGGTCTGAGCTTCGTCGAAGCGCTCGTCTCGGGCCTGCCGGTCGTGTCGACGACACTAGGCGCCGTCGGCGAAGTGGTGGATCAGGCGTCCGGCATCCTGGTGGCGCCTCACGAACCGGGACAAGTCGCTTCGGCGCTCGAGTCGTTGTTCCACGATGAGCGGCGACGAGCCATGAGCGCGGCTGCGCGGACGCGCGGGGCGCGATTCACCAACGTCGACGCCCGCATCGCCGCGCTCGCCGGCCTGCTCGGGCCGGTTCGCCGGACGCTCGCACTCCAGTGAGGTCTTCCGAGAGACCGAGATGATTTCCATTCTGTTCGCCGTCGGATCGTTCCTGACCTGCCTGGTGGCCGCCAGCCGCTCACTGAAGCTCGGGCTGTGCGCGATCATCGGCGTCGGGTACATCTACGGTATTGCCAGGGCCAACTACCCCGACAGTTGGACCTACATGATGTTCGACGTCGGCGCGATCGGCCTCTACATCGCGCAGCTCTGGAAGCCGATGACGCCGGCTCAGCGCGCGGGGTCGCACGACCTCCGGGTCTGGCTGGCGATCCTGATCGGGTGGCCCGTGCTGCTGTTCATCGCCTTCCCCAGCGACTATCCGCTGGTGGAGGCCGTCGGTCTCAGGGCCAACGTATTCCTGCTGCCATTCCTGCTGTTCGGCGCGCGTCTCACGAACGACGATCTGAAGGACGTCGCGCTCTTCCTGGCGGTGCTGAACCTCGCGGCGGTCGCGCTCGGCACCGTTGAGTTCTTCATCGGGATCGAGCCGTTCTTCCCTGTGAACGAGGTGACCGACATCATTTACAAGAGCCGGGACCTCGTCGGCCGGACCGCGTATCGCATCCCCTCGTCGTTCTCGAGCGCGCACGCCTTCGCGGGCGCGATGGCGATGACGCTGCCGGTGCTCATCGGCGCCTGGAAGCAGCAGCAGCACGAACAGCGCTGGGAATCGCTTCTGCTGGCCGCGGCCGTCGTGGCCAGCTTCGTCGGCGTCTTCATGGCGGCTGCCCGCACTCACATGATCACGGTGGCCTTGATCGCGCTCGTCGTGACGTTCACGGGCGGCTTGTCGGCGCGGCAGTGGCTGCGGTGGGTCGTCGCCGTCCTGGTCGTGGGCTATGTCGTCGCAGGCGATGCCCGATTTCAGCGATTCACGACGCTGCAGGACCGCTCGATGGTCTCCGAACGGATCAGCGAAAGTGTGAACGACAACTTTTTCGACGTGGTGTCCCAGCATCCGCTGGGACGGGGTCTGGCAGGAGGTGGCACGAGCATTCCGTACTTCCTGCGCGAGGATCGCGAAGGCGGCACGATCATCGAGAACGAGTACGCGCGAATCTCGCTCGAACAGGGGCTGCCCGGGCTGGTGATCTGGATCCTGTTCATCCTGTGGGTGCTGACGCGACGTCCGGGACGCGTGAAGGACGAATGGCTGTTGTCACGACGCCTGATCTGGGTCGCCTGCGCGTCGATTTTCTCCTCGGGCATGCTGGGGATGGGGATGCTCGCGGCCGTACCGCAGACCGTGCTGATGCTCCTGCTCATCGGCTGGACGACCACTGCCCGCGTGCCTGTCTTCGCCGTGCCGGACACCGGCGAGGCAGAGCCCGCCGCGTAGGACGCTCATCATGCACCGACCAAACGCGTCCCTCGACGGCCGGACCGTACTGAACCTGGGGTCGGGGCGCAAGCCGCGTGCGGACGCCATCAACGTCGACCTGGTGCCGGGCGAGCACACGGACGTCGTCCACGACCTGGACGTGCTCCCCTGGCCGTTCGAGCGAGACCAGTTCACCGAGGTGCTGGCCTACGACGTGATCGAACACCTCGATCGGCTCGTGCCGGTGATGGAGGAGATCCATCGCATCACGAAGCCGGGCGGCCTGGTGCGGATCACCGTGCCGCACTACTCCTCGTCGAACGCCTTCACCGACATCACGCACCGGCACTACTTCAGCTGGTTCAGCACTCACTATTTCACCGGCGAGAACCAGTGGGACTTCTACACGACGAGGCGGTTCGAGCGCGTGACGACCAGCCTCATGTTCCAGCCTTCGCTGACCAATCGCGTGGTGCGGCGGCTGGCCAACCGGTACCCCGCGGCCTACGAGCAACGGTGGGCGTGGATCTTTCCCGCCTGGTTCCTCTACTTCGAACTCCGCGTCGTCAAGTAGCGCATCGCCATGACGTCCACGGGGCAGACCCGTACACATCGATTTCTTGGTGGCATCAGCCTCGGGTACGTCTACCTGGCGCTCGTCACGCTGGTCGGCTTGTGGCTCACGCCGTTCCTGCTGCGGCGGATCGGGCAGCACGATCTCGGCCTGTGGCTCGTCGCGACGCAGATCCTCGGCTACCTGATGCTGCTCGACTTCGGCGTCGTCGCCCTGCTGCCGCGGGAGACGGCGTATGCCACGGGCCGGACGCTTCAGGGTGGCGACGAGCATGACCTGGCGCACACGATCGGCCGCTTCCGCCGCGTCGTGCGCTGGCAGGTGCCGCTCGTGCTGGTGGCGGCGGCGGCCATCTGGATCGCGCTGCCGGCGGAGTGGTCCGAGCTGCGGTGGCCGTTTGTCGCGATCCTCGTCACGTTCGTCGCCACGTTCCCGCTGCGCATCTACCACGCGGCGCTGCAGGGCCTTCAAGATCTCGCCTACCTCGGTCGGGTGCAGCTCGCTGCGTGGGTGGCGGGCACGGCGCTCACGGTCTCGCTGGTCTTCGGCGGCGTCGGGCTGACTGCGCTCGTCGCCGGCTGGATCGTCACGCAACTGGTCACGGCCGCGGCTTGTGGCTGGCGGCTGCGACAGCACTTCGCGCACGGCTGGATGGCGACGGCGCCTCGTGTTCCCTGGTCCGACGCGCGCACGATGCTGGGCCGATCGGCGTGGGTGAGCCTCGCGCAGATCGCGCAGGTGTTCCTGAACGGCACCGACGTCCTGATCATCGCGAAGCTCCTTGGACCGGCCGCGGTGGTGCCGTACTCGTGCACCGGCAAGCTCGTGTCGGTGTTGACGAACCATCCGTACTTGTTGATGCAGGCGGCGTCGCCCGCGCTCAGCGAGATGCGGACCGCCGAGCGGCGCGAGCGGCTGGCGGAGGTGACGACCGCGTTGACGCGCGCGATGTTGATCCTGAGCGGCGGGGTGACGTGTCTTATCGTCGCGATGAACCAGGGCTTCGTCACGTGGTGGGTCGGCGGGGGACAGTTCGGCGGCTGGTGGCTGACGCTGGCCCTGGTGGCGGCCATGCTGCTCCGGCACGTCAACACGACAGCCATCTACACGCTGTTCGCGTTTGGCCACGAACGGCGCATCTCGCTGACGTCACTCGGCGATGGCGCGGTGACGCTGGTGTCGTCGGCCTTGCTGGTCTGGCGCTACGGCCTCATCGGCGCGCCGATCGGGTCGATCCTCGGCGTGGCGCTCGTCGGCCTGCCGGCCAACTTCCTCGCAATGTCGAGAGAGACGGGAGCGACGCCATTCCGGATTGTCCGGGAGCTCCGCGGCTGGGCCGTGCGGTTCACCATGGCCTCGATCGCGTGCCTGATCATCGGACGCCTCATTCACCCCGCGAGCTTCTGGCCGCTGGCGGCGACCGGCGCGCTGGCGGGCATCGTCTACGCGGGGCTGATGCTGCCGCTCGCACTCGAGCCACCGCTCGGCGGGTACGTTCGCAAGGCGGTGGCGCCGTTCGTTTCATGGCTGCCGGGACGGCGCGTCGGCCTGCCGGAAATCCCGCGGTGATGATCATCGCTGGCCGCCGATGACGGCAGCCGCGGCCCGGCCGCGTGTCGTGCACCTGGTGCCCGCGCCGTTTGGCCAGGGCGGTCTGGTTGGCGGCGCCGAACGTTACGTCTTCGAGCTGGCCCGGCACATGGCCGAGCGCGTGGACACGCGCCTGGTTACCTTCGGCGATGCGCCATCGGTGACCACGAACGGCCCGCTCACGGTGCAGGTGCTCGGCCCGGCGCGTCACGTGCGCGGGCAGCGGTCGAATCCGTTCTCATGGCGCCTCGTCGGCGCGCTTGCGGGCGCCGAGGTCGTGCACTGCCATCAGCAGCACATCGTCGCCACCAGCATCGCCGCGATGGCCGCGCGACTGCGCGGCCAGTGCGTGTTCTGCACCGACCTCGGCGGCGGCGGATGGGACATCTCGGGCTACGTCTCCACCGACCGGCTCTTCCACGGGCACCTGCACATCAGCGAGTACTCGAGGCACGCCTTCGGCCACGACGCGCTGCCGACCGCGCACGTCATCTACGGCGGCGTCGATACGACGCGCTTCTCGCCGGGTCAGCCTTCGGCTCCGTCGATTGACTGCCTGTTCGTCGGGCGCCTGCTGCCGCACAAGGGCGTGGACGTGATGCTCGAGGCCGTGCCTGAGTATCTCGAGACGGTCGTGATGGGGCCGGCGCCGGACTCGAGGTACCTCGCCGATCTGCAGGCGCTCGCGCGGGGTAAGCGCGTGACGTTCAGGCACGACTGCGACGACGACGCCATCGTCGCCGCGTACAGGTCGGCGCGGGTCGTCGTGCTGCCCAGTCTCTACGAGGACCGCTACGGCGGAACGACACGTGTACCAGAGCTGCTCGGGCAGACATTGCTGGAGGGCATGGCCTGCGGCACGCCCGGACTCTGTACCAGCGTTGCCAGCCTGCCCGAGGTGGTGGTGGACGGAGTGACCGGCCGTGTGGTGCCGCCGCACGATCGCGCGGCGATGAGGGACGCGCTGCTCTGGTTCCGCAATCATCCCGGCGAGCAGCGAGACATGGGCGAGGCCGGCCGGGCGCGCGTGCTCACGAAGTTCACCTGGCCGGCCGTCGTGGATCGGTGTCTCGAGCTGTACGCCGGATGCACTGGCATCTCGTAACGGGCGAGTTCCCGCCGCAGCCTGGGGGCGTCAGCGACTACACGCTGAGCGTCGCCAGAGGCCTGGCGTCCGCTGGGGAATCCGTGCACGTGTGGTGCCCGACTGCGAGCCATCCCGCGCCACAGGTGCCGGGTGTAGTGGTGCATGCAATGGCGGGGACGTGGGGTCGCGAGGACATCGCGCGTGTCGACCGCGAGCTCGACGCGACGCCTGCGCCTCGACGCCTCCTGGTCCAGTGGGTGCCGCACGCGTACGGGCAGCGATCGATGAACGTCGGCTTCTGTCGTTGGATACGCCGCCGGGGCCTCAAGGGCGACGCGGTCGAGCTGATGGCCCACGAGGCGTACCTGGGATTCCGCGAGGGGTCATGGAAGCACGACGTAGCGGCAACAGTGCACCGGCTGATGGTGTCGCTGCTGCTCAGCGTCTCCAGGCGCGTGTGGGTGTCGATTCCCGCATGGGTGAGTCGCATGCGGCCGTACGCGTTCGGCCGCCGGATCGAGTTCTGCTGGCTCCCGGTGCCGAGCACCGTACCAGTCGTGAACGACCCGGTGAGAGTGCGAGAGGTGAGAGCGAGGTACGCAACGGCGCATGGACCGCTGGTCGGCCACTTCGGCACTTATGGGACGGACTCGAGACACGACCTCGAACCGCTGATAGCCAGCGTGGTACGTGATCCACACGCGGTCTCGATGGTGCTCATCGGCCGCGAGAGCGACGTATTCCTGCGGGAGATCGTCTCGCGACACCCAGAGATCGCCGGCCGCGTGCATGCGGCGGGCACGTTGTCCCCCGAGGCGCTGTCTGTCTCGCTACAGGCCTGCGACGTGCTCGTGCAGCCATACGTCGATGGGGCCAGCAGCCGCCGGACGACGCTCATGGCCGCGCTCGCGCACGGCGTCCCCGTGGTCACCACAGAAGGACGTCTGAGCGAAGCCATCTGGCGCGAAACGAACGCGGTGCGACTGGTGCCGCCTCGGGATTCCGACGCGGCGGCCCGGGCGGTGGTGGCTCTCTGCAGCGACACCGCGGAACAGGCACGGCTCACGGCGGCCGCCCGTGCGCTGTACGCGGACCGCTTCGCCCTGTCGCACACGATTCACGCGCTCATCGCCGAAAGCTGCCGAGCCGCCTGATGCGGATTGGAGTGGTCACGTGGTCATCCCGCCGCGCCGGGGGCGTCGAAACGTACCTCGAGTCGATCGCAGCCGCGCTCGCACAATCCGGTCACGACGTCTCGCTCTGGGCGGAGACGGACACACCGGGCGATCGGCCACCGATGAGGCTGCCTGCAGGGATAGCGCGATTCGATCTGGCGCACGATCTGCAGGCGGCGTTCGACTGGGCGCCCGACGTGCTGCTCGTGAATGGATTGAACGATACGGCGCTCGAGAGCCAACTGTTGCGAGCGCGGCCATCCGTGTTCGTCGCGCACAACTTCTATGGCACGTGCATCAGCGGCACGAAGGCGTGGGCCTTTCCGATCGACCGGCCCTGTCATCGCGAGTTTGGTTGGCCCTGCCTGCTGCACTACTTCCCGCATCGCTGCGGCGGCCTCAGCCCGATCACGATGGTCAGGCTGTACGCGCGTGAGCGCAATCGGCTGGCCGCGCTCGACAGCGCCGGCGCGATCGTGACGCTCTCGACCTACATGCGCGACGAGTACGTCCGGCACGGGTTGCCGCCCGCGCGCGTGACGTGCGTGCCCTTCGGTCCGGAGCCGGGCCCGGCTCCGGCGCCACGTTCCACGCGAACTTCCAACGCGCCTCGTTCTCTGCTCTCGATCGGGCGTCTCGAGCGACTCAAGGGCATTCACCTCCTGCTCGACGCCCTGCCGCTGGTGCACGAGGCGCTCGGACAGCCACTGTCGCTCACGATCATCGGTGACGGTCCGGAGCGACCAGACCTCGAGCGGCGCGCCGCGGGCATCAGCAGAGGCGACGGCGTGGCGGTGACGTTTGCCGGATGGGTGTCGCCGGACGAGCGCGATCGGCGGCTCGGTGACGCCGACCTGCTCGTCGTCCCCAGCACGTGGCCGGAACCGTTCGGATTGGTCGGCCTCGAGGCGGCGCGGGCGGGCGTGCCCGCTGCTGCCTTCGACGTGGGCGGCATTCGCGACTGGCTGATCGACGGCCAGACGGGCGCCCTCGCGCCTGGCGATCCCCCCACCGCGGCGGGACTGGCCGCCGCCATCGTGACCTGCGTGCACGACGAGTCGCGCCGGGCCACGCTCGGCGCCGCCGCACGCGCGGCGGCCGCCAGGCGCTCGCCCGAGGAACACGCGGCGGGCCTCGTGGGCGTGTTCGAGGCCCTGGCCGGCCCGCGCGCGACCGGCCGCGACGGTGGGGCCTGAGCATGCGCATCGCGTTCGTTGTGCACGACTACAACCGGATGTACGGCCACAGCCGGTACGTCACGGAGCTGGCCGAGCGCTTCCGCGGCGTGAACGACGTCCATGTGTTCGCCAACACGTTCGACGGCGACACGCGCGGCATGGTGACGCACAACGTGCCCGCGCTGCGCGCGACGGCGCTCACGACGATCCTCTCGTTCTACGCGATGGCGTCGACGCGCGTCGGCGGCAATTTCGACATCGTCCACGGGCAGGGCGTCACCGTGCCCAACGCCGACGTGATCACCGCGCACATCAGCAACGCGCGGTGGCTCGAAGGCCGCCGGCACCTCGAGGGGGGCGAGCTGTCGTGGAAGGAGAAGCTGTTCGGCGCGACCGTGATTCCGCTCGAGCGGCGGACGTATCAGTCGCCGCGTGGGACGGTCGTCGCCGTGTCCCAGATGCTGGCGAACGACATCCGCGCGTCGTACGGCCGCACTGGTGAAACCGTCGTGATTCGACACGGCGTTGATTTCCGCCAGTTCAACCCGTCGGTTCGGCAGCGATTGCGCGAGCCCATGCGGAAGGAGATGGGCCTGGCGGACACGGAACTGCTGTACCTCTTTGTCGGCGACCTGCGAAAGGGGTTTGCGCAGGCGATGGCGGCGCTGCCGCAGGCGCCGGGCCGCTTGCTCGGTGTCTCGCGAACGGATCCCGCCGGGATGCTGGCGCGAGCCGGCGAGCTCGGCGTCATCGACCGCGTCCGCGTCGCGCCATTTACCGACCAGATCGAGCAGTACTACGCTGCCGCCGACGTCTTCGTCTTCCCGACGCCGTACGACGCCTTCGGCATGGTGATCAGCGAAGCGATGGCGTGCGGGCTCCCGGTCATCGCCGCTGCCACGGCCGGCGCGGCCGAGATCATCGAGCCTGGGCGGACCGGGCTCATCGTCGAGGATCCGGCCGACGTCGCGGCGCTTACGGCACATTTGCAGAGTCTCGCCGCCGATCCGGCGGCACGGACCCGGATCGGTGACGCGGCCGCCGAGGCCATGAGGGCGCATTCATGGGACAGCGTGGCAAGCGAGACGATGACGCTCTACGAGCGGATCGTCTCGAAACGCCGGGCCGGCTGAGCGTCGCCTTCGTCGTGAACGGCGCGGAGGGGAGCGCCATGGCCGATCGGGCCGGCGCGTTTGCGTCCCGTCTGAGCGGTCGCTGGCACGTGACGACGGCCTGTCGCCGCAGCCGGGGCGCCGCCGGGATCTCGGGCTTCGCGCGCTGGCTGCGAGAGACGGCGCCCGACGTCGTGTACGTGCTCGACATGGGCGTCGCCGGCGTCCTCGCCGGCGCGTGGCGCACGCTGGGGCGATCGACACCGCTCGTCATAGACACCGGAGACGCGATCGCCGCACTCGCCCGGTCGAGCGGCATGCGCGGGCCGCTCGGGCTGCTCGCGACTTCGGCGCTCGAGCGCTTCTCGCTGCGGGCGGCCGATCACATCGTCGTCCGCGGCACGTTCCATCGCGAGTTGCTGGCAAAGCGGCGCATCGACGCGACGGTCATCCCCGATGGCGTGAACCTCGGCGTCTTCTCGCCGCGCGACGGCTCGGCCATGCGGCGCGCTTTCGATCTCGGCGACGGCCTCGTCGTCGGCCTGGTCGGCTCGTCCGTGTGGAGCCCGACGCTCGGCATCGCCTACGGCTGGGATCTGATCGAGATGCTGGCGCATTTGCGCGACCTTCCTGTCCGCGGTCTGCTGGTAGGAGACGGCAGCGGTATCGAACATCTGCGCGAGCGGGCGCGCGTGCTCGGAGTGCAGGACCGCGTCGTCTTCGCCGGACGCCGGCCGCTCGCCGAGCTGCCGGAGATCCTGTCGGCATGTGATGTCTGCCTCTCGACGCAGTCCAACGACATCCCCGGCAACGTGAGAACGACAGGGAAGCTGCCGCTGTATCTCGCGTGCGGCCGCTACGTGCTCGCGAGCCGTGTGGGTGAAGCCGCCCGTGTGCTGCCAGGGGAGATGCTCGTGCCGTACGAGGGCACGGTGGACAAGGGTTATCCATCGCGCCTTGCCGAGCGAGTGCGGGCGCTGGCGGCGGCGCCGTCGCGACTGACGCTCGGCGGCGGGGGCGTCACGATCGCGCGACAGCACTTCGACTACGACATGCTCGCGGGACGGCTCGACACGGTGCTCACCACGGTCGCGCGACGATCGGCCGCGGCCGTCTCGGGATCGGTGACCACGTGACACCGAATACGCCCCTGCGCGTTGGCGTGATTGCCGACCTGCTCGAGGAGGGCTGGCCGAGCATGGACCTGGTGGCGGACATGCTGGTTGACCACCTCGGCGAGGACGACCGTCCGGTCGAAACCGTCCTGCTGCGGCCTGCCTTCAGGACTCGGATGGGACGGCTGGCCGGCGTCAACGGCAGGCCTCTGACGATCGATCGCGTCATCAACCGGTTCTACGACTACCCGCGCTGGCTGAGCGCCGAGACTGGCCGCGCCGACGTGTTTCATCTCGTCGACCACAGCTACGCGCACCTGGTCGCCTCGCTGCCCCGCGGGCGCGTGGTGGTCACGTGCCACGACACCGACGCGTTTCGACCCCTGATCGGCGACGGCGCAAGCGGGTCCAGGCTGCCGCGATGGCTCGTCCGGCGCGTGCTGGAAGGACTGCGCCGGGCCGACATCGTGGCGTGCGGAAGTGAGACCACCAGGCGGGACCTCGTGGCATTGGGCCTCGTGTCGCAGGAGCGGACGGAGGTCGTCCACTACGGCGTTCACCCCTCGTGCTCGTCACAGCCCGACCCACCGGCCGATCGAGCCGCGGCGGCTCTGCTCGGGCCGGTCGCGGGCGCCGATCTGCTCCACGTCGGCAGCACCATCGCCCGCAAGCGCATCGACGTGCTGTTGAAGGTCTTTCATGCCGTGAGCCTGATGAGGCCAGACTCGCGGCTGCTCCGCGTCGGGGGCCCGTTCACATCGGCGCAGATGCAACTGGCGGCCGATCTCAAGATCGCCGATCGGATCGTCGTGCTGCCGTTCCTCGATCGCGCGGTCCTGGCCGCCATATATCGGCGCGCGGCGCTCGTGCTGCAGCCATCGGAGCGTGAAGGGTTCGGTCTGCCCCTGATCGAGGCGATGGCGTGCGGCACACCGATCGTTGCCAGCGACATCGATGTGCTGCGAGAGGTGGCCGGCGACGCGGGGTCCTACGCCGCCATCGACGATCCTGCCGCGTGGCGCGACACGATCGTGCGCCTCCTCGATGAGCGGGAAGAAAGATCCGCGGAGTGGGGCAGGCGTCGCGAGAGGGCCCTCGCACGCGCATCGTTGTTTTCGTGGTCGAAGTACGCGCGAGAGATGGAATCGCTCTATGCGCGGCTGTCGGGAGCGCAGACGCCGCCGGGGGGGCCGAGCTGATGCCCGCGCCGCTGCGCGTCCTCCACGTCGGGAAATTCTACCCGCCGGCGCCGGGCGGCATGGAGAAGATGGTCCAGTCGCTTTGCGAAGGCGAGCGGCCGGGCGTCGATAGCCAGGTCCTGGTTGCCAACACCTCTGCGCACACGGTGCGCGAGGCCTGGCGCGGCGTTCCCGTGACACGCGTCGCCAGCTTCGGATCGATTGGCTCGGTCGGCATCTGCCCGGGCTTCCCGTTCGCGCTCGCAGCCGCCTCGCGCGATGTGACCGTGCTGCACGAGCCCAATCCCGTGGCGCTCGTGAGCGATTGCGTCACGTTGTCGCGCGGGCCGCTCGTCGTCTGGTTCCACAGCGAAGTGGTGCGGCCGCAGTGGAAGTACGAACTGATGTATCGCCCCTTCCTGCGGCGCGTGCTCTCGCGGGCGAGCCGGATCGTGGTGTCGTCGCCGCGGCTTGCCGAGTACGCGCGCGAGCTGAGCGACTTCCGCCACAAGTGCGTCGTCATCCCCTTCGGCCTCGACACATCGCACCTGGCCGAGACGCCGGCGATCGCGGCCAGGGCCGCCGGGATCGCACGCGAGTTTCCAGGGCCGCGCGTCCTGTTCGTCGGCCGGCTCGTGCCGTACAAGGGCGTCGACGTGCTGATCGACGCGATCGCCAGCGTCCAGGCCACGTGCCTCATCGTCGGCGACGGCCCGCTGCGCGCATCGCTCGAGTCGCATGCGGCCTCTCGCGGCGTGTCATCCCGGGTCCGTTTCCTCGGTGGCGTGTCCGACGCCGATCTGGCCGCGCACCTGCACGCCTGCGATCTCTTCGTGCTGCCGTCCGTGACGCGCCAGGAAACCTTTGGCGTGGTCCAGCTCGAGGCGATGGCGTGCGGGCGCCCAGTCGTGAGCACCGACCTCGAAACGGGCGTGCCGTGGGTGAATCAACACGAGTCGACGGGGCTGGTGGTGCGGCCTGGAGATGCCGCGGCCCTCGCGGCGGCGCTGACGCGTCTCTCCGGCGATCCCGCGCTGCGCGAGAGGTTCGGCGCGGCTGGCCGCGCGCGAGTCGCGTCTCACTTCACCGTCGAGGCGATGACCCGGGCGACCACGGCGCTCTACCAAGGAATTGTGCGGGATGCCCGGGTCATGGAGCCCTCCCATGTCTCCTGAGCCGGGCGCGGCGCTCACAGCGCTCGAACTCGTGGCCGCCGCGCTGCGTGGCGATGCAGCGCCCTGGCCGTCCGACAGCGGCGACGCGCTTGCGCATTCCGTGCTCGTCACGGCCGCCGAGCACGGGGTCGAGGCACGACTGGCCGCCGGGCCTGCGGAGTCGGCGTCGTGGCCGCAGCCGGTTTGTGAACATCTGCATCGCGCGGCCCGCGCCGCCGCGGTGGTCGAGGCGCTTCGTCAGGTGGAACTGCAGGCGGTGCTTGCGGCCCTGCACGACGCGGGGGTCCTGCCGCTGATCCTGAAAGGCACGGCGCTCGCTTACTGTCTCTATCCCGCGCCGCACGAGCGGCCGCGCATCGACACGGATCTGTTCCTGCGGCACGAGGACGTCGACCGTGCGTGGGAGGTGTTCAAGGCCCGCGGCTACGGAAGGGCGGCGCAGAACACCGGGCGTCTGGTCTCACATCAGTTCGCGTGCGCGCGGACCGACGAGCACGGCGTCTGGCACGCGTTCGACCTGCACTGGAAGCTGGCCAACCCACAAGTGTTCGCGAACCTGATTGGCTACGACCTGCTCGACCGGCGCGCGGTGCCCGTGCCAGCGCTCGGACCGCATGCGCGCGTGCCGAGCCCGGTGGATCTGCTGGTCATCGCGTGCCTGCACCAGGCGGCGCATCACCCCGAGCATCTCCGCCTCATCTGGACGCTGGACGTTCATCTGTTGGCGGGGTCGCTCGGCACGGACGGGCTCGCGCAGCTGCCGTCCGTCGCGAGGGAGCGGGGGCTGGCCACGATCTGCGCCTACGGCCTCCGCGTCGCCCAGCGCTGGCTGGGCACCGCGATTCCGCGGCAGGTGCTCGACGATCTCGAGTCGGTGGACCCGCGATCGGAACCCGCAGCGCGGTACGTCAGGCGCGTCAGCCGGCTCGACAACCTGTTCGTCGATCTGCGGCAGCTTCCCGGCTGGCGGGATCGAATGCGCCTCGTCATGGAACACGCGTTCCCGCCGACGGAGTACATGCTCCGGCACTACAACACCACGCGTCGCGTGTGGCTGCCAGCGCTCTACGCGCACCGGCTCGTCCGCGGCGGCTGGCGCTGGGTTCGTCACGCATGACGGCCAGGCCCATTCCCACAGGCAAGAGGGCGCTCGACATCCTGCTCGCCGGCACCGGCCTCATCGGATCGTCGCCGCTGTGGCTGCTGCTGGCCGCGGTCATCAAGCTCGAAGATGGCGGCCCGGTCTTCTACTCGCAGGAGCGCGTCGGCGAGGGCGGACGTGTGTTCCGAGCGTACAAGTTCCGATCGATGATTCCCGACGCCGAGCGCAACGTCGGCGCCCTGCAGGCCGGCGCGAACGACGCCCGCGTCACTCGGGTCGGCCGGCTGATGCGGGCGACCGCCATGGACGAACTGCCGCAGCTCTGGAGCATCTTCAGGGGCGACATGAGCTTCGTCGGGCCGCGGGCCCTGCGGCCGGGCGAGATCGAGGCGACTGGGGACGGCCGGTTCGAGGCGCTCGAAGACGTACCCGGCTTCGAAGAGCGGCACAGCGTCCGGCCCGGGCTCACGGGCATCGCGCAGATCTACGCGCCGCGCGACATCAAGCGCCGGAACAAGTTCCGGTACGACCGCATTTACATTCGCCAGCCCAGTTTCTGGCTCGATGTCCGCCTGATCGCCCTCTCGTTCTGGATCACCTTCCGCGGCCGGTGGGAACATCGCGGCGACAAGGTCTAGCGCAGGGACTTCATGCACGAACCCAACGTCACGCGCGTGCTGGCAGAGATCTCCGAAACCGATCGCGTGCTCGACATCGGCGGCTGGGCGCGTCCGTTCAACCGCGCCGACTACGTGCTCGACGCGGAGCCGTGGGACACGCGCGGGTTCTACGGAAGCGGCCGGCCGGCTCAGGGCGGCGACCGGGAGCGTTTCGCGAAGGAGCGCTGGATCCGCCGGGACATCTGCGATCACACGCCGTATCCATTCCCCGACAGGTTCTTCGACTACGTGATCTGCTCGCATACGCTCGAGGACGTTCGCGATCCCCTCTGGGTCTGCGCGGAGATCATGCGCGTCGGCCGGCGCGGCTACATCGAAGTACCGTCGCGACTCGCGGAGAGCTGTCGCGGGACCGAGGCGGGCCAGGTGGGCTGGTCGCATCATCGATGGCTCGTGGACATCGGCGGCACCCACGTTCGATTTCTCATGAAGTACCACCGCATCCACAGTCACTGGCGGTTTTCGCTGCCTGCATCGGTCCTGGCGTCATTGCAGGACGAGCAGCACGTGCAATGGCTCTTCTGGGAAGATCGATTCACCGTCGAGGAGGTCACGATCCACGGTGTCGAGAACATCGAGCGGGAGCTGGAATCCTACGTGGCATCGGTCCGCCCATATCCACGCTGGCTGGTGACCGGCGACGCCGCGGCGCGACGCGCCGCTGGACTGGCCGGTCGAATCAGGCGGCGAGCGAAACGCTGGCTGAGGCCTCAGGAATGATAGAGTCTAGGCCGGGCGGCGACTGCCCTCGAAGATACTGACCGACGCATGCGGGATGTCATCATCGTTGGGGGCGGGCCAGGGGGTCTGCACACCGCCACGCGGCTGGCACATGAGGGCTTCGACGTCGCGCTTTACGAAGAACACGCGGTCTGCGGCGATCCCGTGCACTGCACTGGCGTGCTCGCCGAGGAAGCGTTCGACGAGTTCGATCTCCCCCGCGACGTTGTTCTGAACCAGCTCGCCTGCGCGCGGTTCTTCTCGCCGACGGGCCTCACCGTCGAGTACACCACCCCGACGATCGAAGCGGTCGTTATCGATCGCCGTCTCCTCGACCTTCGGCTGTTCCATCGGGCTCGCACCGCGGGCGCCACCACGATCCTGGGCCAGCGGGTGACGGGCATCGTCCCCGATCGCGACGGGGTTGCCGTTTCGTTCGCCAACGGAAGCTCGGCGCGGGCACGGGCGTGCGTCATTGCGTGCGGCGCGAACTACGCATTGCAGCGAGCGCTGGGCCTCGGGCTTCCTCGCGTCTTTCTCCAGTCGGCGCAGATGGAGCTGCCGGCCGGCCGGCTCGGCGATGTCGAGATTCGCTTCGGCCACGACGTCGCGCCGCTCGGCTTCGGCTGGGTCGTGCCGGTGCGCCGCGATCATGGGTCGTACGCGCGTGTCGGGCTGATGTGCGGGCGCGACTCGCGGCGGTATTTCGATCGGCTCCTGCGTGAGGTCTCGCCCCGCTGGGCGATCAACGCCGAAGGCCCCGCCGGATCGCGTCCGACCCCTCGCCAGAAGATCCTGCCGCTCGCGCCGATTCCACGTTCGTTCACGGATCGCGTGCTCGCGATCGGCGACGCTGCGGGGCTGGTCAAGGCCACCACCGGCGGCGGCATCTACTACAGCCTGGTCAGCGGCGGCATGGCGGCGGAAATCCTGACGGGTGCGCTGACGCGCGATCGACTCCAGGCCGGCGCCCTCGCGCCGTACGAGGCGGCGTGGCGTCGACGGCTCGGTCCCGAGATTCAGGCACAACTCCGCCTGCGGCAGATCGCCCACCGCCTGCGCGACGAAGACATCGACGCCTTCTTCGAGCTGGCAGCCACCGACGGAGTGATGCCCATCGTCCGCCGGACGGCGCGGTTCAACCGCCACCGCGAGCTGATCCTGTCGCTGCTCAGCCATCCGCCCGCGCGCCGCGTGCTGCTTCGCAGCGTGACCTCGCGGCTGACGATGAGCGGAGCGGCCATGACCTCGGCCGAGCCCTCACGTAACTGATGCCCGGCTTCCTCGTCGCCGCCTCCCTCGCGCTGGTCGCGTGGGGCGCGCTGGCGTTTGGCGCGGTCTACCCATGGGCGTGGCAACCGCTCATCGCGGGAGCCGTCATCGTCGGCGCCGCGGCGATGCTCGTGGCCTGGCGGCGAGACGCGAGCGCCCGTGGCGCAGCCGTGCTGTGGGCCCTGCTTGCGGTGGCCCTCACGGCGTCGCTGCAGCTCGTGCCGCTTTCGGTTTCACTGCGACAGGCACTCAGCCCCGCGAGCGAGAACTTCCTGCTCGCGCAGGACCTCGCGTACAGCGCTTCGCCTGGGCCGCACGCCTTGTCCCTCTCTCCCGCGATGACTGTGCGCGGGATCGTACTGCTCGGCGGCTTCTCCGTTCTGCTGGCGGGACTCGTGAGGATTCTGAATCTCACGGGCGTGACGCGGCTTGCCGGTGGTCTAATCGCTCTGGGCGTTGTGCTCGCGCTGGTCGGCATCGTTCAACTGGCCCTGCTCGGGCAGGATGTGTACACGGGCATGCGCATCTACGGGTTCTGGCGCCCGCGCAACCTGCTGACCACGCCATTCGGGCCGTTCGTCAACAAGAACCACTTCGCGGGCTGGATGGTGATGGTGATGCCACTCGCCGCGGGCTACGTGGCCGGCCTCGCGGAACGAGGGCTGCGAGGGGCCCGTGCCAGATGGCGGGATCGCTTCCTCTGGCTGTCTTCGCGGGACGGCGGCCGCTTGCAGCTCGTCGCTTTCGCGTTTTTGCTGATGGGCGTGTCGGTGGTACTGACCCGGTCGCGATCAGGCCTGACGTCGCTTCTCATCGCGATGCTCGTCGTCGCAATCGTGGCGGCCAGGCGATCCCGTTCGACAGTGGTGGCCATCGCAACGGGGGGCGCGCTCGCCGCCTTTCTCGCGGTGATCGTGCTCTGGGCCGGCGTCAATATCCAGCAGCGTTTCGGCACGACGAGCGAGGCCGTCGCACTGCGACGCGGTATCTGGCACGACGCCGCGCGCGTCGTCGCCGATTTCCCGCTCACGGGCACCGGGCTGAATACGTTTGGCACGGCGATGTTCCAGTACCAGACGTTCATCCGCGACCAACACGTGTACGAAGCGCACAACGACTACCTCCAGCTGGCGGCGGAAGGCGGCCTCCTGCTCTCGGTCCCGATTGTGGCGACGCTGATCGTTTTCGTACGGGCGGTCGCCCGTCGATTCCGCGCGGGTGAGGACGACACCCGCGGGTACTGGATTCGCGTCGGCGCAGTGGTCGGCCTGACGGCGATCGCCGTGCAGTCGATCGTCGAGTTCAGCCTCCAGATGCCGGGCAACGCGGCTCTGTTCGTCGTGCTGGCCGCCATCGCCTTGCATCGCGCGCCGGCACGTGCATCATCGCGCCCGGCCACGGCTTCCGCACGCGCCTGATCTACGGACACACGATGTCATCCCGCCCCCTCGGCGTCATCGTCGAGTTTCTCGCGGCGTTCGCGCGCGTCATGCGCTGGCGGGTAGGGCTCGCCTGCGCGCTCATCGTGCTGTCCGGCGCGACCGAGGGGCTGGGCCTGCTGCTGCTCTTCCCGCTGCTCGCCGCGCTCGGCGTCCACGGCGGCGACTCGACGCCCGGCCGGCTGGCCGCGGCCGTCCTCTCGTGGCTGCAGCGCGGCGGGCACGGTCCGGAGCTCGCCACGCTGCTCGTCCTCATCGCGGCCGCTACGGCGCTGCAGGCCGGCATCTCGTGGTGGCAGGCCCGCGTGGCCTACGCGCTCGAGCACGAGTTCGTGGCTCGCGAGCGCGACCGGCTGTACCGCGCTATCGCCGGCGCCTCCTGGACGTTCGTCTCCACGCGACGCGGATCCGACTTCTCGCACGTCCTCACCACCGAGCTCCAGCGCGTCGGCATCGCGGCGTATCAACTGCTGTCGCTTGGGACGGCAGCGACGCTGACGGTTGTCTACGCGCTGATCGCGATCCGGCTGTCGCCGATCATGAGCCTGCTCGCGCTCGGCGCCGGCCTCGTCCCACTTGCGCTGACCTGGACACCGCTTCGCGCCTCCCAGAAAGGGGGGGAGAGAGTCGCCGACGCCACCGCAGCGGTCCATGCGGCGGCCATCGAACATCTCGCGGCCGCAAAGACGGCGCGCAGCTACGGCGCGGGCGAGCGCAGCGCGCAGGTGTTCGCGGGCCTCGCCGGCGAAGTCGCCGCCGCGAACGCCGAGGTGATCGCGGCGCACACGAACCAGCGCGCGTTCGTGCAGATCTCGTCGGCCGTGGTGCTGGCCGCGCTCCTTTACGTCGCCGCGCGCGTCCTGGCGCTGCCGGGCGCGGACATCCTGGTCTTCGTGTTCATCTTCGCGCGCCTGACGCCGCGCCTGTTCGCCCTGCACAGCGGCTTGCAGAGCCTGCTGGTCCTGTTGCCGGCATGGACGGCGTTCACATGCATGCTGGAAGAGTGCCTGGCGGCGGCTGAACATCCCGCCGGCGTCGCCGCGCCCGTGTCGTTTCGATCTCTCATCACTGTCGATCGCGTGACCTACAGCTATCCCCGCGCCGATCGACCGGCGGTGGCCGAGGTGACCCTGCAGATAGCCGCCGGCCGCAGCGTCGGGCTCGCCGGGCCTTCAGGCTGCGGCAAGACGACCGTCGCCGACCTGTTGCTCGGGCTGCTGCGTCCGGACCGAGGGTCGATCGCGATCGACGGCGCGCCGCTCAACGAGGAAGGATCGGCGAGCTGGCGGGATCAGATCGGGTACGTCGCGCAGGACACGTTCCTGTTCCACGACACCGTCCGCGCGAACCTGCTCTGGGCACAACCGGCCGCATCGGAGGACGATCTGCGGGAGGCGCTGCGTCTTGCTGCCGCTGATCGGTTCGTCGCTCAGTTACCCCAGGGGCTGGACACCGTGCTCGGCGATCGCGGCATCCGGCTCTCGGGTGGCGAGCGCCAGCGTCTCGCCCTCGCGCGGGCGCTGCTCCGGCGCCCGAAGCTGCTCATCCTCGACGAAGCCACCAGCGCCCTCGACTCCGAGAACGAGCGCGCCATCCAGGAATCGATCGAAGGCCTGCGCGGCAGGCTGACGGTGCTGGTCATCACGCATCGCCTGACGACCATCCGCGATGCCGATGTGATCTACGTGATGGACGAGGGCCGTGTCGTCGAGTCGGGGGGATGGTCGGAGTTGCTTCAGCGAGATGGGCGCCTGGCCAAGCTGGCGGAGGCCCAGGGCGTCAGGCAGTCGTCAGTTGTCGGTCGTGAGTCATAACCTCGACACCCTTCCGTCACTGGCAATGGCGAGGACGGGGGTGAACGCCGCGATGCTTGCCGGGTGATCGTTGATGGCCTGGCCGTCGATTTCGACCCACGCGTGCCCCTCGAGTGCGTCCTGGCGCGCCAGTCCGATCCGGAGCTCCGGCTTCAACCCCGCGCGACACAAATAGCGATATCCCACCAGGCTTCGGACCAGGCACATCGTCTCGGGCCGCCTTGACGTCCACGCGGACGCGGCCTGGGCGAGCGCGACGATACGCGCCGGATCCGAGTCGTACTCCGAGGCTGTGCCCGCGACGCGCGGCCGCACCAGGTTGACGAGCCTCGAAAGCGGCAACCGCTTCAACACGCGCAGCGCCACCGCCCACGCCAGCATCCGGCCCGCCAGCCACCACGATCGGATTGTCATCGCACCGTGGCCCTGGTCTCGCCGCGCCGGGGCTCTCCAGTCACGTCCATTGCAAGATCGAGCGCCCGGTCGAGGGCATCGAAGCCGGAGGTGTAGCTGAGGGTCAAGACGGGCACCGCGTCGGCGATGGCGAGATAATGCTCGGCCAGCGATCGCCGCAGTTCCACCGTACGTGTCGAGAACGCGCAGGCGTGCGGCAGCAGCCGCTGGAGCGCCATGACCGGCGTGAGACGCTCGGCGTGTGGAGCGGCCCCGCTCGCGCCGTGGCGATCGAGGAGCACGAGCGCCGCGAGCGCCACGGGCTCGCCAGGCGCGCGCGTGACTTCGCCCTGATGGACGCCGCTGACGCCCAGCAGGAAATCAGCCGACGCCGGGCGCAACGCCGCATCGAATGGAATCGGGACGGCGAGCGGAGGAACCGCGGCGGGATCGACGACCAGCGTATCGTCTGCCCAGTGATCGAACCCGCGCGCTGCCAGCGCAACGGCGAACGTGGATTTGCCGGCGCCGGCGTCTCCGCAGAAGCCGACCACGCCTCGAGGCGCCCTGACGGCGCTCGCGTGCAGGACCTCGTGGCCGAGGCGCTGATACGCCGCCGGAACGACGACGCGGCGATGGACGCGCTGGATGTCCGGGAGGTGGACACCGGACTCGGGCCACGCGGTGATCTGGTGGCCCTGGAGGTCGAAGGAGAAACGGGCAATGCCGAGCCAGTCCATCCAGAACTGCCCGGCCGACTCGTACGCGTAGGCGCATGGCTCGCCCGCCGCGTCCCGCCAGGTCTCGACCAGGGGATGCGCGGGGGGCAGGGGCTCAGTGGGCCGCTCGCTCGTCGCGGGAGCCACCGACAGCCGCAGGGCCGGACGAGACTTGCCCGGCGGCACGACGACTAGCCCTTGTTCTGGACCTTCTTGGGCTCGCCGGGGTCTCCGATCTCCACGGTGACCTTCCCCGTTCCGGCCTGCACGAGCCGATCGAGCTGGCTCACGTACGTGAGCGTGGGTGCCGTCCAGCGCGGCTTGATCGAAGCCTTCGTCTCATTCGCCGTCATGTGTCCTCCGCTCCTCACGAGTGGGCCGCGGCCCATGCTTCGAGAGTCAGCATCTCCCAAACCCGACAGTTTCCGCTACGGATAACTTGCCCAACGTCGGCCCTGGCCGCCGATTCCGCTTTCCGACCGTCCAGAATCCCCAGCCGCGCCAGCGTGCCGACACCGCCAAGCCTGTCCCACGCGCGAGGCGCTTCAGCCGCCACGGTCTCCGAGAAATACCGGCTCGCCGAAACCTTCTTGTGCCGCTCGAACCCCAGGCCTGGGAATCGCGCCGCGACCTGCTCCCGCACCAGCCCCTTCGTGCGGCCACCGCGATCGAGCACACGCGGATGGATCCGGCAGAGGAACTGGATCAGATCCGGATCCCAGAAGGGCTGCAGCTCTCGAAGCCCGTTGCGGCGGCGGCTCGCGAACACCTCCTCCTGGTCGAGCGAACGGAGGGGATGCACGAAGCCATGCGGAAACGTCGCGAGGTAAAACCCGTAAGGCCCGCTCGGCTCCGGCTCGTTGAATGAGGCGTCGGTCCACGCTTCCATGCGCTGGCGAAGCTGGCGCTGGAGATCGGGATCCGGTACGACCCATTCCGGACTCCGCGCTTCGAGCTGTGCGAGGCGGTGCCGCACCAGCCTTGCCGGCGCAATGCGCCGCAGCGCCGAACGTCCCCACGACGCGAGCAGCAATCGGAACCCGTGGGTCCAGAGCATATTGTAAACGAGCTGCGCGCGGCTCAGGTCGTAGGACTTGAGGACAGTGGAGACCATGCTGGCGATGCCGGCCACATCGCCCTTTCGAATCAGGTCCACCATGTACTCGGGCGCCACGGTGAGCCATTCGTCGCCGCCGTCGCCACCGATTACAACCTTGCAACCCTGGCGCCCGAGGCTTTCGCCGAGCGCCCGGTAGGCAGGCCGCCAGGCATGTGTCATCGGCAGCGTCGACTCGCGATTGATGTCGATACCCGCCTGAATCAGGCCCACGCCGGCAACAGTGTCCTCGAGGCGTAGAAAGATCTGCTCCAACCCGAGCTGGCCGGCCACACTCCGCTGCACAGGCTGCTCGTTGCAGGATGGATCGGGGAATTCGAGCGACCCCGCGATCGGCGGAGCCGTGCCGCGCCGTGCCGCCAGGTTGACCGCAGCGGCGGCAATGCTGACCGAATCGAACCCGCCGCTCAGGAAGATGCCGGTCCGGCCCTGCCGCAGGCACCGATCGATCGCCTGGTCGAAGTGGACGTGAAATTGATCGACCTCGTCGTCTCTGACCCAGTCGATCTGCCCTGAAGGGTCCGCCGGATACCAGTACCGGCGGATGGTCCTGCGCCCGTGCTCCCAGACGACCACGTGCCCGGCCGGCACGCGCGAGATGTCGGTGAGGTGGGTCTCGTGCAGCGAAAGCCACCGGTGCGAGAGGTGATCCGCGAGCGCGAGCCTGTTGATCGACGAGGAGACCCACGTGAGCCGGAGCAGCGTCGCAGCGTCGACGGCGCACGAGATGCGGCCCCCGGCTTCGCTGAAGAACTGCGGATAGGTGCCGGCGGGATCGCGCGCCAGCAGAAATCGATCGCCGGAAGCCGACCAGGCCGCGATGGCAAAGACGCCCTTGATGTGAACCGGCGCGTCCACGCCCCACCGCGCGATGGCGCGGGCCACGAGGTCGGCGGCGCTGGATGCCGCAGGCGCTTCGAGCTCTCTCGCGAGGTCAGCGGCGTTGTACAACTCGCCGTCGAAGCAAACGCTGTGACCGGCGTGCTCGCCAACCTCGGGCCAGGTGTCCCCGTCGACGTGCAGCTGGATCGTGCGCGAGGGCAGCGTCCACGTGTGCGTGGATGCATCACGCGGCGGCCCGGTCGGCCGCGCGCCGGCGACGAGCGACCACGGTGAGGTGTCCTTGCGCTCTTCGGCGATGGAAGCCTGCACTCTAACCATGCACCGGGACGATCAGGCCGGCCATCTGCAGATCGTCGAGCAGGCGCCGCACGTCGGACTGCACGCTGTCGCCCGCCTCATCGAACTCCGACCGCAGCCGGCCAGGGAGCGCAAGGTCGTCCACCCCCGACGCCAGCAGGTCCACCACCCGGGCGCCCGTCGGGTTCAGCTCGTAGATGGCGTTCGAGTCGAGGTTCACCAGCACGGACGACGCGCCGAGGCGACGCGAGACGACCTGCGGGTTGAGCTGCCATTTCATGGAATCACTTGTCCCCAGATGAGATTAGGGAGACGGTCCGGGGCGAGTCAAGATGCCTGGAGGCCCCTTGGCGTCAGCGGGGGCACTCATGTGCCTCGACCGATACATCCTCGGGGCGGCGTGAGTCCCAGACCTCGGGTATCGGCCCATGACTACGTTAGTCTCAATGAGGTGCGTTGTGGCGACCTCCGCTCGCGTGTCAGCCGTTCACAGATGGATTCCGGCATTGCGTGAGGAGCCACAGTGGGTGCGACCGCTGGCGTGGACGGCGCTGGCCGTGGGTATTGCCGGCGCGGCCGGACGCGCCTCGCAGCGCCTCCTCTGGAATGACGAGCTTTTCACGCTCTACACCTCGCAACTCGCACCAGTCGACATCTTCAAGGCGCTCGCAACGGGCCTGGACCTGCACCCTCCGGCAAGCTACTTCGTCTTGAAGGCGACGACACTGACCTTCGGCGATGGGCTCGTCCAGGCGCGGCTCTGTGCGCTTGCCGGCTTCGTGCTGGCCTGCCTGGCAATGGGCCGATTCGTGAGTCGCGCCGCGGGAGCGCTGCCTGGAACCGTGGCGATGCTCACTCCGTTCGTCACGGGCGCGTACGACTACGCGTTCGAGGCGCGACCCTACGCGCCGATGCTGGGACTGTCGGCCCTCGCGCTCGTATGCTGGCAGGCGACGCGTGGTCCAAGGCGTCGCGTGGCGCTTGTGGCCCTCGGTCTCGCCATCGCAGCTCTGATCTCGTTTCACTACTTCGGCACGCTGCTGGTGGCCGCAATCGCGGCCGGAGAGATCAGTCGCGGTCGTGCAGCCAGGCGCCCTGGAGTCTGGATGGCTCTGGGAGCCGGCCTGCTTCCACTGGTCTGCTTCCTTCAGCTGCTGCGCGCCGGCGCTGCATACGGCGGCGCCTTCTGGACGCGACCCTCGCCCGGACAATTCCTTTACACGTATCGCCTGTTCCTCTTCCCCACTCTGCTACCGGCCGCGATCGTCCTCGCCGCATGGTCGCTGCTGTCGTTGAGGCGCCGGGACTCGCTGGTCGGGCGGCTGGAGGACGGTGGAGCATTCGCGCGCGACGAACTGGCCGTTTGCACGGCGCTCTTCGTGTTGCCGGCGGCTGTTCTGGCGATCGCGTACGTGCTCGGCGGGTATCATGCCCGGTATTCGATCGCGATGGTCCTCGGATTCGCGGGCCTGGTGGCAGCCGCACTCGCCGGCGCGCGATCGGCCCGCGTCGCCGTCGTCACGTCGATTGTGCTGGCCCTGTGGGTGGCGGGACGAGGAGTCATCGCGGCTATGCCCCTGCTGGCGGGAGCGCCGGCGCCAGACGTGCTCACGCTCCATCCTCTGCTGCGGTCTGCCCGGTTGCCGGGGGTGCTCCCTATCGTCGTGAGCGACGTGGCCACGTTCGTGCAACTGGAACACTACGCGCCGCCGGCGATGAGATCGCGGTTGCGGGCGATTACGGCGCCGCTCGACGATCAGACGCCCGAGTACTCCGATACGTCACGGCGTGCGCTGGACTCATTGTCGCGCTGGCATCATCTGGCGGTTGTGCGCTACGAAGAGCTCGTCCGAGGCCGGGAGACCTTCGTGGCCTACGGCGACGGTAGCTGGCTTCCACAGAGACTGTCACGCGACGGCGCGCGGGTCGAATTGATTGGAGCGAGGTTCGAGAAAGTACTGATCCTGGTGACACCGGGCCCATGAGCGCGCGACATCCGATGGCCGGCGCGGTCCTCGGCCTGGCAGCTCTCGTCGTCAGTCTCTCAGCGGTGAACCTCCTTCTGCGGCAAGCCGGCTACACGACGACCCTGCGGTACGCACGCATGTCGGTGGAGCACGAAGCGACGGCCGACTCGTGGCGACCAATGCTCAAAGCGCTGGACACACGGGATCGCGGAGAACCGGTGTACGAGACGGTGTTCTTCACCGAGCACGTGAAGTTTCAGTACCCGCTGACGACGCTGTTCCTGCCGATGGCGCTGCGCTCACCCTCGCGCACCGGCGATGCGTTGATCAAGGCGCTCAATCGCGTGTCGCTCGCCGCCGGCGCGGTGTGCGTCGCGTGCACGGCCGCACTGTTCGTCGTCACGTGGTTCGGCCCGCGGCCCGATTGGCGCGATTGGCCGATCTGGCTCGGGTTGGGCACCGTCGTCGCAGGTAGTGTCCTGTTCCATCCGGTGCTCATGTCCTACGTGCTCGGCCAGATTCAATCGTTCGTGAACGCGGCACTGGCGGCGATGCTGCTGGCGTGGCGGCTGAACAGGCGTATCGCGGCCGGCGTCGCCCTCGGCCTCGCGTGTCTCATCAAGCCTCACTTCGCTCTGCTCATCCTCTGGGCCCTGCTGCGACGGGCCTGGTCGTTCGCGGCGTCGACTGCCGTGGTAATAGCCATCGGCGGCGCCGCGGCCCTCGCGGTCTTCGGTGTTCGAGACAACCTCGATTACGCACGAGTGGTGTCGTACATGGCCGTCCGCGGCGAGGCGATCACCGCGAATCAATCGGTCAACGGATTGCTGAATCGTCTGGTGCAGCCGCCCGAGGTGCGCGAGTGGGACTTCCACTCGTTCCCGCCGCCGCATCCGGTGGTCCGCGCCGGCACGCTCGCGGCCGCGCTGGTGCTCGTGGGCGCCGCGCTGATGCTGCCGTCCGCGCTCGGCTTCGGCGGAACCGCCCTGGACATGGCGATCGCGGCTCTCAGCGTGACGATGGCGTCCCCGATCGCGTGGGATCACCACTACGGCATCCTGCTGCCAATCCTGGTGCTGGCCGCTGGTACCGCCTCGCGGTTGCCTTCGCCGCGGCGGTGGTGGTTTCTGGTGCTGGGCATCGCCTTCGCGCTCGCCGGCTCGCTGTGGGAGCCGCTCGCGCTCGTCGAGAGCCCGCCGGCCAACGTGGTGCAGTCATATGTGTTGACCGCCGGCGTGGCCGCGCTGTTCGTGCTGTACCGCCTCGGGCCCGTGGCTGCGCGGGCGGCGCGTCCTGCGGGAGAATGAGTGTCATGGCGTCCGAAGTCCTCCGCCTCGTGCACGGCATCAACCTCGAGCCCGTCCACGAGGAGTTCACGCTCGACTGCCGGCTCCTCTTCATGGGAGACCGCTATCGTCAACTGGTGCGCGCGTATCCCGAGGTGATCCATCGCCTCTCGCGGCCGAAGCCGACCGCGGAGATCGCGGCGTTCCTGCGTGAGTCGGCCGAGATCGCGCAGTACTACGCAATCAGCTCGGATGCCCGGAAGGTGGCCGTCACGCTGCGCGACGACATCTTCAAAGAGCCGCAGCCGCTCACGTCGCTCGACTGCCGGCTGAAGATCGGCCGGCGCGGGCGCTTCACCGAACTGCCGCTGCCCCTTTCGCGGCTCAAGCCGCTGGGCCGGCTCGTGCCGCTGCTGCAGGGCAGCCACACGCGCGCGGACGTCGACCAGGTGCTGGCCGATCTTCAGGACGACGACCGGCGGTGGGCGACGGATCTGCTGCGGACGCTGGAAGCGGGCGGGTGCCTGGAAACAGGCCCGGCACAGGATAACTACTTCCTGAAATCGAGCGCGCGGCCGCGCACGTCGTTCGTGGCGCACACGTCGATCCTGGTGCAGACGCGAGGCGCATCGATCGTCACCGATCCGCTGATCAGGCCGTCGCTCAAGACGCCGCGCGAGGCGCTCGACGTCACGCGGCTCGATCTGACCGCGATCTGCCTGACGCATGCGCACTGGGATCACTGCGACGTGCAATCGCTGCTGCTCTTCGACAAGCGCGTGACCGTGGTTGTGCCGCGCGTCCACACGCCGACGATCTTCAACCCGCCGATGGTCCCCATGCTGCGGATGCTCGGGTTCACCGACATCCGCGAGGTGGACCCCTGGGATCGAATCCACCTCGGTGACGTCCAGATGAGGCTGGTGCCGTTTCACGGTGAGCAGGACGAGCCCGGCGCGGAGATCGATCACTACACCTACGTATTCCAGAGCGACGGGCTCTCGGTCTACGGCGGTGTGGACTCGTTCCGCGACACACACGGCGAAATGCGTGAATCGCTCGCGCGCGTGCGCGACGAGCACCAGCCGACGGTGGCGTTCCTGCCCATCTCGCGGATGGTCTACGCGTACCGTGACGGCGGGGTGAACGGATTCTGCCGTTACATGGACACGTCGCTGCTCGATCAATCGTTCCAGTACACGGCCGGCCCGTCGGAAGCCACCGAGTGGGTCCGCGAACTGGGAGTGTCGACGGTGGTGCCGTACGCGACGTTCACGTTCAACCCGCGCGCGACGCCCGGCGAAGTGGTGGATTTCGCGCAGGCGCTCGATCGCGTCGGGCTCGGCACGCACCTGCTGCCGCTGGCGACGCTCGGCGCGGTCGAGCCGTCGGATCTCGATGGCTCAGCGCGTGCGCTCCGCCGACGCCGGTCGCTGCGCCGGTGGTTCACCACGGGCGCCAGCGCAAGCCGCCTCGATCGCCGGCTCAAGCAGATCCCGGTGTATCGCTTCGCACGGCGGCTGGTGGCCGGCCGCGAGTCCGCCGTGCACCATCACTAGCTGTAGGATTGATGCTGCCTCATGTCGTTGCGCCTCGGTTTTGACCTCGACGGCGTGCTCGCCGACCTGAATGGGGCGCTGGTGCGCGAAGCGCGGCGCCTCTTTCCCGGCGTCGAGGTCCGAGCCGGCCTGCCCGTCGTGGACGCCTCGCCGGCGGAGCCGCCCGACCCGTCGGACCAGGACGTGGCCGAGGCGACGCCCGATTCGCTCTCGCTGACGTCGCGCCAGGAGCGCCAGCTCTGGTCCGAGGTGAAGCGGATCGAGAACTTCTGGGAGACGCTCGACGAGACCGAGCCCGGCATCATCCGCCGGCTGGCCGAGACGGCCCGCGCGCGGCGCTGGGAAGTGATGTTCCTCACCAGCCGGCCCAGGACCGCGGGCGACATCGTCCAGGAGCAGAGCCAGCGGTGGCTGCGAAAGCACGGCTTCGAGATGCCCTCGCTATTCGTTGTCTCCACTTCGCGCGGGAAGATCGCGGCGTCGCTCGAGCTCGACGTCGTCGTGGACGATCGGCCGGAGAACTGTCTCGACATCGCGATCGACTCGAAGGCACGCGCGATCCTCATCTGGCGCGGCGAGCAGGGCGCGGTGCCTGCCAGCGCGCGGAAGCTCGGGATCGGCGGCGTCCCTACCGTGGCCGAGTGCCTGGAGCTGCTCGTCTCGGCCGAGGGCGGCCAGGGATCGCTCGTCGATCGCCTGCGGCGGCTGCTCGGGCTGAAGTCGGGCGAGCCGCAGCGCGCGCGGGCCTGAAGTTTCCGCATCCCAGCCACGACAAGAATTCCCTCGTTCCACAGAACTGAGATCGCACGTTCGAAATCCGTGATCTTCAGGGCGCCTGCGGCTCCGGAGATAGCGAGCTAAGCCTCTTCTTTAAAGAGATTTACGCAATTCCGTCGAGCGGGCACCCGGCTTGCGCTGTCCACGGCCGAACGTCGCCACTGCCTCCCGGTTGGGCTCGAGATTCTCGGGCCCGGGGCAAGAGCGACCTCGAGGGCCGCCCAGCCCGGAAAGGTGTTCGCCATGTTCCGCGCGCTCCCCAGCCTGCTCGCCGGTACTTTCGTCGCGCTCGTCGCCATGCAGTCGTCCGCGGCCGGCCAGGATCTTCTCGCGGCCAACACCACCACCGTTCTCTTCCCCGCGGTCGCCCCGCTCGTGCCCGCGCCCGCGACGGCGGTTGCCGCCGCGCCGGCCGCCGAAGCGGTGCCGACGCCGACCTTCACGCGCCCCACGATGCCCGCCGCCAAGTCCTTCGGGCGCCCATCCATGCTGCCGGCGCTGTACGTCGCGCAGGGCGCGCTGCAGGCCATGGACATGCACTCGACGATGCAGGCGATCTCGCGTGGCGCGCACGAAGTGAATCCCATGATGCAGGGCGTTGTGAACAACAAGGGCGCGATGCTGGCCGTGAAGGCCGGTGTCGCGGCCAGCACGATCCTGATGTCCGAGTGCCTCTGGAAGAAGGGCAACCGCACGGGCGCGATCGTGTCGATGATCATCGCCAACAGCGTCACCGCCGTGGTCGCTGCGCACAACTACCGTCTGTCGAACCAGCTGGCGCACTAAGGGGTCACCAGTCTTTGCAGGGACGGCCCTCCCTGCCCGCTGCGGCCGATCCGGCGTGGCCAGCCCTCTCTTGACCGGAGGAAGGGACCCCGCCCAGCCGGATCGGCCGCGCACCGTTTCAGGTCCATGGGTCCGAGGGTCCATGGGGCATGGGTAAGGGGCTACTGATGACATGGTGGCCGGCCGACATCTCGATTGAGCCGTGATTACGCCTTCTCAGCTCGCACACACGCTGCTAATGCCGGCCTTCGTGCTGGTACTGGCGACCTGGGCCGGGACCGGCCTGTACCTGCTGGTGTCGGGCATCGGGTCGGGCCGCCGTGCGCTCGCGATCGGCCGCGCGCGCCGGGCGCTGGCCGCGATCGAGATCCCCGATACGAACGAGCCCAGCCTCCGCAGCGCGATGGTGTCACTGGTCGCCACGCTCGCCGAGGACGTGGTGCTGCCGCTCGCGGCGACCCCGACATCGCGCCCGGTACTGGACCGCGTGCTGGCGGACGCCGCCGTCGCGCGCTGCGGGCGGACGTCGCTCGAAGCCATCGTCGCGACGCCGCGCGCACCGAAACACAACTGGCGTCGCATCGCGGCGATGCGCGTCCTCTCGGTCGCCTCGTCGCCAGGCTCGCTCGTCAGCCTGCTGCGCCGCGCCCTCGACGATCCGGATCAGGAGATCGTCGGCGCCAGCCTCGCGGTGCTTGGGCGCCTTCCCGACATGGCCGCGGCGTCGGCGCTCGTCGACGCGCTGCAGCAAGGCAAGTACGCGCCGTCGCGCATCGCCACCTATCTCGATCAATTTCCGCTGCCGATTGGCGATCTGCTTCGGCCGCTGCTGGACCACCCGGATCCCAGCGCGCGCTACTGGGGCGCGACGCTGCTCTCGCGGCACGAGAGCCCGGGCCTGCAGGACGCGCTCGTGCGGCTCACGCAGGACCCGTCGCCGCTCGTGCGGAAGGCAGCGGTCACGAGCCTGAGCCAGATCGACCGCGAGGCCAGCGGGCCTGTCGCGCGCGTGCTGCTCGGCGATCAGGTCTGGTACGTCCGCGCTCACGCCGCGCGTGCGCTGGCCGCCGCCGTCGGCGCCGAGGCGGCCGGGGAGATCGCGCCGCTGCTGACCGATCGCGAGTGGTGGGTGCGGCTGGCCGCGAGAGAGTCGCTGCAGCGGATGGGCGAGGAGATCTGGTCCGTGCTCGTGCCGTACCTGGATCACGAGGACGCGTTCGCGCGGAACGGCGCCGCGGAGGTGCTGCAGAACATCGGCGTCCTCGACAGCCTGATCGTGATGGAGGCCGCGACATCGCGGCCGAGCGCGAGCAAGGTCGAGATGCTGCGCAAGATTGCCGCCGCTGGCGGCACGCGCATGACCGAGGCGCTGCTCGAGCGCGTTGACGACCAGGCGCGGCCCCGCATCCGCCGGATGCTGGCCAGCCTCGGCCTCGAGCCGACGGGAGTGCGCTCGTGAGCCAGACGTCTCCGATCGCGTGGATCACCGCAGGCGCGGTGCTGATGCTGGTCGCCGCCTACGGCATCGGCGCGCCGTTCCTGCTGCTGCGCTCCGCGCTGACGATGTCGCGCCGCCGGCGGCTGCGCTACCGCCCCGTGGACGATGAGGTGCTGGCGACCTCGCGCTTCACGATTCCCGTCAGCCTGGTGCTGCCGATTGCGGGTGTCGTGCCGGGCGCGAGCGCGGCCGTCCGCCGCGCGCTGCAGTTCCGGTACCCGGAGACGGAGCTGATCGTCGTGACGTCGGGCGCCCCCGAGGCGCTCGAGAGCCTGCGGTACGAGTTCGGGCTGAGTCCGTGCGAGCTCTTCTTCCGCCGCACGCTGCCCGCGCAGAACGTCGGCGTGATCTATCGCAGCCAACTGGAACCGCGCCTGCTGATCGCGGACATGACGGCGGGCACGGTCGGCGATTTCCTGAACTGCGGCGCCAACCTGGCGCGGTACCGGTACGTCTGCGCGCTCGACGCCGACGCGACGTATCACCCGCACGGCCTGCTCGAAGCGATGCAGGCGGCGCTCGAGGATCCGTCGCTGGTAGTCGGCGTCACCACGGGCCTCAGCGTGCGGCCCGTCGAATCGGTGAGCTCCGCGCTCGACGGGCTGGCGCCGACGGGACTGGTCGAAGCGTTCCGCTATCTGGCCGCCGCCCGGACGCGACTGCTGACCATCGGGCGCCGCCGGCTGGATCTTCCGCCTGGCGGATGCCCGGGCTTCACCATCTGGCGCCGCGACTCCATCGTCGATGTCGGGGGCTTCGATGGCAACGGCGGGGCAGTGCACGCCGACATGACGTTCCGGATGCACCGCCACCACGAAGGCGATCGGCGGCGCTATCGCATCATCCACGTCACCGAGCCGGTCGGCACCATCGGCCACGAGTCGGCGCGACGGCACATGGTGGTAGCTGGCTACGTGCCGTGGTCGGTGCTCTGGCGCCACAAGGGCCTGGCGTTCAACCCCCGCCTGGGCCGCCTGGGGCTTTTCGACTTTCCGCGGTACCTGTTCAACATGGTCGTTGCGCCGTACCTCGAACTGCTGGCGCTGGCACTGCTGGCCGCGGCGATCCCGCTCGGCGTGCTGACAGCCGGTCAGCTCCTGCTGGTGCTCTTCATCCTGGGCCTCGGAAGCGGCGTCGTCGCGATGTGCGCACTTCTTCTCAGCGGCGACCTGGGCCGGGACGTCCGCCCGTCGGCCCTGTTCAACGTCCTGCTGGTGGGCCCGCTGGAATACTTCCTGACCCGCCCTGCGCTCCTCTGGAGCCGGTTGACCAGCCGCGCCTAAAGCTCTCGCCCCGGGGTTCCGATAACGGGGCGGAGTCTGCTCCGGATAAGACCTTCCCCGGCAGGAGCCCAGGTGGGACGACGAATGATCTGGTTCTATCAGCGCGAAGGACAGCACCTCTATTACGAGGTGCGGTTGCGTCAGGACGGTCCCGGCTTCGAGCTCGGGATTTCGTATCCGGGCGGTTCGCTGCTCACCGAGACGTTCGACACCGAAGACGCCCTCGCGACGCGGTTCGCCGAGCTGCAGACGTCGCTGCAGCGCGCGGGCTGGGGCCCGCTCGAGCGCCGCGAGCCCTCAGTCAGCCGCGGCCAGCGCGCCGCTGCCGGCCGGCCGCTCGTCTGCTAGCGGATCGTTCTCGAAGAAGAAGCGCGTCACCAGGCTTCTCAGCGCCCCAATCGAATCGCACGTGTTAATGGCGGTGCGCAAGCGCGAGCCGTTGTCGAGGCCGCGCGTGTACCAGGCGCCCAGGGCGCGCAGCTTGTTGATCACCCAGCGGTCGCGTCCGCGCGCGGCGCGATCGTGGCGCGACGGGTTGCTCTCGTCGTGCTTCGACGCGACGTGGCGGAAGCCCTCGGCCTCACCCTCGCCCTCGCGCAACAGCAGATCGATGTAGTCGAGCAGGAACTGCCCGCGCTCCTGCATCGTGACGACGCGCGGCGTGCGGCCCGCGAGCAGGTCGTCGGCCTGCCCGAGGATCCAGGGATTGCGGAGGACGCCGCGGCCGATCAGCACGCCGCTGACGGCGGTGGATCGCAGCCGCTCGATGGCCTGATCGGCCTCGATCACGTCGCCACTGCCGAACACCGGGATGTTCACCGATTCGGCGACGCCGGAAATGAAGTCCCAGTCGGAAAACCCGGAGTACGACTGCGAGGCCGTCCGCCCGTGCACCGCAATCGCCGACGCGCCGGCGTCTGCGACGCGTAGTGCCAGCTCGGGCGCGTTCTTCTGGTGATCGTTCCACCCGGCACGCATCTTCACCGTCACCGGGATCTTCACGGCCTTCGTCATCGCCGCGATCACCGACTGGGCGTGCGCGGGCTCGCGCATCAGACTGCACCCGGCGCTGTGCTTCGCGATCTTCGGCACCGGGCAGCCCATGTTCACGTCGACGATGTCGGCACCGAGCTGCTCGACCACCTGGGCGGCATCAGCCATCTTCTGCGGATCGCCGCCGAAGATCTGGATCGAGATGGGCCGCTCCTCCTCGGTGTACTCCGCGTACTCGAGCGTCCGATCGATCCCGCGCACCAGGCCCTCGGAGCTCACCATCTCGGTGACTACCAGGCCGCACCCGCCGTGCCGTTTCACCAGGCGGCGAAACGCCGTGTCCGTCATGCCCGCCATGGGCGCGACGGCGAAGGGCGATCGCAGCTCGATGTTTCGGATCTTCACTCCAGGTCCCTACCGTGCTTTCACATCCGCCGCATCTACCTGCACGCTCACCGCCTGTCCAATCAGATCCACCGAAAGCACGAGGCGCGATTGGGAGCCCTTGCGCGTCAGCCGTCCGACGACGCCTTTCAGCGGGCCGTGTGAGACCTCGACGAGCGTCCCGGTCTTGATCGTCGGGCACGGATCGTACGGCAGCGTGCTCTCCACCAGCGTCCGGATGCCTTCGATCTCGTGATCGGGCACGGGTGCAGGCTCGCCGTCGAACGACACGATCGAGACAACGCCGCTGCACTTGAGCACGGACAGCCGCTCACCGGCCTCGAACCGCGCGAAGACGTAGCCGGGAAACAGCGGCACGTCGATCTGCTTCTTCCGATCCTTCCACCGGCTCCACCTCCTCATCGTCGGCAGGAACGCGGGGACATGCTTCTCATCGAGCTGAGTGCGGACGACCTGTTCGTGTCGGCTGCGGGTCCAGACGGCGTACCAGCGAGACGCGTCCCCGACGCTCATGACTCGCCCTTCGAAAAGGTCAGGGCGAACGGAAACAGCGCCATTCCGCTAGTCGGTCGGCTTCACCGGCTTGGCCGGCTTTCCGGTCTTGGCTGGTTCTGGCGTGGCGGACGGCGGCGGACCTGCCGGATCGGGCGGCAGCGGGGGCTCCGCGGCCATGCGTGTCTCCCACGCCTTCCTGATTTCGTCGTTCTTCCACTCGATGATCGCCTGCGCACGCAGCTTGGCGAGGTACCGCTTCAGCTCGCCGACGCGTTTCTCTTCGTACAGGGCGTCGGCGATCTTGTCGCGCGCCTCCTCGGCCGTCATCACCTTGTCGTCCGTGCGGTTGTCGAGCTTGACCACCTGATAGCCGCCCTGGCCGCGGATCACCTCGCTGACATCACCGACCTTCATGCCGTCGAGCATCTGCTTGAAGCCTGGCGTCAGTTCGTTAATGTTCAGGGGGCCGACCAGGCCCCCGTTCGCGCGCGACGCGGAGCTCGAGACCTCGGCGGCGACCTGTTCGAAGGCTTCACCCGCGAGCACGCGCTTGCGCGCGGCTTCAGCCTTGGCCTTGGCGTCCTCGTCGGCGCCGACGTTCACGCCCTTGCTGTCGGTCGCCACGCGCACGAGGATCTCGCGGATCGTCACCGTGCCCGGCGTGGTGAAGTCCTTGAGGTGACTCGCGTGGTACTTGCGCGCCTCTTCCTCGGTGATGCCGACCTTCGACATCACCTGGTTCTGCGTCACGCGCGACATCAGCATCTGCTTCTCGAGCGACTTGCGCAGGTCGGAGAGCGTCATGCCCTCCTGTTTCAGGGCCGCCAGGAAGGCCTCGTCGGTGTCGAGCTTGTTCTCCTTGCGGATATTTCCGACGACGCGGTCGAACTCCTCGTCGGAGAGCTTGTAGCCCAGCTCCTTGCCTTGCTGGGTCAGCAGCATCTCGTCGATCGCGTTGGCAATGATCTCGGGCGTGACGTCCTCAATCGCCTTCTTCATCGCCGCATCGTCGGCCGGCTGGATGCCTTTGGCGCGGATGGCCTGCACCTGCCGCTGCTCGAGATCGGTTTTGGTGAGGATCTCCCCATTCACCTTCACGAGGATTTGCTCGATGATCTCGGCGGACGGACGCGCTGTGCACAAGGCCACGACGACGAGGATTCCCGGGAGCAGCCGTCGAGCGTACTGGGACATGCTTCTGACCTTCAATCCTTTGGAATTCAATATTTTACCACCTTACCCGAGCAGCTCGGCCAGCAGGCCTCCCACTCGAGTAAAGACGCCCGTGGGGCCTCGAGGGTCTTGAACCTCCGGCTTGAGGATCTCCGCTTTGGTGAAACCGGAGGTGACCTCCCCGGCCGTTGCCCGGGCGGTCCACCACGAAGCCGGCGCCGACGGGAGTCGTCCCGACCGTTTCGCGGGCCCGACGGGCCTCCGTCTCGAGTCGGTGGCACCTGACGCACCTATCGCACCTATCGCACCTGACGCACCTGACGCACCTTGTTTCAGGTCCAGTCGCAGGCCCGACGGGGGCACCAGCGTCACGTCGGCCCGCCGCTGGATGAAGTTGACCAGCTGCGCCGGGTCGAGACGGGTCTGCGGCCTGAACCGGAACACCACGCGGTCGCCCTCCCGATCCACGGTCTCGACGCCCAGGCGATCGGCCATCACGCGGATGCGTCCGTAGTCGGCAAGGTTCAGGATCGTCGTCGGCAGCGGGCCGTAGCGGTCGCGGACTTCCTCCACGGCGCGCTCCAGCTCCTGCTCGTTCCGTGCCGACGCGATGCGCCGGTAGACCATGAGCCTCTGGTTCATGTCCGGGATGTAGCCTTCGTCGATCTTCAGGTCCACGCGCAGGTTCACGGTCGCCCTGAGGTCGTCCTCGATGTCCTCGCCCTTCAGCTCGCGGACGGTTTCCTCGAGCAGTTTCGTGTACATCTCGAAGCCGACGGATTCCATGTGCCCGCTCTGCTCGCCGCCGAGAAGGTTCCCGGCTCCGCGGATCTCGAGGTCCAGCGCCGCCACGCGGAAGCCGCTCCCGAGATCGCTGAATTCCTTGATCGCGGCGAGCCGCTTCTTCGCGACCTGCGACAGGTTGTCCTCGGGCGGGATCAGCAGGAAGGCGTACGCCGGCCTGTCGGATCGGCCGACGCGTCCGCGAAGCTGATAGAGCTGCGACAGGCCGTAGCGATCCGCGCGGTTGATGATGATGGTGTTCGCGTTCGGGATGTCGAGCCCGTTCTCGACGATGGTCGTGGCGACGAGGACGTCGTGCTTGTGGGCCATGAAGTCGAGCATCGTCTTTTCGAGCTGCTCTTCGCCCATCTGGCCGTGACCTACCGCCAGCTTGGCCTCCGGCACGAGACGTGTGATCAGGTTGGCAATCGACGCGATCGACTCCACGCGGTTGTGGACCACGTAGACCTGGCCCTGGCGCTCGAGCTCGTGGCGCAGTGCCTGGCGAATCACTTCGGAATCGAATTTGACGACGTGGGTCTGGATCGACAGGCGATCCTTCGGCGGCGTCTCGATGATCGACATGTCGCGGATGCCGGCGAGCGACATGTTCAGCGTCCGCGGAATGGGCGTCGCCGTCATCGTCAGGACGTCGACTCGCTTGCGAAGCTGCTTGATCTTCTCCTTGTGGGCGACGCCGAAGCGCTGCTCTTCGTCCACGACCAGCAGGCCGAGGTCGCGGAACTCGACGTCCTTCGAGAGCAGCCGGTGCGTGCCGACGATGATCTCGACCCTGCCGGCCGCGAGGTCCTCGAGGACCGTCTTCTGCTCGGCCTTCGTGCGGAACCGGCTGATCATCTCGATGCGTACTGGGAACGCCGCGAAGCGCTCGGTCAGCGTCTTCTGGTGCTGGAACGCCAGGATCGTCGTCGGCGCGAGGACGGCGACCTGCTTGCCGTCCATCACCGCCTTGAACGCGGCGCGCATGGCGACTTCGGTCTTGCCGTACCCGACATCGCCGCACAGCAGGCGGTCCATCGGCGTCGGCGACTCCATGTCCGCCTTGATGTCGGCGATGGCCGTGAACTGGTCGGGCGTCAGCTCGTAGGGAAAGGCGCCCTCGAATTCTTCCTGCCAGTGCGAGTCGGCGGCGAACGCGTAGCCGGGAACGGCCTTGCGCGCGGCGTAGAGCTTCAGCAGCTCCTCGGCCATGTCGCGCATGGCCTTCTTCACGCGCGTCTTGGCTTTCTCCCACGTCGTGCCGCCGAGCCGATCGACCGGCGGCTTCGTGGCGCCGGTGTATTTCTGGACCAGGTCGAGCCGCTCGACGGGGACGAACAGCTTGTCCTCGCCGGCGTAGCGCAGCTCCATGAACTCCTGCGGCGGTTCGCCCGGCGCCACGGCCAGTTGCTTCAGGCCGACGAACGCGCCGATGCCGTGATCGACGTGCACGACGTAATCGCCCACCTTGAGGTCGCGCAGATCGGACAGGAAGACGCTGGTCGCAGAGCGGCGGCGTGCCTGCTCCGGGGCGCGGCGCTCCTCCTCGAAGACGTCGGCCTCGGCATAGATCACGAGGCCGCCTTCGGGCAGGCGGAAGCCGCGGGCGAGGTGGCCGATCGTCACGAGCAGCGCGGCCTGGTGCGTGTCTTCGGCCGCGGTGGCGGCCATCGCGATCACGTGGTAGTCGCGCGCCAGCTCGAGCATGCGCTCTGCCCGGCCCGAGGTCGTCGCCACGAACACCGCCTGTTCGCCGGCATCCTTGCCGCGCTGCAGCTCCGCGATGAAGTCCTGCACACGGCCGCGGAATTCGGGCACCGGCTGGCAACGCACGTGCGTCGGAGGAGTGGCCGGATCAGCGTCAACCGCCAACTGCTCCAACAGCACGCCGCTGCCAATCCGCTCGAACACCGCGTCGGTGGTCAGGAACAACCGCGACGGAGGCGCCACATTGGCCGGCGCCGCGGCGCGCGGGCCCTTCGACTGGCTCGTGACGGCCTGATAACTTGCCTCGATCTGCTCGAGAAACCGATCGGACGCCGCACGCACTTCATCCGGCTCGGCGATCACGAATGCCGCCGACCGCCGGACGGCGAAGTAGTCGAGCGCGGATGCGTCGAGACGCAGAGTCGCGGACGCCGGTGGCTCCGCGGCGCCGAGACGTTCACGAATCGGGACGATGCGCGCCTGGTCGATGGTGCCGGTCGATCGCTGAGTGGACGGGTCGTACCGCCGCATCGACTCCACCGTGTCGCCGATGAACTCGACACGAATCGGCTCGGCGTCGCCCGGCGGGAACAGGTCGACGATGCCGCCGCGGATACAGAACTCGCCGTGTTCATCCACCGGGTCTTCGCGCGTGTAGCCGGCCTCGAGCAGCTGCTCGGCGAGAATTTGCGGATCGATCTCGATGCCGTTTCGGAGCTCGACCGTCGCCGATGCCAGCATCGATGGCGGCACGAGGCGCGGCAGCAGCGCTGGGGCCGATGCCACGATCACTCGCGCCTCGCCGGTGGCAATCGCCGTGAGCGCCCGGGCCCGCGCGGAGGCCACGTGCAGGTGCGGAGAGAGCCCGCGATACGGATCGACCTCGTGCGAGGGCAGTGGAAGGACCGCGGCGGCCGCCGCCGGCTCGTCGAGCCCGGCCAGCGCGCCGAGGAAGAACCTCGTGTCCGTAACGAGCTCCTCGGCCTCGGCGTCGGTCGCCGTCACCACGACGATCAGCCGGTCGGCCGTGTCGTGCGATCGCGTCGCGACGTAGAGCGCCCGCGCGCCACCGGTAAGGCCGCTGATGAGACCGCGATCGTGCTGCAGCCCTGCGCGGGCGGCGGCCCTCTGAAACAGCGAGCGGAGCGACAGGGACGGAGACGACGGCATCGACCTGGGATCTTAGGTGCTGGCGGATCTACCAGTGTAGCAGGAGAGGCTCGAAAGCCCCCTTCACTGCGCCACGGTCTGCAGGATGAATCGCGCTCTCGCGACAACCGTATCGCGGGGCACTTCCACGACCGAATACCCAAGCTCCACGTAGATGCTTCGAACGCGGTCGCCAAACGCCTCTGCGGCCTCGAACGTCATCCGCCGCTCGCTGTCGGTTACGTAGATTTCGGGCCAGCTGGGCAACACGAAAACCGGATCGTGGTAGCGATGCGCGGCGGCCGCCTTCGCGGCGGCTGCCGCATCCAGTCCGAACAACTCCGCGTACCCAATCAGATCTGGGATGCCCCGGTCGAAGAACACCGGACCGGGCGCGCCACTCATGCGTTGAAAGTCCGCGACAGCTCGAGACAACATCAGTGTCAAGAACAACTGAGGGTTCCTGTCCCAGACGCCGTCTCCGCCGAGCGCTCGCTGCTCCGCGATGACCTCCCGCGCGGGCTCGGCGACGCCCGTGAATCCCGACGCCACGAGCTCATCGACGATGGGCGTTTTGCCGCTTCCGGGTGGCCCGGTGATCACCACACCGCTCACCATTTCGGCCCTCGGCGCTTCAGGATCGGTTCCCATTTCTCACGCCAGGCGCCGTACGTAGCGGATCCGTGCATGAAGTCGGCGTCTCCCGCGGACGCCGTGAGCGTGATGGTGCGAGCGGGCGGCTTTGGATCGAATGGCGTGGTGTGAATCAATTCGCCGATCAATCGCGCGGGACCCAAGGTGCCGTCGAAGATGAACAGATCGCGCGACGGCCGCGGCGTCGTCGATGCGGGTCCGACGATGACGCCTATCGACAACTTGCTGGAGAAGCGCAGGCCTCCGGTGTTCGAATCGTGGGTGACGTCCTGCAGTTCGCCGATTGGCGTATCGCCCGCGAGCCCTTGGGCCGACTCAAACAGACCGAAGAGGCAGTTGCCAGCGCGCCAGAGCATCACGGTCTCCCCGTAGGCATGTTCTGCCGTGTAGCGCATGTTGGAGAACGCGCCGATCTCGGCAATCGGTACGGTCGGGGCAATCGTCGCGCAGGGGTTGGATTGCGATGCCTGTTGCAAGTAGACGGTGGACAACAGCGCCACCGTGACGAGCGTGCTCCTTATCATCAACAAGCCTCCGATGGCTTGGTCGGTCTAACGATCGCGGCCGCGAATCCGCTCGAGGATGGTCGTCGTCGAGTGGCCTTCCTCGATCGTCGCGCGGACCACGCGGCCGCCACGCGCTTCGACGACGTCACGGCCGACGATCTGATCGGCCGGCCAATCGGCGCCCTTCACGAGAACGTCCGGCTGGAGGCACGTGATGATTCGGTGCGGCGTGTCCTCGTCGAAGATGACGACGGCATCGACCGATGCGAGCGCCGCAACGACCTCGGCGCGCTCGGCTTCGGGGTTGACCGGGCGACCGGGCCCCTTGTTGGCGCGGACCGACCGATCGGAGTTGATGCCGACGATGAGCGCGTCGCCTTCGGCGCGCGCCGCCTGCAGGTAGCGCACGTGGCCGGGATGCAGGATGTCGTAGACCCCGTTGGTGAACACCACCGTCCTGTGCGCCGCGCGCAGCGCGTCCACGAGACGGACGGCGTTCTCGATCGACAGGACGTGCGAGATCATGTGCGCCTGAAGAACATGTACGTGCCGACGTCCTGTCGCGGGTAGCCGGGCTCGATGCGCCGGGAACTGGTCGCGACGAGTGCCAACGGCTTCAAGGCGTCCACGTACCAGGCGACCGGCCGGCCGCGGGTGTAGCCGAGATCCGCACGGGCGGCATCGCCGGCCTCCAGTCTCGGGTTGGTCTCCTCGACGACCAGCAGGTGGCCCGCCGGCGCCAGCAGGCGTTGGATCTCGCCGATCACGGCCCGGGACGACGCATCGGTCATGTGCTGGAGCACCGTGAACGTGAGGATGAATTCCGCGCTCGAAGGCTCCGCCGGCAGATGCTCGAGCGTCGGCACCAGCTCGAAACGCAGATCGGGCAGCAACGTCCTCGCGGTCGCGACGAGAGAGGCCTCGCGCTCGAACCCGACGACGTCCGCGGCCACTTCAGAAAGCACCGGCGTGAGGCGGCCGAAGCCGCTGCCGACGTCGTACGCGCGATGGACGGGCGTGTGCGCGGCGGCCTTGTGCAGGTACGTGCGGACGTCGCGCTGCTCGAGATAGTTCCGCAGCAGCGCCGGCGGCCCGGCGACGTCCACGACATCACCCGGCGTCCACGTCTTGCGGTCGCTCATCGGTCCAGCGTCGGCCCCATCTGCACCGACGGCGAGAACTGCCAGCGGTGGCGCGGCCTGTAGATACCCACGTCCTTCACGCGCGACTTCACGCGGAAGGTGTGAAGCTGTCGATGGTAGTCGTACGGGTAGCCTTCGATCGAATGGGCCGCGACGTCCACCTTGTAGGTGCCTTCGGTGAGATCCAGGCCGTCGATCACGAAGCGCACCTCGCCGGTGCCCTCGAACCGGCGCCCGGCCAGCTCCTCGACCCAGGTGTTGGTCCCGTAGCAGCAGACCCCGTCCGCGTTGAACAGGCCGATGCCGAACGCGAAATCCTGCATCGGCGTCGCCGCCCGGACCTCGAGCCTGATGGTCATCGGGTCGCCTGACTGGAACACGTGCGACGGCTGGTTGTCCGGACCGAGGATGGTGACGCTGGTGATCTCGACCTCGCGCGATCCCCAGCGGCCCTCGCTCGCGCGGAACATGTCGTCGGGCGCGGCGGACGCGGCCACGGGATCGGCCACGGACGGCACGGCGCTACCTTCGAGCACGTGTTCCTGTGCCCTGGCGTCCGAGGAGGCCAGCGACTGCTCTTCGGCGCGCTCGACGTCGCTCATGTAGGCGCCGACGACGCGCCTTGGATCACCGGTCGCCTTGCCGACGCCGCCGTCGATCCACAGCGCTTCGTCGCAGAACCGCTCGACCAGGCCGAGCGAGTGAGTGACGAGCAGAATGGTCTTGCCGCGCCGGCGGAACTCACCGAACTTGTCGAGGCACTTGTGCGTGAAGCCTTCGTCGCCGACGGCCAGCACTTCGTCCACCAGCAGCACGTCGGGGTCGACGTGAATCGCGACTGCGAAGCCGAGGCGCATGTACATGCCAGAGGAGTACGTCTTCACCGGGGCATCGATGAACTCGCGCATCTCGGCGAATTCCACGATCTCGTCGAAACGATTCGTGATCTCACGCTTGGAGAGGCCGAGCATCACGGCGTTGATGAAGACGTTCTCGCGGCCGGAAATCTCTGGATGGAAGCCCGCGCCCAGCTCGATGAGCGCCGAGATCCGCCCTTTCACGGTCACCGTGCCCGTCGTCGGACGCGAGATCCCGGCGACGCACTTGAGCATGGTGCTCTTGCCGGAGCCGTTGCGGCCGATGATGCCGTAGGTGCAGCCCTCCGGCACGGAGAACGAGACGCCGCGCAGCGCCGAGAACGTCTCTTCCGGCTTGAGGTCGCGGATCAAGCTGCGCGTGAGCAGCGCGCTCTTGAGCGTGGCGAACTGCTTCTTGTGCGCGAAGCGCCTGTAGACCTTCGTGACGTCGCTGACCTGGATCGCCAGAGAGCTCATGGCTTGGCTGGCTCCGCTGTAGCGGGCAGCGGGCAGCAGGCAGCAGGCTTGATGTTGCTGCCAGCTGTCAGCTGCCAGCTGTCAGCTATCTGTGTCTTCACACTTCCTCCGCAAACGAGTCGCGCAGCCGGTCGAAGAGGAAGTAGCCGAACAGGAACAGCGCGATCGACCCGATCAGCAGCGCGAGCAGCCAGCGCCAGTGGCCGAAGGGGCCAGCATAGAACAGCAGCTCCTGGTACGAAACGGCCAGGTGCGTGAACGGGTTGAGGTTCAGCAGCGTCCGCGCCATGCCGGGCGCGATCGTCATCGGGTAGATGATCGGCGTCGCGAAGAACCAGAACGTCAGCAGGTTGGCCAGCAGGTCCTTCAGGTCGCGAAAGTGCACCGTGAGCGACGAGACGATGAGCGCCAGGCCGACCGTCAGCAGCAGTTGCGTCGCGACCACCACTGGAAACCACAGCAGATCGGTGACGCTCAGCGGCGCACGATAGTAGACGAGAAAAGCCGCCAGGACCGGCAGCCCCAGCAGGAAGTGCACCATGTTCGCCAGCACGGTGACGATGGGGAGCACTTCAGCCGGGAAGAGCACCTTCTTGATCAGGTTCCCGCCCGAGATGAGCACGCTCGAGGATTCCAGCAGCGAGCTGGAGAACCACGTCCACGGCAGGATGCCGCAGAACATGAACAGCGCGTACGGCTCGATCTCCTTCGGGTGGGTGCCCGGCAGCACCACCGTGAAGACGAAGGAGTAGATCAGCAGGAGCAGGAGCGGGTTGATGAACGACCAGAAGAAGCCGAGGACGGAGCCCCGGTAGCGCGCCTTCAGGTCGCGCACGACGAGGCTCTGGATCAGGCCGCGGTATTTCAGGAGGTTCCGGAGATTGTCGAACATGCGCTCGTGCAGGGCAGAACTGAAGTTCTGCCCCACAGGTGTCCTCGCGCCTCCGCGTCAGCGCCTGTGCTGTGCGCGTTCGGCGGCGCGCATCTTCATCAACGCGGTCAGCAGCGCCAGACGCGCCCGATCGGCCTCCTCGAGGCTGGTGGCCTTGCCCATCTCGGCCTCGGCCTCGCGCTTGGCCGCTTCCTGGGCCGCGATGTCGATGTCTTCCGGCTTCTCGGCCAGCCGGACCAGCACCGTCACGCGATCGGGGAGCACCTCGGCGACGCCGAAGTCGATCACAATCGTCTCGCGCACCTGGGCCTTGCGATACGACAGCTCGCCGGGATTCAGAAGCGCGAGCAGCGGCGCATGGCCGGGCAGCACGCCGAGCGCGCCGTTGTAGCCGGGCAGCTGCACTTCGTCCACCTCGTCGTGGACGATGGGCTTGTCCGGGGTGGAGATGTCGAGCGCCAGCGACTTCGGGATCATGCCTGCTTCTTCGCCTTCTCCATCGCGTCCTCGATGGTGCCCACCATGTAGAAGGCCTGCTCGGGGAGCGCGTCGTGCTTGCCTTCGACGATCTCCTTGAAGCCGCGGATCGTGTCCGCGATCTGCACGTACTTGCCCTCGAAGCCGGTGAACTGCTGCGCCACGAAGAACGGCTGCGAGAGGAACCGCTGAATCTTGCGCGCGCGGCTGACGCTGAGCTTGTCGTCTTCCGACAGCTCGTCGATGCCGAGGATCGCGATGATGTCCTGCAGGTCCTTGTACCGCTGCAGCACCTGCTTCACCGCGCGCGCGACGTTGTAGTGCTCGGCGCCGATGACGCGCGGGTCCAGGATGCGCGAGCTGGACGCCAGCGGATCGACCGCCGGGTAGATGCCGAGCTCCGCGATCGCGCGCGACAGGTTCGTCGTCGCGTCGAGGTGCGCGAAGGTCGTGGCCGGCGCCGGGTCGGTGTAGTCGTCGGCAGGCACGTAGATCGCCTGCACCGACGTGATCGAGCCCGACTTGGTGGACGTGATGCGCTCCTGGAGCTGGCCCATCTCGCTCAGCAGCGTCGGCTGGTAGCCGACGGCCGAGGGCATGCGGCCGAGCAGCGCCGACACTTCGGATCCCGCCTGCGTGAAGCGGAAGATGTTGTCGATGAAGAGGAGCACGTCCTTGTTCTCGGCGTCACGGAAGTACTCCGCGACGGTCAGGCCCGTGAGGCCGACGCGCATGCGGGCGCCCGGCGGCTCCGTCATCTGGCCGTAGACCAGGGCGGCGCGCGACTTGGACGGGTCCTCGATGTCGATGACACCGCTTTCCTGGAACTCGAGCCACAGGTCGTTGCCCTCGCGCGTGCGCTCGCCGACTCCGGCGAACACCGAGACGCCCCCGTGCTTCAACGCGATGTTGTGGATCAGCTCCTGGATGATGACCGTCTTGCCGACGCCCGCACCGCCGAACAGGCCGATTTTGCCGCCCTTGAGGTACGGCTCCAGCAGGTCGATGACCTTGATGCCGGTTTCGAACATCTCGAGCTGCGTCGACTGCGCCTCGAGCGTCGGGGCCGGGCGGTGGATCGGCCAGTGCTCCTCGCTGTTCACCGGGCGATCCGGAAAATCCACGGGCTCGCCCAGCACGTTCAGGACGCGCCCGAGCGTGGCCGGGCCCACGGGCACCGTGATCGGCGCGCCGGTGTCGATGGCTGTCATGCCGCGCTGCATGCCGTCGGTCGGCTTCATCGCGATGGTGCGCACGCGGCCTTCGCCAAGGTGCTGCTCCACTTCGACCACGACGTCGATGGCAGTGGGCGCGCCGGCGTCCGACACCACGCGCACGGCGTTGTAGATGTCCGGAAGGTGGCCGTCGGCGAACTCGATGTCCACGGCGGGGCCGATGACCTGGACCACGCGGCCGTTGTGCTGTCCCTGCTGACTCATGATGCTCCTTACAACGCCTGCGCGCCCGAGACCACTTCGATGATCTCGCGGGTGATGGCGGCCTGGCGGACCTTGTTCATGTAAAGCGTGAGCGAGTCGATCATCTCCGTCGAGTTCTTCGTCGCCGCCTCCATCGCCGTCATCTGCGCGGCGTAGAAGGCCGCGTTGCTCTCGAGCAGCGCATGGAAGATCTGGCTTTCAACGTAGCGCGGCAGCAGCTCATTGAAGATCGTGGCCGCGTCCGGCTCGTACAGGTAGTCGATCTTCGAGGTCGGGTCGATCCGGCCGTCGCGGTCGTAGTCCTCGTTGTAGCCAGGGCTGGTCCGCTGCGTGTCGGCGGCGCCCGCCATCGCCGCGTCGAGCGCGGCGCGCGGCACCGGCAGCAGCTGCTCGACGACGGTGCGCTGGGTCATGACCGACTTGAACTCGTTGTAGACGATGTAGACGGCGTCGATCTGGCCCGATACGAAGGCGTCGATCGCCGGCGCGGTCACCGCCCGCGCGTCCTTGCCGCTCAGGTGCGAGAAGATGCCGACGTGCTCGGCCTGAATCGTCACGCCGCGGCGGCGGAAGAAGTCGCGCGCCTTGCGGCCGACGATCGTGAACGTGACGTGCCGGCCCGGGCGGTCGATCACGAAGTGCGAGGCCATCTTGACGACGTTCGAGTTGAAGCCGCCGGCGAGGCCCTTGTCGCCCGACACGACGATCAGCAGGATCCGGGCGTCCGGCGCGTTCACGTCGCGGACCGCGAGCAGCGGATGCACGGACGGATCGACGCGGCCGGCCAGGCTGTACATCAGGCGCAGCATGCCCTTCGTGAACGGCCGCGCGTTCACGATCCGCTCGTGAGCGCGGCGCATGCGCGACGCGGCCACCATCTTCATGGCCTTGGTGATCTGCTGCGTCGACTTGACCGCGCGGATCCGGCGGCGGATATCTATCAGAGAAGGCATATCAGTCTGTCGCTACCCGTGCTTCGTGCTACGTGCTGGGTGCCACGTGCGGTGCTTGGTGCCTCGTGCTGGCACGGGCACGTATCTCGTTACGCCTTGACAGGTACCACGTCCTTGACGAATTCCTTCAGCGCGGAGTGAATCCGCGCCTTCAGGTCGTCGTCGATCGTCTTCTTGTCGGCGATCTCACGGAGCAGCGACGGGTGGCTGTTCTCCACGAACTGATAGAGCCGCGGCTCCAGCTCGCCGATCTCGCTGACGGCGACACCGTCGAAGTAGCCGTTGATCGCCGTGAAAATGAGCAGGACCTGCTTTTCGACCTCGAGCGGCTGATACTGCGGCTGCTTCAGGATCTCAACGAGGCGCTGGCCGCGATTGAGCTGCGCCTGCGTCCCTTTGTCGAGGTCGCTGCCGAACTGCGCGAAGGCCGCCAGCTCGCGGTACTGCGCGAGGTCCAGACGGAGCGAGCCGGCCACCTGCCGCATCGCCTTGATCTGCGCCGAGCCGCCGACGCGCGACACCGAGTTGCCGACGTTGATGGCCGGCCGCACACCCTGGTTGAAGAGGTCCGACTCGAGGAACATCTGCCCGTCGGTGATCGAGATGACGTTGGTCGGGATGTACGCCGACAGGTCGCCCGCCTGCGTCTCGATGACGGGCAATGCCGTCAGCGATCCGCCGCCCAGCTCCTTCTTCAGCTTCGCCGCGCGCTCGAGCAGGCGCGAGTGCAGGTAGAACACGTCGCCGGGGTACGCCTCCCGGCCCGGCGGCCGGCGGAGCAGCAGCGAGATCTCGCGATACGCCTGCGCGTGCTTCGACAGGTCGTCGTAGATGCACAGCGCGTGGCGGCCGCTGTCGCGGAAGAACTCCCCCATGGCGCACGCCGAGTACGGGCTGATGTAGAGCAGCGGCGCCGGCTCGGAGGCCGACGCGGCGACGACGATGGAGTACTCCATCGCGCCGTTCTCTTCGAGGGTGCGGACCACCTGCGCGATCGTGGACTGCTTCTGCCCGATCGCGTTGTAGATGCAGATGACGTCCTTGCCCTTCTGGTTGATGATCGCGTCCACCGCGACGGCGGTCTTGCCCGTCTGGCGGTCGCCGATGATCAGCTCGCGCTGGCCGCGGCCGATCGGGATCATCGAGTCGATGGCCTTGATGCCGGTCTGCAGCGGCTCCTTGACCGGCGACCGGTCGGTGACCCCAGGCGCGATCTTCTCGATGGGCGCGAACTCTTTCGTCGCGACCGGGCCCTTGCCGTCGACGGGCTGACCGAGCGAGTTGACGACGCGGCCGAGCATCGCGTCGCCGACGGGCACCGAGATGATGCGGCCGGTCCGCTTCACCTGGTCGCCTTCGTTGAGCTCGCCGGACTGACCCAGGAGCACGACCCCGACGCTTTCCTCCTCGAGGTTCAGCGCGATGCCGAAGAGCCCGTTCGGGAACTCCAGCATCTCGCCGGACATCGTCTTGTCGACGCCCTGGACGCGCGCGATGCCGTCGCCGACCGAGACGACAGCGCCCACTTCGGCCACGTCCACGTCGAGAGAGAAGCCGCCGAGCTGCTCCCGGATGATCCTGGTGATGTCGTCTGCCTTGATGCTCATCGCTACACGTTCTCCACGAGCCTGGCGCGCATGCGCGCGAGTTGGCGCGTCACGCTGCCGTCGTACACGGTGCTGTCAATCTGGGTCACGACGCCGCCGATGATCGACGGGTTGACGGTGGTCGAGAGCTGGACAGTGCGGTCGGTCAGTTCAGCGAGCCGCGCCTGAAGTGCCGCGGCCTTGTCGGTGGCGAGCGGAGCGGCGGTCGTCACCTTCGCCTGGACGACGCCGGTCTTGCGGTTGAGGCGATCGCGGAAGCTGGCGGCGACCCATTCCAACACGTGGATCTGGTACGCGTGGGCCAGCGCCTCGAGCAGGACCGTGGTGGGCTTGCTCAGCCCCAGTTTCGCGCTCAGCTCGTGAATCGTCTTCACCTTCCCGGCCACGGGTACCAGGGGATGGAACAACGGACGTGCTTCGCCGGTGTGCGCGCGCTGCACCGCGGCGAACGCATCGAGCTCGTCGGCCACCTGCGCGGCCTGGTTGTGACGCCAGGCGACGTCGAAGAGGTCGCGCGCGTAGCGCACGGCATTGGCGCGGCTAATCATCATGACGGGCGACCTGCGTGAGATAGCGATCGACGAGCCGCGTCTGGTCGGCGTCGGTGATCTGCTGCTTGATGCGCGTCTCGGCGGCGCTGACGGCGAGCGTGGCCGCGTGCTCGACGAGGTCGCGGTGCGCGAGGCGCAGTTGCTGCTCGATCTCGCGCCTGGCCTGGTCGAGCAGCCGCGCCTTCTCGGCGGCGGCCAGCTCCCGGATGCGCTGCTCTTCACCCTCGATCTCGGCGCGGCCGCGCGCCTTGAGCGCATCGATCTCGGCAGGCAGTGCCTTGATCTTCGCGTCGAGCTCGGCGATCTGGGCCGCCGCGGTGGTCTTCATCTGCTCGGCCATGTCGAGGTCGGCGCGCACCTGGGTCTTGCGGGACGCGAGGTAGTTCGCGGTCGGCGTCCGAAGGTAGTAGACGAGCACGCCGGCCAGCACCGCGAAGTTGAAGATTTTGCCGAGGAACGGCCAGATACTCTCCTCGTGCGCGGCTTCCCCGTGCGCCGCGCCCGCTTCCCCCTGCGCGGCCGGCTCCTGCGCCCGCAGTGCGGCGGCCGACAGCATCAGCGCCGCTGCAACCAGCGCCGCGAGCATCAACCGGACAGACGCAGAGCGCAACTTCAGTTGCGCCAATCGGATGAATGACACCATGTCCAGGTCTTCTCTGGGCTAACTGGTCTTGCGACCGAGGACGCGCTCGGCGATCGCCGAGGCGATGTCGTCGACGTCGCGCTCGAGGCGCGCGCGGGTGTCGGCGGCATCCGCCTTGAGCCGCGCGCTGGCGTCGGCGAGCGTGGCGCCGGCCTGCGCGCGGGCGCTCTCGAGCAGCGCGGTGCGCTCGTCGTTCGCGGCGCGGCGGGCCGTTTCCATCTGCTGCGCCAGATCCTGTCGCGCGGCGCGTGTGCGCGATTCGAACTCCGCGGTGGCCTGTCGCGCGCGCTCCTCGGCCTGCGCGGCCAGCGAGCGGGCGGACTGCACCGCGCCCTCACGCGCGCTGATGACGCGGATGAGCGGCTTGAACAGCCACTGGTTCAGCATGAATACGACGACGAGGACGAAGCCGATGACCCAGACGACGGAGAGATCCGGAAGCACGCGAGCGTTATATCACGTGAAATGATTCACATGCGTCGGTGGAGCCTGGAGTATTGACAAAGTACTAATCGTAAGTATCTAGTACTGTCCATGAAGAGGTCCCTGGTGCAGACCGGCAGCTCTCTCGCCGTCACCCTGCCCATCGACGTCGTTCAGGCATTCGGCCTGCGCAAGGGACAGGACGTCGACCTCACGGTGCACCCGATCTCGGGCGCGATCACGATCCGCCCGGGCATCGCCTGGCTCGAGCGCGGGCAGGTGTCGGCCGACTTCCGGACGCTGGCTGATGAAGTGCTCGAGCGGCGTGCGGGGCTGCTCAAGAAGCGCGGGAAATGATCCGCCACCTCTCCGTCGAACAAATCCTCAGCCTCCACCAGAGCATCGTCGGGCACCTGAGCGATGCCGGCGTGCGGAATCTGAGCGCGCTCGAGTCCGCGGTGTCGCGCCCGGCGGCGACGTTCGACGGCGAGGATCTGCACCCGACGCTCGAAGCGAAGGCGGCGGCCCTGGTGTCGGGCCTGATCCTCGGCGGGCCGTTCGTCGACGCCGGCCGCGATACCGCGCTCATCGCGTGCGAGTGTTTTCTGATCGCCAACGGCGCCACGCTCCAAGCGACCGATCGCGATCTCGAGCGCGTGGCGGCGTCCGTCGCGTCGGCGGAATTGCCGGTTGAAGCGCTCGCCGTGTGGATTCGCCAGCGGTTGCGGCAGGGGCGGTAGGGAGTACGTACTACGGCAGCAGTCGCACTGCCACGTCGCTGCGCGCGTCCGCCATCCCGATGACGTGCGCCGGTACATCTGACGCGGCGAGCTCTGCAACGATCGCTTCGAGCGACGCGGCGTCGATCGAGACAAGCAGGCCGCCCGACGTCTGCGGGTCGTAGCAGAGATCCAGGACGTCCGCGGCGATCCCTTCACTCATCGTCGTCGGCGCGAACTGCAGGCGGTTCGTGCCGAGGCCGCCGGATCGGTTCTCGGCGGCAATGGCCAGCGCGCCGTCGAAGAAGGCCAGTCGCGAGGTCGCGATGGCGATCGTCACGCCGCTTGCGACCGCCATTTCTGTCGCGTGGCCGATCAGGCCGAAACCGGTGATGTCGGTGCAGCCGTGCACGGCGCCGCCGAACCGGCGGAGCACGTCGGCCGCGCGCTTGTTGAGCATCGTCATCGACCGCACCGCGGCGTCGACGAGCGGTGCCGGCGCGCGCTGCCCTTTGATCGCCGTGCCCACGACTCCTGTCCCGAGCGGTTTCGTGAGGATCAGACGGTCGCCGGCACGCGCCCCGGCATTGGTCCAGATGCGATCGGGATCGACGCGTCCCGTAACCGAGTAGCCGAACTTCACTTCGGGATCGCGGACCGTGTGCCCGCCGAGAAGGGACACGCCCGCCTCGCGCAGCTTGTCGAAGCCGCCCAGGAAGATCTGGCGGATGGTCTCCGCGTCGATCTCGCCCTGCGGGAAGCCGGCGATGGCGAGCGCCGTGACGGGCTCACCGCCCATCGCATACACGTCGCTCAACGAATTGGCGGCGGCGATCTGGCCGTACGTGAACGGGTCGTCCACGATCGGCGTGAAGAAATCCACCGTCTGCACGAGCGCCGGCCCGCCTGGCCACCTGTACACACCGGCATCGTCAGAGGTCCTGAAATCGATCAGCACCCCGGGATCCGATGGCGGTGGCAGGTCGCTCAACACGTGAGCAAGCTCGCTCGCGGCGAGTTTGCTCGCTCAACCGGCGCAGGCGACCATGTCGGTCAGTCGTCGCTTCACACTTCCCTCCTTTCTTTAGGTCCCTATGCCCCTGTCAGCGTCTCGTAGAGCCGAATCAGTTCTTCCTCGCTCGTGAAATCGATCTCGATGCGCCCGCCCTTTCCCTTGCGGACGATGCGAACGCGGGTACCGAGCTGAATCTTGAGTTTCTCTTCCGCGGCGCGCGTATGAGCGTCGGGCGGTATTGCGGTACTCGCGCGACGGGACGATGGCCCGCCCACCTGGTGGCCTTCGAGCGCCGCCTTCACGAGCGCTTCGGTTTCGCGCACCGAGAGCCCGCGCGTCTTCACTTCGCGCGCCACCTGAAGCTGCACGAGATCGGACGGCAGCGCGAGCAGCGCGCGTGCATGACCCATGCTGAGCGCGCCGGCGGCCAGATCGTTCTGAATCTCGTCGGGCAGCCGCAGCAGCCGCAGCATGTTCGCGATGGTCGCGCGGTCCTTCCCAACGGCGACGGCGATGACTTCCTGCGTGAGATGGAACTCGTCGACGAGACGTCTGTAGGCGCGGGCCTCGTCGATGGAATTGAGATCTTCCCGCTGGATGTTTTCGATCAGCGCGAGCTCGAGGAGTGTCTCGGGCTTGTCGCTCGTCGTGTCGCGGAGGTTCACGGGCACGCGTGCGAGGCCGGCCTTGCGCGCCGCGCGCCATCGCCGCTCGCCCGCGATGATGCGATAGCCGTCCCCGGCCTGTCGCACGAGAATCGGCTGGATGATGCCGTTCGCCTTGATCGACGCCGCCAGCTCGTCGAGGCTCGCATCGTCCATCTGCACGCGCGGCTGGTAGTCGTTCGGCGCGAGACGATCGATATCGACTTCGAGCACGCCCCCGCCCCTGGGCGCCGGCTCCGGCACATCAGGAATCAGCGCGCTCAGTCCCTTGCCAAGCGCCGGCCTCTTTTCCATCTCTTTATCCCTTGCGCCCCTTCACCACGAACCTATGGACCCATGGACCTACGGACCCATGGACCTATGGACCTGTGGACCCCAGCATCTCTCGCGCGAGACTCAGATACGCCTCCGCGCCGCGCGACTTCACGTCGTACAGAATCGCGGGCTTCCCGTGGCTCGGCGCTTCCCCGAGCCGGACGTTGCGCGGGATCACGGTGCGATACACCTTCTCCTTGAAAAACTCACGCACGTCGCGCGCCACCTGTTGTCCCAGGTTCGTCCGTTCGTCGTGCATCGTCAGCAGCACGCCCTCGATGTCGAGCGACGGGTTGAGCGATGCGCGCACGCGCCGCAGCGTCGAGACGAGCGCGGCGAGGCCCTCGAGCGCGAAGTACTCGCAGTGGAGCGGAATCAGCACCGTGTCGGCGGCGACCAGCGCATTCAGCGTCAGCAGCCCGAGCGACGGCGGACAGTCGATGAGGATGCGGTCGTACTGATCGCGCAGCGGCTCGAGAAAGCGACGCAGCCTCGTCTCGCGACCGGGAAGCGACACGAGCTCGATCTCGGCGCCGGTCAAGTTGCCGTCGGAGGGCACAGCAAAGAGTTTGTCGACGATGGTAGGAAGGGTGACCGCGTCGGGCGCCGGCGGCAGGTCGCTCACGAGGGCGTCGTAGATGGTTCCCCCGGGCCCGCGTTGTCCGCGCAGACCGACCCCGCTCGTCAAGTTGCCCTGCGGGTCGAGGTCCACCACCAGGACGCGCTGATCCGCCAGGGCCAGCGACGCGGCGAGATTGATAGCCGTGGTCGTCTTGCCGACGCCGCCTTTCTGGTTGGTCACCGTGATGATGCGGCCGGTCACGACTGAAGTCTCCGATTAGGTCAATTGCCCGCATTGACTGCTGGGGCACTTACGCACACGTATGGCCTAGCTTTGGCTCGGCCATTCGCGAGTTTGAAAACGCGTCAGCTTGGGCAAGGATAGTACGTGGGTGGGAGATCGTCAACCGGGAGACGTTCCACGTGGAACACTTCACGGTACTGTCCCCGCGACTAGCTGAGGGGGTGGACCATCCCTACTTCCTCGCGGGCGCCTTCGTCATGACCACCAGGCGACTGCGAAGGCTCTCGACGAGGGGATATGTGGCCGTCCAGCTCAGGGGGTAGATGAGATCGCCGGGAACATCCGGGCCGCTCGGACCCCTGAACCAGAAGACGTGGCCGCCTGGCCGCAGGAAGGCCTGGAGCGTGAGGAGCGTCCTGGCCTCCGCACGCACGGCACGGATCGACAGCAGATCGAACCCCTCGTGCAGCTCTGGCCGCGTCAGCAGCTCCTCGAACCTCGCCGTCTCCACCTTCCCGTCTGGCAGATTCAAATGCCGCAACGCCTCCGACAGGAATACTGCTTTTCGCGTCTTGACTTCGACCATCGTCAAAGCCATGCCCCGCGCAGCCAGCCGCAGGGGAATCGCTGGCGAGCCGTTTCCTGAGCCAATGTCGATGAGCGTGCCTGCGCGTGCCGGCAGGTGCTTCGCGGCAACGAGTGGCTCGATGAAGAGCCGGTCTATGGCCTCGTCGTTCGGATCCGCCAGGTTGAAGGCTGTCAGGTTTATCTTCGCGTTCCACCGGGCCAGCAGCGCGAAGTAGTCTTCGAAGCTCGAGGCCAGCGCGACGTCGAGAGAGGCTCCGGCCCTCCGGGCACGGCGCATCAGACGGTCGCGAAGTGGTCTGCCAGTCATCGCGGGTCGAAAGCTTATGCGAGAGAAGTTTGATTTGGAACGGGGACTTGCACGCTGGCGCAGGCGAGGGCCGTCCGCACCGGCGCTTGTTCGTGTAACTTATTGATTATAAATGACTTATCTGTATATTACTTGCCGCGCGGGCTGATGATGACTGTCTTGACCGCCGCATCGCCAATGCTTTCGGACGCGACCCCCTCGAGCTCCGCCACAGCCATGTGGACGATGCGCCGTTCGTAGGAGTTGAGCGGGCCCATCTCCTGGGCTGCGCCGGATTGCAGCGCCTTCTGACCCAGGAAGAGCGCCATCTGCCGCAGCTCGGCGTCCTTGTCGCGGCGGAAGCCCTGGCAGTCGACCACGACCTTGCGGTCCTCGCCAAGCTGCCGCCTGAAGGCGGTGTTCACCAGCGTTTGCAGCGCGCGCAGCCCTTCGCCGCGCTGGAACAGCAGCGCCTCGGCCCCCTCGCCTTCGACGTCGATGCGCAGCGTGTCGCCTGATTCAGACGATTCGACCCGGGGCATCGCGCCCATGGCCGTCATCACCGAGGTCACGAACTCCACGATCTGCGTCGAGATGTCGCTCGTCATGATTGAGGTTATCGCCCGTTTCCCTTCGCGCCGTCGGTCTGCCCCGCGCCGGCCGGCTTCATGCGCCGTTCGGCCGGCGGCCTCGGCGTCGTCATCACCGGCGCGCCGACGATGCGATTGGTCGCGTACTGCTGGCCGATGCCGAGCAGGTTGCTCACGAGCCAGTAAAGCACGAGTCCGCTCGGCGCCCACAGGAAGAAGAAGAGGAACATGATCGGCGTGAGCATCATCATCTTCGCCTGCGCGGGATCGGCCACCGGCGTCAGGCGCTGCTGCCACAGCATCGAGATGCCCATCAGCACCGGCGTGATGTAGTAAGGGTCGTGCTGCGAGAGGTCGTGGATCCACAGCGCCCACGGCTGGCCGCGCAGCTCGATTGACACCGAGAGCATCGCGTAGAACGCGAACAGGATCGGCATCGTCGCCAGCATCGGCAGGCACCCGCTCGCGGGGTTGATCCCCTTCTCGCGGTAGAGCGCCATGATCTCTTCCTGCTTCTTCGACTGCGCAGGATCGGTCATCTTCAGCTTCGCGTACCGATCCTGGATGGCTTTCATCTGCGGCTGCAGCGCCTGCATCTTCCGCATCGAGACCACGCTCTTGTGGCGGAACGGGAACATCGCCACGTTGATCAGGAACGTGAGGATGATGATCGACCAGCCGTAGTTCCCGACGAAGGCGTTGATCCATTTCAGCGCGTGCAGCAGCGGCACCGCGAGGATCGAGAAGAAGCCGTAGTAGATCGTGCGGACGAGATCGCGATCGATCGCCGCCATCACGTCGAAGTCCTTCGGCCCGTAGAACACCCGCTGGTCCTTCGGCGGCGTCGAGAACAGCACGTCGAACGCCATCAGCTCCCGCAGGTGCTCGGGCTGCCCCGGCACGGGCACCTTCGCCGGCTGATAGGTAACGCGCGCGGTGCCTGGCCGCACGAGGCTTGCGATGAAGTAGTGGTCGTCGATGCCCGCAAACGGGTAGTTGCCCTGCCACGTGGGCTGCGAGAGCACCTTGGCCTCGGGCAGCCGCATCACCGATCCGTCGGCGTAGACGATCCCCTGGGCGTGCTGCAGGTACGTGCCGAAGCGCGAGTTCTGGCCGACGACGAACGTGGTGTCGCCAAGGCCGGGGCCCCATTGCACAACGGGGTTCAACTCCGCCTGGCCGTCCTTCACCGCGATGCTGAACGTAATCACGTACGAGTGCGGCTCGATGCGAAACGCTTTGTGGGCGAGGAATCCCGAGGCGTCCTCGTAGTCGAAGGTGAGCGACACCGGCGCCTGGCGTCCGTCGAGATCACCACTGGCGCTCGTGCGGAACAGTGCGCTGTTCACGAGCGTCGTGCGCTTGTCTTCGCCAAGCCTCAGCGTGAACGGCCGAGGCTGGCTCACGGGCAGCGCCGCGGGCACCAGGTCCACCGGCTTGCCGTCGGCGCCGGGATACTTCTTCAGCGTCCAGCTCGTGATCACGCCGCCGCGGTTGCTGAACACCGCGCGCACGACGTCGGTCTCGACGACGATGCTGCGCTCGGTGGTCTCGGCGACAGTGGCCGCCACGGCGGGCTCGAGAGGCGGCGCAGGAGACGCCTCCGCGCCACTGGCCGTCGCCGACTGGGCCGACGCAGCGGGCGTCGCGACGTCAGCCGCGACCGGCTTCGGAGCAACGGGCCGCTTCGGCGGCGGAAAGAGTGCTGTGTATCCGTAAAGGACGAGGAACGACAGCAGGACGGCAATGAGAACGCGCTTTTCCATGAAGTGGTCAGTCGCGGCGCCCGGGGACGGGATCGAACCCGGAGGACCCGAACGGATGGCAGCGGCTCAATCGCACGAGCCCGAGCCAGCCACCGCGGATCACGCCGTGGCGGCGAATCGCCTCGGCCATGTATGACGAGCAGGACGGATGAAACCGGCAGGCGCCGGTGAACACGGGCGACAGCAGCAGTTTGTAGCCGCGCAACACCGTGATGGCGACGCGCGCCGCAACGCCCGGTGCATTACCGGGCGCGGGGTCGCAGTCGGCCAACGGTTGCGACATACTCGGCCTCGAGACTGCTGAAAGTGGCATCGAACAGGGCCCGGCGCGGCACCACGACGATGTCGAAGCCGGGTGGGGCGGGGTGTCGTCGAAACAATTCCCGAATCAGCCGCTTCGCCAGGTTGCGCTCGACCGCGCCACCGAGCTTGCGCGTCGCCGCGATGCCCAGCCGGCTGGCCTCCCCGGGCCGCGCCAGCGAGAAGATGGTCATCGACCGGCTGTTGGACTTCCGGCCCGTGTCATAGGCCGCCTGGAAGTCGGTCCGCCGCCGGATGTGCGCCTGCCGCCGGAACCGCTGGTCCGTCATGTGGGGCGCGACGGCCCGAACGCGTGCCGGCGAGGCCGCGATCAGTTCGTGGAAACCGTCAATCGCTTGCGACCCTTGGCCCGGCGCCGCTTCAGCACGGTCCGGCCGTTCTTGGTGCGCATGCGCACGAGGAATCCGTGGGTCCGCCGCCGGCGGCGGTTATTGGGCTGAAACGTGCGCTTCATCGCGGGCAGTCCTTAGAACAGGGTCCAGAGCCGATGGGCCGAACTACAGATGGTAACGAACGCCGCTTTTACCTGTCAATTGCGCTCGAGCTCGAAGGCGGGTCGCTCTGGTTGCTTATCGGCCTGGTGTGGTAGATTCGGCGGTCTGTCTCCTGCGCACCGGGACGAGAAATGAACCCTCCGTTGGGGTTTCCTCCCAAAGTTTTCCACACCTGTGGAAAAAATTGTGGAAAACCGCTCGTTTCGACACCTGTCGCTGGCGGCGATGGGCCGTGCCGCTGGTATTTCGCCATGGCGAAAGGGGTTATGGCCTTGTACCGCGCCCGTGGGCTGTGACAGACCAGTAAGAATCCTGTAAATTCCGGCCCTTCTCCGGGCGAAAGTCGGGGGAGGCCCGCGACGTGGCGGCTTTTCCGATGACGAACATCTGGGATGAGGTGCTGGCCCGGATCGACACCAAGGTCAACCGGCACAGCTTCTACACCTGGTTCAAGCCCACCGCGTACGTGGCCGACCAGGGCGGGAGCATCGTCGTCCGGGTGCCGAACGTCCTGTTCCGCGATTGGCTGACGAAGCACTACTCGTCGGTCCTCAACGAGGCGCTCGGCGAGCTGGGTCGCGCCGGGGCCTCGATCGCGTTCGTCACGGAAGGGCAGCCCGCGCCACCTCAGCCACCTCAGCCAGTAATTGACCCCGTCGCGCCGCCGAATCTGGATGAGGTTGGCTCGAGCGAGGTCGACGCCGCGCTCGCTCCGATCACGGCGCCCGCGAGCCTCAACCCTCGCTACACGTTCGAGACGTTCATCGTCGGCTCGTCGAATCAATTCGCGCACGCGGCTTCGCGCGCGGTGGCGGAAGCGCCATCGCGCTCGTACAACCCGCTGTTCGTGTATGGCGGCGTGGGGCTCGGCAAGACACACCTGATGCACGCGGTTGGCCGCTACGTGCTGCAGCACAACCCGTCGTTCCGCCTCACGTACATCTCGTCGGAGCGCTTCATGAACGAGATGATCAACGCGGTCCGCTACGACCGCATCCTCGATTTCCGCGAGCGCTATCGATCGGTCGACGTGCTGCTCGTCGACGACATCCAGTTCCTCGCCGGGAAGGAAGGCACGCAGACAGAGTTCTTCCACACGTTCAATGCGCTCTACGACGCTCAGAAGCAGATCGTGCTGAGCAGTGACTGCCCGCCGCACGAGATCCCGCAGCTCGAGGAGCGCCTGCGATCGCGTTTCGAGTGGGGACTCATCGCCGACATCCAGCCGCCCGATCTCGAGACAAAGGTGGCAATTCTGAAGAAAAAGGCCGAAGCTGACGGAATTCCACTGCCTGACAACGTCGCGATCTACATCGCGGGCAAGATCAAGTCGAATATCCGCGAACTCGAAGGATCGTTGACGCGGCTTGTCGCATACGCCTCACTCACGAACTCGGCGATCTCGCTGCCGCTCGCCCAGGACGTCCTGAAGAGCATCCTGAATCACGACGAGAGGGCCGTCACCATCGAGATCATCCAGAAGTTCGTCGCAGACTACTATCAGCAGAAAGTCATCGACCTCAAGTCACGCAACAACTCGAAATCTGTCGCCATCCCTCGCCAGGTCGCGATGTATTTGTGCAAGCAACTCACGCACTCGTCGCTCCCCGAGATCGGCAGGAGCTTCGGCGGCAAGCACCATTCCACGGTCATTCACTCGATCCGCAAGATTGAGGACCTGCGGAAACGCGACGGCGATTTCAACAGCCTCATCAACACCTTCCTCGAGTCGTTCCGGTGAATTTCCAGCGCTTTCCACAGCCCGGATAGGCGTCCGGCTGTGCGCCGGCTGTGCGCAATTTCCGGGGGCGAGTTTTGCACATTTGTGCACAGTCGGTGCACACGGCTGAGTCAACAGGATCGTCCACAGGATAAAGTGTTGATATAAAGTTACTTACAGCGTCGTTTTAGGCTTTTCGACAGCACCTTTTTTCAGTATAATTTCTTGATCCTCTAAAGCTCCGGTTCTGGTTCTGGAAGAACCGCTCCGGGAAGCTGTCGCCAACACCCAGTCCGAGGTCATCGCCACATGGAACTCGTCGTCCGCAAGAACGACCTCCTGCGCGAACTTCAATTCTTCCAGGGCATCGTCGAACGCAAGAACACGATTCCGATTCTCGCCAACGTGCTGATCGAGGCCGATGGCAACGAGGTGCGTCTGCTTGCGACGGATCTCGAGGTCAGCCTCCGCAGCCGCTGCGAGGCGTCGGTCGCGAAGGGCGGATCTCTCACGCTGCCGGCGAAGAAACTGTTCGAGATCGTGAAGGCGTTGCCGGACGCGGACGTGCGCATCGAACAGGACGGCCCGAGCGTCAAGGTGGCGGCCGAGCGTTTCGAGTCACGGATGTCGACGTTGCCGCGCGAGGACTTCCCCACGCTGCCTGAACCGCGTGGTGACGGTGTGCCGATTGGCCGGGCGGCCTTGCGCGAGATGATTGCGAAGACGCAGTTCGCCATCACGGGCGAGGACACGCGCTACTACCTGAACGGCGCGCTCATCGTCATCAAGGACAAGCAGATGACGATGGTCGCCACCGATGGGCATCGCCTGGCGCTGGTGAACGTGCAGCGCGAGGACGCGGTCGCCGCTGAGAAACGCGCGATCATCCCGAAGAAGACGTTGACCGAACTGTCGCGCCTGCTGGGCGAGGGCGACGACCCGGTTACGTACGAGCTCGGCGAGAACCACCAGTTCTTCAACGTCAGCGGACGGCTGCTCATCTCGAGAATCAACGAAGGCCAGTTCCCTGCCTACGAGCGCGTCATCCCGAAGGGCAACGACAAGAAGATCGAGTTCGAGCGCGATCGGCTGACGTCTGCGGTGAAGCGCGTCGCGCTGCTCGCCAACGATCGGTCGCGCGCGGTCAAGTTCGAGATCGCCGGCGGCAAGGTTGAGATCTCGTCGAGCAGCCCCGAGTTCGGCGATGCGCACGAGCAGGTCGCGGTGGACTACGCCGGCCCGTCGCTCCAGATCTGCTTCAACGAGAAATACGTCAGCGAGTTCCTCAACGTCGTCCAGACCGACGGCATTGAGCTCAACCTGAAGGACGAGATGAGTCAGGCCGTCATGCGGCCCGTCGCAGCCGACGGATATGACTACACCTACGTGATCATGCCGATGCGCTTGTAGCAGACCGACGCCTCATGAGGCCCTGAAGGCCGCCGCTACAACAGGCAGGCAACACGGAACGAGATTGCACGCGCGGGGCGACAGCCTTGCAAGAACAGGTTTCTGGTGTCACAGATCGAACCACAGCACACTGACCGCACCGTCGACGTTGAATCGCCCGTGGGCGCGGGCAACGGCGCCGACGACTACGGCGCCGACAAGATCAAGGTCCTCGAAGGACTCGAGGCCGTCCGTAAGCGGCCGGCCATGTACATCGGCTCGACGGGTCCCTCCGGCCTCCACCACCTGGTGTACGAAGTCGTCGACAACTCGATCGACGAGGCGCTCGCCGGCTTCTGCGACCAGGTCAACGTCACGATTCACAGCGACAACTCGGTGACCGTCGTGGACAACGGCCGCGGCATTCCCGTCGACATGCACGAGACGGGCAAGTCGGCCGCCGAGGTTGTCCTGACGGTGCTGCACGCCGGCGGCAAGTTCGAGAACGACGCGTACAAGGTTTCCGGCGGCCTGCACGGCGTCGGCGTGTCCGTCGTCAACGCGCTGTCTGAAACGCTGGACCTCGAGATCTGGCGCGACGGACAGGTCTATCAGCAGAGCTACGAGCGCGGGAAGCCGACGACCGACCTGGTCGTCACGGGGACGACGAAGCGGCGGGGCACGAAGATTCGCTTCAAGCCGGACGCCACCCAGGTGTTCGAGACGATCGAGTTCAGCTTCGACACGCTGGCGAATCGTCTGCGCGAGCTGGCGTTCCTGAACGGCGGCGTCACCATCACCCTGGACGACGAGCGCGAGGCGGGCAAGAGCCACAGGTTCCACTACGAAGGCGGCATTCGCGAGTTCGTCTCGCACCTGAACACGAACAAGGCGGTCGTCAACGACCAGCCGATCTTCATGCAGGGACAGAAAGACCGCATCGACGTCGAGATCGCGCTGCAGTGGAACGACGGCTACGCGGAAGCGGTCTACAGCTTCGCCAACAACATCAACACGCACGAAGGCGGCACGCACATGTCGGGCTTCCGCGCGGCGCTCACGCGGACGATCAACGCCTACGCGAGCGGCAACAACCTGGCGAAGGACCTGAAGGAAAGCATCAGCGGCGACGACATCCGCGAGGGCCTGGTTGCCATCATCAGCGTCAAGATCCCGCAGCCGCAGTTCGAAGGCCAGACGAAGACGAAGCTCGGCAACACCGAAGTCAAGGGCATCGTCGAGACGATCGTCAACGACAAGTTCGGCGCGTACCTGGAGGAGAACCCGGCCGTCGCGCGGAAGGTGATCTCGAAGGCCGTCGATGCCGCGCGGGCCCGTGAAGCGGCCCGCAAGGCGCGGGATCTCGTGCGTCGCAAGGGCGCGCTCGACAGCTTGACGCTCCCCGGCAAGCTCGCCGACTGCCAGGAGCGCGATCCGGCGCTCAGCGAGATCTACATCGTCGAGGGAGAGTCGGCCGGCGGGTCAGCCAAGCAGGGGCGCGACCGTCGCTTCCAGGCGATCCTGCCCATCAAGGGCAAGATTCTCAACGTCGAGAAGGCGCGCTTCGACAAGATGCTGAGCAGCGAGGAAATCCGCACGATGATCGCGGCGCTCGGCTGCGGCATCGGGAAGGACGACTTCGACATCGGGAAGCTCCGGTACCACCGCGTCATCATCATGACCGACGCGGACGTGGACGGCTCGCACATCCGCACGCTGCTGCTCACGTTCTTCTACCGGCAGATGCCGCAGCTCATCGACCACGGCTACGTCTACATCGCGCAGCCGCCGCTCTATCGCGCCAAGCGCGGCAAGGGCGAGACCTACATCAAGGACGACCGTGGGCTCGAGAGCTACCTGATTCGCCGCGCGTCCGAGGCTCGCACCGTCACGGTGGCCGGCCGTACGACGGTGATGGGCGACGAGCTCGTGCAGCTGCTGCACCGGCTGATCGGGTACGGCAAGTACATCCAGGTCGTCGAACGGCGAGGCTACCCGCGCGACATCGTCGAAAAGCTGCTGGCGCGCGAGGTCAGGGACAAGTCGTTGTTCGCGGATCGGCGCCAGCTCGAGGTCTTTGCCGAGACGATTGCGGCGCGGGGCCGAACGATCGGCATCGTGGCCGACGAGGAGCACAACCTGTTCCAGCTCCACATCGAGGACCGGGCCAGCGGCTACCCGCGGCGCCACACGCTCACGGCCGATCTGCTCAGCACGGGCGAGTATCGAACCCTGGCGAACAGCTACCGCGACGTGGCCGACTACCTGTCCGGTCCCTATGTGGTCGCGTCGACGGCTGCCCCGTCGACCGAGAGCGCCGAGCAGGAGGGCGAGGAGGAGCCAGTCGCGGACCAGCGTGGCGCCGGCCGTCCGCGCGCCGACGCCGTCACGCTCGAATCCGTCGACGCGCTGGTCGAGTACTTCATCGCGGCGGGCAAAAAGGGCGTGGCCATCAACCGCTACAAGGGCCTCGGCGAGATGAACCCCGATCAACTCTGGGAAACGACGATGAAGCCGGAAGAGCGGACGCTCCTGCAGGTGAAGGCCGAGGACCACGCCGAGGCTGACCTGATGTTCACCACGCTCATGGGCGATCAGGTGGAGCCGCGCCGCAAGTTCATCGAGGACAACGCGCTGGATGTGAAGAACCTGGACGTATAGGAGCCAGGGATCAGGGGCCAGGGGTCAGGGGCCAGGCAGCACGCTGTCACGCCGTCCCGCGATCTCGCTAGACCCCCTGGTCCCTGAACCCTGGTCCCTGACCCCTGATCCCTACACCATTCACAATGGAATTTGCTGCCTCAAAGATCCCCGTAAACATCGAAGACGAGATGAAGCGGTCGTACATGGATTACGCCATGAGCGTAATCATTGGACGAGCGCTGCCTGATGTCCGCGACGGGCTCAAGCCCGCGCACCGCCGCGTGCTGTACGGCATGCGGCTGATGGGCCTCGCGAGCAACCGCTCGTACCGCAAGTGCGCCAAGATCGTCGGCGAGGTGATGGGCAACTTCCATCCCCACGGCGATGCGTCGATCTACGACACGCTGGTGCGCCTCTCGCAGGAATTCAACATGCGATACCCCCTGGTCGACGGCCAGGGGAACTTCGGCTCGGTGGACGGCGACCCGCCCGCGGCCATGCGCTACACCGAGGCGCGGCTGCAGGGCCTCGCCGAAGACCTGATGGCCGACCTCGAGAAGGACACGGTGGACTTCGTCCCGAACTACGACGAGACCACCGAAGAGCCGACCGTCCTTCCCGCGCCGATCCCCAACCTGCTGGTGAACGGCTCCTCGGGCATCGCCGTCGGGATGGCGACCAACGTCCCGCCGCACAACCTCGGGGAGGTCATCTCCGGAGTCATCTACGTTATCGAGGAGCAGCAGAAGGCGCGCCGGCTGGCGACTGGCGGCGCGCCGGCTGAGGGCGATCCAAAGATCACCAGCCGCGAGGAGCGCCTGCGGCACCTGTTTCGCGTCGTCACCGGGCCCGACTTCCCCACCGGCGGGATCATCGTGGGCCGCTCGGGAATCGTGCAGGCGTACCGGGAAGGCCGCGGCTCGCTCACCGTCCGGTCGCGGACCGAGATCGAGACCTCGAAAAAGGGCGACAAGCAGTCGATCGTCGTGACGGAGATCCCGTACCAGGTCAACAAGAAACGCCTTATCGAGAACATCGCGGAGCTGGTGCGCGAGAAGACGATCGACGGCATCTCGGACCTGCGCGACGAGTCGGATCGCGATGGCATGCGCATCGTGATCGAGCTGAAGCGCGGCGAAGTGCCCGAGGTCGTCCTGAACAACCTCTACAAGCACACGCAGCTGCAGACGTCCTTCGGCATCATCATGCTCGCCATCGCGGGCGGACGGCCGAAGATCCTGAGCCTGCTCGAGTTCATCGAGGAGTTCATCGAGTTCCGCCGCGAAGTGGTTCGCCGGCGTATCGAGTTCGAGCTGAAGAAGGCCGAGGCGCGCGCGCACATCCTGGAAGGCCTGCGGCTCGCCCTCGATCACCTCGACGAAGTCATCAAGCTGATTCGTGCGAGCAAGGTGACCAGCGAAGCGCGCGAAGGGTTGATGGCAACCTTCGGGTTCTCGCAGGTCCAGGCACAGGCCATCCTCGAGATGCAGCTCCAGCGCCTGACCGGTCTGGAGCGGCAGAAGATCCTCGACGAGCTGGCGGAGCTGCTGAAGCTGATCGAGCACCTGCGCGGCATCCTGGCCAGCGAGACGCTGCTGATGCAGGTGGTCGTGGACGAGCTGAAAGCCATCCAGGACCGGTTCAGCGATCCGCGGCGCACCGAGATCGTGGACGCCGAGGGCGAGTTCCGCGTCGAGGACCTGATCGCCGACGAGGACGTCGCGATCACGGTGACCGCCACCGGCTACATCAAGCGCACGGCCATCACCGAGTACCGCAGCCAGCGCCGCGGCGGCCGGGGCCGCATCGGCATGCGCACGCGCGAAGAGGACATCGTCAATCACCTCTTCGTGGCGTCAACCCACAGCTACATCCTGATCTTCTCCGACAAGGGCCGGTGCTACTGGCTCAAGGTGCACGAGATCCCCGACGTCGTCGCTGCCGGCAAGGGGAAGGCGATCGCCAACCTCGTGTCCATGCAGCCCGACGAGAAAATCGCGTCGCTGCTGTCGGTGCGCGAGCTGGAAACGCCCGAGCGGTTCATCGTGATGTGCACCCGCAAGGGCACCGTCAAGAAGACGGAGCTGGCCGCGTTCAGCAACCCGCGGGCCGGCGGCATCATCGCGATCGGCATCGACGAGGGCGACGCGGTGATGAGCGTCCAGCTCTCCGATGGCAAGAGCGAGATCGTCATCGGGACCCGGGACGGCATGGCCATCCGGTTCCCCGAGGACGACATCCGCGCCATGGGCCGCACGGCCTACGGCGTGAAGGGCATCGTCCTGCGAGACGACGACGAAGTGGTCGGCATGGAGGTGCTGCGGCCCGGCGGAACCATCCTCACCGTCACGGAGAACGGCTACGGAAAGCGGACCGAGATCGACGAGTACCGCGTGCAGAGCCGCGGCGGCATCGGCATCATCAACATCCAGACGAGCGAGCGCAACGGCAAGGTCATCGGCGTCGCGTGCGTCCTCGAAAACGAGGAGTTGATGTTCATCACCGAGCAGGGCATGATTCTTCGGACCCAGGCAAACGGCATTTCGCTCATCGGCCGGGCCACGCAGGGCGTGCGCCTGATCGACATGGACGAGGGCGACCGGACCGTTTCAGTGGCGCGGCTGGAGGACCAGGGCTCGGTCGAGGAGCCGCCGCAGGAACCAACCATCGAACAGTAGCGGGCGCTCAGGCCCTTCAGCCGAGGAGGCAGGTATGCATCGGCGTGCGAGAACGTCGTTGGCGCTTGTCGCAGCAACCCTGGCGTGTGTCGCAGCCTGCTCGGGCTCGTCGGCGGAACAGAAGCTGCTCAGCGACTTCTTCCGCGCGGCACGCCTCCGTGACAGCGCAACCCTCAGCAACTTCGCCACCGCGAGCTTCGAGCCGCGGACCGACGGCGTGGTCGAATCCTTCACCATAACCAGCGTGACCGAGACTTCGGCGCCGCTGGAGCTGAAGCAGAACGCCAAGGCCGTCGACGATGCCAAGGCGGCCGATGTGGGGCTCACCGCGAAGCGCCGCGAGTTCTACGAGTCCCACATCGAGGCCGTGAAGCGCTTCGCGGCGCTCGAGGCGTCCGGGAAGCCCGTGCCGGCGAAGGACCAGGCACTCAAGGCCGAATGGGACAAATGGGTCGCCGACGGCAACACCTCGCGTAAGGCGATTTCCGACGCCCAGCGGAAGTTGATCGACTCGCGCGGCGTGGCGGAGCTGAGCCTGTCGCGGCCGAATGGCGCGACGGTCGATGCCACCAAGTTCGACGGCGAGATGACCACCAGGGAGATCCTCCTCGACGCCAGCGTCAAGCCGCCCGACGGGCAGTCGGCGAACAAGAAGCTGAAGGCGACGTTGCAGCGCGCGAAGATCAAGGACGAGACCGGCAAGGACGTCATCGGCCGCTGGATCGTCACGACGATCGGGCCGGCGTGAAACTGATCGCGGTCATGGCGGCGGCGGCCCTGACCCTCTCGTGCGCCCCGAGCCAGCCGCCCCCGGCACCGCCTTCCGCGCAGCTCGAAGGTGTGGGGCCAAGCGGCCCGGTCACCTGGCCATTTGAGTTTCGCTGGAAGGGCGCGCGCCCGACCACCGTCGTGCGTATCCAGGTGCTGGACGAGGCCGAACGGCCACTTGCGGGGTTAGAAGGGCGCGGCGACCATCTGCCTGCGCCGAATAGCCTGAAGCCCGTGCTGCGCGCGGGGGTCCGCTACCAGTGGCGCGTCATGCGGGTGGACGAGAACGGCGAGGAAGTCGGCGCGTCGGCGCTGACGACCTTTGAATTGAAAGAGTGACGGCCCGCTAACCGACAGGCTGCAGACGCGCGTACTTTGCCCTGAGAGTCTTCTGCCCGATTGGAAACCGCACAACGATCTTCGCATCGCCGTCGAGCGGCTCGACGCTGATCACCGTGCCCACGCCGAACTGCGCGTGGCGAACCCGTGCGCCGGGCACCACGCCTCCGGACGCGGACTGATCCTCGTCCTCGTACGAGTATTTCGGGGAGGCGTCCTCGCGGACCTTCGGGCTGCGATGGCTGTACGGGTTCGGCCGGAACTCGTAGCTGGCAAAGCTCCGCTGATACGAGGAGCTGAAGCCCGTCGCGAGCTCCACCAGCTCCTGCGGCACTTCACCGAGGAAGCGCGACGGCGACGTGGACTGGTAGTCGCCGAAGATCCGGCGGCGAGCGGCGTTGGTGAGCACGAGGCGCTCCCGCGCGCGGGTCATCCCCACGTAGCAGAGCCGCCGCTCTTCTTCGAGCTCCTCGTCGTCGTCTTTCGCGCGCGAGTGCGGGAAAAGGCCTTCCTCGAGGCCCGTCATGAAGACCACCGGGAACTCCAGCCCTTTGACCGCGTGCAGCGTCATCAGCCAGACGCGCGCGTTGCGCGAACCGTCTTCCTCGTCGACCTCCGAGAGCAGCGACAACTGATCGACGAAGCCGCCGAGTGACGGCTCCGGATCCCGCGCCTCGTATTCGCGCGCCGCCGAGACGAGCTCCACCAGGTTCTGGATGCGCGCCTCGGCTTCCTCGCTCCGCTCGTCGCGGAGGTCGCGCAGGTAGCCGCTCTGGTCGAGCACCTTGCCGACGGCGTCAGACACCGGGTCGGTGCGGGCCATCTCGGTGAGCGAGACGATGAGGTCGCGGAACGCGGTGAGGGACGCGAGCGCGCGCGGCGCCAGCGCCCTCTCGGTGATCGCCCGCTCGATGCGCACCCACAGCGCGTCCGACGTCACGACCGGCTCGAGCCCGGCCGCCAGCAGCGGCGGCAACTCCGCCGGCGGACCCAGCGTCTCGAGCCCGTCCATGACGCCCTTGCCGATGCCACGCGACGGCACGTTGATCACGCGCCGCAGGCTCACATCGTCGAAGGGGTTGATGACGAGCTTGAGATACGCGAGCGTGTCCTTGATTTCCTTGCGCTCGTAGAACCGGACGCCGCCGACGATGCGATAGGCGACGCCCTCGCGCATCAGCGCGTCTTCAATCGCGCGCGATTGCGAGTTGATCCGGTAGAGCACGGCGATCACCGCATCACTGTCTTCGGACAACGCGCGACGAGCCGTGCGCGTGATGTAGTCGGCTTCTTCCAGCTCGTCCTGGCCCCGGAAGTACAGGACCTTCGCGCCGCCTTCCTTGTCGGTCCAGAGCCGCTTCTCCTTGCGGTTGCGGTTCTGCCGGATGACCGCCGACGCCGCATCGAGAATCACCTGCGTCGAGCGGTAGTTGCGCTCGAGACGGACAGTGGTGGTCTCGGGGAAGTCGTGCTCGAAGTCGAGGATGTTCCTCAGGTCGGCGCCGCGCCACTTGTAGATCGACTGGTCCGGATCGCCGACGACGCAGATGTTGCGGTGGTGTTCGGCCAGTCGACGCACCAGCAGGTACTGCGGGCGGTTCGTGTCCTGGTACTCGTCCACCATCACGTAACGGAACTGCCGCGCGTATCGCTCGCGGACGCTCTCGGCTTTCTCCACGAGGTCCAGCGTCTTCAGCAGCAGGTCGTCGAAGTCGAGCGCGTTGCTCTCGCGCAGGGTGTCGAGGTAGTACGCGTAGATCCTGGCGATCTGCTTGTCGCGCGGGTTCCAGCCCGACTCGAACGTCTCGGGCCCCTGCATCGTGTTCTTCGCATGGCTGATCCGCGACAGCGCCGCGCGCGGCTGCACCAGCGAGTCGTCGATGTTCAGCTCTTTCAGCCCCTGCTTGACGACCGCGATCTGGTCCGAAGAGTCGTAGATGACGAAGTCCCTGGAAAGCCCGATCGCCGGTGCCTCGCGCCGCAGCAGCCGCGCGCAGAGGGCGTGGAACGTCGAGATCCACATCTTCGAGCAGTCCGTGCCGAGCAGCGCTGACACGCGCGAGCGCATCTCCTCGGCGGCCTTGTTCGTGAACGTGACGGCGAGCAGGCCGTTCACCGGCGCCAGGCCCGTCGAGACGATATGCGCGATGCGATGCGCGATGACGCGCGTCTTGCCGGAGCCGGCGCCCGCGAGAATGAGCACGGCGCCGTCGGTCTGCAGCACGGCATCGCGCTGCTCGGGATTCAGGCCGGACGTGAAATCCATATTTACCGTAGCGGACAGCTGGCAGCAGGCGGCTGGCAGTAACTCGACGAGGGCGATCAGACGGAATGGAGGATGCTACCAGCTGTCCGCTGCCAGCTGCCAGCTATTCAACCGTAACACTCTTTGCGAGGTTACGTGGTTGATCGACGTCGCAGCCGCGGCGCACCGCGATGTGGTACGCCAGCAGCTGCAGCGGCACCGTCATCGCCACCGGCATCGTCAGGGCCATCGCCGGAGGCAACCGCAGCACGGCGTCCTGCTTGGGATCGAGCAGGCGGTCGAGCTCATCGTGGCCCTCGTTGGTGATCACGATCGCCGAGCCGCCCCGCGCCTTGGCTTCCTGAATGTTGCCGAGCATCTTCTCGAACACGGCGTCGTGCGGCGCAATCGCCACGACCGGCATCTGCTCGTCGATGAGCGCGATCGGGCCGTGCTTCATCTCGCCGGCGGGGTAGCCTTCGGCGTGGATGTACGAAATTTCTTTCAACTTCAGCGCGCCTTCGAGCGCAATGGGGTAGTGAATACCCCGGCCGAGGTACAGGAAGTCGCGGCGTGTGTAGAAACGGGCCGCGACGTCCTCGATCTGCGGCGCCAGCTTCAGTGTCTGCTCCAGCAGCAGGGGCAGGCGCGCAAGCGCATCGAAATGTGAGGCCGCCTCGGCCCCCGACAGAACGCCTCTCACCTGCCCCAGGTGCACGGCCAGCAGATACAGGGCCACCAGCTGGCACGTGAATGCCTTCGTGGACGCGACGCCGATCTCCGGGCCGGCGTGCGTGTAGACCGTGCCGTCGGCTTCCCGCGTGGCCATGCTGCCGACGACATTGCAGATGGCCACGCTCCGGGCGCCCTTGCGCTTGGACTCGCGCAGGGCCGCCAGCGTGTCTGCCGTCTCGCCGGACTGCGTGATGACGACGGCCAGCGTCTGGCTGTCGACGATGGGATCGCGGTAGCGGTACTCGGAGCCGTAGTCCACTTCCACCGGCAGTCGCGCGAGCTGCTCGACCAGGAACTTCCCCACCAGGCCCGCGTGCCAGCTCGTGCCGCAGGCCAGGACCATCAGCCGATCGACGCGTTGGAGCGCCTCGGCGTCCTGGTTCAGCTCGTCGAGCGTGGCCACGTTGCGGCCAGGCGACACCCGGCCGACCAGCGTCTCGGCCACCGCACGAGGCTGCTCGAAGATCTCCTTCAGCATGAAGTGCTTGAACCCGGCGCGCTCGGCCATCACCGGGTCCCAGAGCACTCGCTGCGGCGTGCGGTCGTGCGGCCGTCCGTCCACGCCTGTGAACGTCACGCCCGACGGCCGCACGACCGCCATCTCGCCGTCCTCGAGGAACACCACGTCGCGGGTGTGCGCGAGGATGGCCGGTATGTCGGAGGCGACGAAGAACTCGCCCTGACCGAGCCCGACAACCACCGGCGGGCCGTTCCGCGCGGCGACGAGCGTGTTCGGGTCGTCGGCCGACAGCAGGACGATCGCGAACAGCCCTCGAAGCTGCGCGAGCGCGCGCCTCGCGGCGGCGTCAAGGCCGTCGCCGCGCATCTCGCGCTCCACCAGGTGCGCGACGATCTCGGTGTCGGTCTCGGTGACGAATCGGTGGCCCTGCTGCTCCAGCTCTCCCTTGAGCTGCAGGTAGTTCTCGATGATGCCGTTGTGGACGACGACGAGGCGGCCCGTGCAGTCGCGGTGCGGATGCGCGTTTTCTTCAGTGGGCCGTCCATGCGTCGCCCACCGTGTGTGCCCCAGCCCGTACGCGCCGGACACCGGGTCCGTGGCCAGCACCTGCTCGAGATTCGCGAGCTTGCCGGCACTGCGGCGGATGTCGACGTGCCCGTCGTTGACAACGGCGATGCCCGCCGAGTCGTAGCCGCGGTATTCGAGCCGTCTCAGACCCTCGACGAGGATCGGAACGACAGGCCGGGGGCCGATGTAGCCGATGATGCCGCACATGGAAGTGCCAGGTTGGAAGTGAGGAGTGCTACGTACTTCAGAACAGTCACCGCTTCTTGACCCAAGCCTCTTTGTTCACCTGGCGACTGCGTGCGATTCCCAGCGCGTTCGCGGGCACGTCTTCCGTGATCGTCGATCCCGCCGCGACGTAGGCGCCGCGGCCGATGGTCACGGGCGCCACCAGGGCCGAGTCGCTGCCGATGAAGGCACCGTCCTCGATTACGGTCGGGTTCTTGGTCTTGCCGTCGAAGTTGCACGTGATGGTGCCGGCGCCGATGTTCACATCGTCGCCGATTGTCGCATCGCCGAGATACGTCAGGTGGCTGGCCTTCGATCCCCTCCCGAGCGTGGTTTTCTTCAGCTCCACGAAGTTGCCGATGTGTGCCCCGTCGAGCACGTGGCTGGCGGGCCGGAGGTGCGCGAATGGGCCCAGCACCGCCCTGGCGGCCACTGATGACTCGGTGATGACGCAGTAGTTGCGGATGAGGACGCGATCGCCGATTGTCGAGTCGACAATGCGCGTGCCGGCGTGGATCTCGCAGCCCTCGCCGATGACGGTGCGGCCTTCGAGGTACACGTTGGGGTGAATGACGGTGTCCGCCCCCACCACCACGCCCGGCTCGATGTACGTCGTCGCCGGGTCCACCAGCGTCACTCCGGCTGCCATCAGTTCTTCGTTCTTCGTGTGTCGCACGATGGCTCCCACTTCCGCCAGCTCGCGGCGGCTGTTGATGCCCCGGATTTCGTCCGGGTTCGAAACGCTCACTGTGGAGACGGCCAGCCCGCGCTGCCGGTAGATGCCGACCAGGTCCGGGAGGTAGTACTCGCCCTGCGCGTTCTGGGACGCGATGCCACGCACGGCGTCGAACAGCGGGCCAAGGTCGAGGGCGTAGATGCCGCTGTTGATCTCGCCGATCGCCTGCTCGTCGGGCGAGGCGTCGCGCTCCTCGACGATCCGCACGATGCGGCCGGCCTCGCGAACGATGCGGCCGTAGCCGTGGGGAGTGTCGACGATTGCCGTGAGCACCGTCGCTGCGGCGGCGTCGGCCTGGTGCTGAGCGAGAAGGCGCTTCAGTGTCGACGCGCCGAGAAGGGGAACGTCCCCCGAGAGCAACACCACAGTGCCCGTGGCGGTCTTCAGCAGCGGCTCGGCCTGCAGCAGGGCGTGGCCGGTGCCCAGTTGCGGCTCCTGGGCCACGAATCGGGCCCGCCCGCCCGCGTACGCCTCGCGCACGCGGTCGCCCTCGTGGCCAACGACGACGATGACCGAGGCCGGGTTGAGGGACCCGGCTGCGGCCAGCACGTGGTCGAGCATCCGGCGTCCAGCGACCGGATGCAGGACTTTCGGCATTGCCGACTTCATGCGCGTGCCCTTACCTGCGGCAAGGACGACGACGTGAACAGCCGATTTGGTCATTCGATAGAATGTTTGGCTATCTCGACCATCGAGTAGACCTCGCGTTTCCGGAGGCCGTGGCGCCTGGCCAGCTCGGCGATAGCGTCCCGCCGTGTCATCGCGCCGTTTTTGGTCATAAGACCAAATTCAACGCCCATCTGCTCCGGTGCAGGCGATGGCGCTTCCTGCCGGTCCGACGCCGGGGCGGGACCTACAAGAATCGTGAACTCCCCCTTCGCCGGAAGGTCCTGATCGGCAATAAGTTTGTCTAACGGGCCGCGGTGCCAGGATTCGTGGACCTTCGTCAACTCGTGAGCCACGACCACGGGACGATTGCCGAGCGCCTGGGCCAGTGCTTCGAGCGTCGCCCGCACGCGATGTGGTGCCTCGAAGAGGACCAGGACGCCCCCCGTCTCGCGCCATCGCGCCAGCCAACGGGCCCGCTCGCCCGCTCTCGACGGCGGGAATCCCACGAAAGTCACCAGCTCGGCAGGCAGCCCGGCGCCAGCAATGGCAGTCGTTAGGGCAGATACCCCAGGAATAATTTCAACATTCAGCCCGGCGGTGACCGCCGCCGCGACCACCGCGTAGCCGGGGTCGGAAATCGCCGGCATTCCGGCATCCGTCACGACCGCGACCCGCTGTCCCCGCCGTACGCGGTCGAGCAGCTCAGGGATCCGCGACCGCTCGTTGTGCTCGTGCAGGCTCACCGTCGGCGTCGTGATCCCGAAATGGGTGAGCAACTTGCCGGTGTGCCGCGTGTCTTCGGCGGCGATGAGATCGGCCTCGCGGAGCGATCGCAGCCCGCGCAGTGTCATGTCCTCGAGGTTGCCGATGGGAGTCGCGACCAGAACGAACGCGCCGGGCATGGTGGGGCGGCTGCGAGGTATTGTACCATTGCGACTTTTGCCGACCATGTATTCGTCCGAGCCTCTGCCACACTTCGTGGACGACTACCTCCGCTACCTGCAGGAGGTGCGTCCCACTATCGCTGCCCTCGACGGGGTCCACGCGCATGACGACCTGCTCGAGGACTACGGCCGTCCGGCCATCGAGGCCGACCTCCGGTCCCTGGCGGGCTTTGCCCGCCGGTTGGCGGAGATCGACCCGGCGGGGCTGAAGGACGTGGAGCACGCCGAGCAGCCGGTGCTGGCCGACCACATCAAGGCGCGGATGTTCGAGCTGGAAGAGACGCGGACCTGGGAGCGGAACCCGCACCTGTACGCGGACACGATAGCCTCCAGCCTGGCGACGCAGGCGCTGTTCACGTTTGCCCCGGCCACCGAGCGCGCGCGCCGGGTGCTCTCGAAGCTCCGGCAGGTCCCGCGACTCGTTCAGGCGGCCCGCGACAATGTGAAGGATCCGCCCGGCATCTTCGTGAAGGTCGGCATCGAGACCTTCAACGGCGCGCTTCGGTTCATCGAGCGCGACCTGCCGCGCGCGTTCCGCGAGGTGGACGACCTGCACGTGCTGGGCGACCTGGCCGATGCCTCGACCGAGGCGGCGCACGCCATCCGCGCCTACGTTGAGACGCTCGAAACCGAGCTGGCGCCGAAGGCGCGCGCCTCGTTCCGGTTGGGGCGGGAGAAGTTCGAGCAGAAGCTCCGGCTCGAGGAAGGCGTCGGCCTGAGCGTCGAGAAGCTGCTGTCGATCGCCGAGCGCGAGCTGGCCGCCACCGTGGACGCCTTCCGGACCGAAGCCGGCAAGCTCAATGGCGGCGACCCCGCCGCGGCGTGGGCGAAGGCCAAGGCGAAGCACCCGGCGCCGGGCGGTCTCATCAGCGCCGCGCAGCAGCAACTCGTCGAGCTCCAGTCATTCCTGGAACGCCAGAAGCTGCTCACGCTGCCCGCCAGCGAACCCGTTGTCGTCGCACCGACGCCCGACTTCTTCCGCTGGTCGAGCGCGAGCATGTGGACGCCGGGCCCGTTCGAGGCCAGGCCAAGCCGCGCCTACTACTACCTGACGGACGTCGAGCGCGGCTGGAGCCCCGAGCGGCAGGCCGAGCACCTGCGCGACTTCAACTTCGGCACGCTCTGGTGCATCTCGATCCACGAGGTGTATCCCGGCCACTTCGTGCAGTATCAGCACCTGCGCCAGGTGGAGTCGAAGGTGCGCAAGTCGATCTTCTTCGCAGCGGCGACATACGTCGAAGGCTGGGCGCACTACTGCGAGGAGATGATGCTGGAGGCGGGCTTCGGCAGGAAGGATCCCCTGATCCGCCTTGGGCAGTTGCAGGAGGCGCTGATCCGTCTCGTCCGGTTCGTGGTCTCGATCAGGCTGCACGCCGAGGATCTGTCGGTCGAGCAGGGCGTGCGGATGTTCCGCGAGCACGCGTTTCTCGAGGAAGCGAACGCGCGTCGTGAGGCCGAGCGCGGCACGTTCGATCCGACGTACCTGGTGTACTCCGTCGGCAAGCTGATGCTGCAGAAGCTCCGGCAGGACGTGAAGACGCGCCAGGGCGACAGCTTCTCGCTGCGCACGTTCCACGACACGCTGCTGAAGCAGGGCGCGGCGCCGTTCTCGCTGCACCGCCGTCTGATGCTGGGCGACACCGGCACCGTGCTGGACTGACGCGGCCAGTATGCCTCTCTACGAATACCGCTGCGAATCCTGCGGGCACCAGTTCGAGGTGATTCAGAAGTTCTCTGACGCGCTGATCGCCGTCTGCCCGAAGTGCGGATCCGGCCCGGTCGTGAAGCTGTTTTCCTCCCCGGCGATCCAGTTCAAGGGCAGCGGCTTCTACATCACCGACTACGCGCGCAAAGGAGGGGAGCAGGGCAAGGGGGGCGAGCACGCCAAGGGGGGCGAGCAGGGCGAGGGAGGCAAGCAGGGCAAAGGAGCCGAGCAGAGCAAGGGCGATGACACGGGGACGAGCGGCGAGAAAAAAGCTGCCGGCAAGTCGCCTGCCGCCAGCACCTCCTCCAGTGACTCCGCGTCGACGCCGCCACCGCCAAAGGCAGATTCAAAGAGTAGTACGTAGAACGCCTTTCAGGTATTCCGTAAACGGACCCGCCAGGTCGGGTCGCTTCAGAGCGAAATACGTCACCGCCTTCAAGAACCCGAGCTTGTTGCCCGTGTCGTGGCGCACGCCGCTGACCTCGCACGCGTAGATCGGACGTGAGCGCAGCAGGCGCCGCAGCCCGTTGGTGAGCTGAATCTCGCCAGTGCGATCCTTCGCCGTCTCCTCGAGTGCCGCGAAGATGTCGGGCGTCAGGATGTACCGGCCGATGATCGCGAGATCGGACGGGGCCTCGGCCACCGGCGGCTTCTCCACCAGATCGGTCACGCGATACGTGCCCTTCGGCAGCGAGGCATCGGGCTCGTACGCGATCACGCCGTAGCTGGAGATCTCCGCGCGCGGCACGCGCTCGACGCACAGCACGGGACCGCCCACGCGCTCGAAGACGTCGATCATCTGCTTCAGGGCCGGCGGCGTCGCGTCGATCACGTCGTCGCTCAGGATCACGGCGAAGGGTTCATCCCCAACCAGTTCCCTGGTCACGAGGACGGCGTGGCCTAGTCCGAGCGGCTCGCCCTGCCGGACGTACGCGAAGTTGATCAGGTTCGAGATCTTGCGGACCTCGTTGAGCATGTCGTGCTTGCCGCGCGATTCGAGGAATGTCTCGAGCTCCACCGAGACGTCGAAGTGATCCTCGATGGCGTTCTTGCCGCGGCCCGTGACCAGCAGGATGTTGTCGACGCCCGAGGCCAGCGCCTCCTCCACGCCGTACTGGATGATGGGCTTGTCCACCAGCGGCAGCATCTCCTTCGGCTGCGCCTTGGTGGCCGGCAGGAACCGGGTGCCCAGCCCCGCTGCGGGAAAAACGGCCTTTCGAATCAACGCCACGCGCCCTCCCTATCGGGCAGACGCCGTTAAGCCGCCAACGTCCCCTTAACAGCGTCTGACCCGGTACCTATCCCGACCCCGTAGTATAGGATCTCCCGGTTATGCTCGACCCCGCGTTCGTCCGAGACCACCACGACCTCGTCCGCACGGCGCTCGTCAACCGCGGCATGGATGCCGATACGCTGCTCGACGCGCTGGGCCCGCTCGACGAACGCCGTCGCGCGCTCATCGTCGAGGTGGAAAACCTCAAGCGCGATCAGAACGCGGCGGCAGCCGACGTGGCGAAACGGAAGAAGGCCGGCGAAGACGTCACCGCGCTGGTAGACGCCAACCGCGGCCGCGGCCAGCAGGTCAAGGAGAAGGACGCCGCGCTCCAGACACTCGAGGACGAGCGCCGCAGCCTGCTGCTGCTGATTCCCAACGTCCCGCATGCGAGCGTGCCGGTCGGCCGGAGCGCTGACGACAACCGCGAAGTCCGGCGTGTGGGCGATCGACCCGCGTTCGACTTCGAGCCGAAGCCGCACTGGGACCTCGGGCCCGAGCTGGGCATCCTCGATTTCGAGCGCGGCACGAAGATCGCCGGCGCGCGGTTCACCGTGCTGATGGGCCAGGGGGCGCGGCTGGCGCGCGCGCTCATCAACTTCATGCTCGAGCTGCACACTCGCGAGCATGGCTACACCGAGGTGGAGCCGCCGTTCCTGGCGAACTCCGCGTCGCTCACGGGCACGGGGAACTTGCCGAAGTTCGAGCAGGACCTGTTCAAGATCGCCGGCGACTGGGATCTGTATCTCGTGCCGACGGCCGAGGTCCCGCTCACGAACCTCTACCGTGGCGAGATCCTCGACGGCCGTTCGTTGCCGCTCCGATATACCGCCTACACGCCCTGCTTCCGCAGCGAGGCGGGCTCCTACGGCGCCGACGTGCGCGGCCTGATCCGGCAGCACCAGTTCGACAAGGTCGAGCTGATGTCGTTCACGACGCCCGAGCAGAGCTACGACGAGCTCGAGCGGCTCACGGGCAACGCCGAGCGCGTGCTGCAGCTTCTGGAGCTGCCGTTTCGCACGGTGCTCCTCTGCACGGGCGACATGGGCTTCGCGTCCGCGAAGACCTACGACATCGAAGTCTGGCTGCCGAGCCAGAAGACGTACCGGGAGATTTCTTCCTGCACCAACACCGAGGCCTATCAGGCGCGCCGTGCCAGCATCAAGCACCGGCCTGGCGGCGCCGGCAAGGCCGACTTCGTCCACACGCTGAATGGCTCGGGCCTTGCCGTCGGACGCACGCTCATCGCCATCATGGAGAACTACCAGCAGAAGGATGGCTCGATCCTGATCCCGGACGCGCTTCGCCCGTTCATGGGCGGGCTGGAACGCATCACCCGCTGACGCACAGGACTGCTGACGTACGGGACCGCTGACGCACAGGACTGCTGACGTACGGGACCGCTGACGCACAGGACTAAAGTCCTGTGCCACTGGTGTCTCCGTCACCAGTAGTGACACCAGTGGAGCGGAACTTCAGTTCTGCTCATCACCGCGCTTACATCGCGGAGCGGGTGCGGCGCCAGGTGTAGTAAATCCCGACAGCCAGCAGCGCCAGCAACGGAATGAACACGTACGGGCCCATGCGCTCGAGCGCGTGCCAGGCCGTGCGCCAGTGAGGGCCGGTCAGGTACCCAAACGTCAGGAAGCTCAGGCACCAGATCACCCCGCCCGTGTACGCGAAGAGCGCGAACTCGCGGTACTGCAGTGGCGCCGATCCGGCCGCCAGCGCGGTGCAGTGCCGCACGCCCGGAATGTAGTAGCCGAACATCAGCAGCCAGCGCCCGTAACGATGGAACCAGCGCTGCGCCAGTCCGAACGACGCGTCCGACACGTGCACCACGCGGTGCAACGCCGCCATTCCGATCGTCCGCCCGAGGACGTAGCTGAGCGAAATCCCTGAAAAAGCACCGGCGATCGCCGCGAGCAGGGTCCAGCCGATCGGCAGGTGTCCCTCACGAATCAGCGCGCCGGCCACCGTGAGAAGAAACTCGTCCGGAATGGGCAGGCCGAAGATTCCGAGCATCTGCGCGAAAAACAGCGCGCTCGGACCGTAGTGCGACAGCCACTGGAGAAGGCGGGTTTCCATGATGCTCGCGCGTGCGCCGACCGCTGCATTGTAAGGCCCGGATTGAAGCCCCGGCTCAACAGTCCAGGTCGAAGCTCATTAGTGCCGCTGGCGCGGCGCTGGTACTCTCGATGGACTGACGTGACTCGCCTCGCCGCACTCGCCCGATCGGCCGCCGCTGCTGCAATGCTCCTGGTCCTCGCGGGCTGCGGCTCCTCCTCGTCATCGACGAGCGTCACGGCGCCGACCACCGCGCAGTGCGCCGTCACGCTGACTTCGAACTCCCTGAACATGGGCGCATCTGGCGGCGATGGCGCCTTGACCGTCGACGTCAATCGCGAGTGCTCGTGGACCGCCAAGCCTGACGTCGACTGGATCACGCTCACCTCGACCCCGACCGGACAGGGAGGCGCGACGGTCAGCTTCCGCGTTGCGGCGAACCCCACGGCTTCGTCGCGACGAGGAGGCATCGGCGTCAACGATCGACGCGTGGACGTGACGCAGGCGGGCGCCCCGTGCACGTACTCTCTCAGCAGGACCAGCGACGCGATCGACGCCACCGGAGGGAAGCGGGCGATTCTCGTGACCGCCGGGCCTTCCTGCCCCTGGACGGCGAAGAGCAACGCCTCGTGGATCACGGTCACCGGTGGTGCGTCAGGCACCGGCAACGGCACCGTCTCGATCGACGTCGCGCCGAACACCGGCCTCGAGCGTTCGGGCACGGTGGCGATCGCCGGCCAGATCTACACGCTCTCGCAGACGGCGGCCGGCGCACCGGTTCCGGAGTGCACGTTCTCCCTGTCGTCGGCGAGCCAGTCGATCGGCGCCGCGGGAGGTCCGGTCTCGCTCACCGTGCTGGCGGGCGGCGGATGCGCGTGGACCGCGGCGAGCCACGCCCCGTGGCTCACGATCACCGCGGGCACCAGCGGCGCGGGCGACGGCGCCGTCCAGATCAGTGTGGCCGCGAACGGATCGTCCGCGGCACGGACAGGCACGGCGACGATCGCCGGCCAGAGCTTCACTGTCAACCAGTCCGGCGTGTCATCGACGCCATGCGCGTATTCCCTGTCGGCCAGCTCGCAATCCGTCGGCGCGGCGAGCACGACGGGCTCGGTGGGCGTGACGACGGACACCGGCTGCGCGTGGTCGGCAACCGCCAACGTCTCGTGGCTGTCCATCACGGCCGGCGCATCGGGGACCGGCAACGGCACCGTGCAATTCTCCGTGGCCGCCAATACCGACTCGACGCCGCGCGCGGGTACGCTCACGGTGGCCGGCCAGACGTTCACGGTCAACCAGGCTGCCGCGTCGGTAACGTGCTCGTACTCGCTGTCGGCCGCCTCGCAATCCGTCGGCGCGGCGAGCACGACGGGCTCGGTAGGCGTGACCACGGGGACTGGTTGCGTGTGGTCTGCGACGGCCAACGTCTCGTGGCTGTCCATCACCGCCGGCGCATCGGGGACCGGCAGCGGCACGGTGCAGTTCTCGGTGGCCGCCAATACCGACACGACGCCTCGCGCAGGTACGCTCACGGTGGCCGGCCAGACGTTCACGGTCAACCAGGCTGCCGCGTCGGTATCGTGCTCGTACTCGCTGTCGGCCGCCTCGCAATCCGTCGGCGCGGCGAGCGCCACCGGCTCGGTGAACGTGACGACGGGGACCCGCTGCATGTGGTCGGCGACGGCCAACGTCGCATGGCTGTCGATCACCGCCGGCGCATCGGGGACCGGCAACGGCACGGTGCAGTTCTCGGTGGCCGCCAATACCGACACGACGCCGCGCGCGGGCACGCTGACGGTGGCCGGCCAGACGTTCACGGTCAACCAGGCTGCCGCGGCCTGTTCGTACACGGTAGCGCCGTTGACCATACCGGCTGGCCCGGGCGCAGGCTCCTCCAGCGTCGATGTCACGACCACGTCCACGTGCTCGTGGACCGCGACGTCGAACGATTCCTGGCTCACGTTGACCGGGACGGCCGGCGGCAGCGGAAACGGGACCGTGCCGATCGGCATCGCCGCCAACCCCGACCCAACCTCGCGCTCGGGCACGCTCACCGTGGCCGGCGAGACAGTAACGGTCAACCAGGATCCGGCGCCATGCACGTTCTCGCTGTCGGACACCACGCTCTCGATCGTGGCGGCCGGCGACGACAAGACGATTCACGTCACCGCGTCGAGCGCGAGTTGCGCGTGGACGGCGTCGAGCGACATGTCCTGGATGACCATCACGAGCGGCGCCACCGGCACCGGCAGCGGCGATGTCGTCGTCCACTTCGACGCCAACCCGGATGCGTCCCAGCGGACGGGCACGTTGACGATCGGAGGTCACACGGTGTCGGTCACTCAGGATGCAGGACCTTAAGAAGTGCCAAGTGGGAAGTGAGAAGTGCCAAGTGGAATGGCAAGTGGGAAATAGGAAATAGGAAGTAGGAAGTAGGAAGTAAGAAGTGGGAAGTGGAAAACAGGAGGCCGCGTGCGCCGTTGCGACTGGAAAGCTGTCACGATCCTGCAGGGACTGCTGCTCGTGCTCGGGGCGGTGCCGGCGATGGCGCAGGGATCGGTTTCCGATGCGCTGTCGTTCCTGCTGACGAACCAGGCGGTGCCGACCGGCGACTTCACGAAGGACTCGGAGTCGGCAGCGGTGACGCGCGACACGATTACGCGGCTGCTCGCAGTGGAGCTCACGACGCAGCCCCTCAGCTCGTCGTCCGGCGGTTTCACCTACCGTTTCAACCCGAGCCTCGGGACCGTCGAGCGTGCCAGCAACAGCTTCGGGCCGTTCTTCACCGAACGCAGCCTCACGGCCGGCCGCGGGCGTGCATCGGTCGGCGTGAGCCTGCAGTACTCCGAGTACACCAAGCTCGACAGCTACACGCTGAACGACGGCACGTTCGTCACGACGGCCAGCCAGTTCCGCGACGAGTCAGAGCCCTTCGACGTCGAGTCGCTGAAGCTGTCGCTGAAAACGACCACGTTCAACATCCTCGGCAACATCGGCCTGACCGACCGGATCGACGTCGGCGTGGCCGTGCCCGTCGAATGGCTCACGCTCGAGGGCTCGCGCCTGAACGTCTACCGCGGGTCGCAGTTTCTCCAGGCGAGCGCCACGGCTGAAGCCACCGGACTCGGCGACATCGCGATCCGCGGCAAGGTCCGGCTCTTCGGCGATCGCGGGAGCGGCCTGGCCGTGCTCGAGGAAGTCCGCCTCCCCACGGGGAGCAAGGAAGATCTGCTCGGATCCGGCGAAGCCTCGTACCGGACGGTCATCGTAGGCTCAATGGAGCCGGGGGTGTTCGCCGCGAACTTCAATGCGGGCTACACCGTGGGTGGCGTGGCCGACCAGTTGGACTATCGGCTCTCGGCCAGCCTCGCGCTGTCGGCGCACGTCACGCTCATCGGCGAGCTGGTTGGACGGCGTATCGATGGCATCGGCGCCATCTCGCAGGAGCGCACGCCGCATCCCACGATCGCTGATGTCGACACGCTGCGTCTCGTGACCAGCGGAGACAGCACCAACACCAACAGCGTCATCGCGGGGGCGAAGTGGAACGTCTTCAAGTCATGGCTCGTGAACGGCAGCGTGGCCGTCCCGGTCAGCAGCAGCGGCCTGCGCGCGGACTGGTCCGGTCTGGTCGGCCTGGAGGTGACGTTCTGATCTCAGCGTGAGCTGAGCGATTGAATTCGCCAGGCGCCGTCGGTGGACTTCTGCAGATCGAAGACCCATTCCCGCCTGGCCGACTGGGTCCCGCCGCCACCTACCCGCTTCACGTACTCCACGCCACCGTTGCAGGCGGCACGGGCCGTCGCAGACGCCACGGTCACGTCGCATCGATCGAAGACGATGCTCTGCGAGGAGAGGCCGCCGAAGGCGCGCCCCAGCGCCTTGGTGTCCACCGACGGCCACACCGCGTGGACGGCGTCCGGGTCGAATTGCTCGAAGCCCCTCTGGTAGCTGCGAAGCACCGCGCGAATCCGCTGCTCATCCGAAGGCGGTACCGCCGCGGCCGCGGCAGGCGCGGCTGCGGGGGCACTTGTCACCGCGCGCGGCGCCGGCCGGGCAGGGCGTTCTTCGATCGAGACCGGTGCACCCACCGTCGGCTGCGGCGGGAGTGGCTGCGGCGTCACTGCAGTCAGCGCAGCTTCAGGCGCCGGAGGCACGGCCCCGGCCGACGGCTTCGCTTTGACAGTTTCAGCCGGGCGAGCAGGCGCGGCCGGCCGATCGGCGGACGCGTGCCTCTGGACAGGCACCTTCGCTTGGACGGGAACCTTCGCCGGCGGACGTACAGCAACTGCCGACTTCGCGGGGACCGCGGGCCGTGCTTGCTGATCGCGAACCTTCGGGGTCCGAGCCGGCACCGTCGATAGCTTCGTGGATCTCGACACCGGCGGTCGGACGTCA